>Ga0256898_1000721_pt1 | contig 11699 bp, 17 predicted proteins | sample MC6MC0686MT_FD_186333 | JGI IMG/M metagenome (GOLD analysis project Ga0256898, IMG submission 186333) | Metatranscriptome of enriched soil aggregate microbial communities from Iowa State University, Ames, United States - MC6-MC0686-MT... | ecosystem: Environmental > Terrestrial > Soil >... | reverse complement strand
TTCATATTACATCATGGAAAGTTATTTTTATATTGAAATAGGAAATTGTTGGCTGTATTTGTACTGAATCAATACGCTATTTTTAATAAAAGTATGAAAAATGAAAATTTCAGCCAAAGGATTAAGCAATAAAACCTAACAGCCATCATCATGTTTATTCTTAGTATCGCACTCCTACTTATCCCATTTTTTGCAACCATCACGCCGTGGCTTACCCTTATACCCATTGCAATATGAGAAACTCTCGGTTGGGCATTAAAAATTCAACAAAATGAACAACAAATTTTAGTCAGAAAAAACAGGTGGTTGAAATTTAGCTTTTGCACTTAATGAGTCAGCCTTATATAAGCGGTGCCTTAGGTGCCGGTATTGGTAGAATATTCTTTTATTTCCAAGTTCCATTATTTTTACTGCCCAAGCTTGCCAGCGCTGTTGTTTTTATTGATTTTATTTATCACTTAATTATATTTTAAATGCTTAAAAACTCGATCACTCAATCGATTTACTAAAATAAGGTTTTAACTACAAAAATAAAGAATAAATTACATCCAATAAAGACCCCAAATAAAAACCCGCTATAGACTAAGCAATTCACCATGCGATAATAATCATATAATTTAATTTAATAATAAATTTAATTAGCAATTAAAAATGTTTAATTAAAAACAAAACATAATAAATCTATATAAAAATTTAAAAACTTCAATTCCACTTAAATACAATTAACATAAAATATCCATTAAATAAAAAATGTAATTATTAATATTTTGTATCAATTAAACTCCCCTCAGAATTGCATCATAAATCTAATTTTGATAAAAACTTAAATACAAAAAACTTGAGCATGCATTCATGAAAAAAATTAAAATATTGGGTGTTGTTTTATTTTTATTAAGTTCAACAGCATATACAGATAATCTAAATATTAAATCATATGACACCTTTAAAACAGTTGAGCATATATCATCAGACACAACAATACAGTCTCAATTACGAATAGTTCTGGGTCAAGATTATTCAAAGTTTTATCAAAATATAGAAACTTATGCTTCTCCATACAAACTAAAAACTGCTAATGCACTTTATTATGAAGGAAGAAATAAAGAGGCTACAGCCTATTCAGCAGCGACTATTTATGAGGATGGAAGAATATTTGCTGCGACATTTGATCAGGAAAATAATATTCTAAAATATTTTACAAATGATGCTAGCTGTACAACAGATTTACACCCAACAATCAAAGCCTTTTCAAAACAATTTATCACTCCTAAAATTGTTTACGCTAATTCAAATAACAATTCAATTCTTAGATTTAATATTAATCAAAAATCCAACTGTAGCTCCTATATTACGCCATCAACTCAACTACAAAGTAAAATTAAATCAAGAGCCTTCGGTAATCAAGAAGCTGCAAGAAATGTTGCAACAGATATATGGAATGCATCTATTGCAAATTCTTGGGATTATAATGAAGAAATTGGAGTAGTTTTATCACAAGCAATCAACGCTATTAAAACTTGTTCTGCTAATTTTAATTTAGTACCAAAGCCACCTGGATATGGATCAGCTCCTGGACTTAAATATATCGGAAAATATTTCACTAACATCTTAGCTTATATTACTGGTGTTAAAACACAACCAATATATAGAACTTGTATTGTCACAGTAGCAGCGAGCTATAGAACAGCTATGCAACTTGCCTCATTAGGAATATAGCTAAATTGAGCTTATCAATTTGGATTATACTATTCTTTATTAATTCATTATTTTGGAAATGGGTTATCTCTTGGGGTGGTGCAGAATTGATTAAAGGCTGGAAAGCTGGTCTATTTTTTGATTGGCTTGTTGCAGATTTAAATACTGAACAAATTAGAGCCTATGCTTTATTGGTTTGGATAGTTTCAGGAATTTGGTTCCTTGTAGGAATTTTTATGCCTGAACTTAGATTCTATAGTTTGAGTCAATAAAAAACGATTGTCCAATCAAGTGATAAAAAATTCATTCCAGCAGGTTGGCAATCTATAGGAGTATGGCTATATTGAATAAAATCTTTTAGGCCTTGCTCACCAAAATGTAGGTGGATAACGTCTAATTGCTGGCTTGTTAATTGAATATTCTTATTTGTGATGTTACTTGGCTGAAATGCCAACAAAGAACAGGACATTACTGTCAAAAAAGTTGCAATAAAACTGAATCTCATATGTATCACTATGATTTACCCTTATTTCTATTTAAATATTTTTATTTATTTCAATCATAAAACCTAGACAATCTCTCTTATTATCTCCCAAAGCTGGAAATATAGCCCAATGCTTTAACAAGGTTATTTCAGTAAATCCTGTTTCAATCAGAACCTTTCGTGATTTCACATTTTCTGCATCATAAAAAGTCTCAATTCTTTTAAGCCTACTGTTATTTTTTAAATAGACAATGACAGCAGTGATCGCCTCTCTCATAAAGCCCTGCCCTTGAAACTCACTTCCAAGCCCAAAATGAATTTCGCCATAATCTCCTTTGTGAAGAAACATCACGAGCCCTATGGCTAAATTGGTTTTGCGCTCGCCAATAATCCAAGCAAAATCTTTATCATTATTCTCCCATTTTGACCACTCCAATTTTCGAACATACACTTCGTTTGCTCAATATTGGCATGGGGTAACCTTTGTAAGTATTTCGAAGACTCCCTGTCTCCGCAATACTCATTAAAAATTGAGATTTCATCACCTTCAACAAACTTTCGTAGAATCAAACGATTTGTTTCTACTGGCTTAACTAAAACGGTGTAAGTATCCATACATACTCACCTTTTAAATTGAAAAACTTATTCTGACTTTGCCATCAATGCTTCAATCTCTTCAATCGACTTCACCACATTTTTAGTCAAGACCAAAGGACCCTGTTCAGTTGCAACCACATCATCTTCAATTCGGATACCTATACCACGCCATTTTGCATCCACTGTTTCATCATCAGGTGCAATATATAAACCGGGTTCTACAGTAACAACCATACCCTGCTCATAGCTACGCCATTGACCATTTTCATTTTTATATGCGCCAACATCATGCACATCCATACCGAGCCAATGCCCTGTACCATGCATATAAAACTGACGATAGCGTTCAGATTCAATAATTTGATCGACATCACCTTGCATAATACCAAGGTTGACCAAACCTTCCACCATGATCCGTACTGCAACATTATGCGGTTCTTTATAAGAATGACCGATTTGAATTGCATCAATCGCAGCAATTTGTGCATCTAAAATAATTTGATATAGCGCTTTTTGTTCAGGACTAAACTTACCATTTACAGGAAAAGTACGGGTGATGTCTGAGGCATAGCATTCATACTCAGCAGCCGCATCAATCAACACCAAATCACCATCTTTTAAGGGTTGATTGTTCTCAACATAATGTAAAATACAGCCATTTTTCCCACCACCCACAATACTGTTATAGGCAGGTACACAACCCTTCTGACCAAAGATATAATTCAACTCAGCTTCTAAAGCATATTCCATCATCTCAGGATGAACTTTTTGCATGGCACGCATATGTGCATCTGCACTGATATTTGAGGCGATTTGCATCAATTCAATTTCTTGAACTGACTTATGCAAACGCATTTCATCTAAGATTTGATCAAGTTGAATCAACTGCGCTGGAACGCCAAAACCACGTCCAGATTCATTGGCTTTGGTGATCCAAGTACTGACCTTGGCATCAAAATCTGCACGTTGACCAATACGATAGAATAATTTTTCTTTATTTAAAATTTTGGCAATAATTTCTTCATCAAGCAAATCAATCGCATAAGCTTCATCCGCTTCATAATCATCAACCGCACCATCGATTCCAGCGCGGTAACCATTCCAGATTTCCATTTCACGATTACGTTCACGACAGAACAAGCTATAGATATATTCCTCACCTGCTTCGTCTGTTTCTATCACTGCGACTGCTTGTTGTTCCGCGAAACCAGTTAAATAGAAAAAGCTACTGTCAGCACGAAACTTATAATCTGCATCTCGGTTACGCATGACTTCTGGACTGGTTGAGATAATTGCAATGCTATTGGGACCCATTTGTTCAGCGAGGCGGTCACGACGTTCCTGAAAATCTGCTTGAGTTAATTTCATTCTCTATTCAGCTTGTATTTCAGATGATTAATTTGGAAGAAGCTTTAACTTACAATTACGCTTAGATGAATGCAAATACTGATGATTCAATATCTGCATTTTTTAAAGTAATTGTATTATTACTCTCGTTCTGCGCTAAACCTCGACAACAGAACAAGGGAAACATTCCAGGCTAAAAAAATTAACCCTTTGCTGCACGACTTGATTCAACTTCTATATTTTCAAAGTTAATAACCTGACGCCGCAAAGGGAGCTGTAAAACTAAGTACTCATCAAACAGATGATGTTCTTAAAGTTTAAGTTTCTTAGCTTGCTTTATCTTAGTTTTAGCTTGGACGATGTGGAGTAAACATCTCTACAACATTGTTGCTTTCAGAAGCATCAATCGCTTGTTTCATTTTGCTATGAAAATTTTGTAATAGAGGGCTTTCAGATACTGGAACTTTTTTTCGTCCCATTGATAATGACACAGGGATCAAGCGTACAAATTCATACAATTCAAGATAGCTTGCTTCCCCCTCGTCATCGTCATCTGATTCATCAAACTCAACAGACGCTACATCTTGTAAACTTTCAATGAGCTCTTGTTCATCTGCACGAATATGACCAGAAGCCAATCCAAAGCCAAGTACAACCCCAGCACACCAATCTGCCAATGATTGCACACGCTCTGCCAAAGTATGCTCATCATCTGGGAGCATCGGAAGATAGTCTAAATCATCATCCGAAAGTGCATGTGACACATCCTCAGCTTCTTCTGACAATAGCGCAAGCACTTCATCGTCTAATTTTGGAACATCAAGCGTAGATAAAATTTGTAACCATTCATCTCGAGTTGGAACTTCAGTAACACAAACTATACCTGTCAGTATGCCATGTAACTCACTCGGGCTTGAAATTTCCTCAATCCCCTCAAAATTTTGATTCCAATCTGACCAACCTGAAATATCGTCTTGCATTCGTTTATCCAATCTCTATACTTCTGTATATATTACCTTTGATTGCAAATCTGTGCGACCCGTTATGTTAGAACAATTACAGCGTCTACAGACGCATATTGGTGTTTTAAAAACACGAATTGAAACTGTTGAGAAAGAAAATGCATCGCTGTTAAAAGAAAAGGATAACAGCGAAGAGCAAGCTCATGCTCAAATTAGTCATAAAAATAGCATTATCACCCAAAAACAAGATGAAATTGATACGCTCACTGAGCAACTCTCTCAGTTACAAAATCAGTTTCAACAGCTCAATACAGATGCCACATCTTTGGCGGAGCGTTATGGGCGTTTGGAAAAAAGCTGTACCGATTTAAAAAATCGTTTTCAGGAAATTTTAGCTGAACGTAATGAATTACGCGTAGTCAAAGAAAAGATGGCAAATGAACAGCGCCATCACTTACAAGATATCAAAAATCTTCAAGATGAGCGTGAACGTTTAATTCAAAAAAATGAACATGCCAAAACAAAAGTAGAGGCCATTATTCAACGTCTTTCGATTTTAGGGACTGAACAAGATCATCATGCGCAAGAAATCCAACAGCTTGCTCATCCATCAGAGTCTAATGAGGAAGTATGAGTATGTCTGAACATGTGACTGTAGAATTACGCTTAATCGAACAAAGTTTTCGTTTAGGCACCACAACAGATAAGCAACCAGAACTAGAACGTGCGGGTCGACTTTTAAACGAAAAGTTTCAAGAGTTTCGCCGTAAAGCACCCAATGTTGAACATAATAAATTGGTAATCATGGTGGCTTTAGAACTGATGCAAGAAGTTTTAGGCATGAATAAATCGTTACAAGAATATGCACAATGCGAACGTTTATTAGAAACAATGCTAGAAGATGTTGAAAAAGCGGGATAAACCGCTTTTTTTCGTGCAATCAAGTGGCTTTTTTGCATTGTATTTATAAATTTTGAGCGTTGGTGATTTGCCACAATCCCCAAATTATGTATACTTAATATAACTCTAGGGTGTTCGCCAGTACGTCTATTCCCCTGCCGATACTTAAACTTATGGATGTGTTCTGTATATTTTGAGTGTATGCCCACCTTGAGTGGGAAACCCATTAAGTGTACGTCGCGTCCACCTTGAACTCATCGGGTTCAGGGTAACGACCATGCAGCGGCATCTCTGGAGTGTTTTATTTTAAATAATAACAATAATTTATGTGGTTTTAATTTGTTTTAATAAATCGTTTCAACTTATCCCATTTAATGCTTTGTATTCTTCATCCTTAAGAATTGAAACAAAATCATCTTTGATTAGAATTCATCACTTTACTGGCACTAAAAGCATTTTATTATTAGTTAAGTTAATAATGAAATGATTTGGATGATCTAGACTCAAAGCTAGGTCAATTCCTAAACTCATTACAGCATTGAGAATATTCATTTTCTGTATAACAAAAAATGATTTCATTTAATTCACCAAAAAAACCCAATTAAATATTCACTGCGTTTATGAAAAAATCAAAAGTGGATTACCATCACTACGTCCACTAGAGCTGAAATATAGCTATACCCTACATGAGCTTGGTACTTAAACTTATGTTACTATCTCTGAATTCTTATGATGTCTAAGCTTAAGAGAAATATAGGAACAACACCAATCCTAGAATGATCAAAGATATGATTAGCCATACATTTATACAATTAAAACTTTTAATGAAATTCCACATTTTGCTATCCCTTAGAAATGGCTAAGGAATTCTACTTTTTGGAATTTAATTTAAAAATTATAAATTAGTCTGAGCTACAAAAAAATTCGACTGTAAAATAAGTATTTAAATATATGGCAATTATCCTAATATATTCATTTAAACACCTAATATCTATAGACATTCTTTATAGTTGATTGTAAAGCTTTTCAAAAACTCACCTTTAGCATTATTTAATTGATAAACAATATTGCCTTGTGTGGTTTTTTTAAAGACATCAGACTCAAATAAATCACTTTTACTACAGATGTTATTTTTGGTCAGATTTTTATCCTTGTTTTCATCAAATTTCTCTGTTAAATCTTCTGTAGACTCAATCCCCTTTAAATCCGATATCAGCAACAATCCATTGCTGGTTAATCTAATTCTAGAAATGCTGGCTAAGTCATCTGTTCGATCAGGCTTAATTTGCGAAAAATTATAATTAATCACTTTGACTAAATCATTATACAGTTCGAGATTAATGATATTGAATTGATCATCAACTGCTCCAATTTGCAAAAAAGGTTGGTCTAATGAGCTCTGAGCTTTCAATTCAGCACATAGTAAAAAACTGAGTATAAATAATAAATTTCGCAACTTGTTTCTCCTCATCAACAATCCATCCATTGAAGTAAAACACTGCAAATACAAGTTTAAACTGCTGTATTACTAAATTCACGATAGCAGAAATACTCAATTTGTTATGTATACGACCAAAAATTGTTGCTGCTAACGTGTATATTCATCCTTTGTTCATTGAAAGAAAAAGTTAGATGCTGAATAGATTCAAAAATCTATTCTTTCATACACTAAAAAGCCCACCTTTCGATGAGCTTAAGTCTAAAAATTATGAGTTATTCCACTCATTAGAGTGAACACCCAACTCATCATCACCTGTCATCAGAACTGCTGTTAAAATTGGAACTGCTAAAATAACAGGGAAGAGCACAATCCATAGATCAATGGATAGCTGATTCGAAAAAACAAAATGAATCACGATCGCGATTAAAGCCAATATTCCAAACAAAATACTTGCGAATCGAGTGGCAAATTTTGAAAGCATTATTTATTCCCCTAGTAATTAAAAATTTTCACTCTAATAGTTATGTCCTATTTTTCGAAATTAAGCAAAGTACTTTGACAAAAACCCTAAAAAAAATATGGATTTCTATAAAATACTTTTTATTTTTTCCTTAGAGGTGAATAACTTCGGTTCTACAATCACATCTTTTTTGTCAAGCTTTCTTCAACAATTGGGAAAATGCATAATAAATATCAATAACCCAATGAATCACGAAGCATATTGATAAGCGCCTTAAGTGTAGTGGATACATGACGATAACCTGGATAGTAAAGGCTAAGACCACGATAAATTGGGCTAAACTTTTCCAAAACAATACTTAATTGTTGCATTTCCACAGCATTTTTCACCAAATGATCAGGCACAAATGCGATACCAATACCATCTATTGCAGCGTCAACCATTAATGTTTGATCTGTAAGTGTCAGTGGGCCTTTGACGTCTATCTTTTCAATAATGCCATTCATATCAAATTCCCATCGAAAGATTAAGCCACTATCAAAACGGAAACGAATACAATCATGTTCATAAAGATCATGCGGAACAAGTGGCGTGGAATTTTTTAATAAATAGTCAGGTGATGCGACAGCAACAAAGCGTGCGGTTTCAGTCAAACGGATTGCAACCATTTCTTTAGGTATATCGTCTGCAAGGCGTATGCCTGCATCAAAATTTTCTTCAACGATATTGGTTAATTTACCATCGCAAACAATATCTAAATGAACCAATGGATAATGTTGTAAGAACTTTTTAAGAACGGGCTTTAAAACCAACCTAACTGCCCCTTCACTGGCATTAATTCTAAGTACACCACTCGGCTGATCTCTAAAATCATCTAAATGATTCAGCGCATTTGAAATATTTTCCATGGATGGTCGAAGTGAATCAACCAATTTGATTCCAGCATCAGTCAAAGAAACGCTACGTGTGGTTCGATTAAAAAGCCGAACATTTAAACGGCTTTCCAAACCTTTTATGGCATGACTAATTGCTGAAGGTGTGACGTTTAACTCAACCGAAGCTGCACGAAAGTTTCGATGAGAGGCCACAGATAAAAAAATGGTTAAAGCAAAGAGTTCACCGCTTTTCAATTGATGAGCCATTTTCACTATTCTATAAAGTTTTATGAGATTGTTCTCAATAATATATTTATATAGGCTGAATGAGTACTCAAAATTGATGATAAGGAAAATTACAATGCCCAAACATGGTAACTATGCTGTAGAAAAAATAACATTTGATTCACATGGCGATGCCGTAGTTGGCGATTTATATAAACCAAATACTGATGGGAAACTCCCTGTTATTATCATTCTTGGGCCATATTCTTTTCAAAAAGAACAGGCACCCACTCAGTATGCGACGCGTTTAGCAGATGAAGGTTTTATCACCCTCGCATTTGATCCAAGAACTGTTGGCGAGAGTCAAGGCATGCCACGACGTCTTGAAAATCCAAAAATGAAAAATGAAGATGTCATTGCTGCAATTGATTACATCTGTACCCGTAACGATATCGATACCGATAAAATATTTCTATTAGGAGTTTGCCAAGGTGGACCTGAAATGCTAGATATCGCTTCTTATGAAGATCGTGTCAAAGCCGTTGTTTCTGTTACTGGATACTATCGAGATAAAGAAACTGATTTATTTATGCTTGCGGCAGGTGTTACAGCAAATCCATTTGATGTTGAATCTGCACCTACGATCGAAGAGTTAGAAGCACTATTAGCGATCCGTTTAGAGAAAGCACATAATGCCAAAATACTTTATGAAACAACAGGTGAGGTGATCTACCAACCCTTAGTATCGCCAGACCTTGGTGATCGCGTCAAAGGCTCGAATGCAGGTTTACCTGGTCCAATTATATGGAGTTGGTATGGAGCATGGACGCTAAAAAACTGGGAGAATCGCTACGCGATTATGAGTGATCTTGATCATTTTTCTTATTCAACTGTAGCGGGTGTTGCAAAATTAAAGAAACCTGCGCTTATCATTCATTCAGATACCTGTATGAATCCAGCAGCGGCCCGTCGTCATTTCGAGTCAATTCCAACATCAGATAAAAAGCTTATCTGGGAAAATGGAACCAATCATTTCCAGTATTACGAACAACCTGACATTGTTGACAGAACAGTTGCACATGCAACGGATTGGTTTAATCAACATCAAAATTAAGTCCGAATCGCTTTAGCTCTGAGCTATCAAAACAAAGCCCTTTAAAGGGCTTTTATTGCCGAAGCTTGTTGTTACTTTACAGTACACTTTTCTAGATTATGTTTTCCATTGCGTTAAACAAATGAAAAAACCACCTACTTGGTGGTTTTTCATTAAAAAGTTAGTTTAATACTTATGCTAAGGACTCTTTGTGAGCATCCTCTTTGGTTTTCGCTAAATTTTTGCCCTTGGTTTTTTCAGCATTATTTTTATGAGACCGATAGTAATAAGCAATTGCAACGCCTGTCCCTAATAATGCTACTGTCTTAAACATGACACACCTCATACTGAATTGAATAACGTGTATTAGTGATACCATCAAATTCTACATAAAGTATTTCGATATGTGAGTTATGCAAGTTTGTGTGAAACTTTATTACATTTAATTTCAGAAATATAAGTAATTCATAGAATTTTCAGTATCATGCGTGATTGAAAAAAATCCCCCATGTAACCAAACAGTCACATGATAAGTTTTTATCATTTAAACATTCCTTTTCAGTTCAATTATTTTAAAAATGTACAATATTCATCAATAAAAACAGATTAAAAACGATGGCTTAATTTTTAGTGTTCAAGCATCCAGGATATGCTTTTCGCCCATAAAAAAAGCCCATCTAGCGATGAGCTTTTTTAAAATATCTATTACGAGTTATATCGCAATTCGATAGAGTTGATTTTGGTTAAGATAGAAAGATGAACCATCAATATTAAATTGACGATCGTCACCAGATTCTAACTCAATCTTTTTCCCTACTTCGACCCAACTCATACCAGTGCGGTTGCTTTGTTGTCTTTTTAAAGGAACGATCTTTACGCGAATTTCATCGCCATTTACTGCAGAGGCTATTGTCCAGCCATTTAAAATATTCATTTTTCACTCAATTGTTTTGAGCTTTTGCAAACAGAGAAGTATTTAACTATTAAGACCAACAGATATATTTTTGGAACTAACGATAAGAAGGCATCTAACCTTAATTTAAACTTTTGATATTTACATCAGCTTGATATTGCAGAAGTCAGAGTTGAAGCCAACCTTCAAGTCTTGCTTATATATTAAGCACATCTACTTTAGTATTTTCCATACTACGCTAAAGCAATATAATATGCAACTTAAATAACATTTAATTATTTTAAATTAAAAATAGCCTTTTATATAATGGCTTTGTGATGTTTATGTACGTGGCTGTATTTACAAATTATTTATATCGCCATTTAAAACAATACACTAAAAACATTTGATATTTTTATAAATATATTTTGTCGATATAAACTCAGTCTACCGAACATATCTCCACATATGGCTCTCACAACTACCTTAGTGTAAGTAAATTTAAAGACTACTATACAGACTCACTTCACAATTTAAGAAGACTAGAATGTCATTTAAAAGTTTTTCACAAAATTCAACTCAAGCAAATTCAGATACTAAAAACGTTGAGCAAACTCCACCTAAAGATGCACCTCAAGCAACACCAGGGGCGACACCTCCTAATCCAAATCAGGACAATAAAGAAGTGAAAAAACCTGATACAACTCAACCTAAATAATATCTAAAGC
>Ga0256898_1000687_pt1 | contig 12033 bp, 10 predicted proteins | sample MC6MC0686MT_FD_186333 | JGI IMG/M metagenome (GOLD analysis project Ga0256898, IMG submission 186333) | Metatranscriptome of enriched soil aggregate microbial communities from Iowa State University, Ames, United States - MC6-MC0686-MT... | ecosystem: Environmental > Terrestrial > Soil >... | reverse complement strand
TTTCTAAGTAAATATCATTTAAGTTAAATTTTTCTTAGTTATTGGTAATGGGGTATTTTAAAATAACTCATCTCTTTATATAAAAACGTCCAATTTTTTAGAGGATCGGCATGTTACAAAGTAAGCATAGTGAAGCTTTTCTAGCGGTTGCCGAAACAGGTAGCTTTGAGCAAGCTGCTATTCGTTTGAACATCACAGCGTCAGCGGTAACACTACGTTTGCAAACTTTGGAAAAACAACTTGGACAAGTCCTGATCATTCGAGAAAGACCATGCAAAGTCACTCAAGCAGGCCAGGAAGTGTTACTTTTTCTACAACATCATCGCTTGATGGAACAGAATTTAATTCAGAGTCTTCAAGGACAAAGTTCACAATCACAATTTTTTAAATTAAACATAGCCACCAATGCCGATTCATTGGTGACGTGGCTATTACCTACAATTCAACACACCTTACTTACAGAAAAAATTGCTATAGACTTAAAAATTGATGATCAAACTCAAACCCATCACTTACTGGAAGCGGGATTAGTCAATGCCTGTATTTCAACCGAATCGAAGCCAATGAAAGGCTGTGAGGCGATTCATTTAGGTACAATGAGTTATAGGATGGTTGCTACACCGAATTTTATCCACACTTACTTTCAGCATGGTATTCAACGTGAGACATTACGGCATATCCCTGCTGTTATTTTTAATGATAAAGACCACGTGCATGCCGAAGTTTTACAGCAAGTTTTTGGCTTGATGCCAAACAGTTATCCATGCCACTTTATTCCTTCTGCAACATCTTTTGTAGATGCGATTTTGCTCGATTTGGGCTATGGCATGGTACCTAAAATGCAAATTCAAAAAGAATTAGTAACAGGACAATTACTTGAAATCATACCCAAAGCAAGAACCGATTTACATCTATATTGGCATCATTGGAAACAACAATCTAAGCAACTGGAAAAACTCACTTTGGATTTAATTAGTAATACTCAGTCTATTTTAATCTAAGCACATGCTAATACTATTTGATTAAAGCGAATTCAAATCACATGTAAAGAGCCCAACCATATCCCAGATTGAAATTTCATACATTTGACGAGCTAAACCCTTAGCTTGTGTTGCAAAAAATTGTAATTTGTTCTAGTACTCAGAGTTAAAGTATCTAAGTACCAAAAAATTTGTCGAATGAGTGAATCATCCCCGCGTAAAAATGATATCCGTATCGCTATGCGATAGATATACAATAAATAATTGAACAATAAAAAATGTAAAACTACGTTATAGATATTATGCTAATTATGTTGGGCACTGTACGTTATTACTTTATCCTCCACTGCCCAGACACTTGGATATTCACTTTTTCTCCAACGCCACCCACAGCTTTTTTCATTCCGAAATCACTACGCTTTATGACTGTAGTAGAACTAAAATCCAGCAATTTTGGATTATTTAGATTGGGTTTAATTGTTGCATTAAAAGTTACAGGCTTAGTCACATTACGCAAGGTTAAATTACCTGAAATTAGATACTTATTATTAGCAAGCGGTTTAAATGCCATACTTTTAAAAGAAGCGGAAGGATATTTAGCAGCGTAAAATAAGTCTTCACCCATAATCATATTTTTTAAAGAAGATTTATTAATGCTTAGGCTATTTACATCCATCACAAATTCAGTAGATGCATTTTGCGGAGCGCTCGTATCAAAATTAAGGCAAGAATTAACACGCTTAAATTGCCCTTTGACGATGTTCATACCCAATGAGTCGATATGAAATCCAACATCACTATTGGGTGTCAATGTCCAAGACGCGGCATAGCTTGAAATCGAAATAACGAAGCTACCCAATAAAACTCCGTTTATAGCGACTGATTTAAACTGCATGCAATACTCCATTCATATTCTATATATTTCTATTCAGTGTATTGCAATGCACACAAAAAACATTAAAGATTTGATTTGTCTTGCGTTTGGTATTTGTACTTTAATTGTTGGTAAATTTCCGTTTTCTGAAATTTCTCTAAAAACTCAGCTGTGCCCAAAGGAAACTCGACCTGATAAACTTCACCACGATAATATGCCTCACGTAGTGGGGTCGCAGAGATAGAGCCAACTAAACTATCCAATTCAACCATTTGCCATTCTGGAAATAGTTTTAAGTAATAAGATGAATCATCTTTAAAGTGACCAATTAAACCAATCTTATCAGTCTCTAAAACTGTAGCATTCACCAAGGACTTAACCAGCTCTACCCATTTAGTATCATTATAAACATCAATAACATGTACAAATTTGATTCGTTTTTGATCCGCTTCAGAAAAATTAGATAAAATCATTTGTTCCCGTTCTGATGCCAGAAAAGGATTTTTAGTATTCCGTTCATTTTGCGCAGAACCCAAGGCCAAAATTACATATTGGCTTTGTTGTAATGCAATTTTAATAGTTTGCATATGCGCGAGATGAAAGGGCTGAAAACGTCCAATATAAACAAGATAATCAAATTTATAAGTCATAAAAGTAATTTTTTATGAACTCATCAGTTGCAACAGAATTTCAAATATGCGACATAATGAGGGCATAAAATCCAATTAAATTTTAAAGCAAGGATAGTACGATGACACTTAGTTGTATTCAACAGCCACATCAACATTTAAACGCAAATTTAGAGAATGGTGTACTGACTTTAGAAATTAATCGACCAGAAGCAAAAAATGCACTGTATGGTGAATTATATCTATGGATTGCAAAAGCCCTAGATGAAGCTGATCAAGATCGTGATGTTCGTGTGGTAATCTTACGTGGCGCAGATGCTGACTTTAGTGCAGGTAATGATATGAAAGATTTTATGGCTTTCATTCAACAACCACTTGAAGGTAAAGAAGGTGACGGCCCTCCATTTGTATTATTAAAATCTGCTGCACGTTTATCTAAACCATTGATCTGCGCAGTACGTGGTGTGGCGATCGGGATCGGAGTAACAGTACTTTTACATGCTGACCTCGTTTATGCAGACAATACTGCCCTATTCCAAATCCCATTTGTCAGTCTGGGACTTTCTCCTGAGGGTGCTTCCAGTAAACTCTTAATTCAACAAGCGGGATATCATAAAGCGGCGGAATTGCTGTTAACTGCACAAAAGTTTAACAGTGAAAAAGCACTCAATGCTGGCTTAATTAATAGTATTGAAGACGATGTATATGGTCACGCTTTACACCAAGCACAGACCCTAGCAGCACTTCCGTTGGCTTCAATCAAACAAACCAAAGCATTAATGAAGCATAATCTTGAAGAGATTATTCAATGCGTGGATGATGAAGCGGTGATCTTTATGCAACGCGTTAAATCACCTGAAATGGCTGAAGCCGTTGCCGCATTTATGCAAAAGCGTAAGCCAAACTTCTCTCAATTTAATTAATTGAGAGAATCTGTCAAAAGCCACTGCATGACTAATATTCAGTGGCTTTTGTCATTTTGAATCCAATAAAACTTATCATTTAATTATGGGTAAAGATCATGTCACAAGATACAACGACCAAGAAGCGCTATTACGAACCCGCTCCACAAGATATCGATATTGAAAATTTCCGTAAAGTCATAGAAAGTCGTCGCTCAGTACGTAAATACACTGAAAAGCAAATTCCTGCCGATGTTTTAGATGCTTGTTTAGATTTGGCTTTATTGGCACCAAACTCATCAAATCTTCAGCCTTGGACGTTCTATGTGGTTCAGTCTCAAGCGAAAAAGAAACAATTAGTCAAAGCTTGTTTAAGCCAATTATCAGCAAAAACAGCCGCAGAACTGATTGTATGTGTGGCACGTATTGACCGTATTGATGAAATGGCAAAAAACAATTTAACCCATTTCCCAATGCCAGAAGCGCCAAGAGCTGTAAAACAATATTATAAATTTATTGCATATAACTATAAAACAGGTTATCTGAATGCTTTAGGTAACTTTAAAAAGGTGGCTTTTAAAGTAGCACGCACTTTAGATAAACAACTTCCTGTCACTGCATTCAACCCAGCTGATGCAAAGCTTTGGGCCAGTAAAACAACAGCCTTGGCTTGTGAAAACTTGGTACTGGCTTTACGTGCTTATGGTTTTGACAGTTGCATGATGGAAGGTTTTGATGAACCCTTAGTTCGCAAGATCCTCAATCTAGGTGATAAAGAATTTCCAGTCATGGTGATTAGTGCCGGTGAACGTGCTGAAGATGGCGTATTCTTCCCACAATACCGTTTTGATCGTGATTTGTTTATTCAAAAAGTTTAATTTTAGCTTATAAATTCCTCCTCTTTGTTCAGAAGCGGGTTGAGATTTTTAAACTATTATTCAATATCAATGATTTGAATAAACTCAAAAGCAGGTTCTTCATAAGGATGACTTGCTTTTAAAGCGATTGCCACTTGTTTGGCCTTGTGTTCAGGAACGATAGTTTCCACTCGCCATTCAGGCAATTGCTCTAAATGATCTAACTCGCCTATAAAAGGCTGTGCACCGCTTAACGGTTTAAATTGCCCTATTCCTAACACTTGCCAAGCGCAATGTTCATAATCACCAATACCACCCGCTCCTGCTTGAAAAATTGCAAGTTTGGTTGCTTCAAGGTGTGATTCTGGAACATAATAGATCAGTTTAAGCATATTATTTTATAATCAAAAACTTGATTATAGCTTTGTTCGTATTTACTTTTACTTATTTTTATTTGGTTTTCGTTAGAAAAAAGCTATGTATCGTTAGCTCAATTCATAAGATTTAAACAGAACTGTAGATTTTATAAGCTTGATCAGAATACAAAAAAAGAGCGCCTAAGCGCTCTTTTTATTTCTCTAAAAATTACTCGTCAGATTCAGTATTATTAGACTCAGTCTCAACTTGATCCATAACGGTTTCATCATCAACTAATTTTTCTGAATCAATTAAACTCTCTGACTCTAAAGTAGTCTCGCCTTCAATTACATCTAACTGATCGATAATCTCATCATCAGCTTCGACAGCTTCAACCGCAACCACACCGACCAAGACTTCTTCATTACCTAAGCGGATCAAACGAACACCTTGGGCATTACGACCTGTTCTCGCTACTTCAGAAGCACGGGTACGAACCAGTGTTCCACCATCAGAAATCAACATTAATTCTTTAGATTCATCGATGGCAACAGCACCCACTAACTCACCATTACGTTCAGATGTTTTAATTGCAATAACACCTTTACCACCACGTTTTTTAGTTGGGAAGTCATCTACTGGTGTACGTTTACCATAACCATTTGCAGAAGCACATAATACTTCGCCAGTTTCTGGTACAACAACTAACGAAACGATTCGGCTAACCACATTGGTATTCGAATCTATAGTATCTTCATCATCTGAATCTACATCAACTTCAACATCTTCTTCTGTTTGTGCCGCAGCCAATGCCACACGCATACCACGAACACCTTTCGCAGTACGACCCATCACACGAGCATCAGTTTCAGAGAAACGGATTGCTTTACCTTCATTCGAGAACAACATGATTTGCTGTTCGCCATCAGTAATTGCAACACCAATTAAAGTATCTTCTTCTTTCAACTCAATCGCACGTAAACCATTTGAACGAACATTACCAAACTGCTCTAATTCAACACGTTTTACTGTACCTGATGCTGTTGCCATAAATACATAGAAGTTTTTACGAACACTTTCTACACGTTCAGCAAATTCAGCGATTAATTCATCATCAAGATCAGAAGCAGAAAGTTCAATACCAATTTCTTTGAGTTGCTTACGTAAAGCATCTGATAAGTCATCTGGATTTTCACCAAGATCTGCAAACGCAGCTTTTAGTGCTTCATAATGTGAGTCGATAATTGTATTTTGACGCAGTTGAGCAACGTTGGCACGGACAAAAGTTCTAAACTCTGTTAAACGCTCTGTAAATTTCTTCGGTGCATCGATAACAGGAAGAATCGCTGTAATGGTCTCTTCTGCATCCAGTGGTAATAAGTTCACCATTGGGCGACCTTTTGCACCACGTGACGCTTGAGGTACTTCAAATACTCTTAAGCGATAAACTTTACCTACATTGGTAAAGCACAATACAGTTGCATGGTTCGATGTCACAATTAAATGTTGAATATAATCGTCTTCTTTCATCGAAGTTGCAGATTTACCACGTCCACCACGGCGCTGTGCAGCATAATCAGACAATGGTTGCGTTTTTGCATACCCTGTTTTTGAAACAGTTAAAACAACTTGCTCTTCTGGAATCAAATCTTCACGAGAGAAATCAATACGTGATTCAACAATATCCGTTTTACGTGCATCGCCATATTGTTGAAGAACCAATGCAAGTTCTTCACGAATCACATTCATCAAAAGATTGAAGTCATTTAAAATTGCGGTAAGTTCAGCAATTTGAGCTAAAATTTCAGAATATTCAGCTTGTAATTTATCTTGTTCAAGCCCTGTTAAACGATGTAAACGTAATTCTAAAATTGCACCAACTTGAGCTGGAGATAAACGATAAAGCTGACCGTCTAAACCAAATGGACGACTTGGATCTTCACCTTCAATCTCATCTGGGCGAACTGAAATTGCACCCGCTTTTTCTAGCAATGCAACAACATTTCCACCCGCCCATTCGCCAGCAAGTAAACGCTCACGTGCTTCAGCTGGATTCGCAGAAGTCTTAATGGTTTCGATGATTTCATCAATATTGGCTAAAGCAACAGTCAAACCTTCTAAGATATGACCACGTTCACGCGCTTTACGTAATTCAAACATGGTACGGCGCGTCACCACTTCTTGACGGTGACGAATAAATGCCGCAATGATGTCTTTTAAATTCATCAGTTTAGGTTGGCCATTATCCAAGCAAACCATGTTGATACTGAATGAATTTTCAAGTTGAGTATTTAAAAATAAGTTATTAACAATAACTTCAGCATTTTCGCCACGCTTTAAGTCAATTGCAATACGCATTCCGTCTTTATCAGATTCGTCTCGAAGTTCTGAAATACCTTCAAGTTTTTTCTCTTTGACCAATTCAGCAATACGTTCAATGGTTCTTGCTTTATTGACCTGATAAGGAATTTCAGTGAAAACAATCGTCGTACGACCAGTTTTTTGATCTTCTTCAAAATGGTATTTACCACGAATATGCAAACGACCTTTACCCGTACGGTAAGCATCTACAATTCCTGATTTACCATAGATAATGCCGCCTGTAGGGAAATCTGGACCAGAAATATATTCCATCAACCCTTCAATTGAGATGTTTGGATTATTTGCATAAGCCAAACATGCATTAACTACTTCTGTCATGTTGTGTGGCGCCATGTTGGTCGCCATACCGACAGCAATACCTGTCACACCATTGATCAGTAAGTTAGGAATACGTGTTGGCATAACCTGAGGAATACGCTCAGAGCCATCGTAGTTATCTTCCCACTCGACTGTATCTTTTTCCAAGTCAGCTAACATTTCATGGGTGAGCTTACGCATACGCACTTCGGTATAACGCATTGCTGCTGCGCTGTCACCATCGACAGAACCAAAGTTACCCTGACCATCAACCAATTGATAACGTAGACTAAAATCTTGAGCCATACGAACAATTGTTTCATAAACAGCTGAATCACCATGTGGGTGATATTTACCGATTACGTCACCAACAACACGTGCAGATTTTTTATAGGCTTTGTTATAGTCGTTGCCTAACTCGTGCATAGCGAACAGCACACGACGATGAACAGGTTTTAAACCATCTCTCACGTCTGGTAATGCACGAGATACAATAACACTCATGGCATAATCGAGATATGAGCTTTTTAGTTCATCCTCAATGGCAATCGGTCTAATTTCCGATACGCTCATGCATACTCCTTATTACAAACAGTGCAAACTGCTACTGCTCATTTATATAATCTAGCTAGTCAAAATTTAGCTCAAAAAGCGTTGAGCCAAAATCTAAAATTCAGTCGCACAGTATAGCATAAAACCAAGCGATTTTGTGCCTATCCAACCACACTATAATCATGATTTTTTGTAGTATTTTTAAACAATTTTAACGATTTATTGACAATAAAAAAACGCCTGATTGTCCACTCAATTAAGCATCGTTAAATTTATAAATGAATGGGTATTTTTATCTCGAAACCTAGATTTTTTCTATCCAATCATACCCAATGATGTGCTTCATTGACTATTTTTGTTATGTTTATTAGTAAAAAATAAATCACATCAAACAGTTTTGCTTCGGATCGATTAAAAAACTCAAACTTGAAAATTGCCCTATAAAATCCAATATGGCAAAAAATATGAGCAAAGCAATACGGAGTCTAACTCCACTGATCAGAAAAATCTAAACACTTCCAAATATAGAGTTTTGTGAATTTCTATCATTTATATGGATCTGCCTGAATCAATTCACAGTGTTGCAGCAAATCATCACTGATTGCTACACGATAACATTGCCAATCATGAATTTTATTATTTTCAAGCTGTGGAACCATATATATTCGACTTGCAGGAGTATCAGTGAATTTACCCACTAGAACTCCTTGCTGTGTAATTTCAATTTGATCAAAAATAAAATCACTAAACTGAGTCTGTTCAAACTTTTCAATATCTTTTAGGCTCGTTGCAAAACGATGCTTGACATCATAATACTCTGTTAAGCGCGCTTGATAAGCTTGCATATCAAAATAACGCGCTTGATATTCATTAGACACCACCTCTTCGCTTGCAGGAAGTGCTTCATCTGTGATCGCAGCCTCATCTTGATTGGATGCCCCAATTACAGACATCACGATAGGAATAACGACACTTGAAATAACCCCAAGCACTGCCGGACCAAACAAAAATACAGCTAAAAGTATCCAGACGATTTTAAAATTTTTCTTTTTAGGCTGATTCTGAGACTCTCTTTGAGTATGTGCAACTTTCTGCTGCCATGATTCAAGTAATGCACTCGCCTTATCTCCTACAGAAGCATGCTGATTGCTTTCTGTTTCATTGTTCGGCGGAGTCTGTCGAGGTTTTATATTATGCGTGGGATTTGACTGTCCCTGCTTATTTTCACGGCGTACAGAAAATTCAACATTACTATTGCCTGTTAAATCGTTAGTCTGTTTAACATGTTTTAAACGAGTACCACAAATACCACATTTCATGGCTTCATTGATATTCTCAGCGTAACATTTGGGACACTTCATATTTATAGCTATTCTAGGTGAGATGATATGGAATTGAGCAGTAATGGAAAAACACAGCGTCTAAAATGACAGAATCAGCCAGTCTAATGCGCCAACAAATATAGAATTAAAAAAATGGTGAAAAACAGCTACAGAGTTAAAGGATATGTTTGTGTCTGTAACAACTGATTTAAACTGGAATTTTCTGCATGTTGTCAGTATACGATTGAAAATTTAATTATGTTTATCATTTGATCTTATAGGGTTTAAAATTAGACTTCAAGGCATTTATCTACTCATTCTCTCTCGCAATATTCCTTAAAAAACTTATCTATTTATATCAATTAATTATAGATAAAATAACCACTCAAATTACAGTACTTTAGACGTAAGAATTAATATCAGAAAAAATGAAAATAGCATTTTTGATCACTGTTTTTATTTTATGATACCTTATGTTTAAAAATCCCTTTTATAAATCAAGAAAAGATCATGTAGCTTGAATCGTATTAGTTTTGCAAGGTTCCTTATACCTATGGGAAAAATGACCATAAAGGAGCTTTTAAATTGATTTACACTATAAAAAAAGGTCTTATGAGAGAAGCTACTCAGAGTTTCTTTATTAGCATAGAGAATAACCCACCACCACGACTTTATTTATCCGCACATACAATCCATCTATTTAATCAATAAATTTGAAAAAAAAACGCACTTAGGAAATCCTAAGCGCGTTTTTTGAAACTTAATTCGAGAATTAAAGCTTAGAAACTAATTCAGGAACAACAGTATTCAAATCACCAACTAACCAGTAGTCAGCTACAGCATTGATTGGTGCTTCTTCATCTTTGTTGATTGCAACAATCACTTTAGAATCTTTCATACCTGCCAAATGCTGGATCGCACCAGAAATACCTACAGCGATGTAGAGATCAGGCGCAACGATTTTACCAGTTTGACCAACTTGCATATCGTTAGGAACGAAGCCAGCATCAACCGCAGCACGTGAAGCACCTTGAGCTGCACTCAGCTTGTCAGCAAGTGGGTCAAGTACTTTATGATAGTTCTCACCAGAACCAACACCACGACCACCCGATACAACGATACGCGCAGCAGTTAATTCAGGACGTTCTGATTTCACAATTTCTTCAGAAATGAACTTAGAAATACCTGCATCACCTGTAGAAGCCGCTGATTCAACTGCAGCTGAACCGCCTTCAGCAGCAACAGGATCAAAAGCTGTACCACGTACAGTTGCAAGAACAATTGCTTCGTCAGATTGAACTGTAGCAATTGCATTACCTGCATAAATTGGACGTTTGAAAGTTTTAGGACCTTCAACAGCAATGATGTCAGTGATCATGCTTGAGTCTAAAAGTGCAGCAGCGCGTGGCAAGATGTTCTTACCTGTTGTTGTTGAAGCAGCAAGGATATGTGAATAACCTTTACCTAATTCAGCAACAAGTTTCGCTACGTTTTCAGCCAATTGGTTTGCATAAGCTGCATCGTCAGCAAGCAAAACTTTGCTTACACCAGCAACTTTCGCAGCAGCATCTGCAACTGCTTGAGCACCAGAACCTGCAACCAATACAGTGATATCACCACCGATTTTTTGAGCCGCAGCAACAACGTTTAAAGTTGCACCGTTAAGTGTCTTATTGTCGTGCTCAGCGATAACTAAAATACTCATGATTTTATCCTTCTGTATTAGATCACTTTCGCTTCATTTTTAAGTTTTTCAACAAGCTCGTCTACAGACTTCACTTGTACACCAGCTTTACGCTCTGCAGGTGGTTCAACTTTAACTGTTTTAAGTTTAGAAGTTGCTGTAACACCGAAATCTGCAGGAGTTTTCGTATCAAGTGGCTTTTTACGTGCTTTCATAATGTTTGGAAGCGCAGCATAACGTGGCTCATTCAAACGTAAGTCAGTGGTAATGATCGCTGGAGTATTTAACTCAACAGTTTGTAAACCGCCGTCAACTTCACGAGTTACTTGAACTTTATCGCCATTTACAGTTACTACAGAAGCAAATGTACCTTGACCAGCGCCAAGTAAAGCCCCCAACATTTGACCAACTTGGTTAGAGTCGTCATCAATTGCTTGCTTACCTAAAAGCACAAGTTGTGGTTGTTCTTGTTCAACAACAGCTTTTAGGATTTTAGCAACTTCTAAAGCGCCAAGTTGACTGTCATCAGCCTCAACTAAAATACCGCGATCTGCACCAAGCGCCATAGCAGAACGAATTTGTTCTTGCGCTTCTTTTGGTCCAATAGAAACAACAACGATTTCTGAAACTGTTCCTTTTTCTTTTAAGCGAACCGCTTCTTCAACTGCGATTTCATCGAATGGGTTAATTGACATTTTAACGTTAGTAAGGTCTACCCCACTATTGTCCGGTTTAACGCGAACTTTAACGTTGGCATCAACCACACGTTTTACAGCAACAAGAGCCTTCATGTAATCCTCGGCTGTTTTAGCAAAAGTAAATGTTAAGAAGAGTTATAATAACGCTTCATTTAAAATTATTTAGGTGTCCTATCTTGCAATGTGATTGGCATTTCGGTCAAGTCACAATTCGCAAAACTGCTGTAAAAAGTCATAAAAAAGCTTGAACGTACAGTTCACATTTTTTCTAAATATTTTAACTTAGACACATAAGGCTACTATTTCGACAATATTTATATATTGATAAATAACATTATTTGTATAGATTCTGTATAAATAATCAAAAAAATTAAGATAAATTATCAATCAATCAAAGGGATGACACCACCCGTTCATCGATACTGCTACACTCTGTCATTTTAGACAGAATCAGCAATTTTTCTAAGTATGTTTATTGATTAAATTTGTGAACTTTTTG
>Ga0256898_1000659_pt1 | contig 12361 bp, 10 predicted proteins | sample MC6MC0686MT_FD_186333 | JGI IMG/M metagenome (GOLD analysis project Ga0256898, IMG submission 186333) | Metatranscriptome of enriched soil aggregate microbial communities from Iowa State University, Ames, United States - MC6-MC0686-MT... | ecosystem: Environmental > Terrestrial > Soil >... | reverse complement strand
GGCAGGTGCAGAGGGCGGTCGAGCTGAGCGTGGAAGACAACGGCCCCGGCATTCCGGCCGAGGCGCGCGAGCGTGTGTTCGAGCGCTTCTACCGCGCGGCGCAGGACAGCGAGGGAACCGGCCTTGGCCTGGCGATCGTGCGCGAGATCGCACGGGCCTTCGATGCCACCGTGGAACTGGCCGCCAACCCGCGCGAAGCGCAGGGGCTGCGGGTCGCGGTGCGCTTTCCGCCGGTCGCCTGAGGCGACCCGGGGCTCAGAGGCCGGCGGCCGCGCGCAGCGCGGCGGCCTGCGTCGTCGCTTCCCAGGTGAACTCGGGCTCTTCGCGGCCGAAGTGGCCATAGGCGGCGGTCTTCTGGTAGATCGGGCGCAGCAGGTCGAGCATCTGGATGATGCCCTTCGGACGCAGGTCGAAGTGCTCGCGCACGAGCTCGGCGATCTTCTCGTCGGGGATCACGCCGGTGCCTTCGGTGTAGACCGTGATGTTCATCGGCTGGGCCACGCCGATGGCGTACGCCACCTGGATCTGGCACTGGCGCGCCAGGCCGGCGGCCACGATGTTCTTGGCCACGTAGCGCGCGGCGTAGGCGGCCGAGCGGTCGACCTTCGACGGGTCCTTGCCCGAGAACGCGCCGCCGCCGTGCGGGCAGGCGCCGCCATAGGTGTCGACGATGATCTTGCGGCCGGTGAGGCCGCAATCGCCCTGCGGGCCACCGATGACGAAGCGGCCGGTCGGGTTGATCAGGTAGCGGGTGTTCTGCAGCCATTCCTTGGGCAGCACGGGCTTGATGATCTCTTCGATGATGGCTTCGTTGAACGAGGCCTTCATCTTGGTCGGCGTTTCGCTCTGGTCGGGGCTGTGCTGCGTGGAGAGCACCACGGTGTCGATGCTGTGGGGCTTGCCGTCCACGTAGCGCATCGTGACCTGGCTCTTGGCGTCGGGACGCAGGAAGGGCAGGCGGCCGTCCTTGCGCAGCTGGGCCTGGCGCTCGACGAGGCGGTGCGCGTAGTAGATCGGCGCGGGCATCAGCTCGGGCGTTTCGTCGCAGGCGTAGCCGAACATCAGGCCCTGGTCGCCGGCGCCGGTGTTCAGGTGGTCGTCGGAGGCGTGGTCCACGCCCTGGGCGATGTCGTTGGACTGCTTGTCGTAACAGACCATCACCGCGCAACCCTTGTAGTCGATGCCGTACTCGGTGTTGTCGTAGCCGATGCGCTTGATGGTGTCGCGCGCGACCTGGATGTAGTCGACGTGCGCGTTGGTCGTGATCTCGCCGGCAAGCACCACGAGGCCGGTGTTGGTCAGCGTTTCGGCGGCGACGCGGCTGCGGGGGTCTTGTTCGAAGATCGCGTCGAGGATCGCGTCCGAGATCTGGTCCGCGACCTTGTCGGGATGGCCTTCGGAGACCGATTCGGAAGTAAAGAGAAAGTCGTTCGCCACTGTGGTCACTCCTTGAAGTTCAATTGGCGCGTTGCCAACTCTGCGGAGCCCTGGCGAACGCTTTAGCAGATGTCGACGTATCGACGGGACACAATCGCATTCGCGCTTGTGGGTGTCGCCCTGCAAGTTGTTCCGTAACTCGGCGACAATTTGCATTCTATTCGAGCCGCGCAATACCATGCGCGCGCGTCCGCCTTTTGACGCTCCCTGACTCTCTCCCCCTCCCCGTTCAATGATCACCCTGTTCCGCCTGCTTGCCCGCGTGCCGATGCCGTTGATGCATCGGCTCGGCGCCTTGCTGGGATGGCTGGTCTGGTGGTGCGCGCCGGATTACCGCCGCCGCTTCAAGGCCAACGCCGAGAGCGCCGGCTTCTCGCCCGCGCAGTACCGTCCCGCCATCGCCGCCGCCGGCCACATGGCGTCCGAGCTGCCCTGGCTGTGGCTGCGCCCGCAGGGCGAGAGCGTGCTGACGCGCGTGGTGCGCTGGGAAGGCGTCGAGGCCTTCGAGGCCGCGATGCGCGCCAAGAAGGGCGTGATCCTCGTGGCGCCGCACCTGGGCAGCTGGGAGATGTGCGGCCAGGCCATCGGCGAGCGCTTTCTCGCGGACTTCGGGCCGATCACCGCGCTGTTCCGCCCGGCGCGCAAGAAATGGATGGCCGACCTGATCGCCGCGGGTTCGCGCGACCGGCCCGGCCTGCAGACCCTGCCGACCAACAACACCGGCGTGCGCGGCCTGATCCGCACGCTGCGCAGCGGCGGCTACACCGGCATCCTGCCCGACCAGGTGCCGCCGCTGGGGCAGGGCGTGTGGGCGCCTTTCCTTGGCCGCCCCGCCTACACCATGACCCTGCTTCCCCGTTTGGCCCAACAGACCGGCGCCGCCTGCTTCCTCAGCGTGTGCGAGCGCCTGCCGCGCGGCGCGGGCTACGTGATCCGCTTCGAGCCGATCGTCGGCACCGCGCTCACCGACCCCGAGGCGTCCATCGAGGACGCCGCCGCCGCCATGAACGACGGCATCGGCCGCCTGATCCACAGCCTGCCCGGCCAGTACGTGTGGGACTACGCGCGCTACAAGGAGCCGCGCGGCGAACCCGCCGTGGTGGCCAACGCCGCGGGAGGTGCTGCGCCATGAGTCTCAGTTCCCGACTCGGTATCGGCTTCATGCGGGTGCTGGCCCCGCTGCCCCTGCCGCTCGTGCGCGGTTTCAGCAGGGTCCTCGGCCGCCTGCTGCACACCATCGCCGTGCCGCGGCGGCGCGTGGTCGACCGGAATCTGGCCCTGTGCTTCCCCGGGAAATCGGAGGCCGAGCGCCGCGCCATCGCGCGCGAGACCTTCGTCTTCGTCGCGCAGTCGTGGCTGGACCGCAGCTGGCTGTGGCACGCGCCCGAAAAGGTGGTGAAGAGCCGGCTCACGATCGTGGGCGCGGCGCCGGAAATCCGCGAGATCGCCGAGGGCGAGGCGCCGATGATCCTGTTCGCGCCGCACTTCTACGGCCTCGATGCCGCGGCCACCGCGCTCACCATGCACACGGCGCGCCCGTCGGCCACGATCTACACGACGCAGCGCGACCCGATGGTCGACGCCTGGATCCGTGAAGGCCGCACGCGCTTCGGCGACGTGGCGGCGCTCAACCGGGTGGACGGCATCAAGCCCATCCTCGCGGGACTGCGCAAGGGCGGCTTGCTGTACCTGCTGCCCGACATGGACTTCGGGCGCGACCAGACGATCTTCGTGCCCTTCTACGGCGTGCAGGCGGCCACCGTGCCGTCGCTCTCGCGCTTCGCGCGCCTGGGCAAGGCCAAGGTGGTGCCGGTGGTGGCCAAGCTCACGCCGGGCGGGTATGAGATTCAGGTCCTGCCGGCGTGGCAGAACTTCCCCACCGACGACGTCGAGGCCGACACGGCGCTCATGAACGAGCGCCTGCAGGGCTATATCGACACGATGCCGTCCCAGTACTACTGGGTGCACCGTCGGTTCAAGACCCGCCCCGAGGGCGAGCCTCCGATTTACTGATTGCGGGCCAGGAAGCCCTCGATCTCGCGCGCGACCAGCTGCGGCTGCTCGTGCACGATCCAGTGGGTCGCGTTCGGCACCTTCTTGACCTCGAGCTTCGGCACGTAGTCTTCCAGCCCCTCGAGCAAGCCGGGCAGCAGCGCCGCATCGTCGAGTGCCCAGAACACGAAGGTCGGCATGGTCACCGTGAGGCGTTCGCGCGGCAGCACCGGAATGCTGTCGATGGACTGGCCCGGCAGCGGCGGCTTCATCGGGGTCACGCGGTACAGGTTGCAGGCGCCCGTGAGGCCGGCGCTCCAGACTTCGCGGTACTGCTGCTTCACTTCCTCGGTGAGCCAGCCGAAACCGTCCGGGCCGGCTTTCATCAGCAGGAAGAAGGGCCACATGCGCTTGAAGTCGTCGGCTGCGAGCAGGGCCTCGGCGTCGGGGCGCGCGAGGAAGTGCATGTAGGCGCTGGCCTGCTGCTGTGCCGGGTTGTTGCGCAGCTCGCGCGTGAAGGTGCCCGGGTGCGGCGAATTGATGATGACCAGCTTGCCGACCTGCTGCGGGAAGGCGTTGGCGTAGCCCCAGGCGAAGGCGCCGCCCCAGTCGTGGGCCACCAGTGCGGCCATGGTGCCGCCGGCGCTCTCGGTGGCCACGAGCTGCTGGATGTCCTGGATCAGCAGGTGGGCCTTGTAGTCGGCCACCTCCGTGGGCGCGCTGGATTTCTCGAAGCCGCGCAGGTTCGGCGCCACGCAGCGGTAGCCGCCGTGGGCCGGGTCCGAGAAGTAGGCGAGCAGTTCGTCCCAGATGAACGCGGCTTCGGGAAAGCCGTGCAGGAACACCATCAGCGGCTGGCCCGGCTTGCCGGCGGCGCGGCAGCTCAGAGTGGTGCCGTTGGGCAGGCTGCGTTGGAAGGTCTCGATCATGCTTCGTGTCTCCTTGGGTTGACTTTCGCTATTGTTTTGATAGTGAACTTCGCAGGCGGGACGCTAGATGCAGCCGGTTCCTCTAGCGCATCAGGCGTCGTCGGCCGGTGGCGGCGCGGGCGCTGGCGCGGCGTCGTCGGGGTGCACCCAGCGCCACAGCAGCTCGGCCGCTTCGCCGACCCCTTGCTTCTTCAGGGCCGAGAACAGTTTGACCTCGCCGCCGCCGGCGTTCAGTCGCGTAATCGACAGCACCTTGGCGGCTTCGGTGCGCGTGAGCTTGTCGGACTTGGTCAGCAGCACCAGGAATTTGAGGCCTTGCTCGACGCGCGGGCGGATCACGTCGAGCAGGATCTCGTCGAGCTCGGTCATGCCGTGGCGCGGATCGCACATCAGGACAACCCCGCGCAGACTTTCGCGCGTCATGAGGTAGTTGCCCATCACGCGCTGCCAGCGCAGCTTGGCTTCCTTCGGCACGGCGGCGTAGCCGTAGCCGGGCAGGTCGGCCAGCACAGCGTCGTCGACCTTCTGCTTGCCGATGCCGAACAGGTTGATGTGCTGCGTGCGGCCCGGCGTCTTCGAGGCGAAGGCCAGGCGCGTCTGCTGCGTCAGGGTGTTGATGGCGGTCGATTTGCCGGCGTTGGATCGGCCGACAAAAGCGATCTCAGGCAGGTCGACTGGGGGCAGGTGCTCGAGTTGCGGAGCGCTGGTCAGGAAGTGGGCGGTGTGCAGCCAACCGAGGGCCACGCGCTCGCGTTCAGCGACCTGCGGGTCCACGGCAGGGGCCGCGCGGGGAGGATAAGCGGCGGACTTGGCGCGCGGGGAGGTCATCAATGGGCTTTCGGAACGGGGCGCCATTGTAGAATCGCGGGGTTTTGCGCCATAAATTCGAAGCCCCCGATATGAAGTTGTTTGCCAATATTCTGCTTGCAGCCCTCATGGGCGTCGCAGCCAGCGCGAGTTTTGCAGCCGATGAGCATGCAGCTGCCCCCGCAGCGGCAGTCGCCAAGCCGGCCAAGCCCGATCCCGCCAAGGGCGACACGCTGTTCAACGCGACGCCGGCCAACAGCCAAAGCTGCGCTTCGTGCCACAACGCCGACGGCAACTCGGCCATCGCAGCCAACCCCAAGCTGGCGCAACAACACCCCGAATACATCCTCAAGCAGCTGCAGGACTTCAAGTCCGGCAAGCGCAAGAGCGCCATCATGAAGCCGCTGGCGTCGGCGCTGTCCGAAGAAGACATGCGCAACATCGCCTGGTTCGTCGGCTCCAAGAAGATCAAGCCGGGCTTCTCGAAGGAGAAGGACACGGTCGCCCTCGGCGAGAAGATCTACCGCGGCGGCATCGGCGATCGCCAGATCCCGGCCTGCGCAGGCTGCCACAGCCCGAACGGCGCCGGCCTTCCAGCCCAGTACCCGCGCCTGGGCGGCCAGCACGCCGACTACACCGTGGCCCAGCTCGTGGCCTTCCGCGACAACGTCCGCCTGAACAGCTCGCCCATGAACGGCGTGGCCGCCAAGCTCAACGACCGCGAAATCAAGGCCGTGGCCGACTACATCGCCGGCCTGCGCTGATTTCCGCCGTCGCGCTGTCCAGCGTGAACTAACCGCCGATAAAAATCCCAAACAAAGGGCGGGCCGATCCAGGAGGATGGCCCGCCCTTTTGTTTTTTTCCTCTTTCCTGGTTCCCTCCCGATGACCGTTTCCACCCATGGCCTTCGCGTGCATCGCGGCCCGCAGCTGCTTCGCGCCGCGGTGGAACTGCTGTCGTCGATGCGCTTCGCGATCGCGCTGCTCACGGTCATCTGCATCGCCTCGATCATCGGCACCGTGCTCAAGCAGCATGAGCCGATCAACAACTACATCAACCAGTTCGGGCCTTTCTGGGCCGAGCTGTTCCGCACGGCGCGGCTCGACTCGGTCTACAGCGCCTGGTGGTTCCTGCTGATCCTGCTGTTCCTGGTGATCAGCACGTCGCTGTGCGTCGCGCGCAACACGCCGCGCATCCTGATCGACCTGCGCACCTTCAAGGAAGACATCCGCGCGCAGAGCCTCAAGGCCTTCGGCCAACGCGCCGAAAACCGCCTGGCGGAAACGCCCGACATGGCGGCCAACCGCATCGGCCAGCTGCTGGTGAGCGGCGGCTGGAAGGTCAAGCTGCAGCAGCGCAACGCCAGCGCCGACGGCAAGGCCGCGGCGGGCTGGATGGTCGCGGCGCGCGCCGGCGGCGCGCACAAGCTGGGCTACATCGCCGCCCACAGCGCCATCGTGCTGGTGTGCATCGGCGGCCTGCTCGACGGCGACCTGGTGGTGCGCGCCCAGACCTGGTTCAACGGCAAGAGCGTGTTCACGGGCGGCGGCATGATCGCCGACGTGGCGCCCGAGCACCGCCTGTCGACCGCCAACCCGACCTTCCGCGGCAACATCCTCGTGCCCGAGGGTGGGCGGGGCAACGTGGCCATCCTGAACCAGGCCGACGGCGTGCTGCTGCAGGAGCTGCCGTTCACCATCGAGCTGAAGAAGTTCATCGTCGACTACTACTCGACCGGCATGCCCAAGCTGTTCGCCAGCGAGGTGGTGCTGCACGACCGCGAGAGCGGCGAGCAGGTGCCGGCGCGCATCGAGGTGAACCACCCGGCCAGCTACAAGGGCGTGGAGATCTACCAATCGAGCTTCGACGACGGCGGCTCCACGGTGAAGCTCAAGGCGGTGCCGATGGCGGCCGCGGCCAAGCCCTTCGAGGTCGAGGGCATCATCGGCGGCCCGAGCACCGAGATCACCAACGGCAAGGACAAGCTCACGCTCGAGTACGCCGCGCTGCGCGTGATCAACGTCGAGAACTTCGCCGACGGCGGCGCCATGGGCAGCGGCGCCGACGTGCGCAAGGTCGACCTGCGCCACGGCATCGAGTCGCGCCTGGGCGCCGCCAACAAGACCAACAAGCCCAAGGTGCTGCGCAACATCGGCCCCAGCATCGGCTACAAGCTGCGCGACGCGGCCGGCCAGGCGCGCGAGTACCAGAACTACATGGTGCCGGTCGACGCCGGCGACGGCCAGCCGGTGTTCCTGCTGGGCATGCGCGAGAAGCCCGAGGAGCCGTTCCGCTACCTGCGCGTGCCGGCCGACGAGCAGGGTTCGATGGACGGCTTCGTGCGCATGCGCACCGCGCTGGGCGACCCCGCCACGCGCGAGCGCGCCATCCAGCGCTACATCGCCAAGGCGACCGACCCGAAGCGCCCCGAAATGGCCGAGCAGCTGCGCGTGTCGGCCGCCCGCGCGCTGGCGCTGTTCTCGGGTGCCGAGCGCGCCAAGGCCGACGCCACATCGCAGGGCGGCTGGCAGGCGATCGCCGAATTCATGGAAGCCAACGTGCCCGAGGCCGAGCGCGAGCGCGCCGGCACGGTGCTGGTGCGCATCCTCAACGACGTGCTGTTCGAGGTGCTCAACCTGAGCCGCGAAGGCGCCGGCCTGGCCGCGCTGCCGAACGACGAGAAATCGCAGGGCTACCTCACGCAGGCCGTGCTGGCCCTGAGCGACGCGCACTTCTACCCGGCGCCGGTCGCGATGATGATGACCGACTTCACCCAGGTGCAGGCCAGCGTGTTCCAGGTGGCGCGCGCCCCTGGCAAGAACATCGTCTATCTGGGGTGTCTGTTGCTGATCGTCGGTATTTTTGCCATGCTGTACGTGCGCGAGCGCCGCCTGTGGGTGTGGCTGACACCCGGCGGCGGCGCCTCTGGAGACAACGACGGCCGCGAAACGGTCGCCACGATGGCGTTCTCGGTCAACCGCAAGACCCTGGACAGCGATCGCGAATTCGAGCACCTGAAGCACAGGTTGCTCGCCCTGAAGAAAGAAGAACCGGCGTCACCATGAACACCACGACCCTCACGCTCCACGAAAGCTGGCTCTCCCGCCGCAACCTGTTCGACTGGGTGTTCGCGGCGCTGGTGCTGGCCGGCGGCGCGTTCGCCTTCATGCGCCACGCCAGCTCGATGGACAGCTACGAAAAGCCGATCCTCGTGGCCGCGCTGATTTCGGTCATCGGCATCTGCTGGTTCTGGCGCCCGCTGCGGGTGCTGACGCTGGTGGTGGCCGCGGCCTCGCTGCTGGCCATCAGCTCCTACCAGGGCGACCTGGCGCGCGCCGACTCGGTGTTCTGGCTCAAGTACTTCCTGTCGAGCCAGTCGGCCATCCTCTGGATGAGCGTGCTGTTCTTCATGAGCACGCTGTTCTACTGGATCGGCTTCGCCGCCGGCAAGCAGCAGGCCGACACCTTCGACCTGATCGGCTCCCGTCTGGCCTGGGCGGCCGTGACCATGGCCCTGATCGGCACCATGGTGCGCTGGTACGAAAGCCACCAGCTCGGCCCGGACATCGGCCACATCCCGGTGAGCAACCTGTACGAAGTGTTCGTGCTCTTCTGCTGGCTGACGGCGGCGTTCTACCTGTACTTCGAAGAGCGCTACAACACGCGCGCGCTGGGCGCCTTCGTGATGCTGGTGGTCAGCGCGGCGGTCGGCTTCCTGCTCTGGTACACGATCGTGCGCGAAGCGCACGAGATCCAGCCGCTGGTGCCTGCGCTGCAGAGCTGGTGGATGAAGCTGCACGTGCCCGCCAACTTCATCGGCTACGGCACCTTCGCGCTCGCGGCCATGGTGGCCTTCGCCTACCTCATCAAGGAGCAGGCCAACGAAACCCGCTGGTACAAGCTCACGCCGATCTGGCTCCTGGGCGCGGCGCTGTGCTTCGTTCCGGTGGCCTTCCGCCAGCGCGTGCAGGAAGCCGGCGGCAGCTACTGGGTGATCTACGCGGGCATCTCGGCGCTGATCGCCGCGGGCATCCTGCTGGGGCGCAAGCGCATCGCGGCGCGCCTGCCGGCCAACGAGGTGCTCGACGACGTCATGTACAAGTCGATCACCGTCGGCTTCGCCTTCTTCACCATCGCGACCGTGCTCGGCGCCCTGTGGGCGGCCGACGCCTGGGGCGGCTACTGGAGCTGGGACCCGAAGGAAACCTGGGCGCTGATCGTCTGGCTCAACTACGCGGCCTGGCTGCATATGCGCCTCGTGAAGGGCCTGCGCGGCACCGTGGCGGCCTGGTGGGCGCTGGCCGGCCTGGCCGTGACCACCTTCGCCTTCCTGGGCGTGAACATGTTCCTGAGCGGGCTGCACAGCTACGGCACGCTGTAAGCGCAGGCCTGGCGCCTTTTGCGAAGAATTGAAACCACGCGCCGCCATGGCGCGTAACCAAACCGGGGCATGTCACGAACTACCCTGAGCACAACGATTCACGCGAAAGGCCTGCCATGTCGTTCCCTTCCCGTTCGCACCGTCGCGACACCCACGGTTTCAACCATCCGCTGTCGAGCGAGATCACGCCGCGCGCCGCCTACGAAGGCCGGCGCGACCTGCTCAAGCTGATGGCCGGCGGTGCCGCGGGTGCGGCGCTCGCCACCTTTGCCGGGCGCGAGGCCTTCGCTCAGGCGACCGGCCCGCACAAGCTGGCCCTGCTGCCGGGCGCCAAATCGGCCGTGCCGGGCGCGCAGACGATGGAAAAGCTCACCGACTACAAGGACGCGAGCAGCTACAACAACTACTACGAGTTCGGCGTCGACAAGGGTGATCCGGTGAAGAACGCCGGCACCCTCAAGACGCGGCCGTGGACCGTGGAGGTTGAGGGGCTGGTCAAGAAGCCGGGCAAGTACGGCATCGAGGACCTGCTCAAGCTCAGCGCCCAGGAAGAACGCATCTACCGCCTGCGCTGCGTCGAGGGCTGGTCGATGGTGATCCCGTGGGTGGGCTACTCGCTGGCCGAGCTCATCAAGAAGGTCGAGCCGCAGGGCAATGCCAAGTTCGTGGAGTTCGTGACGCTGGCCGACCCGAAGACCATGCCCTTCGTCGGCTCGCGCGTGCTCGACTGGCCCTACACCGAAGGCCTGCGCATGGACGAGGCGATGCATCCGCTCACGCTGCTGGCCTTCGGCATGTACGGCGAGGTGCTACCCAACCAGAACGGCGCGCCGGTGCGGCTCGTGGTGCCATGGAAGTACGGTTTCAAGTCCGCCAAGTCGATCGTCAAGATCCGCTTCGTCGAGAAGGAGCCGAGCACCGCCTGGAACAAGGCGGCGGCGCAGGAGTACGGCTTCTATTCAAACGTGAATCCGACTGTCGACCACCCGCGCTGGAGCCAGGCGACCGAGCGCCGCATCGGCGACGGCGGCGGCCTGTTCGCAAAGCGGCGCAAGACCGAGATGTTCAACGGCTACGAGGCGCAGGTCGGCCAGCTCTACGCCGGCATGGACCTGAAGAAGAACTACTGAGCGGACGCGCCCGCCCGGTCGTTGCGCCATGCTGAACAAGCTGCTCATGCACCCGGCGACCAAGCCGGTCGTCTTCCTGCTGTGCCTGCTGCCGTTCGCGCGGCTGGCCTTCGGTGCCTTCACCGAAGGGCTGGGCGCGAACCCGGCCGAGTTCCTGATCCGTGCGACGGGCGACTGGACCTTGCGCTTCATCTGCATCGTGCTGGCGGTGACGCCGCTGCGCGTGATCGCCAAGCTCAACGCGCTGGCGCGGCTGCGCCGCATGCTGGGCCTGTTCGCGTACTTCTACGTGGTGCTGCACCTGCTGTGCTACAGCTGGTTCGACATGGGCTTCGAGTGGGGCGAGATCGCCAAGGACATTGCCAAGCGGCCGTTCATCCTGGTGGGGTTCTCGGCCTTCGTGTTGCTGACGCCGCTGGCGGCCACGTCATTCAACCGCGCGATCAAGGCGATGGGCGCCAAGCGCTGGCAGCTGCTGCACAAGCTGGTCTACGGGATCGCGGGGCTCGGGCTGCTGCACTTCTCCTGGATGCGCGCGGGCAAGAACAACTTCGCCGAAGTGTTCGTCTACGCCGCGATTATCGGGGTGCTGCTGGCGTGGCGCGTCTGGAATTTCGCGCGCAAGCGGCAGGTCAAGCAGACGGTGGCCGTGCGCGGCGGCGAGAAGCCGCTGCGCACCGGCTGAGACCGGCTCAGCCGTCGATCTCGGCGCGCAGCTGGTCTTCCATCGTCTCGCGGCGGCGGATCAGCTTCGCTGCGGCGCCGCTCACCAGCACCTCAGCGGCACGGCCGCGCGTGTTGTAGTTGCTGGCCATGCTCATGCAGTACGCACCCGCCGACAGCACGGCCAGCAGGTCGCCGGCCACCACGTTGAGCGCGCGGTCGCGGCCGATCCAGTCGCCGCTTTCGCAGACCGGGCCCACCACGTCGTAGGTCGGGGCGTCGCCCGCGCGCGCGCGCAGCGGCACGATCTTCTGGAAGGCCTGGTACATCGCGGGGCGCGGCAGGTCGTTCATGGCCGCGTCGACGATGCAGAAGTTCTTGTCCTCGCCGGGCTTGGTGTAGAGCACCTCGGTCACGCACACGCCGGCATTGCCGACCAGCGAACGGCCGGGTTCGATCACCAGCTTGCGCTGGCCGAAGCCGCGCGCGTCGAGCTTGGCGAGCAGCTGCTGCCACAGCGCATCGGCCTTGGGCGGCACTTCGCCGTTGTAGTCGATGCCCAGGCCGCCGCCGAAGTCCAGGTGATGGATCGGCACGCCGGCCGCCTCGATGGCCTCTACCAGGTCGAGCACGCGGTCGCAGGCGTCCAGGTAGGGCGAGGCTTCGGTGATCTGCGAGCCGATGTGGCAGTCGATGCCGACTACTTCGAGGCCCGGCAGCCGAGCGGCGTGCTGGTAGGCCTGCACCGCGCGGTCGTGCGCGATGCCGAACTTGTTGCCCTTCAGGCCGGTGGAAATGTAGGGGTGTGTCTTCGGGTCGACGTTCGGATTGATGCGGATGCTGATCGGTGCGCGCACCTTCTCGGCCAGCGCCACCTCGTTGAGCACGTCGAGTTCGGCCTCGCTCTCGACGTTGAAGCAGGCGATGCCGGCCGCCAGGGCCTGGCGCATCTCGGCGCGCGTCTTGCCGACGCCCGAGAAGATGATCTTCTTCGGATCGGCGCCCACGGCCAGCACGCGCG
>Ga0256898_1000654_pt1 | contig 12444 bp, 8 predicted proteins | sample MC6MC0686MT_FD_186333 | JGI IMG/M metagenome (GOLD analysis project Ga0256898, IMG submission 186333) | Metatranscriptome of enriched soil aggregate microbial communities from Iowa State University, Ames, United States - MC6-MC0686-MT... | ecosystem: Environmental > Terrestrial > Soil >... | reverse complement strand
CCAATCGGGCCACCAGCTGCCCGCGTGCTCGGCCGCTTGTGCGAACCAGGCATTGGGGTCGCCGGGCATGTCGTCGTGCCCCTGCTTGCCCAGCCCGTCCGCAACCCAATAGCTGCGGCGCTTCTTGGCCGGCGGATTGACCACGCCCGCGATGTGGCCCGAGGCCCCCAGCACGAAGCGTTGCGGTCCGCGCAGCAGCTGCGTGGACGCGTAGGCCGACACCCACGGCACGATATGGTCTTCGCGTGACCCGAAGATGTACGCCGGCATCGTCAGGCGCGTCAGGTCCAGCGGCAGGCCGGCGGCTTGCGCGCGGCCCGGCACCTTCAGATTGTTCTCAAGATAGGTATTGCGGAAGTACCAGGAAAAGAACGGCCCCGGCAGATTGGTGCTGTCGCCATTCCAGAACAGCAGATCGAACGGGGGCGGTTTCTGGCCCTTCAGATAGTTGCCGACCACGTAGTTCCAGACCAGCTCATTGGGCCGCAGGAACGAGAACGTGGTGGCCAGGTCGCGGCCGGGCATCAGCCCGCCGTTGCCTAATTGATGGTCGCGCAGCAACGCGTGGGCTTCGTCCACGAAGACATTCAGGATGCCCGTATCGTGGAAATCCAGCAGCGAGGTCAGCAGCGTCAGCGACGCCACCGGATGCTCGCCGCGCGCTTCAGCCAGCGCCAGCGCGGAAGCCAGCATCGTGCCGCCCACGCAGAAGCCCAGCGCATTGACCTTGGGTTGCTTGGTGATGTCGCTGGCCACGCGCAGCGCTTGCAGCACCGCGTTGTCCAGGTAGTCGGACCAGGTGGCGCGGTCGATGCCGTCGGTGTCGCTGGCTACCGGGTTGCGCCACGACACCAGGAACACCGTAAAGCCCTGCTCCACCGCGTGACGCACGAAGGAATTCTCGGGCTGCAGATCCAGGATGTAGAACTTGTTGATGTTCGGCGGCACGATCACCAGCGGGCGTTCGTGCACCGTGGCGGTCGAAGGCGCGTACTGGATCAGCTGGAACAGCGTGTTCTCATAGACCACTTCGCCGGGCGTCACCGCCACGTTGCGGCCGATCTCGAACTGCGATTCGTCGGTTTGCGTGATGCGGCCTTTCTTGACGTCGCCCAACAGATTCGCCAGCCCTTCGTTTAACGCGCGGCCCGCGCTTTCGACGATGGATTGCTGGGCGTCCGGGTTCAGCGCCAGGAAGTTCGACGGCGACAGCGCATCCACCCATTGCATGATGGAAAAGCGCAGGCGGTCGCGCATGGGTTCGCTGACCTGGGCGGCGTCCACCATGCGCTGCATGGCGCGCGCCGACAGCAGATACGTGTGCGCCATCAGCAGATGCGAACTATTGGCGGACCAGGCGTCGCCAGCGAAGCGGCGGTCAGCCAGGGGCGCAAGCGAGCCGCGTCGGGCATCGTCGCAAAGGCGCTGCCACTCGCGAGAGAATTCGGCCTGAATGTCGGCCAGGATTTCCGGTGCCACGCTCACCGGAATGGGTCCTGCGGAGAGATTGGCGTTCACTTCGACACCTTGTTATCGACACTGCTCGATTGATGTTGCATTCCGGGTCCAGGACTGTCAATGCGGGTATACAAGGAGGCAATCAGGGTAGGTCTCAAGCCCGCCCGCCGGCCTTGCGCAAGATCAAACCGGGTCGAGCCAGGCCAGCAATGCCATGCGTCCGGTTTCGCCGTCGCGCCGATAAGAGAAGAAGCGATCCGAGGCCGACACGGTGCACAAGCCGCTCAACGCCACCTCTTGTACCCCGGCGCGGCGCAGGCGGAAATCGGCCAATCCGGCGAGGTCGGCCAGCCACTTTCCCGATAGCCCCGGGCGCGGCGTGAAGTAACGCGCCGTGGCGGGATCATCGGCGGTGAACGCATCCAGCACGTCTTGGCCGACTTCGAAATGTTGCGGGCCGATGCCAGGGCCCACCCAGGCGCGCCAGCCTTCGGCCTGCGGCGCCTTGGCCCGCATGGCGGCCAATGTGTTCTCCAGCACGCCGCCCGACAGGCCGCGCCAGCCGGCGTGCGCCGCGCCCAGCACCAGGCCTTTGGAATCGGTGATCACGACGGGCAGGCAATCAGCCACCATGACGGCCAGCACGCGGCCCGGCTGCGTGGTGACACTGGCGTCCACGGCAGGTTCGCCTGCCGCAGGCGAACCTGCCGCATCCATCACGTCCGCGTCCACGACCTCGCTGCCGTGCACCTGGCGCAACCACAGCGGCTCGGCCGGCACGGCGGCGCGCACGCGGCGGCGGTTCTCGGCCACGGTGTCAGGGTTGTCGCCCGCGCGGCGCCCCAGGTTCAGGGTGTCATGCGGGGCCACGCCCACGCCGCCCGCGCGTGTCGTGCAGAAATAATTCACGCCGGCCCACTGGGGGCCGGTGACGACAGGCAGGCTGGCGATCACGCGTTCCATGCAATGCTTTCCTGAACCAGGGTCATGTCGGCCGGCACCGCAGCGGCGAATTGGACTTCACCGTTGCCGCCCGGATCATCGAAATGCAGGGCGCGGGCGTGCAGCATCTGGCGCTGCGCCCCCGCGATATTCTTGCCGCCATAGATGGTGTCGGCCAGCAGCGGGTGGCCCAGGCTGGCCATGTGCACGCGAATCTGGTGGGTGCGCCCCGTTTCCAGACGGCACACCACTTCCGTGACGCGGCCGCCAGGGTCAACCTGGCCGCGGCGGACCGGTGCGTAATTGGTGATGGCGGGTTTGGGCGCCACGGGGCGCTCGACACTCATGCGGATGGGCACGCGGGCATCGCGGCCAATAGCGCGATCGACACGGCCGCCGTTTGCGACCCAGCCATGGGCCAGGGCCACGTATTCGCGGCCCATGCTGCGCGCCTGCAACTGGCGCACCAGATGCGTCTGGGCCTTTTCGTTGCGGGCCACGACCATGAGTCCCGAGGTGTCCTTGTCCAGCCTGTGAACAATGCCGGCACGCGCCACGGCCGCCAATTCCGGGTACCGATAAAGCAGACCGTTGAGCAGCGTGCCGCTCCAGTTGCCGGCGCCCGGATGCGTGACCAGGCCGGCAGGCTTGTTCACCACGATCCAGTCGGGGCTTTCATCCACCACGATGAATTCAACGGGTTCGGGCGTGAAGGCGCGGGCGTCGGGGGCGGGCTGAGCCCATACCAGCAGCTCGTCGCCGGGGCCTACCGTTTGGCGGATCTTGCCGGGCGCGCCGTTCACATGCACATTGCCGGATTCAATCCAGCCTTGCAGGCGGCTGCGGGAATGGTCGGGCATTAGCCCAGCCAGAACCTTGTCGAGCCGATCGGCCTTGGTGCTGGAAGGAACCGTTACAAGTTGCGGTTCACCCCGGTTTTCCCCGGGATTTCCGTCCGCATTTTCGTCAGGAAGGCCCAGGAGTTCGTCGTCGGAAACGAGATCTGTGCCGGCGGCTGTATCAGACATGGAGACAAATCATATAATCAGCCTGCCATGCTAACACCAAGGATACGATTCTCGTGATTCACCACTCCGCAGCTCCCTCGAACCCCGCATCCCGAAGCGGGCCGGTTTTGCGCGTGGTTATCGCGCTATTTGCCGTCATCGTCATCGCCGGTTGCGGCTCGACCAACAGCAAGTACGACAAGACCACCAACTGGAGCGCCGAACAGCTTTACGCTGACGCCAAGTCCGAAATGTCCTCGGGCGGTTGGAAAGAAGCGCGCGAGCGCCTGACCGCCATCGAAAGCCGCTACCCCTTTGGCGTCTATGCCCAGCAAGCCCTGCTTGAACTGGCCTACGTCAACTGGAAAGACGGCGAAAACGAACAAGCCCTGGCCGCCATTGACCGCTTCCAGCAGCTTTACCCCAACCACCCCGGCACCGACTACGCGCTGTACCTGAAGGGCCTGATCAACTTCACGCCGGCCAGCGCCTTCATGACCAACATCACGGGTCAGGACCCGGCCGAACGCGACCCCAAGGGCCTGCGCGCGTCTTACGACGCGTTCAACGAGCTGATCAAGCGCTACCCGGATAGCAAGTACACCGTGGATGCCGAAAAGCGCGTGGCGTGGCTGGTCAACACCATCGCCATGAACGAAGTGCACGTCGCCCGTTATTACTACGAGCGCGGCGCCTACGTGGCCGCCGCCAACCGTGCGCAAACCGTCATCACCGACTTCGAAGGCGCCCCCGCCACCGAGGAAGCGCTGTACTTGATGGTCTCGTCCTACGACAAGCTGGGCATGACCGAACTGAAGAACGATGCGCAGCGCGTGTACGACAAGAACTACCCCAATAGCGACTTCAAGACCAAGGGCCTGCAGGCGGATCGCAGCTGGTGGAACCCGTTCGACTGATCGCTCAGTTGCTCGAACCTTCCCCGCATGGGAAAGAAAAAGCCCCTCAGATCATCCGAGGGGCTTTTTTTTGACGGCGACCCAGCGCGGCAACGGCAGCGTCAGCCTTCCCCGCCCTCTTGCTTGCGGCGGTAGAACGCCAGCACCTCTTCCAGTTCGCGCGTTCGCGCAAAGGGCGGCAACCCGCGCCACAGGCGTTTGCCGTAAGGCTTTTCCACGAGCCGCGCATCGCCCACCATCAGCACGCCCCAATCCGACTCGGTACGAATCAGCCGGCCCGCGCCCTGCTTGAGCGAAATGGCGGCTTCGGGCAATTGGTATTCCGAGAACGGATTGCCGCCTTGGGCCCGACAGGCCCGTAGCCGAGCTTCGATGACGGGATCATCGGGCGGCGCGAACGGCAGCTTGTCGATGGCCACCAACGTCAGCACATCGCCGGGCAGGTCGATGCCTTCCCAGAAGCTGGCGCTACCCACCAGTACCGGATGCTTGAGCTTGCAGAAGCGGTCAAGCAGGTCTCGGCGCGTGCCTTCTCCTTGCTTGAGCAGCGGCCAATCATGGCCAGCATCGTCAAAGGCATCGGCCAGCAACGTGGCGACCTTTTCGACAGCGCGCAAGGTCGTGCACAGCACCAGCGTGCCGCCGGGGCTGGCTTCCAGCAGCGGCATCAGCGTGTCGACGAAGCGGTCTAGAAACTGCGGCGACTGCGGCTCGGGCATGCCGCGCGGCACGAACAACAGGGCCTGTTCCGGGTAGTTGAACGGCGACTCCCACTTACCTGTGCGCGCCTTTTCCAGCCCCAGCTGACTGGTGAAATGATGGAACTCGCCATTCACCGACAGCGTGGCCGAGGTCATGATCCAGGCCTGGCCCGGCTTGCGGTATTTCGAGAAAGCCTGCGCCACCGACAACGGCGCCGAATGCAGGCGCACATGGTGCTGGCCGTGTTCGACCCAGCGCACCGCAGGCCCCGTCCATTGTTCGGCTGCGGCGGCCACGCCTTCCAGAATGGCCGCAGGCGTAGACGCCCCGTCGCCCAGCGCGGCGATGGCGTCAGCGGCGGCCGGCTCGGGGGCTTGATCGTCCCGGCCCCACCCTTCGTCGGCAAACCCGGCATCCGCGCGGCCGGGCGTGGCCCAGCGCTTGAGCCGCACCGAGATCTCGGCGCCGACGCGCGCAGCCGCCATCAGGTCAGGGTGTTTTTCCGCGACCACGCCCAAGGCCTTGGTGGCCGTATCCACGGCTTCGCGCAAGGCCAATAGGGCCTCGTCGAATTCCTCGGGGTTGGGAATGGCGTCGAACGTGGCCTTGCGGCCCGGCATGCGGTCAAGCGGCGCACAGACCAGGCGCAGTTCGCGCGCGGCGGTTTCCAGATGGCGGCTGACGTCGCTCCATTTGGCGGCCTCGCGGGCATACGCCAACCCCGCCACTTCCAGCGCGCGGCCAAAGTCCATCAGTTGGTGGGTGGACACGCTGCTGCCCAGAAAGCGCGTGGCCGTGTCGGGCAACTGATGCGCTTCGTCGAAGATGACGGTATCGGCTTCGGGCAGCAGATCGGTCACGCCCTCTTCGCGCAATACCAGGTCGGCCATGAAGAGCGCATGGTTGACGACCACGACGTCAGCTTCCTGCGCCTGCCGGCGCGCCTTCACGACGAAGCAGTCTCGGATGCGCGGGCATTCCTGGCCCAGACAGTTTTCGCGCGTGGACGTCACGCGCTGCCAGATGTCGGCGTCTTCGGGCACCTGCGCAAGATCGCTGCGGTCGCCGGTTTTGGTGATGCCGGCGAACACCTGAATCTGGCGCAACTGCTGGATTTCGGTGCGCGACTTCAAGGCGCGTTCGTCGCCCTGCAAGCGTTCCAGGTGATAGTGGCAGACGTAATTGCCGCGGCCCTTGAGCAGCGCGGCCGTGACCGGAGCGGCCAACGCCGCGCGCACGCGCGGCAGGTCTCGCGCAAATAACTGGTCTTGCAGCGTGCGGGTACCGGTGGAAATCAGCACCTTGCCGCCCTGAATGAAGGCGGGTACAAGGTAAGCCCACGTCTTGCCGATACCGGTGCCGGCTTCGGCCACCAGGGTGGCGCGGTCTTGGATGGCGTCGCCAATCGCCTGCGACAATTCCACCTGCGAAGGGCGTGGCTTGTAGCCGGGCATGGCCGTGGCCAGCGGCCCGTCCTCGTCAAAAAATTCGGATATATCCAGGTCCAGCATTACGGCAGCCTAGTGTCAGTCGGCGTCTTCGGAGAGTCCGGTACCCATACGGTACGGCCGCCAGACACTGATGTGGGAAAGGACCAAATGATACTCGGTGCAGCCGCCTGATCCGGCTCGCGGAGGGACAGATCAGTCCACCCTCACACGTTCTGTAACAGTGGCTTATGGCACAATCCGCCCCTTGTTTTTCCTTTTTGTCGTCGTATAGAGATGTCTGAAACTTCCGCTATCACGAACGTCGCCGCCGGCGTCGACAACGCCCGCATCGTCGCGCAGCTCGCCACCGAGCTCGGCGCGCGCGCCTCCCAGATCGCTTCGGCGGTGGAACTGCTGGATGACGGCGCCACCGTGCCGTTTATCTCTCGCTATCGCAAGGAAGCCACTGGCGGCCTGGACGATACCGTGCTGCGTAATCTGGAAGTGCGCCTGGGTTACCTGCGCGAACTCGAAGAGCGCCGCGGCTCGATCCTTGAATCCATCTCGCAGCAGGGCAAGCTCACGCCCGAGTTGCACCAGGAAATCGCCACGGCGGATACCAAGCAGCGCCTGGAAGACTTGTACGCGCCGTACAAGCCCAAGCGCCGCACCCGCGCCCAGATCGCCCGCGAGGCCGGCCTGGAACCGCTGGCCGACGCCATCCTGGCGGACCTTGCCTGCGACCCCGCCGTGCTGGCCGCGCAGTACCTGAACCCCGAAGCGTCGATCAACGACGCCAAGGCGGCGCTGGACGGCGCGCGCGACATCCTGGCCGAGCGCTACGCGGAAAACGCGGACCTGCTGGCCGACATGCGCGAGCACCTGTGGTCCACCGGCCTGATCTACTCCAAGATGATCGACGGCAAGGAAACCGAGGGCGCCAACTTCCGCGACTGGTTCGACTTCAACGAGCCGCTGCGCACGCTGCCCTCGCACCGCATCCTGGCGCTGCTGCGCGGCCGCCAGCAAGGCGTGCTGGAATTGCGTCTGGGCCTGGAAGCCGACCTGGAAGCGCAACTGCCGCACCCGTGCGTGGCGCGCATCGCCAACTTCCTGAAGCTGGGCAACGGCCTGTTCGCGCTGGACGCCACGCCGCGCGCCCGCTGGCTGGGCGAAGTCTGCCGCTGGACGTGGCGCGTAAAGCTGCTGACGGCATTCGAAAGCGAACTGATCGGCCGTCTGCGCGAAAGCGGCGAAGCCGAAGCCATTCGCGTGTTCGCCGCCAACCTGAAAGACTTGCTGCTGGCCGCACCCGCCGGCCCCAAGGCCGTGCTGGGCCTGGACCCGGGCATCCGCACGGGCTGCAAGGTTGCCGTGATCGACCAGACCGGCAAGGTCGTCGACACCACTACCGTCTACCCCTTTGAGCCGCGCCGCGACCGTGAAGGCACGATCAATACGCTGGCCGCGCTGGTGGCGCGCCACAAGGTGGACCTGATCGCCATCGGTAACGGCACGGCATCGCGCGAAAGCGAGAAGCTGGTGGGCGACATGATGGAACGCTTCCCCGACCTGAAGGTCACCCGCGTGGTGGTCTCCGAGGCCGGCGCGTCGGTGTATTCCGCATCGGAAACCGCCGCCCTGGAATTCCCCGACCTGGACGTGACGCTGCGTGGCGCCGTGTCCATCGCCCGCCGCTTGCAAGACCCGCTGGCCGAATTGGTCAAGATCGATCCCAAGGCGATCGGCGTGGGTCAGTACCAGCACGACGTCAACCAGCGCGAGCTGGCGCGTTCGCTGGACGCCGTGGTCGAAGATTGCGTGAACGCGGTGGGTGTGGACGTCAACACGGCATCGGCGGCGTTGCTGGCCCGCGTGTCCGGTTTGAACTCGCTGCTGGCCAAGAACATCGTGGCGTGGCGCGACGAGAACGGCGCGTTCCCCACGCGTGAAATCCTGCGCAAGGTGCCGCGCTTTGGCGAGAAGGCCTTCGAACAGGCCGCCGGCTTCCTGCGCATTCCCAACGGCGACAACCCGCTGGATGCGTCGTCGGTTCACCCCGAAGCCTATCCCGTGGTCGAGCGCATCGTCGCCAAGATCAAGGCGGAAGTAAAGCAGATCATCGGCCAGCGCGACGCCCTGAAAGGCGTGTCGCCGTCCGACTTCACCGACGAGCGTTTCGGCTTGCCCACGGTGCGCGACATCTTCGCCGAACTGGAAAAGCCGGGCCGCGATCCGCGCCCCGAGTTCAAGACGGCGCAGTTCAAGGAAGGCGTGGAAACGCTGAACGACCTGTACCCGGGCATGATCCTGGAAGGCGTCGTGACCAACGTGGCCAACTTCGGCGCGTTCGTCGACATCGGCGTGCACCAGGACGGCCTGGTCCACATCTCGGCGCTGGCCGAGAAGTTCGTGAAAGACCCGCGTGATGTGGTGCGCGTGGGCCAGACGGTCAGCGTGAAGGTGCTGGAGGTGGACGCCGCGCGCAAGCGCGTCGCGCTGACCATGCGCCTGAACGACACCGCCGCCCCGGCTCGCCGCAGCGGCGACGCGCCCAAGGGCGGTGACCGCCCGCGCCGCTCGCAAAGCGATGGCGGCCGCGGCAACGCAGGCGCTGCCGCGGGCGGCATGAACAGCGCGATGGCCGACGCCTTCGCCAAGCTCAAGCGCTGATTCCCGAAGACTCACCGCTCATCAAAAAGCCCGGCGCATCGCATGCGCCGGGCTTTTTCTTTAGCTTAGGACTTTCCCGTAGATTGGCGATTTCCTTGCGCTCCCTCAATCAAGAAATCTAAAAATAAGGGAAAATATCGAATTGTGTCCAAATAATAAAAGCCGGTGGCGTTGGGGAACACGGCAGGCACAAACATCCATGATCAGGCGAACCGCGGCGCGAACCGTCTATCAGGCAAGAAATCCAAAAAAAGCGCCCCTACCCTGAGAGCCCGGAGAGCGATTCGTCATGCGCAATACCATTACGCTTGCCGCCAATGAAGCGGCAACGATCACCGAAAAAGAAGTCGGCGCGGGCGGCGCCTACAACGAAGTCACGCTGGGCCAATATGCGCACCTGATCGTGGATGGCGCAGAAGTCACCTTCAAGCACATCACGCTGGAACGCCTGGGCACCCGCATCATCGAATTGCAGAACGGCGCGCAGCTGCATGTGGGCGCGCTGGGATTCGCCAGCATGGGCGCCAGCATCGTGTACCGCATCGGCGCGGGCTGCGCGCTGGTATTCGACGCCAGCCAATGGGACCCCGAAGTGGTCGCCAACACAACCTTCGACTTCGTCAGCCAGGGCAGCGGCACGCTGAAATACTTTCCGTTCATCAACCCGGAATGGCTGGACTGCCCGAACGTCACCGGCTATTCGGAAGGCGACCTGCTGGAGATCGCGGGCCAGGGCAACGCCCAGCGCTTCCAGGTGCACGACGGCCGCATCGTCGCCAGCGCGAACGCACGCGCAGCCTGAATGTGAAACGACGCGGATGGGGCTCTATCCCATACCGCGTCGTAGTCTGGCCTGAGCGGGCGGCACGTGCAGCGGCGCATGATGCCGCCACACTGCCCCGCTACTACATTCATTCCTGAGACATCGACACCAGCGCGTCGCGCACACGGCCCAGCAAGGCCGGATCGGCGTCAGCCCCTGGCAGCAACCCAGCCAGCGCCGCGTCCGAGGGATCGGACTTCAGCGTTTGCATCAAACCGCCCGCGTCCTTCGGATTGGCAAAGCCCGGCGACAACAGCAGTTCTTCGCCATCGGCAGCCAGAAGGCGGAAGCGGAACGCGCCGTCTTCATCGCGGAAGCTGACGAAGCGCGCGCCCTTGCCCTTTTCCTTTTTGCCCTGCGCTTTACCCGTCGTGGCGCCCGCGTTCAGGTTGCGCAGGCCCACGGCCTCGCGCAGTTCCTGCATCAGCGGCAACGCCAGCGTGCGCGCCTTGGCGGCGCCGGCTTGCAGAATGTCTTCGATGCGGCCGGGGTTGGCGATCAGGTCAACGTACTTCTCGCGCATCGGCGCAAGCAGGGTTTCCAGATGCTCGTACAGCGCCTGCTTGGCGTCGCCCCAGCCCATGCCGTCTTCCAGCTGCTTGCGGAACGCCGCCGATTGCTCGTGCGTGGCGAACGCGCGGTACAGCGTGTACAGGTGCGAGCTTTCGGCGTCCTTGGGTTCGCCGGGTTCACGCGAATCGGTCACGATGCGCATCACCGACGCGCGCAGCGCCTTTGCGCCGCCTTCGAACAGCGGAATGGTGTTGTTGTAGCTCTTGGACATCTTGCGGCCATCCAGGCCGGGCAAGGTCGCCACGTCTTCCTCGATCACCACTTCGGGCAGCGTGAAGTAATCACGGCCGTACAGGTGGTTGAAGCGCTGGGCGATGTCGCGCGCCATTTCCAGATGCTGGATCTGGTCGCGGCCGACCGGCACGCGGTTCGCGTTGAACATCAGGATGTCCGCAGCCATCAGGATCGGATACGAGAACAAGCCCATCGTGACGCCGTCGTCGGGCTCCACGCCCTTGGCCACGTTCTGGTCCACCGACGCCTTGTAGGCGTGCGCGCGGTTCATCAGGCCCTTGGCCGTGACGCAGGTCAAGAGCCAGCTGAGTTCGGGAATTTCGGGAATGTCGGACTGGCGATAGAACGTGACACGATCGTGGTCCAGGCCCACGGCCAGCCAGGTCGCCGCGATTTCCAAGCGGGAACGCGCCACGCGCGCCGGATCATCGCACTTGATCAGCGCGTGATAGTCCGCCAGAAAGAAGAATGCGTCCACGCCGGGCTGCGTACTGGCCTGCACGGCGGGCCGGATAGCGCCCGCATAGTTGCCAAGGTGGGGGGTGCCAGTGGTGGTAATGCCAGTAAGGACGCGGGTATTCATGGGGCGAAGAGGCGTTTGCTAGGGGAAACGAGCAGTGTAACGTGCCGGAGCGCCCTGCCGTCGGCCGGGCGTCTTCGTCGCCGGGATGCGTGGAATGGCTCAGCTCGGCTCGGTCAGGTCTGGCTTAGCGCAACCCGAGCCGGCCGGCGAACTTACAGCACCGCCAAGAGAGGCGCCGCCAGGGCGCACACCCCGCCCGTGGTCAGCGCGGCGCGCGGGCGGAAGGTCAGGAACCAGATCAGCAGCAGGCCGGCAATGCTGAGGATGCCGATCCATTCGACCGCGCCGTAGCTCCAGCCCCACACCGCGGCGGACGCGCATAGCGATAAGGCCAGCGCGATCCAGCCGAACGCGCGCAACGGCACCCGATGACGCCGGGGCATGGCGCGGTCGAACAGATCTTCGTAGTGGCGGTCCATGCCCAGGCACAGGGCGGAAAACCCTGCGTAGGCCAGGCAGAAGGCGGCAAGCGTCATGGCGTATCACCTCGCGGTTCATAAACAACGGCACTGGGGGCGGACTTCGCCACGGGTGCGTCGGCAACGGGGGAAGACGGATGCTGGGTGGAGGCGGCGGGCGCAGCGGCAGCCCCCTTTTCCGCGCGCGGCTTGGCGGCGGCGCGCGCCGGCAGCGTTGCAGGCGCCTTGCGGACCCGCGCCGCCTTGCGCGCCATCCAGGCGAACAACAGCGCCGTGGCCAGGCAGGTCAGGTCAAAACCGGCCATCACCCAATCGCCCTGCGGCAGCGACACGCCCAGGTGGCGCGACGTGGTCAGTGCGTTGACAACCGGCACCAAGGCCATCGCGGCAGCCGCCACGGCCAGCAGGTCTTGCCATTTCCGGCGTTGGAACACGAAGGCATAGACCAGCGACAGCCCCCACGCCGAAAAGAACGCGCGCACTTCCCAGAGTTGGCGGCCAGGCATATCTGCGGGCAGCAGGCGGTTGGCCAGGAAAAATGCGGCCACGCCAAACACCACCCCTGCAATCGTGCCCGCGTTCAGGCCATCGACCAGACGCAGCGAAAAGGCTTCGCGGGCGTCGCCCGGACGCGCCTTCTGACGGCGCTTGGCGATCCAGAGCACGAGCCCCGTGCCGACCAT
>Ga0256898_1000648_pt1 | contig 12533 bp, 11 predicted proteins | sample MC6MC0686MT_FD_186333 | JGI IMG/M metagenome (GOLD analysis project Ga0256898, IMG submission 186333) | Metatranscriptome of enriched soil aggregate microbial communities from Iowa State University, Ames, United States - MC6-MC0686-MT... | ecosystem: Environmental > Terrestrial > Soil >... | reverse complement strand
CTTCGATTCGATGGTGACAGTGGCGCCGACGCCGTCAGTGCTCCGGGTGACCACCCAGCCGCCCGGGACTGGGTCAGTGCCGTCAAATGCTGGGAATCCGTGCTTCTTGAGGACGGGATCGGCGGCAGTAAAGACCTCTTCGAAGTTCCTTGAACGCTCCACAATGTCCGCGCTGCTTTTCATACTCTGCGGGGAAAACACGCACCTGCCGTCTTGAGCGCGGCTCATGCGTGCCGGATCATCCGCGGACCAAGTGATGTCCGGCATCTGCTTCTCCAGCGCGGCAACGAGGTCGGCGCGCAGCGAATCGTACTTGTCGGCGCTCTCGGCCAGGGGAGCCGGACTGGCGGTGACGGGAGGCGCGCTGCTCGGTTCCCGGGTGGGACCGTCGGGAGTGGTGGTGCATCCCGCAGCAACGGTCGCCATCAACAGGGCAGCAGCCAGCGCCCAAGGTTTTCGGTCCAGACGGCGGTTCATAGGATCCCCAGTTCGTTGAGCGCCCGACGGCGGTTCTCACCGAATGCTTTCACGCCGGCTTGGGTATGGCGATGGGGAGAACAACCCGTGGGATGTGAGGGAGGGTTGCCGGGAAGGGGGTGGGATGTGATGGAGGGTCAGGTGTTGCGGGTGAGGATCCAGGTGTTGGTGCCGTCCTGGCGCTCGAACGTCACCGTGGTCACCAGGGCTTCGATGAGCGCCAGCCCGCGTCCGGACTCCGCGTCTTCGCCGGGCATGGACGCCTGCATGTCGTCGGCGAAGGGCTCGCGGGCGTTGAAAGCGCTGACCCTGGCCACCAGCCTGCTGGGCCGGACGCTGATGTCGACGTCGATCTCGACGGGCTTCTCAGCCGCCGGCAGGGCGTGCTGCACGATGTTGGCGGCGGCTTCGATTACGGCGGTGGCGAAGGTCATCCGGTCCATGTCCGGCACGAAGGATGCGTCGTCCCACAAGGCGTCCAGTTCGTTGTGGATGGACTCGATTGCTTCGTCGTTGGACTGGCCATGGAAGCCCCGGCGGGCGATCACGTCAGTCATCGCCGAAAGCTTCCTCAGCCGATGGGTAGGCCGTGAGCACGCGGTCCATGTTGGTCAACTCGAGGACCATCTTCACCTGCGGTTGGACCCCGGCGATGCGGAGGTCGCCGCCGGCCTGGCGCGCCGCTTTGAGGCAACCGATGAGCGCGCCCAGCCCGGACGAATCCATGAAGTCGGTTTCAGCGAGGTTCACCACCACCCGGCTGGAACCGCCGGCCACCACCTCGGCTACCACTTCGCGGAGTTTGGGCGCGGCCACCATGTTCAAACGGCCCACGCTCTTCACTTCCGCGTAGGAGTCCTTGACCTCGTAGCTAAACTGCATCTGCATTCCTCTCCTCGGGGCGCTCTGGCCCCACATCTTCAGGTACAAAACCCTTATACAAAACTGCCTTGACCAGCACGCTCAGGACCACCAGGTCGAATGCCACCCACGCCACGTTCACCAGCGTGCCGAGGGGCTCGGAAAGGCCGGTCAGCAGTCGGGCGATCCCTACAACCAGCGCGACAGCAAGCAACACCGCCACAATGATTTGCGGCCGGATCAGGCTCCAACTCGGTCCGCCGCTCTGGCGGGCCTTTGGGGTAACCGCGAACCCGAGGGGACGTCCGAACCAGACGTTCCGGGCCGCCGTCGTGCATGCCTTGATCCAGGTGGGGAACAGCGCAAGGCTGTACTGCTGCCCTCGCCACGTGGGGATCCCGTGCCCGGCCACCACGAACAGCAGCTGGTTGACCACCATGAACGGGATGAAGCGGATAAAGAAGTCGTAGCTGAGGCTGCTGACCGGGAGGATGCCGAGCGTCAGGTAAATGATCGGCGCAGCGAAGTACACCACGGCCGCAAACCCGCTCAGGTAGCTCCACATGGTGGAGAAGTACATGAGCCGTTGTCCCCAGGAAAGCCGGGGCTGGACCAGCGGATTTTCGCGAAGGAGGACCTGCATGGTGCCCTGCGCCCAGCGGAGGCGCTGGGTAAGCATGGTTTTGAGGTCCTCAGGCGCCAGTCCGTTGGCGAGGATTTCGTGGTGGTACACGCTCTTCCAGCCGAGCCCGTGGATGCGCATGGCCGTTGCCATGTCTTCGGTGACCGAGATGGTGGCTAGCGGCATGATCGGCTGCGCTTCGTCGGTGCGTTCCACGGAGATCGCGTCCAGGACGGCGTGGACCGATTCGAGCGCACCCAGGGGCGACCAGTCGCGCCCGGACATACGGTCGACGGCGTCACTCGCCACAGTGGTGACGCCACCTTCGCCGACGTGGGCGAGTTCCATCGCCGCGATTTCTTCGAGGTCGGACTGCAATGCGGAGAAGTCCGCGGCGACCAAGGTGCGTACGGCTTCGTCCACTTTGCGGCGCACGCGGTACGTGATCTCGCTGAGGGAAGCCCCGGCTTCGAGTTCCTGCTGGGCTGATTCAGTGGCAGCCTCCACTTGAGCGAGCATCTCGGCGACCAACGGGTTATCCGCTTCGGAGGAGCGGCGCGCCTTCTTGATGGCGGTCCGCGACGCTGCGAGGGCCCGACGGACACTCTTCTCCGTGGCTTTGACGTAACCCACCAGGCCCAGTTGCATGAGGGCTTCGCGCCGCAGGATCGCGTTGGAGCCGCAGAAGAAGGCCGCGTTCCAGCCGTCCTTGCCCTGTTGGATGGGGCCGTAGAACAGGGGAGCCTGGCTGCCGAGGGGATCGTCGGCGGGAACGTTGATGAAGTACTGCGGGGTTTGGACCAACGCCACGCGGTCGTCGTTGAAGTAGCCCAGCGTTTTGTCCAGGATGTCCGGTTCCGGGATCTGGTCGGCGTCGAGGATCAGCAGGTACTCGCCCGAGGTGACCATGAGCGCGTTGTTCAGGTTCCCTGCCTTGGCATGCCGCGGCATGTCAGGGGTCCAGTCGGCACCGCGCGTCACGTAGCCGATCCCGTGGGTGTCGGCGAGGTCGCGCATCTCGGGTCGGTTGCCGTCGTCGAGAATCCAGGTGCTGTGCGGCCACCGGATGTCCTTGGCGGCCAAGGCCGTGGTCAGGACCAGGTCCAGTGGCTCGTTGTAGGTGGTGATGAAGACGTCGACGGTGGCGTCGGCGGGCGGCGGGGGAGGCGGCTTGCGGATCTTGAGGTTCCACACCGTGAGGCCGAAAAGCATCACGTCGATCAGGCTGTACGTCTCGGCGATGACCAACGGAACGGCGATCCACCACGCATCCCAGTTCAGTGAGGCAAACCAACGCCAGGCCACATAGTTGACGCCCAAAATGACCGTGAGGACAACCAGAAGCCGGGTCCAGAAACGTGTCACAATCCCCCCTTTAATGTGGCTCAGTGTTTACGGCGAACGACGACGGCGGTCACGTCATCTTCTGCAGTGTCGGCGGGTGCCAACTCCAGAAGGGCGGCGCACACCTCGTCCGAGGTAGCTCCGTTGCGTGTCACCTTTTCGACGTTCACCAGGAATTCTTCAAGGGAGGCGTGGGCATCGAGCACTCCGTCGCTGACGATCACCAGGGAATCTCCGGGCTCCAGCTCAAGTTCCGCGGCCGGCCACAGCTGGTCGTCGAGGATGCCCACTGGCGGACCGGCTGAGACCAGCCGCTGAGCAGCCCCGTCAGCAGGGACGTGCAACGCAAGGCCGTGACCGGCGTCGATATAGCTGAGCCTTCCGGAGGCAGCGTCCAACCGTGCGTGGAACATGGTGACGAACGAGCCGGACTGGTCCAGGTCCGACGTGATGGTGGCGCTGGCCGAGCCGAACGCGTCAGCAATCGCCGGCGTGTCCGCAACCGACCGCATCACGGCCCTGACGGTCGCTGCGATCAGGGCGGCGCCCATTCCCTTGCCCATGGCGTCGGCGAAGGTCAGGTGCATGCCGTCGCGGGTCTGGTACCAGTCGTAGAAGTCCCCACCAACGCTGCGGGTCGGGCGGAAGGCACCAGCGACGTCGTAACCGTCAACGCGGACCGTCTCCCGGGGGAGGAGGCTCTGTTGGACCACGGCCGCCCGTTCAAGTTCATCGGCTTGGCGCTGATCCTCGGCGGGGGCGGCAGGGGTGCGCGCCCGACGGAACAGCGCGCGGATGCGGGCCTGGACTTCCTTGGGACTGAAGGGCTTGCTGATGTAATCATCGGCGCCTGTGTCGAGGCCGTTGAGTCGGTCGATCTCATCGGCGCGGGCTGTGAGCATTAGGACATAGGCGTCCGAGAATTCGCGCAGCCGGCGGCAGACTTCCATGCCGTCGATGTCCGGAAGATTGATGTCCAGCGTCACCAGTTCGGCGTTGGTGTTGCGGACGGCCTCGACGCCGGAAAGGCCATCGGGTGCCTCTGTCACCACGAAGTCGAGCTGCTCGAGGATGAGAACGAGGAGCCCGCGGATGTCGGCGTCATCTTCGACGACTACAGCGTGGCGTGGAGACGAGGTTGAGGCCATGGCTCCATTAACTAATGCGGCTGGGTATTTGTCACGTTTAGTCACGACATATGTAACGCCCACTCACAAAAGTGAGCGGGCGTTACATGATTTGCGCAGTTATGTGAGAGAGGGATTCCCTCAAGCAGGCGGGATGTGAGAGAGGGATTCCCTCAAGCAGGCGGGATGTGAGAGAGGGATTCCCTCAAGCAGGTGGGATGTGAGAGCGGGTTAGACGCCCAGCTCTTCCTTCAGCGCCTGGACGTGGCCCTGCGCAGAAACCTGGTACTGGGCGAGCTGGACTGTGCCTTCGCCATCCAGGACAACGGTGGAGCGGACGATGCCCTCGACAATTTCGCCGTCTACCAGCTTCTCGCCCCAGGCACCGTAGGCCAGGGCAACCTTGTGGTCTTCGTCGGAGAGCAGCGGGAAGGTCAGCGCGAATTCGCCGGTGAACTTTGCGAGGGCCTCGGGGCCGTCGGGGGAGATCCCGATGACGTCGTAGCCGTTGCCCTGCAGGCTGGCGAGGTTGTCGCGGAAGTCGCAAGCCTCGGTGGTGCAGCCGGGGGTGGCTGCCTTGGGGTAGAAGTACACAATGACGTTGCGTCCGCGGTAGTCGGACAGCGAGACCTTGGTGCCGTCGGCGTCGAGAAGCGCGAAATCAGGTGCTTGCGTTCCGACGAGGAGTTTCTGGGTCATGGCGATCCTTTACATTCAACCGGTGTGCACCGGCGGTCATTTCAAACAACAGCGATCATTCAAAGAACGAAGTCAATGAAGTAGAACAGCGAAATCAGATGCTGTATTCCGCAGGTCCGCGCACTGTGGCATAAGGCCCTGGCACGAACTGGTAGCCGCCACCACGGACGGTGGCGACGGTGTGTCGGGCGGAGCCTAGCTTCCGCCGCACCCTTCCAACATAAACGTCGATCGAGCGAAATGCCGCGCCGGGGAGGTCAAATGACTCCAGGAAGCGTTGCAATTCTTCACGTGCAATGGCCCGTGAGCAGTTCACCACGAGGTAGCGCAGCAGCTTGTATTCCATGCCAGTAAAGGAAACGGGCTCCCCATCCAGCAGGACTACTTCAGCGGCCAGGTCCACCGCAAGTTGGCTGCGGCGGCTGGCCAACGTTACGGGCTCGACGGCGGTGCTGCCGCCCGCTTCAGTGCCGTTGCCGCCGTCGGAAGCGGCTTCCGAACGGGTCACCGAACGCGCCTCCGCGAGGGCATCGGCGAGCGAGAGAGAACCGTTGGTACCGGCGTCGGCGGCTTCCTGCGGAGTGCCGCCCCAGGAAGTGTCGCCGACGCCGGAGTGCTCTGCCCCGGGGGCGGGCCAGATGCGGACTTCCGCCTCCGGGGCAAGTTTCATGGCGCGGGCCAGCACAAGCCGTGCTGCCCGCTCCCAGACCTCAGGATCGATCTCGTCGCCCTCGGCCGGGTTGACCCAGAGCGCGAGGCCGTGAGCTGTCAGGCCGTTGCGATCGTTGAGGCTCCGAGGGTTCTGGCCGGGCCGCCGTGCGGAGGACCCGCGTGCTGCGGGTCCTCGCGACGGCGGTGGCCCGTAGGCATTGACTGCCATGGCGGTGGACCTAAACGTTGCCGCGGCGGAGCAGCTTGCCGCCGGGGTTCTGGCCGTCGATCGGGGTGCCGCGCAGGTACGTCTTGCGGACGACGCCGGCGAGCGGACGGCCGTCGTACGGCGTGATCGGGTTCTTGTGCTTGAGCTTGGTGACGTCCACAACGAAGGCTTCGTCCGGGGCGAAGATGGAGAAGTCGGCGTCGTAGCCCAGGGCGAGCTGGCCCTTGTTATGGAGGCGGGCCAGGGCGGCGGGCTTCTCAGCCATCCAGGAGACGACTTGTTCCAGAGGGATGCCGCGGTGGCGGGCTTCGGTCCAGATCAGGGACAGGCCCAGCTGGAGCGAGGAAACGCCGCCCCAGGCCACTGCGAAGTCGCCGTTTTCCAGGTCCTTCAGATCCAGTGTGGAGGGGGAGTGGTCCGAGACGATGCAGTCGATGGTGCCGTCCTGCAGGCCCTTCCAGAGGAGCTCGCGGTTGGAGGCCTCGCGGATCGGCGGGCAGCACTTGTAGGCCGTGGCGCCGTCGGGGATTTCTTCCGCCATGAGCGTCAGGTAGTGCGGGCAGGTCTCAACAGTGAGGTTGACGCCGTCGCGCTTTGCCGAAGCGATCATCGGCAGGGCGTCGGAGGAGGAGAGGTGCAGGATGTGGGCGCGGGCGCCGGTCCAGCGGGCGCGCTCGATGACCTCGGCGATTGCCTTGTTCTCGGCGCCGCGGGGGCGGGACGCCAGGAAGGTCTCGTAGTGGTCGCCGCCCGGGTGCGGGGCGCGGTCGATCGCGTGGGAGTCCTCGGCGTGGACGATCATGAGCGAGTCGAAGGACTTGAGTTCCTTCATGTCCTCTTCCATCTCGTCTGCATCGAGGTGCGGGAACTCGTCCACGCCGGAGTGCAGGAGGAAGCACTTGAAGCCGAAAACGCCTTCGTCGTGCAGCGGGCGGAGGTCGCCCTTGTTGCCCGGGATGGCACCGCCCCAGAATCCGACGTCCACGAACGCCTGGTCCTTGGCGACGACGCGCTTCTGCTCCAGGCCGTCCACGGTGGTGGTGGGCGGGATGCTGTTCAGCGGCATGTCGATGATGGTGGTCACGCCACCGGCAGCTGCGGCACGGGTGGCGGAGGCGAAGCCTTCCCACTCGGTGCGGCCGGGCTCGTTGACGTGGACGTGGGTGTCCACCAGGCCGGGGATGAGGGTTTCGTCGTCTGCGAGTTCGATGACCTCGTCGCCCGTTAGGCCGTTGCCCAGGGGTTCGATGGCGACGATGACGCCGTCGCGGATGCCAACTTCTCGGGCTGCGAGGCCGGCGGTGGTCAGGATGCGCTGGCCCCGGATAACGAGGTCATAGGCGCCGATTGCTTCAGACATTGAGGTACTCCTTGTTTTCGGTCCGTTCCGCCAGGTACACGCCTATGTGCTTACCTAATTGTTCAAGCAACGGACCTGCTTCAGCGATACATTTTTGGACATCTTTTTCCAGATCGGTCAGTGCGTGAACCGTGTGGAAGCCGGCATCCGTGAGTTGTTCCCGGCTCAGGGTACTCCTGCCGCACACTGCGATCACGGGAACCCCGTTCCTCTGTGCCGCCCGCGAAACACCCATGGGCGTCTTGCCGAGCAGGCTTTGCTCGTCCAGGCTGCCTTCTCCGGTGATCACCAGGTCGGCGCCCTTCAGCCGTTCTTCCAGTTCCGTGAATTCAAGCACGACGTCGATACCCGGCCGCCGCTCTGCCTTCAGTGCCGCGATGGCAATGTAACCAACGCCGCCTGCCGCTCCAGCGCCTTCTGCCTTGGCTGCGTACTTGGCCTGCTGCCCGGTGGTGGCTGCGAGGACGTCGACGAAGTGGCTCAGTGCCGCATCGAGCGAGGTGACGTCGTCCGGCGTCGCGCCCTTTTGAGGACCAAAGATGGCTGGGGCTCCGCTGGCCCCCAGAAGGGGATTGTCGACGTCGGACGCCAACACAAATTCTGTTGCCTCAACGCGGACATCGAAGTTGGAGAAGTCGAGGCTGCTCAGCTGTGCCAAGGCGGCACCGCCGCCGGGGAGCTCGTTGCCGTTCTCGTCCAGGAAGACGGCGCCGAGGCCCTGCAGGACTCCCGCGCCGGCGTCGGTGTTGGCGCTGCCGCCGACACCCAGGATGATCTTGCGGCAGCCGAGGTCCAGCGCGGCGCGGATTAGTTCGCCCGTGCCGATGCTGGTTGCGGTTTTGGCCGTCTGGGACGTGGGGCCGTCCGGGAGGAGGGCGAGACCGGAAGCTGCCGCCATTTCGATGACAGCTTCCTGGTCCCGCACCGCGAAGTCGGCTTTCACTGGCTCGCCGAGAGGGCCGGTGACGGTGGTGGTCCGGCGGGTGAAGCCGGAGCCGATGGCGGCGTCGATGGTTCCTTCGCCGCCGTCGGCCACCGGAATGCGTGTTGCCTCAATGCCCTGGCCGAACCCCGCCTGCAGGCCTGTTGCCAGGTGCTTGGCGACGTCGGGCGCGGACAGCGAGCCCTTGAATTTGTCCGGGGCGATGACAACACGCATTCCGGTGCCTCCCTTCTTTTACTGTTACTTACGCTTTGGTCAGGATCGCGGTGGGTGCGTCCGCCGCGGTTTCTGCCAGCTCTTCGAACTCGTTCACGCCGTTGATCTCAACGCCCATGGAGATGTTGGTGATCTTTTCCAGGATCACTTCAACAACCACGGGAACCTTGAACTCGCCCATCAGTGCCTTGGCCTTGTCGAAAGCGGCAGGCAGATCGTTCGGGTCCTCAACGCGGATGGCCTTGACGCCCAAGCCTTCAGCAACCTTGATGTGGTCGACGCCGTAGCCCGCTGCGTTCGCAGAGAGATCAGTGCTGTTGATGTTCTCGAAGGCCAGGGAAACGTTCTGTTCCATGTTGAAGCCGCGCTGGCTCTGACGGATCAGTCCCAGGTAGCTGTTGTTCACCACAACGTGGATGTACGGCAGGTTGAACTGTGCGCCCACGGCCAGTTCCTCGATCATGAACTGGAAGTCGTAGTCACCGGACAGGGCAACAACGGTGGCATCCGGGGTTCCACGAACAACGCCCAAGGCGGCGGGAGCGGTCCAGCCCAGCGGGCCGGCCTGGCCTGCGTTGATCCACTTGCGGGCACCGAACACGTGCAGCATCTGTGCGCCAGCGATCTGCGACAGGCCAATGGTGGACACGTAGGTGGTGTCGCGGCCGAAGGCCTTGTTCATCTCCTGGTATACGCGCTGCGGCTTGATCGGCACGTTGTCGAAGTTGGTCTTGCGGTGCAGGGAGCCCTTGCGCTCCTGGCACTCGGCAACCCAACCCGAGTAGTCCGGCAGGGTCTTGGCAGCTTGACGTTCGCGAGCCAGCTCCAACAGACCGTCCAGCGCCGCACCGGCGTCGGACGCAATGCCCAGGTCCGGCGAGAAAACGCGACCGATCTGGGTCGGCTCAATGTCGATGTGCACGAACTTACGGCCTGCCGTGTAGGTGTCCAGGCCACCGGTGTGGCGGTTGGCCCAACGGTTGCCGATGCCGATCACAAAGTCGCTCTGCAGGAACGTCTCGTTGCCGTAGCGGTGCGAGGTCTGCAGGCCAACCATGCCGGCCATCAGCTGGTGGTCGTCCGGGATGGCGCCCCAACCCATCAGCGTGGGGATAACGGGAACGTTCAGGATCTCGGCCAGCTCAACCAGCTGGGCCGAAGCGCCGGCGTTGATGATGCCGCCACCGGCAACGATCAGCGGGTGCTTGGCTGCGGTCAGCAGGTCCAGTGCCTTTTCCAGCTGCTTGCGGGAAGCCTTGGGCTTCTCGATGGGCAGGGGCTCGTAGGCGTCGATGTCGAACTCGATCTCGGCCATCTGAACGTCGATGGGCAGGTCCAGCAGAACCGGGCCCGGACGACCCGAACGCATCAGCTGGAAGGCCTTCTGGAAGGCGCCCGGAACCTGGCCCGGCTCCAGGATGGTCATGGCGAACTTGGTCAGCGGCTTGGCGATGGACTCGATGTCCACAGCCTGGAAGTCTTCCTTGTGCAGCTTGGCAACGGGTGCCTGGCCGGTGATGCAGAGCATGGGGATGGAATCAGCCTGGGCTGCGTACAGCCCGGTGATCATGTCCGTGCCAGCGGGGCCCGACGTACCGATGCAGATGCCGATGTTGCCATCAGCTGCGCGGCTGTAGCCGTCGGCCATGTGGCTGGCGCCTTCAACGTGGCGGGCCAGCGTGTGGCGGATGCCGCCGTGGGCACGCATTGCTGAGTAGAAGGGGTTGATCGCTGCGCCGGGCAGACCGAAAGCTTCGGTTGCGCCTTCCTTTTCCAGGATGGCTACGGCCGCATCAACGGTGCGCATCTTTGCCATGGTGTACTCCTTGTTTTGCCCTTTCGGGCGAAGTCTGTGGTGTTTTTGGGTGTGGTGAGGGAGCCGCCGTCGTTTACGTACGACGGCGGGTTCCCTGCTTGCTGTTTTTGTTCCGGCTTGTGCCGGGGGTGCTTACTTCCGGCCGCTGAGCTGGAGGACCTGCTTGAAGAGGCCCGAGTGGTCGAGGCCGCCGTCGCCCTGGTTGACGGTGGCGGCGACGAGCTGGGCGACGACTGCGCCGAGCGGGACAGCGACGTTGGCTTCGCGGGCTGCGGAGGTGACGATGCCGAGGTCCTTGTGGTGGAGGGCCAGGCGGAAGCCGGGGTCGAAGTTGCGGTCGAGCATCTTCTGACCCTTCTGGTCGAGGACCTTGGAGCCGGCCAAGCCGCCGCCCAAGACCTTCAGTGCTGCGTCGGTGTCTACACCGTAGGCCTCAAGGAAGGCGATGGCCTCGCCGAGAACCTGAATGTTGACGGCCACGATCAGCTGGTTTGCTGCCTTGACGGTCTGGCCGGAGCCGGACGGGCCGACGTGGACGATGGTCTTGCCCACTGCGTTGAGGACATCCTGTGCCGCCTCGAAATCCTCCGCGGAGCCGCCGACCATGATGGACAGGACGGCGTCGATGGCGCCCTGCTCGCCACCGGATACGGGAGCGTCGAGCGGGCGGATACCTGCTGCGACTGCGTCCTCGGAGAGGCGCTTGGCGACGTCCGGGCGGATGCTGGATGCGTCGATCCAGATGGTGCCCTTCTTCGCGTTGGCGAAAACGCCGTCCTTGCCGCTGACTACACCCTCAACATCGGGGGAGTCCGGGACCATGGTGATGACGACGTCGGCTTCCTTGACTGCGTCCGCGATGCTCGTAGCACCCTGGCCGCCCTCGGAGACGAGCTTGTCGATCTTGTCCTGGCTGCGGTTGAAACCGGTGACCGTGTGGCCGGCCTTGACGAGGTTGATGGCCATGGGGAGGCCCATGATTCCGAGTCCGATGACTGCAACGTTGCTCATTGTGGTTCTCTTTCTGAAAGTCTGTGTTTTAACTCGTGCGGGCTATTTGGTGAGCGCCGCCGCTTTGGTGAGTGCCGCCGTCGTTCCCTAGTTGGCGTTGGCGCGCTGGCGGATGGCCCAGCTGAAAGCCGATTCCTGCGGTTCCTTGTACTCCAGGCCGATGTAGCCGTCGTAGCCGAGTTCGCGGCTGCGGGCGATCCATTCGCCGAGGGGGAGCGTGCCGGTTCCGGGCGCACCGCGGCCGGGGTTGTCGGCGATCTGGATGTGGCCGAAGTCCTTGGCGTGGTTCTCGATGACGGATTCGACGTCGTCGCCGTTGACTGCCAGGTGGTAGAAGTCGGCGAGGAGCTTGATGTTCTGTGCGCCGGATTCTGCCTTGACGCGGGCGATGACCTTGAGTGCGTCTTCGGCGGTGAGGAGCGGGTACTTGGGTGCGCCGCTGACCGGTTCGAGGAGAACGGTGCCGCCGATGCGGGCGACGCCTTCTGCTGCTGCGGCGAGGTTCTTGGCGGCGAGTTCGTCCTGCTCTTCAGGGGTGAACTCGTCCTGGCGGTTGCCGTAGAGGGCGTTGAAGGCCTTGCAACCGAGGCGCTCACCGATTCCTGCTACGACGTCGATGTTGTCCTTGAACTCGGAGCAACGTCCCTTCCAGGAGACCAGACCGCGGTCGCCGCCGGGCATGTTGCCAGCGTTGAAGTTCAGGCCCGTGAGCTGAACGCCGGCGTCCTTGATGGCGGTTTCAAACTCGGTTGTCTCTTTGTCGGTGGGAACCGAAGTGGCGAAGGGCCACCAGAACTCGACGGCGTCAAAACCGGCTGCCTTCGCGGCGGCGGGGCGCTCGAGCAAGGGCAGCTCCGTCAGGAGGATGGAGCAGTTCACTGTGTACGTCATCGTAGGTCCTTCCGAGGAGGGGCTTTGATCTATCTTCCTGCTGCTTGGCTGCTGCCTTGATGTCTGGCGTCAGTTTCCGCTTTGTGGAATTAAGATTCTGCTTTATGAAAAGTTTAGGGAAGGTGGGGGTGGGAGTCAAGGGGGTAGGTGGGGGGTGGGATACCAAAATGATTCGGCCAGGCGCAGGTCAAAAGGTCGCGGCGCTGGTTAGTGGCCCGCGCGACCCGAGGAGCGACCTCTGCGGGGAGGAGCGTTGCCTTCATTGAGCTCTCGACGAAGATCCCAG
>Ga0256898_1000645_pt1 | contig 12585 bp, 14 predicted proteins | sample MC6MC0686MT_FD_186333 | JGI IMG/M metagenome (GOLD analysis project Ga0256898, IMG submission 186333) | Metatranscriptome of enriched soil aggregate microbial communities from Iowa State University, Ames, United States - MC6-MC0686-MT... | ecosystem: Environmental > Terrestrial > Soil >... | reverse complement strand
ATCCGTGTCCCCACTCCTGACGTGTCCATGGCCATCCTCAACCTGAACCTTGAGAACGGCACCACGCGGGACGAAGTCAACGCTTACCTTCGCGAGATGTCCCTTCACTCGGACCTGCGCAAGCAGATTGACTACATCGACTCTCCCGATGTTGTTTCCACGGACTTCGTCGGTTCCCGCCGTGCAGGCATTGTTGATGGCCTCGCGACCATCTCCAACGACAAGAACCTGGTGCTTTACGTCTGGTACGACAACGAGTTCGGCTACTCCTGCCAGGTGGTCCGCGTCATGGAGGAAATGGCCGGAGTCAATCCGCCGTCGTTCCCCGCCAAGGACGTCATTGCCCCCATCGCGGTGCTCGAAACGGCTGGCGCCTAAAGCTCCCGGAACTATTCAGGGGTTTCCCGGCTGTGTCACTGGAAACAGCCGGGAAACCTGACCAAAATGGGCTCATGGAAAATGAATCAACCATTGAGCACGAAACCACACTCGAACACGCTCTTGACGTAGCGCGGGCCAACCACAAACAGGCCCAAAAACTTCTTGATCAGGCCGTGGCGGCGAATGCCACCGGCGATGTCACGGATCAGCGCGTTGAGCAGCTGCGCGGGCTGCTGCAAGTAGCAACCGAAGACCTTCAGCGCGTGATGCGGGAGCAATAAAGCCCCCGCCGTTTACCGCCACCACAGTGTGACTGCTCCTCCACACTGTGGATACTGCTCTGGGTGTCGGGGCCTTGTCCTACGCTCGAAGGACACTGCCTGCCCCCACTGGACGGAGTCCCTTGAGTATCACCTGGTCTGCCTACAAACGCGCCCGGCGTAGGTCCCTTCAAGCCTGGGCCATTCTTGGCCTCGCGGCAGCAACTGTTGTTGCAGGCCTGTGCTGGTTTTTCACCACGGGCCAGTTTGGCGTCGCTGATCCCTGGACGGCCGGCCCCAGCGAGGCGCCCGTCTTCGACCAGACGTTCATGAAGCCTGTCAGTGGTGCAGCCCCGGTTATTGCCGAAAGTGCAACTGCAGCCCTGGAGCGGCTTGCCGTGAAAGGCAGGGCACCGAAGTCGGACTATGACAGGGCAGCTTTCGGCCAGGCCTGGGCCGATATGGACCACAACGGATGCGACACCAGGAACGACATCCTGCACAGGGATCTTTCCGCGGTCGAATTCACGGCTGGTTCATCCTGCAAAGTCTCTGGGGGAGTCTTCGACGAGCCATACACGGGTGCCCACGTGACCTTCCGCAGGGGGCAGGACACCAGCGCCGCCGTCCAAATCGACCACGTAGTGGCTCTCGCCGATGCATGGCAGAAAGGTGCTCAGCAGCTCACGGCACGGCAGCGGCAAACGCTGGCCAACGACCCCCTGAACCTCATCGCGGCTGATGGTCCGGCCAACGTCAAGAAAGGGGCCGGGGACGCCGCGACCTGGCTGCCGGCAAACAAGAATTTCCGCTGCCACTATGTAGCGCGGCAAATCTCGGTGAAGACTGCCTACAAGCTCTGGGTTACCGCGGCCGAGAAAGACGCCATGAAGCGCGTACTGTCCGGATGCCCAGAGCAGCAAACCATCTACAACGCCAGGTGACCATGCCCCAGTTGCCAGGTGCCGCCGTCGTCGATCCTTTCCAGCACGACGCGCTGGAGTGACGTTTCGCGTGGCAGCTTATCCAGGCCCTGCAGGCCGCGCTGCCGGAACGTAAAGTACACGGCATCGGTGGGTGCATCCGTGCATCGGTCCAGTGTGAAACGCCGTGCGAAGGAAGCTATGTTGCTGTCCGGAAGCCGCTCAACAAGGTAGGGATCGAGCATCCATGAGTCGCACGTGGCAGTGGCCACCCGTTTGTCCGGAAAATGCCGGGAGAAAAAGCCCCGAGCCTCGGCAAAGCTCGCGTCAACCAAGGCAGGAGACAAGCCTCCGTCCTCAGGAATGTGAACGCCAAGCTCCCACGCGGAACCGTGGTGTTGGTCTGTGCTTTCAGAGTTCCTGACCAAGTGGAACTGCAGGCGGCCCAAGCGAAACAGGTTTCCGGCCATGTGAAGCGTCAGCCAACTCCAGGTGTCCAGCCCAAAGACGCCGTGAACCCGCCGGTTGATGCGCAGTTGCAGCCCAACGTCGCCCAATGACGCCGCCGACACCATAGGACTGATTCCCAGGTCCTCGTGGTAGGAGTGAACCGCCGGGGCGAAACGGAGCAAGGCTTCGATCCAGTCTGTCTCGCTGGCGTCACTTGCCTGGATGCTGTCCAGAGGGAACGTCCCGAGGCGCTCCTGCATGGCAGCCATGGCCTGCAGCACGGCCGCGCTGGGCGGTGTCGCCAAGAGGGTGGAACATTCCGCGGCGTCGTCGCCTGAGATGTCCAGGAGCTCGAAGAGTTCTGTTTGGGCGCTGGTGGCCATGGGTCAGTGTCCGAAGGGATCGGGGTCGACGCCGGGCATCCAAGTCAGTCCAGGCACGCCCCAACCGTTCTTCTTGGCCTGCTTCATGGCCTTCCTGGCGTACCGGTCCGTCAGGCGGTTCACGTAGAGTTTCCCGTCAAGATGGTCGAACTCGTGCTGCAGGATCCGGGCGAACCAGCCGGTTGCCTCGAAGTCCACCGGCTTACCGTCGCCGTCGAAGCCCTGGACGCGGGTCCACTCGGCACGCTGCAAGGGGTAATACTCGCCAGGGAAAGACAGGCAGCCTTCGACGTGTTCGTCAGGGTCCGGTGCCGCGCCAGAGATTTTGGAGAGGGTCAGTACCGGATTGACCACTACGCCCTGTTCCGGGACGTCGTCGTCATTGGCGTACTTGTAGACAAAGATGCGCTTACCCACGCCGATCTGGGGTGCCGCCAGTCCAACTCCGTTAGCGGCTTCATTGGTTTCGAACATGTCCGCTATCAAGGCGCGGAGTTCGTCGTCGAATACCTCGACTTCGTTAGCCCGGCGATGCAGGACAGGTTCGCCCCAGATGGTGACTGGCAGGACGGTCATGTCAGTTCTTCCTTTATTGACGCTGTGATCCCGAAGCGGCTTCGGCCCTGGATCGGGTTAAAAGCAAAGGCCGCACCGGATAACCGGTACGGCCTTTGTGGAAACCGGCTCTGCAGCCAATCTCGGTGGGGTGAGCTACGGGGGTTGAACCCGCGACCTCCTGGACCACAACCAGGCGCTCTGCCAACTGAGCTAAGCCCACCATGTGCCTTTTGCGGCTAGTCCGTCTGACCGGCTTTCCTCGAAGGCAACGACAAATAGCTTACCTGCTGTTTTGGGGTGCAAAGTCCACTTTTGCCGTTTTTGGCGAAAAAACCTCCAAAAATGTTGCAGATCACACCGTTTCGCTGGTTCCCAACGTTTCGGCGGATGCCATCACATCTTTGGAAATTCGCTGCGCGGTAGCAGTGTCGGGTCCGGGCGCGGCGACGAAAACGGCCTCGCGGTAGTACCGCAGTTCGTCGATGGAGTCCTTAATGTCACCCAAGGCGCGGTGGCCGCCGTGCTTTGCCGGCGATTGGAAATATGCGCGGGGGAACCAGCGCCTGGACAGTTCCTTGATGGTGCTGACATCGATCACCCGGTAGTGCAGGTGCTCCACGATGTTCGGCATGTCACGGGCAAGGAACATCCGATCGGTTCCCACGGAGTTGCCACCCAGCGGCGCCTTCCGGGGATCCGGAACCCACTTCTCTATGTATTCCAGGACCTGGGCTTCGGCTTCTGCCATGGTTTTCCCGTGCGGGAGCTCGTCCAGGAGTTTGGAGCGGGTGTGCATGTCCCGTACGAAGTCGTTCATTTGTTCGAGTGCGGCATCGTCGGGCTTGATAACCACGTCCACGCCGTCCCCGAGGATATTCAGCTCCGAATCGGTCACCAACGCAGCAACCTCGATCAAGGCGTCGTTCTTCAAGTCCAAGCCGGTCATTTCGCAGTCGATCCAGACGATGCGTTCATTAGTAATAGGCACGCGCCAAGCCTATCCCTCAGTCGCATCCAAGTGCTCCGATGGTACGATTTTTGGGCGCGACAGTGTCGTTTCCTCCTGTCGTGGAATGCCCCCGATGACTCAGAATGTGACCCGAACACTGCGGGCGAACGATTGGACGACGACCACATGACGGTGCCCGTACCGGCCGCCCAGATGGCAGGGAAAGCAAGCACGTCAAAGGCTGCTGTGGCCAGCGAAGTGGACAACGCCCGTTCGCCATTGATCGCCGGGTTCATCGGCTCGATGTTCATGGTGTTCGGATCCCTGGGGGTGGGTTGGCTTGCGCCGGCCTCCGAGCTGAGGCGGCTGCCCCTCTTTATCTGGATGCGCACCGAAGGTGTGGGAGTCGCGTTGTCCATCGTCCTGCTGGCCATTGGCGGAATGCTCTTGGTCCGGGCCTGGCTCCGCCTCGGGCAGAGGGTCAGGGTTTGGGGGCCGGAGGCCCGGAAGGCTACGTTGCAGGCCGTGCTGGCGTGGGGCTTGCCCATGATGTTCACGGTTCCCCTCTTCAGCAGGGACGTCTACGCATATATCGGCCAGGGCCGGTTGATGGTTGAAGGCATCAACCCTTACGAAAACGGAATCTCGGCCCTGCCCAACTATTTCCAACTGGGTGCGGACAAACAGTGGACCGAGGCACCGGTTCCCTATGGGCAACTGTTCCTGTGGATTGAACAGTTTGTAGTGTGGGCGACCAACGTCCACCCGGAAGCAAGCGTCATGCTTTTCCGGCTTGTCGCTGCCATGGGCGTGGTTTTGTGCATCATCTACGTCCCGAAGCTGGCCGAACTCCACGGTGTAAACCCGCACAGGGCACTCTGGCTCACGGCAGCCAACCCTCTGTTCCTGACCAACTTCATTGCCAGCGTTCACAATGACGCGCTGATGATCGGCCTTGCCCTCGCGGGCCTTTACTACTGCGCAACCCGCCGTGTCATCCTCGGCATCGTGTTGGTTACCCTTTCCATCTCCGTCAAACCCATCACCGTGGTCTTCCTTCCATTCATCGGGCTTCTGTGGGCCGGAAAGGGTGCTTCATGGCCCCGCAGGTTTGTTTTCTGGTTCTTCACGGCCGCCTTGAGCTTGGGGCTCCTCTATGCGTTGAGCCTGATTAACGGGTTCGGATTTGGCTGGATCAACGGGTTGTCGGCACCTGGAAGTGTTGCGATCTGGTACGCGCCCGTAGGCCTGATCGGCCTGGCTGTCGCCTCGATCTCGAACGTTCTGGGGCTGGATGGCGCGGTGTTCGCGAAGGGGGTCTATGACGCAGGTAAGGTCCTGATGGTTGCAGCTGTGGCCTGGTTGATCTTCCGCGGCGACTACGACCGCCTGATGCGGCGCCTGACGCTGGCATTTGCTGCCATTGTCCTGCTGGCACCGATGATTCAGTCTTGGTACGTCGTGTGGCTGATTCCGTTGTTTGCCGTGACCGGCATCCGGAACGACTGGCAGGTCAAGGCGTTGTACTTCGTGGTCTCGTTCTTCATGGTTTACGCCATCTCGGACCAATTGGACGTATTCCCGTACCTCCAAAGCGAAGACCTGGGCCTGGCCCTGCTGCTGGCCCGCATCGCTGCGGCCGTCATCGCAATCTTCTTTGCGGTCTACTTGATATTCATGGACCCCAAAACCAAGGGCCTGTTCCGCAACAAGGACCAGGCAGGCCTGCGTCCCATCATCTGAGCTTCTGGGACGAGATCACCGGGACGGCAGGAGCCGCAGGGCCTCCCGGGCGGACAGCGGGCTCAGGTCCGACGCGTACTCTTCTGTGAAAGCGCGCACCCATTCCGGATCCGTCTTGCTGTACTCGCGCAGGGCCCAGCCAATCGCTTTGCGGATAAAGAACTCCTCGTCGGCCACATTTGCCCCGATAACAGCGGCCAGCAGGCCTGTATCGGTCGCTGCCTTCGCGGCAAGCTGTGAGGTAATCGCGGCCCTTCGGATCCACATGTCCTGATCCCCGGACCAGCGGAGCAATAGCGGCTTCATGGTGGCAGGGTGGGCCATCAGGAGGGCACAGATTCCGTGCGCCACCCCGTCCACCAGGTCCCACCAGGCACCCGTACGGATGATTTCCTCGTAGACCGGCAGCATGTCGAGATCGCCCTTGGCCATCTTCAGCCCTGTCAGGTCGATGGCGGCATAGCGCTCCTCCCGTGCTTCCGCGTGACGCCACAGATCATGCACCGCAACGCGCAGTTCGTCCGGTGACGACGGAGGGAACTCCCGCACAGCTGCTTTGACGATTTTCCGTACTTCAGGCACACGCACACCCCAGGAAGGCATGTCGGATTTCATATAAGCCTGGGCTCCCCGCGCCCGCTCGGGGTCCCCAGCGGAACGAATGCTTGAACGGATCGACTGGACCAGGTCACGTGTGGTCATTGCTTAACTCCACCACCTGTCATCGTTCCTGCAAGGCATCGCATGACTGCGCGTCCTGGTGAGGGCCTCGACACGATGCTGAATCCGGCCGCCCCGAAAAGTGAGACGGTTCCGTGAAAAAGCTCCGCTGCGGTGGCTTTGGTCCTGACCGCGGTGTTCACTGGATACGCCTCGATGACGTCGGCGCCGTTGCCAAAGGCATGCTCTTTCGCCGCTGCCAGGAGCGCGCTCGAAACTCCGGAACGCCGATGGCCTGGTGCCACGACAAAGCAACTGACGGCCCATAGATTGGCTTCGTCACCGAATCCCACTTTGGATCCTCTAAGTACGTGGGATTTCTTGAGCCGTGGGTAGTTGGCCCGCGGTTCCACAGCGCACCAGCCAATCGGGCGATTGCCAACAAACGCGAGCACGCCTGGCGCGGGACCAGTACTGAACGCAGCCTTCAGCTGTTCTTTGCGGTTATCCGGTGTGCTGGTCTTCCAGTCCGCGCCGGTGAGGGCGAACCACCGGCACCAGCACCGGGAGGGTTCCCCCTTGGTTCCGAACAATTGCTCGACGGCTGCCCAGGAGGCGGGAGCGGTCGCGACTCCCGGGGCTGCATCGTGCTGTGGCATGGACCCAGAATAGGCGTTACTTGCAGGGCTGGTCCCGCAAGTACGCGAATAAGTGCAACAGGATCACACTCCGGCACCCGCCAATTCACCGGTTTCAATGTTGACTAATAGCGTTTCGCTGTCGTCGGAGGCCCCCACTGGGACTTCCTCGGTATCGTCTTCTGGCGGTACTTGATCATGATCGGCGTCCCAATCGCTGTTTCGTTCCTGCATGCCGGATGCCTCAACAGAAGGAAGCGTTTCGGCAGGGGCTGTGCTGCCGTTCATCCGGGTGAAGTTGGCGGAGCCCCACATGAGATCGTGTCCCACTGATTCGGCGTCGATTTCCGCCACGTGGTAGACGCGCCCTTCGTGTTCCCACTGCCGCAAACGGAGGCGTCCAACGACGAGGACCCGTTGCCCCTTCTTGACGCTGCACCCCACATGACCGGCAAGGTAGCGGAACGATTGAACCGTGTACCAGTTGGTGTTGCCATCAACCCACGTGTTGGTGGCCCGATCGTAGCGCCGCTCCGTGGATCCCAAGCGGAATGAAGCGGTGGAGGTTCCCCGCGCTGTGGTGGAACTTTTGACCTCCGAGGCTACGAAGCCGCGGACGGTGATGATGTCGTTCATGGTGGTCCTTCTTGGTGTAGGGAAGTGCCTGTCCGGCTCTTTCAGCCTTGTCCACGGCGGACCAAACGAGGAGGGCACACCAAGGCTATGTGCATAACTTGCTGCTGCCATGCCTGTGGAGGGAAGGAGGGCCGCGCAGGGTTGTCAGGTTGCCGGCCGAACGCACTGTAAACTCTTTGTGGCGCCAGCGGCCTGTGTCGGTAACGGCGCCAGGTGCGCCCCAGTAGCTCAGGGGATAGAGCAGCGGCCTTCTAATCCGCCGGTCGGGGGTTCGATTCCCTCCTGGGGCACCAATGACATCCCCCTGGACACGGTCCAAGGGGGATGTCAGCAAAGGTCTAGGACTCGAGGAATTCCTTGAGGTTGCGAAGCACCAGCTGCCACGTTTCGGTGGATTGCGTCGTCTCTTGGTCAGTCGAGTTATTGCCTTGCCTGATGGTCACGCGGGTCCCACCGGGCTCCTCTGCGAGGCTGTATTCGACCGTGTGATAGTTCTCCGCAGTGTCGGGCAGGCCTGAGGCCGGGCTGTAATGGGTGGTCTTCAGCAGGGCTGGAGGCTCGAAGGTGAGGATCGTTCCCTTGTCCTCATATGACTTCCCGTTGTATTCGCCGGAGTAGGTAATGGGATCGCCGACTCGCCACGTGGTAGCGACGTGTGTGCCGAGGAAGTACTGCTTGATGAGGGCAGGGTCGGTCAGCGCCTCCCACACCTTCTGTCGATTCGCCGAGATGCTGGTTGTGGCCACTGCATCCGAGGACTTTCCTGTCATGGTTAGCCTTCATCTCCGGTTACCGCGAGCCAAAGCTCCTTGTAGGAAAAGCTACGCCCGTCGGGTCCCCCTGTGAATGGCACAATAGCTACGTGATCAGCAGTGGAACATTACCGGAGCGTGGCGTGGCGGCCATGGCCGCGGCCAGAAGAATTCGCGTGGCTGGCTTGTCAGTGCTCGCCGCGACGGCGTTGGCGATGACTGCCTGCACGGGCCCCGCTTTGCCCGCCAGCAGCCCTTCAAGCGTCCCGTCCTCTTTGGCTCCCGTGGCGACAGCCAGCGTGGACCCAGCGGTGGAAGCCACCAGGCTCGCGGTGGAGAGCACCTTGAAGAAGCTGGTCACAGCCAATGCCAAGCCGGACAGGGAAGCCATAAGGGCGGCCTTGGTTTCCGCAGGCATCCCTAAGGCGAATGTGGAAGTATCTGTCAGCCGCACGCCCACTGGCTTGGATGTCGATGCCATGGAGGCGGCCGCCCTGACCGGGGAAAACTGTGTCATGGGCCAGATCCGTGACGGCGGTGTCATGGTGACGGTGCTGCCGGTCCTCGCCACCGGAAAATGCTTCGTGGGGGACACCCGCTAGCTGCGCGAGGCGCCCGAATGTGAGTTATGTACGCCTAGCCACTAGATTTAAGGGTATGGCGGAATTCATTTACACGATGACCAAGGCTCGCAAGGCCGTTGGCGACAAACTTATTCTGGACGATGTCAGCATGTCGTTCTACCCCGGCGCGAAGATCGGCGTCGTGGGCCCGAACGGTGCTGGCAAGTCCACCATCCTCAAGATCATGGCTGGACTGGACACGCCGTCGAACGGCGAAGCCCGCCTGAGCCCCGGCTACACCGTGGGAATCCTCTTGCAGGAGCCGCCGCTGAACGAGGAGAAGACTGTCCTGGGCAACGTCCAGGAAGGCGTTGGCGAGATCTACGGCAAGATCCAGCGGTTCAACGAAATTTCCGAGGAAATGGCAAACCCGGATGCCGACTACGACACGCTCCTGGACGAGATGGGCAAGCTCCAGGAAGCCATTGACGCCGCCGACGCCTGGGACATCGACTCCCAGCTCGAGCAGGCCATGGACGCCTTGCGCTGCCCGCCGGCTGATTCTGACGTCACGGTCCTCTCCGGTGGTGAACGCCGCCGTGTTGCACTGTGCAAGCTCCTCCTGCAGAAGCCAGACCTCCTGCTCCTGGACGAGCCCACTAACCACTTGGACGCGGAAAGCGTGCTGTGGCTTGAACAGCACCTGTCCCAGTACCCCGGCGCCGTACTTGCCGTCACCCACGACCGCTACTTCCTTGACCACGTTGCTGAGTGGATCGCTGAAGTTGACCGCGGCCACCTGTACCCCTACGAAGGCAACTACTCCACCTACCTGGAGAAGAAGAAGGCCCGCCTCGAAGTCCAGGGCAAGAAGGACGCCAAGCTTTCCAAGCGCCTGACCGAGGAACTTGAGTGGGTCCGCTCCAACGCCAAGGGCCGCCAGACCAAGTCCAAGGCCCGTCTGGCCCGTTACGAGGAAATGGCCGCGGAGGCCGAGCGCACCCGCAAGCTGGACTTCGAAGAGATCCAGATTCCGCCGGGTCCGCGCCTTGGTTCATTGGTCATCGAGGCCAAGAATCTGAAGAAGGGCTTCGACGATCGCGTCCTGATCGAAGACCTGTCTTTCTCGCTGCCCCGCAACGGCATTGTTGGCGTCATCGGACCGAACGGCGTAGGCAAGTCCACGCTGTTCAAAACGATCGTCGGCATGGAGCCCTTGGATGACGGTGAGCTCAAGATCGGCGAGTCCGTGAAGATCTCCTACGTGGACCAGTCCCGTGGTGGCATTGATCCGAACAAGTCCCTCTGGGAGGTTGTTTCTGAAGGTCACGACTTCATCCAGGTGGGACAGGTCGAAATGCCGTCCCGCGCCTACGTTTCCGCTTTTGGTTTCAAGGGGCCGGACCAGCAGAAGAAGGCCGGTGTCCTCTCCGGTGGTGAGCGCAACCGCCTGAACCTGGCTCTGACTCTCAAGCAGGGCGGCAACTTGCTGCTCCTGGATGAGCCCACTAACGACCTCGACGTCGAAACCCTGAGCAGCCTGGAAAACGCGCTTCTCGAATTCCCGGGCTGCGCCGTGGTGGTCTCGCACGACCGTTGGTTCCTCGACCGGGTGGCCACGCACATCCTCGCCTACGAAGGTGATGACGAGAACCCGTCCAAGTGGTACTGGTTTGAAGGCAACTTCGACTCCTACGAGGAGAACAAGGTGGAGCGCCTCGGCCCGGATGCCGCGAAGCCGCACCGCGTCACCCACCGCCGCCTGACCCGCGACTAATACCCGCGCCTGGCAGCCATGAAGCAAAGAACGGCCGGTCCCACAGGGACCGGCCGTTCCGCGTTCATGCGCTGGCTAGGGGATCCTGACCATGCCCTCCTGCGCCACGGTGGCAACATGTTGGCCGGCGCGGTTGAAGATGCGGCCGGTGGACAGTCCCCGGGCACCCTGGGCGCTGGGGGACTCCTGTACGTACAGCATCCACTCGTCCACCTTGACGGGTCGATGCCACCACATGGCGTGGTCCAAGCTGGCTACGCTCATGCCCGGCGTCATCCAGGAGAGACCGTGTTTGCGGAGAATGGGCTCCAGCAGTGTGTAGTCGCTGGCATAGGCCAGGGCCGCGATGTGCAAATTGGGGTCGTCAGGGAGCGGACCCATAGTCTTCATCCACACAGCATTGGTGGCCACATGTTCGCTTGGCGGGGAAACGTAAAGTGCGGGGTCGATGTGGCGGACGTCGAAGGGCCGCTCGGAGGACATGTGCCGGGCCAGCGGGTGGTCGAAATGCGACAACAGTTCGGCCGTGCTTGGCAGGGTTTCCGGATCCGGGATGCCTTCGGGCATGGTTGCCTGATGGTCCAGGCCGTTGTCCTCCACCTGGAACGAGGCGATCATCGACAGGATCGGAACGCCGTCCTGGTAGGCATGCACACGCCGGGCGGAGAAGGAACGGCCGTCGCGCAGCCGCTCGACGCCGAACGTGATGGGCTTGTTCGCGTCGCCGGGGCGGAGGAAATAGCCGTGCATGGAGTGCGCCACCCGGTCTGGTTCCACGGTCCGCATTCCGGCCATCATTGACTGGGCAAGGACCTGGCCGCCAAAAACACGGTGGCGGGGCTGCTTTTGGGACGGCCCGAGGAAGATGTCCTCGTTGGTCCGGGCACCGTCGAAATCACCAAGGTCCAGCAGGCCGATCAGCACTTCCATGGGGTCTTCTGTGGGTGCCTGCACGTCAAGGCCAGCGTTCGTCTCAGTCATGGTTCGACTTTAGACGCCGCCCCGACCCCTCTCAACCGCGGACATGCCGGTAGAGTCGATCATGTGACAGACGTCTTGACCCAGTCCTTCCGCTTCGCCGATCCCCGCGACCTCGCCGATTTGCGGACCTTCGTCACCCGGGCAAAAAGCATCGACGACGGCGCCATCCGCCTCCAGGCGGCAGGCAACGTCCTCGCTGCCTATGTATGCGTCCTGCGGCCCCGCATCCTTGGCGAGTCCACACCCACCATTCTCGGCTTGCGGACCATGGCCCTCGCTGAGCCGGCCCAGGCTGACGTCACGGTGACGCTTGCGTCCGTCATGGACCGGTTGGCCCGCTCCCTTGCCGGAGACGCTGACCTGCCCATCCCGCCGTCGACGGTTAAAGAGTCCTGGGCGGGCGTCGGGGCACCGCGCGCCGGTTGGGAACCACAGGGTTCAGTGTCCGACGCCGACCTCAGGTCCGCGGCCGAAGCAGGCATTGCGGAGGTGGCCGGCGTCATTCCGACCGCAGCGGGTGCCGCCCTCGTCAATACCGCCAGGGCTGCCGTTTGGGGACGTGGAATGCCTGGCGTGGAGGACCTACCGGCGGGCGCGGCTTTCGCCGCTTTCGCATTGGGTTTCCTGGCCGACGGTGAGCAGCAGGTGTACCGAAACGGCCGCTGGTTCCGGTTGAGCGGGCCCCGCGGCCATGTACTGGTCCGTACCGGCGCGGGGCTCGGGCTCGGCTTCTAAGGTTCAGGCGTCGGGTCCGGCTGATGGGCTGTTGACCATGGTCAGCGCGGCGCGTTCCATGTAGTCCCACAATGTGCCCTCATGCAGCGGGGAGAGATCCAACGCGTCCACGGCGGTCCGCATGTGGAACAACCACCGGTCCTTCGCCTCGGGGGTGACCCGGAACGGCATGTGCCGCATCCGAAGCCGGGGGTGT
>Ga0256898_1000644_pt1 | contig 12587 bp, 8 predicted proteins | sample MC6MC0686MT_FD_186333 | JGI IMG/M metagenome (GOLD analysis project Ga0256898, IMG submission 186333) | Metatranscriptome of enriched soil aggregate microbial communities from Iowa State University, Ames, United States - MC6-MC0686-MT... | ecosystem: Environmental > Terrestrial > Soil >... | reverse complement strand
CGGACCGCTGGTGCGGTACCGATCGATAGCGGCGTGCGGCCCACCTTCCCCGGCAGGAGGGAACGTACGCGTTCCCGGCTTGCCCGCCTCACCGGCCGGGGTGTCGCTCCTTACTCGCCGATCCTTGAACCGCTGCTGCGCACCGTTCGGGCCAATAACCCCAAAGAGGACTTCGACCTGATCCAGCGGGCGTTCGCCGTCGCGGAGCGCAGCCATCAGGGCCAGAAGCGCAAGAGCGGTGACCCCTACATCACCCACCCCGTCGCGGTGGCCACCATCCTGGCTGAGCTCGGCATGACGGGGACCACCCTCGCGGCGGCATTGCTCCACGACACCGTGGAAGATACTCCTTACACCCTCAACGACCTCACGCGCGACTTCGGTCCCGAGGTCGCCATGCTGGTGGACGGTGTGACCAAGCTGGACAAGGTCAGCTTTGGTGAGGCGGCCCAGTCGGAGACAGTCCGTAAGATGGTCGTGGCCATGGCCAAGGACATTCGGGTCCTCATGATCAAGTTGGCGGACCGCCTGCACAATGCTCGCACCTGGCGGTTCGTTTCCGCCGAGTCGTCCTCGCGCAAGGCCCGCGAAACCCTGGAGATTTTCGCTCCACTTGCCCATCGCCTGGGCATGAACACCATCAAGTGGGAACTGGAGGACCTTTCCTTCGCAGCGCTCTACCCCAAGGTGTACGAGGAAATCGTCCGCATGGTGGGAGATCGCACGCCGGAGCGGGAGAAGAGCCTCAGCGTCATCCGCAACCAGATCGCCGATGATCTGCGAACCGCACGCATCAAGGCCACCATCACCGGCAGGCCGAAGCACTACTACTCGATTTACCAGAAAATGATCGTCAGGGACAAGGATTTCGACGACATCAACGACCTCATGGGCGTGCGCGTCCTGGTCGATTCCGTGCGGGACTGTTACGCCGCACTGGGCACGCTCCACTCCCGGTGGAACCCCCTGCCAGGGCGGTTCAAGGATTACATCGCGATGCCCAAGTTCAACATGTACCAGTCGCTGCACACCACGGTGATCGGCCCGGGCGGCAAACCGGTCGAGATCCAGATCCGCACCCACGAAATGCACCGCCGGGCCGAATACGGCGTAGCCGCCCACTGGAAGTACAAAGACCAGCCCAACCGCACAGCCCAGGGTCCCGGCAGCCCGCGGGACGGCGACATGGGATGGCTTCGGTCCCTGGTGGACTGGCAGCAGGAAACCTCCGATCCCGGCGAGTTCCTGGATTCACTGAGATATGAAATCAACGCCAGGGAAGTCTTCGTCTTCACCCCCAAGGGCGAGGTCATGGCCTTGCCTGCGGGGTCCACACCTGTGGACTTCGCCTATGCCGTCCACACCGAGGTGGGCCACCGCACTATCGGTGCACGCGTCAACGGCAAGCTCGTTCCACTGAACAGCGAACTCAACCACGGCGACTGGGTGGAGATTTTCACCTCGAAGGCCGAAGGTGCCGGGCCCAGCCAGGATTGGCAGCACTTCGTCAAGTCCGCACGTGCCCGGAACAAGATCCGTCAGTGGTTCACCAAGGAACGCCGCGAAGAAGCGATCGACCGCGGCAAGGACATGCTGACCAGGGCCATGCGGAAGCAGAACCTTCCCTTGCAGCGGCTCATGACCCACGATGCGTTGTCAGCTGTAGCGGAGGCTTTCCACTACGTCGACATCTCGGGGCTCTATGCGGGCGTAGGCGATGGGCACACTTCGGCGCAGTCCGTGATGGAAAAGCTGGTGGAGCACCTTGGCGGGCAGGAGACCCCCGACGAAGACCTCGACGAAGTCAGCATTCCCACCCAGGTTGCAAAGTCCAAGTTCTCCGATTCCGGCGTCATCGTCCGTGGTGTCGGAGACGTATGGGTCAAACTGGCCCGCTGCTGCACACCAGTGCCTCCGGATCCGATTCTCGGCTTCGTTACCCGGGGCTCCGGGGTCTCCGTGCACCGCACAGACTGCACCAACGTTTCCGGGCTCCGCGACCAGCCGGACAGGATTGTGGAAGTCGAGTGGGCCCCCACCCAGTCCAGCGTCTTCCTGGTGGAGATCCAGGTGGAAGCGCTGGACCGCAAATCGCTGCTCTCGGATGTGACGCGGATCCTGTCTGAGAACCACGTCAATATCCTGGCTGCATCTGTGCACACCTCCAGTGACCGGGTGGCCATCTCGAAGTTCGCTTTCGAGATGGGCGACCCCAAGTACCTGCACCACGTGTTGAATGCCGTGCGCCGCATCGACGGCGTCTTCGACGTTTACCGCACAACAGGGAACCGGCGCCGCAGCTAGTCCGGTGCCTGCTGTCCCGGACTTTGCTGTCCGGGATCTTCGGAACCAAGCAATGACAGGGTGGCCAGCGCCCGCTTCTTGTGGGGCACCCTTGGTGCGGCTTCCACAGCCAGGATGAGCAGGCGCAGCCTGATCCCCAGCTCCTCCCGGTTCAGGAGGCGCTTCAGCGCGGGCAGCGCACGTTCTGGTTCGACGTGCAGGGCGATGTCGGCTGCGGTGCGCAGTGGGCTGCTGACCAGCATTCCACCCATGCTCACCACGTCCATCTGACCCAGCCTGACTTCGTGGAAACTGCACGAAGCAGCTCCCCGCAGGCTGGATATCCGGTGCTTCGCATCGACCAGGAGGGACAAGCGTTCAGGCGGTTTCGCGCAGCCGTAGATCCAAGCAGCGGTGAGCCTGCCGGCTACAACCTTGGTCCGGATACGCTCCGGGACCGCCATGGCCGCTGCCCGGGCCCGCAGGCGATACGTGACAGCTACGCCCGGGGAGGCATAACTCTTCCCGTAGAGCGGCAAGAGGATGCCGTCGATGGCCATGCCTTGCAATTCGTTCCAGGTGAAGATGCGGCTGGGGGAGTAGAGCTCGGACAGTACCGGCTCCATTAAGTGCGGGGCAGTTGCAACGGGGACCATTCACCGATCATTCCGTGCGGCCGCCCAACGAGTACAGGCTCCGTCCCGGCTATGTGGATAACCGGGGCGGAGCCTGCAGGGCTGGAACGTCAGGTAGTGCTAAGCGAGGTCGCTGGCCGAACGCTGGATCTGCTCGAGCCAGGCCTGGCGCGCTTCGAGGGCTTCGCGGGCCGTCTTGATGCGTCGCTGGTCGCCTGCCTTTTCCGCCTTCTCCAGGTCTTCCTTGAGGCCCGCGATGGCGGTTTCGAGCTGGGACAAGGCGCTATTGGTGCGTGCCTTGGTTTCCGGGTTGCTCCGACGCCACTTCTCCTCCTCAGCCTCACGGACGGCGTCTTCGACTTTGCGGAGACCTGCCTCGATACGACCCATGTCGGCGCGCGGAACCTTGCCCGCGTCTTCCCAACGGTCCCGGATGGACTGGAGGGCCTTCTTGGCGGAGTTGAGGTCGTTGATCGGCAGGAGAGCCTGTGCCTCGGTGACCAGCTGCTCCTTCACGACCAGGTTCGCGGTGTATTCCTGGTCGATCTGATCGTTGGCTGCCTGCCTGTTGCTGAAGAAAACGTCCTGCGCTGCACGGAAACGGGCCCATAGGGCGTCGTCATCCTTGCGGCTCGCGCGCGGCGTGGCCTTCCACTGGTCCATGAGCCTGCGGTATTCGCCGGCTGCGTAGCCCCAGTCAGTGGATGAGGAAAGTGCCTCAGCCTCGGCGATCAGGGCTTCCTTGGCTGACTTGGCAGCCGAGTTGTTGCTGTCCAGCTGGGAGAAGTAGGCCCGGCGGTGGCGATCGAAGACGGTGCGTGCGGAACGGAACCGCTTCCACAAGGCGTCCTCATTGCTGCGGCCCAGGCGCACGCCGCTCTTCTGCGCTGTTTTCCAGGTTTCGAACAGCTCGTTCATGCGGGCGCTGGAGGTCTTCCACTGGATGTGGGCAGGATCCTGGCCGGCAATGGACTCAGCCTCGGCAACGATGGCCTCGCGTGCAGCGAGCTCATTGGCGCGTACGGCTTCGTGTGCGGCCTTCTCCGTCTTTTCCAACTCGACAATCTGTGCGGACAAGGTATCAAGGCGGGTTTCTGCCGAACGGATGTCGCCTACCATGTTGCGCTCAGCGAGTTGCTCGCGAAGGTGCGTCACAGTCTTCTGCATATCCGTGGCTGGCGCCTTGGACTCCACCCGGTGCTCAAGCAGGACAACCTGGGCGACGATGTCGTCGAATTTCCGGGCAAAGTAGCCCAGGGCTTCGTCGGGACTGACGCCCGGGTACTGGCCGACGGCGATTTCCTCGCCATCCAAGGTCAGGAACACATGGCCGTCCCCTTCTGCGCGACCCCACTTGGCTGCCTCGGCAAGCGATGCCGAAGAGACTGCCGGAGCAGCGGGTACGACGGCGGCCGGTGCCTTGGGCCTGGCCGCGAAAGCCGCGGGGGACGGGGCTGCGGAGGGCGTAGGCCGGGGTGCGGCTGGAGCTTCTTCAGCAGCAGGCGTTTCTGCGGACGGAGCTGCCTGGGGCTCCGGAGCAGCCTCCACAGGGGCAGTCTCTACTGGAGCAGCGTCCACCGGAGCGTCTGTCTCCGGGCCGGATACTTCCGGAGCCGCTGCCTCGGCCTCGCCGGTTTGTCCGGCAGCTTCTTCATTGGCCACTACTGCTGTTTCGTCGGATTTCTGACTGTCTGTCACCGCTAAAAGTCTTTCGCTTGGAGGGACTGCTAAGGCAATGCACCCCGGGCCGGGGCCTGGAGCTGGTTACTTCAGAGAAAACGAGTCTATCGTGACAGGTGCCACAGGGGCGCCGTCAGTATTGTTTGCACCGGCTTTGAGGCCTGCTGCAGCGATCTTCGTAACAACGTCCAGTCCGCTGGTTACCTTGCCCACTACCGTGTAGCCTCCGGCCGTATCAGCCGGAATGGTGGTGTCCTTGTAGACAATGAAGAACTGGTGGCCATTGCCGTAGGCGTTGTTGCCGGTGCGGGCCACGGCGATGGTTCCCGCGGGGTACTTGTTGTCCGTCGGCGTGTTTTCCAGTGGTCCCCAGCGGTAGTTGGCGTCGTCCGAGCCGTCAGCGGTCTTCGCCCCGCACTGCAGGAGCCCAAAGGTATCCGCCGTCGTGAGCCGGTGGCAGGTTGCCCCGTTGTAGTAGCCTGCATCCGCCAGTGACTTGAGAACCGCTGCTGCCTGCGGTGCGGCGGTACCGTTCAGTTCGATGCCGAGCGCCCCACCATTCAACGCCAAGTCGCCTGTGAAGGTCTTTCCGGCGGCCGTGTCCGGGCTGGGTATGTCTGCGCTGTTGGAAGCCGACGGCGAAGCGGACGGGGAGCTCAGGCCGGCTTCGGCAGCAGCGAACTCAGCCTCGGTGGGATTCGAACTGAAGACAGTCAACTGCAGCACGACGGCAAGAACCACGGCTGCCGCGCCGGCGCTGATGGCGATGGTGTTGTCGCGTTTGCGTCGCTTGCCCTGTTCCTGGCGCAGGGCACGCTTGGCTTCCATCTGCCTGATGCGGCGTTTCGCTTCGCGGTCATCCCGCGACCTTGTTGCCAAGAGTCCTCCTGATTGTGTCCACTTCCGATGGCTGCCGAGCAGGATCCGGGCATGCTGCATTAGATGTGCACGCGCCGAAAGCATAAACTGGCTGCCGCACATAGTTTATGCATGACCGGCTGGACGCCCGCCTTGTAAACGCCGAACGGATGTTTAAAGCTGCGGTGCCGATACCAGCGTCAGCTTTCTGAGGAGACACATTCCATGGCACGTACCGCCTCCCTGTCCGGATTCCCCGAGTGGCTTCCCCAGGAGCGGTTGGTGGAGCTCCACGTGCTCGATACGCTGCGGAAGACGTTCGAACTGCATGGTTTCTCATCGATTGAAACCCGGGCCGTTGAAACGGTTGGCCAGTTGCTCCGCAAGGGTGAGATCGACAAAGAGGTCTACGGCTTGAGCCGGCTTCAGGACGACGACGGTGACGCCGCGAAAACGGATCCCAACGCCCTTGCCCTGCACTTCGACCTCACTGTTCCGTTCGCCCGCTACGTCGTGGAGAACGCCGGCTACCTGGCGTTTCCGTTCCGGCGCTACCAAATCCAGAAAGTCTGGCGTGGCGAGCGTCCGCAGGAAGGCCGTGCCCGTGAGTTCACCCAGGCTGATATCGACGTCGTGGGCGACGGCGAGCTGCCGTTCCGTTACGACGTCGAAATTGCGCTGGTGATTGCGGAGGCGCTGAGTGCCCTGCCGATTCCGGATTTCCGGCTCCGAATCAACAACAGGAAACTTGCCGAAGGCTTCTATCGCGGCATTGGCCTGACGGACACCGCCGGGGTTCTGCGCAGCATCGACAAACTGGAAAAGATCGGGGCCGCCAAGGTCGCCGAGCTTTTGAAGACTGAGCTGGGGGCCACCGACGAGCAGGCCGGCCTCGCCCTTCAGTTGGCCGGCATTCGCACGGAAGACACCTCGTTCGTGGATAAGGTGCGCGCGCTGGGGGTCAAGGACGACCTTCTTGAAGAGGGTCTTGGCGAGCTTCAGCAGGTTATTGAGGCCGCGGTCCAGCGTGCCCCCGGCAAGGTCGTGGCGGACCTCAGCATCGCCCGCGGCCTGGACTATTACACCGGAACTGTCGTCGAAACGGTGCTTGTGGGCCATGAGCAGCTCGGTTCCATTTGTTCGGGCGGCCGGTACGACGCACTGGCGAGCAAGGGCAACCGCAAGTTCCCCGGCGTCGGGCTTTCCATCGGCGTGACGCGGTTGGTTTCCCGCATCCTCAGCCAGGAACTGGCTATTGCTTCGCGTTCAGTGCCCACCGCAGTCCTTGTCGCACTGAACACGGACGACAGCTGGTCTGCCGCCCAGGACATCGCAGCGCAACTGCGGGGGCGGGGGATCGCCACCGAAGTCGCCGCCAAAGCGGAGAAGTTCGGCAAGCAGATCAAGTTCGCCGACCGCCGTGGCATTCCTTTCGTGTGGTTCACCGACGACGACGGTAAGCACCAGGTCAAAGACATCCGTTCCGGCGAGCAGGTGGATGCCGACCCGTCCAGCTGGACGCCATCGGACGAGGACCTGCACGTACGGGTCACCACCACCGACTGATACACGCACGGCTTGTTCCGCCTGTGGCGGGAGGCGCGGCCGGGGCGGGTAAACTCGGACGGGACCGCTTCGCAGCGGTCCCGTTAAATTTCATGCTGAAAGGAATGCTGTGCTGCGCACACATGACCTCGGATCCCTTCGCTCCGAGCACATTGGACAAACCGTTACCCTGGCCGGCTGGGTGGGACGGCGCCGTGATCACGGTGGCGTTGCATTCGTTGACCTGCGTGATGCGTCCGGTGTCGCCCAGGTGGTTGTCCGTGAGGAAGAGGTCTTCCATGGCCTGCGGAACGAGTACGTGCTGCAGGTGACGGGTACCGTCAACAAGCGCCCTGAAGGCAACGAAAACCCGGCCCTGGCGACCGGTGAAATCGAGGTCATCGCCGACAAGGTTGTTATCCTCAACACCTCCGAAGCTCTGCCGTTCCAGATTGACGAGCACGTTGAGGTTGGCGAGGAAGCCCGGCTTAAGCACCGTTACCTGGACCTTCGCCGCCCCGGCCCCGCACGCAACCTCCGCCTCCGCTCCGAGGCAAACCGGGTGGCCCGCGAACTGTTGCACCAGCGTGGCTACGTGGAGATCGAAACCCCCACGCTGACGCGTTCGACGCCGGAAGGTGCCCGCGACTTCGTCGTGCCGGCGCGTCTGGCCCCGGGTTCCTGGTACGCGCTGCCGCAGTCCCCGCAGCTTTTCAAGCAGCTGCTCCAGGTGGGCGGTTTTGAGAAGTACTACCAGATCGCCCGTTGCTACCGTGACGAGGACTTCCGTGCCGACCGCCAGCCGGAGTTCACCCAGTTGGACATCGAAGCCAGCTTCGTTGACCAGGACGACATCATTGAGCTGGGCGAGGCGATCGTCAAGGCACTGTGGCAGCTGATCGACGTCGAGATCCCCACCCCCATCCGCCGCATGACGTACTTGGATGCCATGGCCAGGTACGGCTCCGATAAGCCGGACCTGCGTTTCGGCGTGGAACTGACGGAGCTCACCGAGTTCTTCAAGGACACCAACTTCGGCGTCTTCAAGGCGCCGTACGTCGGCGCAGTAGTCATGCCCGGCGGTGCCTCCCAGCCGCGCCGCACCCTGGACGGGTGGCAGGAATTCGCCAAGCAGCGTGGGCACAAGGGCCTGGCGTACGTCCTCTTCAAGGAAGACGGCGAACTCGCCGGCCCGGTTGCCAAGAACCTCACGGAGGAGGAGCGGGCAGGCCTGGCCGATGCTGTTGGCGCCAAGCCCGGCGACTGCATCTTCTTCGCTGCCGGTGAGAAGTCCGCAGCGCGGGCGCTCCTCGGCGCTGCCCGCGTCGAGATCGGGCACCGCACCGGCCTGATTGATCCCAACGACTGGGCGTTTGTCTGGATCGTGGACGCTCCCATGTTCGAGCCTGCCGCAGCAGCCGTGGCTTCCGGTGACGTCGCTGTGGGTGGTGGACAGTGGACAGCCGTGCACCACGCTTTCACCTCGCCGCGGCCCGAATACCTTGACAGCTTCGACAAGGATCCCGGGTCCGCACTGTCCTACGCCTATGACATCGTCTGCAACGGCAACGAGATCGGTGGCGGCTCCATCCGTATCCACGACCGTGAAGTGCAGGAGCGCGTGTTCCAGCTCATGGGCCTGGACAAAGAGGAAGCACAAACGAAGTTCGGCTTCCTGCTCGAGGGCTTCAAGTACGGCGCACCTCCGCACGGCGGAATGGCCATGGGCTGGGACCGTGTTGTGGCCCTGCTCGCCGGCGTGGAGTCCATCCGCGACGTCATTGCATTCCCCAAGACCGGAAACGGGTACGACCCCCTGACGGCGGCACCGGCACCCATCACGGCACAGCAGCGCAAGGAAGCGGGAGTCGATTTCCGGCCCGAGGCCAAGCCTGCCGCCAAGGCGGAAAATAAGTCGGAATAGCACCATAGCCAAGGGCTGTCCACTGCGGTGGGGGGCCTTTGGTGTTCCTGTGAACGAAAGGCCCGCGGCATGTTGGAGCAAGCATTTCTGGAAACGCTCATGGATAAGGCCTGGCCTGCGGTTGAGCGCGAAGACACAGGGGAGTGGGTGCTGCGCGCTTCGGAAGGGGTCACGCAGAGGGCCAATTCGGTCTGGCCCCGCAACCTGTCCGACGCCGCGGACGGCATACCGGAACTTGCTGGATCCCTCCGGTCCGCGTCTGACTGGTACCGTCGGCGGCGTCTCCCGCTCATTTTCCAGGTCTTTGACGACCCCCGCAGCGCCGCCCTCAATGCCGTGCTGGACGGACAACGCTTCACGAAACAGTCCGAAACCCGGATCATGGTGCGCGGCCTTGAAGGACTGCCTGTCCCTGCTGGAGGGCGGAACGTCGAGCTCAGCGAAGATCCTTCCGCGGAATGGCTCGACGTGTGGTGGTCGGTGGATGGCCGCGGCGGTGCAGCCGAGCTCGCGGTCGCCCGCCGGATCCTGCTCGGTTGCCCGGCGTTGTACGCCTTGGTGAGGGACCACGACGGCGTACCGGCCGCCGTCGGACGCCTCGCCCTGGTGGACGGCTGGGGCGGCATCTACGGCATGGCGACGTCGGCAACGCACCGAAGGCGCGGTTATGGCAGCCAGGTGCTGGCGGCGCTGTTGGAGTCCGGCGCCCGGCGCGGACTTGAGGGCTTTTGGCTGTTGGTCACGTCAGCCAATCACGGCGCACAGTCCCTGTACGCACAGGCAGGGTTCACCCATTACGGCAGCTACCTCTACCGGCAGGCTCCCATCAGGCGTGCCCTCAGCGGCTGCTAGGGGACGGGTCGGTGACGGTGATCCTGATGGCGCATGCGTCGGCCGCGGCTTTCGCCAGGACCGCCGGTTTGGTGTCCTGGATGTCCAGGAAAGCCAGCCGCGTCCGCCCTGCCAAGGCACCGAGTGGTGGTTGGGCGAGGACCTGGTCCACCAGCGCCCTGTCACCGCCCGGAACGACGTACTCGATCCGGTGATCGGCAAAGACCTGGGCGGCGTATCCGGCGGTGGACCGGGCATCGGCGTAGCGTTTGGCGCCCTTCGAGGCGAGGACGCGCTGGCCGCTGGCTGCCGCCACGGCGAAACCTCCCCGACGGACCAGAAGGATGCCCAAGCCCCGCTCCTGTGCAGCAAGGGAAGCGAGTCTTTCAATGCTGCCTGCGCCACGCCCGGGCCTTCCGTCCACGGGCCAGGGAGCGCGCAGGAGGGCCAGTGCGCCGTCGGATGCCTTCAGCTGCAGGCCGTCGTCGATCATCTCTTCCTGCACCGGTCCATGACCGGCAGTGAACCGGTCAACCCAGCCGCTGAGCCGTTGGGCCGGAATCAGGGCCATGCGGGTGGTGGGTCCTTGCTGCTTCGGCAGCGGGGTGGAATCGGGGCGGCCCACGTCAATGTCTCCTTTGCTGGAACTATGAGTAGCCTATCCATGTGGAAGATCTCTTTGGTGCGGGTGCTGACAACGACGACGAGTCGGAGGATCTGCCTGCCATGCCGCATTCCTTGCGGGCGCCTTCCGACGCTCACTGGATGGCTTCCCAGCGCAGCCCCCTGGCCGTGCGGATGCGGCCGCGCACCCTTGACGACGTCGTAGGGCAGCAGCATCTGTTGGGGCAGGGTTCACCGCTTCGCCAGTTGGCGGCCGGTGCCGAAGCGGCCGGCCCGGCCGGACCCAGCTCGGTGATCCTCTGGGGACCCCCGGGAACGGGCAAGACCACCTTGGCCCATGTCATCGCCCGCGGACCGGGACGGAAGTTCGTGGAGTTGTCGGCGATCACCGCCGGGGTCAAGGACGTCCGGCGCGTGATGGACGAGGCCTTGACCGCCCGGGACCTTTACAAGAAGACCACCGTCCTCTTCCTTGACGAGATCCATCGCTTCAACAAGGCGCAACAGGACGCGCTGCTGCCCGGCGTCGAGAACCGCTGGGTGGTGCTGGTGGCGGCCACCACCGAAAACCCCTCGTTCTCAGTGGTGTCGCCCCTGTTGTCCCGATCGCTCCTGCTGACTCTGAAGCCACTGACCGACGACGACATTTCAGGGCTGCTGCAAAGGGCGGTGGTTGATCCCAGGGGTTTGGCTGAACGGGTGTCACTCAGCGATGAGGCCTTGGACCACCTGGTGCGCCTGTCCGGTGGTGACGCAAGGAGGGCCCTGACTGCCTTGGAAGCTGCCGCCGGCGTGGCGTTCGGCGACACCGCCGTCGAGGACGAAGGCGAGCCTACGGATCCCGTGTTGGTGGAACTGCGCCACACCGAGCGGGCCCTCGACGCTGCCGCGGTCCGTTACGACAGGGCCGGAGACCAGCACTACGACGTAGCGAGTGCCTTCATCAAATCCATCCGCGGTTCCGACGTGGACGCTGCCCTGCATTATCTGGCGCGCATGCTTGAGGCCGGTGAAGACCCGAGATTCGTGGCACGACGCATCGTCATTTCAGCAGCCGAGGACATTGGCATGGCAGACCCGACTGCGCTGCAGACTGCCGTGGCCGCCGCGCAGGCCGTGCAGTTGATTGGCATGCCGGAGGGCCGGATCGTCCTCGCGGAAGCCGTAGTCCACCTGGCCACCGCGCCCAAGTCCAATGCCGCGTACATGGGATTGAACAAGGCAGTTGCCGATGTCCGGGCCGGCTTCGGCGGCGGGATCCCCATGCACTTACGGGACGCGCACTATCCCGGCGCCAAACAATTGGGCCATGGCAAAAGCTACAAGTACGCGCACGACGAACCCCATGGTGTGGCACAGCAGCAATACCCGCCGGACGACCTGGTGGGCAAGGACTATTACGAGCCCACCAACAACGGCGCCGAACGGGACATCGCCGCCAGGCTGGAGCGACTCCGCAAGATCGTGCGTGGCGAGTAGCGGCCGGACCATGCCAGCGGCCGGCGCTGCCACTGTGCGTGGTAGGATTGATCCTTGTCTGGCATGGCCTGACGCACAATCCCTTTGAAGATTCCTTCGATAGTGCTGTGCGCCCGGGCTAGTAGCAAGAGGCAGCGGTTGGCCGATGCTCTCCCTGATGGAGGCCAGTAACACTGACACGCCGCAGTAATTGGAAGGACACAAGTGGCTAACAACACTCGTGCTCGCCGTACCGCACGCCTTTCGCGTGCACTCGGCATCGCTCTGACCCCCAAGGCCGCCAAGTACATGGAGCGCCGCCCGTACGGCCCCGGTGAGCATGGCCGTGCCCGCAAGAAGCAGGACTCCGACTACGCCGTACGTCTGCGCGAAAAGCAGCGTCTGCGCGCCCAGTACGGCATCCGCGAAGCACAGATGACCCGTGCCTTCGAAGAAGCACGCCGCACCAAGGGCCTGACCGGTGAAAACCTGGTTGAGCTGCTCGAAATGCGTCTGGACGCCCTTGTGCTCCGTGCAGGCTTCGCCCGCACCATCGCACAGGCCCGCCAGCTGGTTGTGCACCGCCACATCATGGTTGACGGCATCCGCGTGGACCGCCCGTCCTTCCGCGTTGGCGAAGGCCAGCTCATCCACGTTCACAGCCGCTCCGAGGTTATGCCCCCGTTCCAGGTGGCAGCTGCAGGCGCACACGTCCTGAACAACGTTCCGGCATACCTGGACGTCAAGAT
>Ga0256898_1000641_pt1 | contig 12634 bp, 7 predicted proteins | sample MC6MC0686MT_FD_186333 | JGI IMG/M metagenome (GOLD analysis project Ga0256898, IMG submission 186333) | Metatranscriptome of enriched soil aggregate microbial communities from Iowa State University, Ames, United States - MC6-MC0686-MT... | ecosystem: Environmental > Terrestrial > Soil >... | reverse complement strand
GTAAACCAGCGCTGTTTCAGATTGGGCAACATGCCCAATGCCTCGATCACCTCGGCATTGCGCAAATTGGTGCTCGCCAGGCTGCTGGACATGATCGACAGCTTGCTCGCCTCGCCCAAAGGTTTCTTGGAAACCATTTCGTTGATAACCGCCAGGGCGATCAGCAACAACGATCCCACCAGCGCAAACAAACCAAGCCAAGGATTGAACAGGAAAATCACCAGCAGATAGATCGGGAACCAGGGCGCATCGAAGAAAGCGAATAAAGCGCTGCCGGTAAGGAATTGGCGAACGGTAGTTAAATCACCCAGCATCTGCCCTGCATCGGAAGAGCCATTTTTAAGATTTGCCTCATACGCCGCAGTATAAATGCGGGTATTCAAGCGCATATCCAACTGGCTACCGATACGGATAACCACCATGCTGCGGACATACTCTAATAACGCCATCATACCGAACATGCCCAGCATAATCAGCGTTAACATCAGCAACGTGATCTCGTTGCCCGACGGAAGCACACGATCATACACCTGGAGCATATAGATCGAGGGAACGAGCATTAACAAATTAATAAATGCGGTAAATATGCCAACGGTCCAGAAAATTTTGCTGCGAGTCCGTATAACATCCGCAATTTCATTACGCGGTATAAATTGGTTCACTTTCTGCCCTTACATCATGTGCACTGTCAGTCCAATCCGCATTGATTTCTTCTAAGGAAATTCCTAAAAAAGAAAAAATAAAAAAAATCCTAAAGAAGGCTCACCCCAAACATGCTCGAGACTGCAGATACTTTTTTTTAACTATAGGTAGAGAAAGTGGATATCGGCAAGGTGGAGCATGAAAAAAACCTCTCGCAACCGGCCGCGCTAAAACCAGTGAAAACAAGAAGATGAAAGGCATGATGAATAAAGTGGGATTATTTAGAAGAGAAATAAGACGGAGGTGATGACGCAGCTCACAAATTAAAAAACGGGGAGATTTACCCTCCCCGTATTATTTAATAACTAACAGTTTCCATAGCAACTATTACTCTGCGGAGTTTACACTCATGCGTAATGCAAAGTATCAATCAGTTGCTGATGGTTTTGACCCGTCAGGTAAACAACGCTGTCGCCGAGGTCCAGAGCGTGGTTATCGTTGTTATCGACAATCACGTAGGAGCTGGCATTGTCGCCTGCACCGCCGAACACCACGGATGCCACGCCGACTTTAGCGGTCAACGAGTTACTGCTGTCCAGACCGAGGATACCGCCCAACAGCCCGATAACGCCGTTGGTCAGACCGCCAACCAGGGTACCCAGCAGAGCATCCAGCGTATCGGAAGCACGAGTGCCGTAATCCGCTACCGCAGTGCCGCTGGTATCGCCGGAAATTGTCAAGGCAGAAGCAACGTCGACAATCTTGTCTTTGGTGCTGTCAAAATCGGAGATGGTGATACCGGCCTGAGTATTACTGGCCTTCGCTTCGAAGGTATTTGCACCACTTCCACCGGTCAATGTGGTATTGCCGATCGCCGCCAGATTATCGGCAGCTGTAGAGCCTTCCACAGTCAGTTGGTAACCATTCAGACCCAGGGCAGTCAGAACCGGCGCCAGCAGCCCGGTAGTGACAGCACTCAGCGGCAGAATGTTCAGCAACTGAATGATGATGCCGTCGCCGGTACCGCCGTGGCTTGAATCAAGATTCAGGCCGCCAGTGTTGGCTGATGCATCGATATCACGCACGTTGCTGTAGCCGCTACCCAGAGTCAGGTCAAGCAAGTGATCGCCGGTAACGGTGATGTTTTGTACCTGAGCATTGGTCCCGGTCAGCGCCAGAATGTTGTCGAAATCACCGGTGCCGCCAGAGGCGATGTTCACGTCGGTCAACGCCGTTGGTAACAACAGGCTACTGCTGCTGTTCAACGCCAGAGAGCCAGCGTTCACATCAGAAGAGCTTGTAGCGGTAAAATTGACATCAAAGTGATTGGTCGCATTCTGCAGGAAAGTAATTTCCACACTGCTTGCCGCAGTCGCATTACCCGTCACTTCCAGTTGCGCCGAGTTACCGCCGGCGGCGTTAATCACTTTCACCGCTTCAGCCAGGCCAGAGAGTACGAAGCCTTGTGAACCGATGTTAGAGGTTGCAGCCTGAACGACGTTATTGGTCAGCCCTGTGGTGCTGGATTCCGAAACGGCATTGCCAGTCAGCACACCAAAGTCAAAGGTATGGTTTGCTGCAGTAGAACCGCTGCTTACCGTTGCTTTACCAATGTAACCGGCCAAATCCAGCTTCTCAAAGTTGCTGAACTGAGCAGAGTTACTGCTGATAGTCGCGGTACGCACAACGGCGTTGCCTGACATCACGACATTCTTGGTAATGAAGTTTGCGGAGATAGTGTCAATACCAGCGCCGCCATTGCCGGAAATGCCTGCACCTACGGTATTAGCACCACCAACCGCAGCATTGCCCAACCATTTCAGCGAGTCATTCCCTGCACCCAGATTGAAATCACCGGTACCGGTATTGACCGCCGCCGTAGCGGTTACCAGCACATCATCCGCGCCGGAGCTGGCGTTAAGGATTACGTTGCCGTTATTTACTGTGATATCAACACCCGGGTTAACCCCGTTGTCTGACAGGTTGACCGTTGCTGCGCTGGTACCGTTAATGGTCAGATTCGCCAGATGATCGGCGAACTTCAGATTCACAGCGGCCGCAGCCCCCGCATTCAGCACTGCATTCGTCAATACGGCTGTTTCAGCATTGCTCAAAACATGGCTGCTGCCTGTATTTACTGTCCCGGTAGCATTGCCACCTGCCGCAGTAACGGTTAAGTTCGCTGCAGTTTTATAAAGCAGGCTGTTACCAATATCGGCCTCAAAAGCATGCTGTTGAGTTACAGTGGTATCATCTGTAGCGATAGAGTTACGCAAATCATTAATAATCGCCTGAGTAATGACTGACTTATCACTGCCTAAACCACTGTATGCCGCCAATTGTCCTGCTGTCGCAGCAACGCCATGAACAGCGGTGTAAACATGTTGGATAAAAGCATCGCCAGTCAACTGAGCGCCTTTCAGCTGAAACTCCTTGGAGTTCAGCAACTTAGCCGTCAATGAAAGGGCTGTCAGGCTGCCTGAGGAAAGAATTTTGCCCCAAGTGTCCAATGCCTGTGCGTCAATACCACGTTCAGGTACGCCAAGGTAGATCGCCGCAACTTGTTCTTGAATATTCAGTGCAGGCAGTTGACCCGGTGAATAAACGCTTGTGATTGCATTAAAATGCGCCTGAGCGGTCGAATCTGTAGGAGCAACACTCCCACGCAAGGCTTCAATAAGATCGACAACGATGTTACCTCTCGTTGCGCCGCCTTCCAGTTGTGCCAGGTAACTTGCCGCCTCAGATGCCGTCGGCGCACGTTCAAAGCCTGCCTGGAAAATGCGTGCTATGAAGTCTTCATTGCTCAACGAACTAAGATAGGAACGATCATTCACAAATGCTTGGGCAACTTTGTCGATGGTGGCAGTACCAGCATTGAGTACCCCCCCCCAATAGTTCAGACCTGACGTTGATAGCCCTGCGCCAAGTACATGGTAAATCGCCGCAACATCAGATGCCCCGCTGCCCGCAGAACCCGTTGAAGAAGAAGGGAATAAAGCAGATTTTATTTTGGTATCGAAGAATGTTTGCTGCGTGAGCGTTGCACTGTCAGACCCCAAATAACCTGTCAAATCATCAATCAGGTTATTGACAATGGTCCCTACACTGTCACCCGTTGCAAGTAACGCAGAAAGAACGCCTGCAGAAGCTGCAACGCCATGAATATTAGTATAAATAGTTTGGAGAATTTCAGTAGGCGTCTTGGTACCATAACGCGCTGTACCATCAGCTGAAGAAAGCAATACATCAATGAATTGCACATCAGTCCGGGTGCCTACCTGCAATTGTTGCGCAAAGTAATCAATCGTACTCGAAGATGCGTTCTTACCCAAAACAGCGTAGTAAATCGCTGCAGATTCGTATTGAGAAACTAGAGAAGCCATAACATCCCCCTTGGATGCATTATTTGTACAATCACAAGATTACGACGCCTGCCGACATTAAAAAGGTCAGCTTTAACGGTAATAAATAAAAAGTAATAAATAAAAAAATTTACTGCTCTTATATGAAAGGAAAAGAACCGAATTTTGTCAAGGAAGGTAACATTTTTACAACATAACCAACAAGGTTTAACAAAAGAGTTAACCCTGCAATAATTACACATGACATGAAATCAATATGGCTTCAAAAACAATGAGATAATGGATAAAAACTCCCATTAATCCTATATACAGTTAACGAAAGATCAGCCACCATCACATAACTGGCTGAAAAAAAGACATTTTCCATTAAGCTCAAAAAACTGTTTCATGCTAATTTATTAGTGAAAAAATCCATCAATTTAACCAAAAAGGACATTTTATGACTCCTTACAAACTCGGCAAACGCGTGCTGCAGATGATTTCAGCGGCAATCATTTTACTGCCCATCAGTTATACCCATGCATTTGAAGTGGGAATAAACATGCATGTGCGTCATTATCCAAATTCCGGGGATTATTATTTAAAACTTGCAAAAGATTATGGCTTCACGTCAATACGGGAGGACTATCCCTGGTCACAAGTCGAAGGCCCAGTCGGAAAGTATTCGTTAATCGGTAACTTAGGCAAGGTCGATTCGGTTTTCAGCCGCAGCCAATCAAATTTTGGCATGAGTTCGATGCTTGTTTTAGCTTATACCAATCCTTTGTATGACAAAAACGGGTATCCATCAAGCGAGGCCGCTATTGATGCATTTGCTAATTACGCATACTGGACAGCAAAAAGATTTAAGGGAAAAGTTAAGTACTATGAAGTGTGGAATGAGTGGTTGGTGGGTACGGGAGTCCGGGGAAACAAAAAACCGCCGTCAGAAGAAGTGTTTTTTGAACTGGTAAAGAAAACTGCTTTGGCAGTTAAAAAAGCCGACCCTGATGCGATCGTAATGACCGGTTCTTTAAACCCTTTAAAAGACAAGGACAATGCCTGGTTGGATAAATTACTTGATATGGGATTGATGCAGTACGTAGACGCTATATCAGTACACCCTTACTCTTATCGCAATCCTGATCTTGAAATGCGCAAGCCTGAAGGCAATCTGGCCGGTATAGATGTTTTCGAAAAGAAATTGCAGGCCAAGGTCGGTCGCACAGTCCCTATTTATATTACAGAAATGGGTTTCCCGACGCATATCGGCGATGGCGGTATTTCAGGTGATTTGGCGGCTCAGAACGTGATCAAATACACTTTACTCGCTAAATCCAGGGATTATATCAAAGGAATCTGGTGGTATGACTTGATTGACGACGGCTCAAATCCGAACAACCGCGAGCACCGGTTCGGATTTGTTGCACAAAACCTGGTTGCAAAACCTGCAGCGGCCAACTTACAAAAAATCGCTTCAATTGCCAGTAACTACCAGATAGTTAACTATAAGCAATCAGAGAATGGCGACAACATTGTAGTGCTGAAAAAAGGCAATGAGCGAGCCACTGTCACTTGGAGCAACAAACCAGTAAAAACTGAGGGCGGCGTGATCAATAAGCTCAAAAGTTTCTCTTTATCAAAACCACAACCCGATAAAGTAATACCGTTGCTGATTCAGGGCGATACCCCCGTCAACATTGATAGCAGTACCCCGGTTTTGAAAATGAGTAATCAACCCTAATCGGTTTCGGTCTATTCCGATAATTTGTAATCAGATCCTTTGAATAAAAAAAACCTGCTTGCTAAGAATAGCAAGCAGGTTCTAAAGGTAATATGATACTTAGCAAATACTCTTAATAAGCACCATCTCGTTTGAGCACAACAGATATTGTTTTGAAAAGAATGGCGATATCATTCCATAAAGCCCAGTTTTTAACATACCAGGCGTCAAAGTAAACACGGGTGTCGTAATCAATATCATTACGACCACTTACCTGCCAAAGGCCAGTCATCCCCGGTTTTGCCATGTAGTAATAATCCACATCACCAGCATAACGCTCAAGCTCATCCTCAATAACCGGACGCGGACCAACCAGGCTCATTTCACCGATGAAAACATTCCACAACTGTGGAAGCTCATCAAGACTTGTCTTACGGATAAAAGCACCAATCTTGGTAATTCGCGGATCATTTTTAAGCTTGAAATCACGGTTCCATTCGGCCAGAGCTTCAGGATCATTTTTCAATAGTTCTTCAAGGACCTCTTTAGAGTTCATCACCATAGAACGGAACTTTAGGCACTTGAATTTTTTGCCGTTATGTCCAACTCTTTCATGACCATAAATAGGTTTTCCGCCGTCTCTCGAGACCATGAAAGCCAAGAAAAGTAATACTGGCGAAAGCATTAACATTATCGACAAGGATCCAAAAATATCGAAAGTTCGTTTGATAATGCGAGACGAACGCTTAGCCAAATTATTGCTTACACGCAGTATCATCACTTCATGACTGAAGATGAACGACATATCTGTACCATAAAGCGGCACACCACGGAGGGTCGGTATAACAGATACTGAACGACAATTATGCTTGGCGAGATCCTTTAACCATCGATCACGTAATGCATGCTGCTCAAACTCAAGTGCCACAATAAATTGTGTTGTCTCGATATCAGCAGCGGCCCAGAGCTCATCTTCCGAATTAATTACTGGAACCCCAAAGTAGTTGTTTTCGCAGGGTTCATCGGTACACACAAAGGCGCAGACCTCAAAACCAAGGATTGCCTCACTCTGCAGAGCAGCATAAGCTTCGAACGCATTTTTTCGAGACCCGATAATAATCGTATGTTTCTTCCAATAACCAAGCTTATCAAGCAATCTCTTGGTCAGTGAGCGTCCTAATGGAATCAGGAAAATTATGAGTAACCAAGAAATCAGCCACACATAGCGAGAGAAATTCCATTTTGAAAAAGCCACTAATGCCAAGTCTAACAATGCAAAAATTAATAGTGTTCGAATAACCTCTTTCAACTCAAACCAAAATGGCTTTCGGTAAGTGTAGTGCCGTAAACGCACCCAAAACCATACCATGCATATCACTGACAAAATAAACTGAACCAACAATCGAATATTGAACTGATCTGCTGGAACAAACTTCTCCAACCCACCAAAAAAATTATCCAATAATAAATAGGTTATATATACCGCTAGATTAAAAAAGAAGACATCAGAGAAAGCAAGAGCTAGCTTTGCCACTCCGCCACTACGGTACTTTTGTTTTTTTGCCATAATTTTTACCATGCCAAATAAATGACGAAACCGTCAAAAATCATTTAATATAAAACGGATTTGAAATCAGCGGAGCCTCATACCAATTGAATTACTTGTATAAAAATGAGAGTCCATGAAACTAAAATACAGTTAACAAAACCATTTCAATAAATTTGAAAAGTCCTAGAGATGCAGTACAGTATAGCCCAACATCTGTTAGTTCAGGCTTTTTTTGTAAATGTTAAGTGTTCCCTCTATCATTTTCTCAGAGATGAATTTTTCCATAAAAATAACTTTGGCATTAATACCCATCAAAGCCCACTCCTCTTTTGATTTATCCTCAATTATTTCAGTCAGGCTTGACGGAGAAGATAAATCAAACATATAGCCATTCTTGCCAGGGAAAATCATTTCCGGAAATGATGTGCAATTACTGGACACGACAGGAATACCATAGCTCATTGCTTCAAGTGAGACCATTGCAAAACCTTCCCAGCGACTAGGGACAATCAAAACATCTGCGTGAGAAAAATAGGGTGCAATCTTATCAGAGGATAACCAGCCTGTATAAGTAGTTTGCGGTAGTTCGGGGTAAATATCCTCTCCATGAACGGCACCGCCAACAATAGTCAGGTGATAGGGTTTTCCCTTTAATTTTTCAATCATCTCTGACAGAATATCGAAGCCCTTCTGATAGTCGAAACGTCCTACGAACAATAAATTGACGACATCTTCTTGATAAGGATTAGGAAACGTTTTACTTACATCAACTACAGGAACTCCGTTATAAACAACATGGAGCTTTTCCTTCTTCAGACCATTCTCTATTGCAGCGTTCCGTTCAAACTCACTCACACATATGACAGCATCAGTGATCGGAAGTAACAAGCGCTCAATATTTTTATAAATACTCTTTTTTAACTTATTGCCTTCCATCAAAAAAGAAAAAGCATGGGGGCAATAAATCACCTTCGGCCGATAAATTGGGTAAAGTATCATTAAAGCAATTCGGCCCAGCACTCCAGCAAAAGTACTATGCAGATGAATTATATCCGGTTTATATCGATGGATGCTTAAGATGAAAACTCGCAAAAATGAAAAGAAAGAAGAAATATTTCGTCCCGTTCGTTTAAATGTAATTACGTTATCAGGAGAAAGACCATTAATTTCATTTTTTTGATTTTCTGGCACTAAACAGTGAATATCTTCGACTTCCGCACTCGCAACATTGGCCAAGGCAATCTGGCGCATGACAGTGGCAACGCCACCTTTTATGGTTTCCGCAGCATGAAGAACCTTCATAGTATTTTAGGCCCTCGATGCAGTAGCAGTTTCAATTATGGAATTAACTTTTTCAGCTGAGTTTTTCCATGAATATTTTTTCACATTTTCCAGGCCTGCATTCACCAGTCTATCTCTGAGAGCCGAATCTGAGGTAATCTTGAACATAGCATCTGTCATTTCAGGAATATTATAAGGATCAAAGTAAATAACACTATCATTCAATACTTCAGGCATTGAGGCTTTGTTGGATGAAATAACAGGGCATCCGCATGCTTGCGCCTCAAGAGGGGGTATACCAAACCCTTCATAGAAAGAAGGGAATACAAATGCCGTTGCATTTTGATAAAGTGATATCAACTCACTGTCATCAACTCTACCCAAGAAGGTAATGTTTTCATCTTTTGCATTCGTTGAGAAATCTTGAGTCGCAAAGCTAGCCGATGATTTCCCAATAACTTTTAATTTAATATCAGTATTATGATTACGTTTTAGTAAATTATAAGCTTCCAGCATACCATGAAAGTTTTTATGGAAATTTGGCGACGAAACCGCCAGGAGATATTTTTCTGATTTACTGCCCCCTTCAAAATTAGGGGAGAACTCATCACCTACAGCGTTATAAACAATATGTATTTTCTTAGGATCATATGTAAAGCACTGTAATATTTCTGATTTTGAGAATTCACTCACAGTTATCAGCGCCTTACTACTCCTTAACATCATGGGAACGAGCATCGAATAAAGCATCCTAAACTTTAACGAGAAACTCTTTTTGTATCGCTTATACGTTACATCATGATGCGTGACAATTTGGTTTTTATAAAACACAGGTGCGGTACTGCAAAGATTCACTAATAATGGAGAGCCAATAGATTTTAAATATCTTGGCAATTCGATCTGTTCCCAGTAATGGCCGCTTTTTTTTCCGATAGTTTGAATATTAAATCCAGACGGAAGTGAAGATCGTTTTATATCCTTAGGAGCCAAGAGGACAATATCATCTCTCAACCCGACTAATTCCATGCAGATTTGTTCAGCAAATCGTTGCACACCAGTCACATCTTGCGTAAGAAATCTAGCGTTGATATAAATCATAACCTCTCTCTATTTTTTAAAAACTATTTATTTATAGCTATAAGCGGCAATATCTTCTCTTGTACAACCTTTTTTCTTAAGCACAAATGGAACTGCAACAAAAACCACCAAAAATATGTTATTAGGGAAATTACCAAGTCCCAAGTTATAAAAAAGCTCAATGGTCAGAGTGAAGAATATTAGATGACGAGCCCCAAAAACATCACAATCCTTTATCATGAACAATTTCAACTGAATATATACAAGAAGGAATAAATAAGTAAAGAATCCTACATATCCATAATTGCTAACCAGGTAAATATAAGCACTGTCAGTTGGGATTGCATTTATACCATACTCGGACTTATCTAATCCAAAGGTTCCATTAATACCCAAGCCAGCGCCAAAGAGTACTTTACCTACCGAATCTAACGAATTAATAATATTATGATGTTCTAACACACGCAGGTAGATAGAGTTATATGCTGCAGTCTGGTTATAAACACGAACGCTATTATAAACAGAGTAGTCATGGGTTGAGTATACGAAAAACAGAACGAGAATAGCGCCAATAATGAATATAGATATTTTTGAAATGGAAGGCAGAAATTTCTCAAAAAACTTAACAAAGAAATATACTACTACACCGATGATTGCCGTTTTATAAGTGGTACAGAAAATTGCAACGAGGAATAGACTAAAAAGAAATATTTTAATTATTCTGCTCTTGATAAAATGACTACACTCAACGGACAAGATCATACAGAACAACATCAAAACACCGGACATAGTAAAGGACAACTGCAACCCTATCGCACGGATATTTCCTTCAGTTGAGTTTAGTCGTACTCCCGCATCACTACCCCACTGCCCAGCGTCAAGACCTAACAACCCCATGAAAGAGTCTGGGAATAGCTGCTGAAGAATAACAGCGATGGCATTCAGTGCACCTAAGAACAGGGTCATTTTGACAAATTTAATACTAAAGGCCAGTAATTCTTCTTTACTCATCTTTGAAAAAATGAGCAATACTGCGACAATAAACATTACAGGAATAATATCAAACTTTAGCTGATAAAATATTATAAACGTATGTGATGCCAATATGTCGAGCATAGAGTAGATAGCAAAAACCCCAATAAGCACTAAAATAAGCGTCGGGATTATTATCTTACTACTCACTTTGCCTTTAGAGAATAATAATGCAACTACGAAAATGACAACTATCAATGCTTCTTTCCACACTTTTAAAACTGGCATAGCGAACATTGCCGAGGCAACACCGATGATACCTGAAAAAAAGCACAAAGTAAGAAAAAGCAAAAGTAAGCTTACCGGTATATTCTTAAGTTGAAATACTTTCATTGTATAAGCCATAAATGTAATCCATGCAAAGGCTAAACTTTACTGTCGGGTTTTGTTTTTAAAATATGAAGATCACTTTCTTTCTTGGAAAAACGTTTACCTGCAGATATCGACCTTACCTCTATTATCCTATATGTCAAATAGGAAACGATGACAACTACAGCTAGAATTATCAATGCGAAAGCATTATTAAACGTACTTGAACCAAAATCCATATACCTCGTCGTACTTTCAGATTTTGTAGTTACCGAGTAAGTTAGATCTTTACCAAAAAATTTCTCACAGGCCATGGTGGCACTTATCGCGATGAAAATAACAGCCGCATGGGTCATGTATATGGAAAAAGAAATCTTCCCAAAGAACTCAAAGAAGGCTTTACCTAGTAATGATGAGACAATACCCGCTTCAAAAGAAAAAACATATATAGTTATGCAAAATATCAAACTCGTAATCACACTTTTCAGTTCATATTGCATAGTCACAGAGAAATAGCATAGCAATAACATCACAATTTCGAAGAGTGAGAACAGTGTTGAATTTATTTTTATCGGTTGTAATTTTTTATAAATAAAGTATGTAACAGCTCCACCAAAGAAGCAGGACAACCCATTAAGAACTTCAACTTTTACGTTATGCGCTATTGGGTAAATTAAACCAAGGAAAGAAACTATTGAAACAATAAGAAAAGCCAGCACTATAGTCTTGCTGATCTTACGCAATGAAAACATAATAATTGCGAATATAGCATACAAATAATACTCAATACTGATACTCCAAGAGGGATAGTTAAAGGACAGCGTCGCTGTTGTCGGTAACCAAGCTTGAAGCAACAAGAGATTCGGTAATATTTCTATCGGGGCATTAACACCGGTAAATGCTGGTTTATTGAAATCAACCCCTTTTGACTGAGCTATGAGCTTTATGAACTCAAGGGCAATAAAAACTACCAACATGAATAAATGTAACGGAAACAAACGAAATGTACGAGTTATTGCAAATGACCTCATGTTATTCCAGTCAAATTCACGCTTGCTGTATGCATGAGTGAGAACGAATCCACTCAGGACAAAGAAAAACTCAACCATGTAGGTTGCATTTCTAAACAAACTCCATTCCGTAATGCTGCCTGTAATATTAAAATGATGTAATACAACACACAGTGCACATATGCCGCGGAAGCTGTCAAGAACAGTGAATCGCTTCATGAATAACCTCGTACGCAATGGTAATGAAAGACCTTACGCACTTTACTAAGTAAACTGTACATTTCGTAACACTCAAAACGATTTCATTTACAAAATATCTTCATATTTCCGCAAAATGCTATCGATAACACTTTGGTCTATGAAAACATTCTCGATTTTAAGAACTTTACTCAGTTCCAGCTCTATATCTCCCGTAATATCGCAAATGATACCGTTGTTATCATTTATGATCTCATTTATTCCGCCTGGGTAAGTATTCGCGAGAACAGGAGTCCCACAAGCAATTGCCTCAATGACGACGTTAGGATACCCTTCCCAACGTGAACTCGAAATAAATACATCACAATTTTTCAGCAGAGCATAAGGATTGTCCGTCGCAGGAATAAACGTCACGCTTCCGTCGAGCCCCAGCCCCGAAGACATTGTTTTCAACATAATTTCATCTTCG
>Ga0256898_1000639_pt1 | contig 12660 bp, 7 predicted proteins | sample MC6MC0686MT_FD_186333 | JGI IMG/M metagenome (GOLD analysis project Ga0256898, IMG submission 186333) | Metatranscriptome of enriched soil aggregate microbial communities from Iowa State University, Ames, United States - MC6-MC0686-MT... | ecosystem: Environmental > Terrestrial > Soil >... | reverse complement strand
CCGCCTTCAATTATTTTTGGATGGATGCTACTGCGCCAGCGCCTACTGTACGGCCGCCTTCACGAATAGAGAAACGAGTTCCATCTTCTACAGCGATTGGAGCGATAAGCTCAACCGTTACAGTGATGTTGTCGCCAGGCATAACCATTTCAGTACCTTCTGGAAGAGTGATGATTCCAGTTACGTCAATTGTACGGAAGTAGAACTGTGGACGGTAGCCTGTGAAGAAAGGCTTATGACGGCCACCCTCTTCTTTAGTAAGAACGTAGATTTGAGCTGTGAAGTTAGTGTGTGGTTTAACCGAACCCGGTTTAGCCAATACTTGACCACGCTCAATGTTGCTGCGGTCTACACCACGAAGCAATGCGCCTACGTTGTCACCAGCTTGAGCGGAGTCAAGCAATTTACGGAACATCTCAACGCCCGTAACAACGGATTTGCGGGATTCTTCTTGAAGACCGATAATTTCGATCTCGTCGCCGACTTTGATAACTCCACGCTCTACGCGACCTGTAGCAACTGTACCACGGCCAGTGATTGTGAATACATCCTCGACAGGCATAAGGAAAGGCTTAGCTGTGTCGCGCTCAGGAGTTGGGATGTAAGTATCAACTTGCTCGAAAAGCTCGATGATTTTGTCAGCCCATTCTCCATCTGGATTAGCAAGAGCTTCACGAGCTGCACCACGAATGATCGGAGTGTCGTCGCCTGGGAACTCATACTCGGAAAGAAGATCACGAACTTCCATTTCTACCAACTCAAGAAGCTCTTCATCTTCAACCATGTCGCATTTGTTCAAGAATACAACGATGTAAGGAACGCCAACTTGTTTCGAAAGCAAGATGTGCTCACGAGTTTGTGGCATAGGACCGTCAGTAGCGGAAACTACAAGAATAGCTCCGTCCATTTGAGCAGCACCAGTGATCATGTTTTTTACATAGTCGGCGTGACCTGGGCAGTCAACGTGTGCATAGTGACGAGTAGGTGTTTCATACTCAACGTGTGATGTTGAGATTGTGATACCGCGCTCGCGCTCTTCTGGAGCTTTATCGATTTGGTCGAAAGCAATTGCTGCTCCACCGTATCTTTTGGAAAGTACTGTTGTGATAGCTGCTGTTAATGTCGTTTTACCATGATCGACGTGACCGATTGTACCGATATTAACGTGCGGTTTGTTACGTTCAAATTTTGCCTTAGCCATTGAACTTGAGCCTCCTCAATTTAACATCAAATTTTTATGTGTGGGCCGTCATCTAAGTCTGCAAGCAAACTTAGATGACGGCCAAAAGCATGAATTGATTCTACGCTAAAAACGATTACTCGCCTTTATGCTTAGAGATGATCTCTTCAGAGATCGATTTTGGAACTTCTTCATAGTGAGAAAGCTCCATTGAGAATACGCCACGTCCTTGTGTACCGGAACGAAGTGTAGTGGAATAACCAAACATCTCGGAGAGAGGTACCTTGGAACGGATAATTTGTGCACCTGCACGGGAATCCATACCTTCGATACGACCACGACGGGAGTTCAACATACCCATAACATCGCCCATGTACTCTTCAGGAACAGTAACTTCTACTTTCATGATTGGCTCAAGCAGGACAGGCTTACACTTGTCTTTAGCTGCTTTAAGGGCCATCGATCCAGCAATTTTAAACGCCATCTCCGAGGAGTCGACATCATGATATGATCCGTCAACAACAACAGCTTTGACATCAACGAGCGGGAAGCCGGCTACAACACCGTTCTTCATTGACTCTTCAATACCAGCCTGGATAGGAGCGATAAATTCACGAGGAATTGATCCACCAACTGTTTTGTTTTCGAATATGAAGCCTGAGCCTGGCTCAAGTGGTGAGAACTCAACCCAACAATGTCCGAATTGACCTTTACCACCGGACTGACGAACGAACTTACCTTCGACTTTCGCAGCTTCACGGAACGTTTCACGGTAAGCAACTTGCGGTTTACCAACATTCGTTTCAACTTTGAATTCACGGAACATACGGTCAACGAGGATCTCAAGGTGAAGCTCACCCATACCAGAAATAATTGTCTGGTTTGTTTCTTCGTCAGTATGTGCGCGGAAGGTAGGATCTTCTTCAGCTAGCTTGGAGATCGCGATACCTAGTTTGTCTTGGTCAGCTTTCGTTTTTGGTTCGATAGCAACCGAGATAACTGGCTCTGGGAAGTTCATTGATTCAAGAATAATCGTGTGTTTCTCTTCGCAAAGAGTATCACCAGTAGTTGTATCTTTAAGACCAACTGCAGCAGCGATATCGCCAGAGTAAACTTCCGAAATTTCTTGACGGCTGTTTGCATGCATTTGAAGAATACGTCCAATACGCTCACGTTTGCCCTTAGTTGAGTTAAGAACATACGAACCGGATTTTAGTACGCCGGAATACACACGGAAGAACGTCAATCTACCAACATAAGGGTCAGTCATGATTTTGAATGCTAGTGCTGCAAACGGCGCTTCATCTGAAGATGGACGCTCGCCTTCTTCACCATCTTCAAGAGTACCTTTAATAGCTGGTACATCAAGAGGTGATGGAAGATAGTCAACAACAGCATCCAACATCGGTTGAACACCTTTGTTACGGTATGAGGAGCCAGCAACAACTGGGAAGATTTTAACTTCGCAAACACCTTTACGGAGTGCTGCTTTAATTTCTGGAATAGTGATTTCTTCACCTTCCAAATATTTCATCGTTAAATCTTCATCCAATTCTGCTACTTTCTCAATCAATTCTGTACGAAGCGCTTCAACTTGTTCAGCATACTCCGCAGGAATTTCTGATTTCGCTGCTTCTTTACCGAGATCATCACTGTAAACATATGCTACACGTTCAACGATATCGATAACGCCTGCGAAGTCGCTTTCAGCGCCGATCGGTATTTGAATCGCAACAGCATTGGCACCAAGACGCTCACGCATGTCTTTGATAACATTCAGGTAGTCTGCGCCAATGATATCCATTTTGTTTACATAGGCAATCCGAGGTACGTTGTAGCGATCAGCCTGACGCCATACGGTTTCTGACTGTGGTTCTACGCCTTCTTTTGCACTAAAAACGCCAACGGCCCCGTCCAATACGCGTAGGGAACGTTCAACTTCTACTGTGAAGTCAACGTGTCCCGGGGTGTCGATAATATTAATGCGGTGTCCATGCCATTGAGCGGTAGTAGCGGCAGACGTAATCGTAATGCCGCGCTCTTGTTCTTGCTCCATCCAGTCCATCGTAGCGCCACCTTCGTGCACTTCTCCGATTTTGTGGGTACGACCAGTAAAGAACAAGATCCGTTCAGTAGTAGTGGTTTTACCGGCATCAATATGCGCCATAATCCCGATGTTACGCGTATTTTTCAAGGAGAACTCTCTTGACATGATAATTTCTCCTCTCGATTGAAAAGCTTCTACCAGCGGTAGTGAGCAAACGCTTTGTTTGCTTCAGCCATTTTGTGAGTATCTTCGCGCTTCTTAACAGCTGCACCAGTGTTATTGGAAGCATCTGTGATTTCAGCAGCTAAACGCTCTTCCATCGTTTTTTCACCGCGGTTACGTGAATAGTTCACGAGCCAACGGAGACCAAGTGCCGTACGACGCTCTGGTTTAACTTCGATAGGCACTTGATAGTTAGCTCCACCTACACGGCGTGCTTTAACCTCAAGAACCGGCATAATATTTTTCAAAGCTGCTTCAAAAACTTCCATTGGATCTTTACCCGTGCGTTCTTGAATTAGTTTGAATGCATCATATAATAGTGTTGCTGCAACACCTCTTTTACCGTCAAGCATAATACGGTTAATTAGGCGTGTTACCAGCTTGCTGTTATACAACGGATCTGGCAATACATCGCGTTTCGTTACAGGACCTTTGCGTGGCATGAGAAAGTCCCCCTTTCTTCTAATAGTCAAACATTATAAAACTAGCAATACGATAACCCTAGAAGGCTAATCTTATGCTTTTTTAACTTTTTTACGTTTTGTACCGTATTTTGAACGGGATTGATTCCGGTTGTTAACGCCTGCAGTATCGAGCGCTCCGCGAACGATATGATAACGTACCCCTGGAAGGTCTTTAACTTTACCTCCACGAATCAAAACAACACTGTGCTCTTGAAGGTTATGTCCGATACCTGGAATATACGCTGTAACCTCTACACGGTTAGTAAGACGTACACGCGCATACTTACGAAGCGCGGAGTTCGGCTTCTTCGGAGTCATAGTTCCTACACGAGTGCACACACCGCGTTTTTGAGGAGCGCTGATGTTAGTTGCTTCACGTTTTAGGGCGTTAAATCCTTTTTGCAAGGCTGGCGATTTCGATTTAACTACTTTCGCTTGACGTCCTTTACGGACCAATTGATTAATTGTTGGCATGATGCCACCCCCTTCCCCTATTTTCATGTCCTTTGAAAACTTAAGACACTTACTGATCGTCCTAAGTCTATATATCACTGCGAAACAGTAACTCTGTCAATCGAGAAAGACTTGAGCCGTTTGCGCTAGGTAGACATTTTACCTTGAATTTAAGCCCACAGATCCAGGCGGTTCATAAAAGAGCAAAGAAAAATTCTCGCCAGATGACTATCACTGAATAATCAACTAACAAAAATGGGTAAAGCTTCATTCCTCTTCGCTTATGAGTGCTGCCATCGCAGCTCCGATATCGATACCGCAGGTTTCCCCAAGGCTTATCATCGAATCGAACCATTTAACTGGGACACCTGATCGTTCACATTGATGAATGATTCTCTCAATCATTTGTGAATCTGCATCTCGTGCAACATAGACTTTGATTGCTCGTTGCTGCTCAAGCATCTTCATCGTCTGTTTTGCTCCGACCTTAAACTGCATAAAATCACCTTCATTTCTTCCAATCAGTGATTACACAATTAGGCACACTTCGATATATTAACATCTAAGTTGTACATATGTCAAGGCCCTAAACTAACAACCATTTTATAAATTATAATCATACACTTCATACTATAAACATGGGAAAGAGCGGTCATCTTCCACTTCAAGACGAAGCGGTTAATGGGACGCTCTCTCCACGTATGATTATATTTTCAATTAGAATTGTTCATCTGTATCGATTATTAATCGATCGTCACAGCCTCAGATTCTAATTCGCCTTCTACTACAGCATTAACTTCATCTTCCAAGCCTGCAAAACGAATGTTACGGTAACGTCCCATTCCAGTACCTGCTGGAATCAACTTACCTATAATAACATTTTCCTTAAGTCCAAGCAACTGGTCAACTTTGCCTTTGATAGCGGCATCAGTCAAGACGCGAGTTGTTTCTTGGAAGGATGCTGCAGACAAGAACGAATCTGTTTCTAGCGATGCCTTCGTGATACCGAGCAATACTGGTTTTGCAACAGCTGGCTCGTTACCAGAAAGGATAGCTTCACGGTTCTGAGATTCATATTCATGAATATCAACAAACGCGCCTGGCAGAAGAGTTGTACCTCCCGCATCTACGATACGGATTTTACGGAGCATTTGCTTAATCATGACCTCAACGTGCTTGTCATTGATTTCTACCCCTTGGTTCCGGTAAACGCGTTGTACCTCTTGTAAAATATAGTTTTGAACGCCGCGGATACCTTTGATGCGCAGCATATCTTTAGGGTCGATAGAACCATCAGTCAGCTCATCGCCTGCTTCAATATGTTGGCCTTGTACAACGCGGATACGGGAACCGTAAGTAACTGCATACACTTTCGATTCTGCTTCGCCTTGTACTTCGATCTCACGACGGTCTTTAGCTTCACGAATTTCTTTGATGACACCGTCAAGCTCGGAAATAATCGCTTGACCCTTCGGATTACGCGCCTCAAATAGCTCTTGAATACGCGGCAAACCTTGTGTAATATCATCGCCAGCAACGCCGCCCGTATGGAACGTACGCATTGTAAGTTGTGTTCCTGGCTCACCAATGGATTGTGCAGCGATAATACCAACCGCTTCACCAATCTCAACATGCTTACCAGTAGCCAAGTTGCGACCGTAACAAATCTTACATACGCCATGACGAGCACGACAGCTAAGGACTGATCGAATTTGAAGCTTCTCAACACCCGCATCAATGATCGCGTCTGCCTTATTCGAGTCAATTAATTCGCTGCGATTAACGATAATCTCGCCTGATACCGGATGACGAACCGTTTCAAACGCATAACGGCCTTCAATCCGATCGTAGAGATCCTCGATAACTTCCTTACCGTCTTGAATTTTGCTAACGGAGAAGCCTTTATCCGTACCGCAATCATCTTCACGAACAATAACATCCTGTGCAACGTCAACAAGTCGACGAGTCAAGTAGCCAGAGTCAGCTGTACGAAGTGCGGTATCGGCCAAACCTTTCCGCGCACCATGCGTCGAGATAAAGTACTCGAGTACAGTAAGACCTTCACGGAAGTTTGATTTGATTGGCAACTCGATGATACGACCGGATGGATTCGCCATCAGACCACGCATACCGCCGAGCTGTGTAATTTGTGATTTGTTACCCCGTGCTTTGGAGTCCACCATGAGCATGATGTTGTTATAACGATCCATCGATTTCATGAGGATTTCTGTAATATCATCCTTACACTTGCTCCAAATACTAATGATACGGTCATAACGCTCTTCGTTCGTGATTAAACCACGACGATATTGATTCATTACGATCGAAACCTTAGCATCTGCTGTCGACATTACTTCTGCTTTTTCTTGTGGAACGATAACGTCTGCTACAGCTACTGTAATACCAGCACGAGTAGAGTAAGTGAAACCCAGTTGCTTGATCCGATCAAGAATGACCGCAGTAAGCGTTGTATGGTATTGACGGAAGCACTCCGCTATAAGAAGAGCGAGATACTCCTTGCCGACAGCGCCTGGAATGGCTTTGTCTTCAATGAACTTGTTAAGGTCAGCGCCTTTTTCATACACAAAATATTTATCAGGAGTACCTTGCAACAGATTCGTTTTTGTCGCCTCGTTAATGTAAGGGAAATCTTCAGGGTAAATTTCATTGAAGATAACTTTACCTACCGTTGTGACAAGCAACGATTTTTGCTGTTGCTCAGTGAAACTTGTTTTCTTAAGAACACGAACAGGTATAAAGATCCTGGCATGCAAGGAAACTATACCACGCTGATATGCAGAGATTGCTTCGTTAACGGTTCCGAATACAGAACCAGTACCTTTAGCATCCGTGTTATCCATCGTTAAGTAGAAAGTTCCCAAGACCATATCCTGTGAAGGAGTCACGACAGGCTTACCGTCTTTCGGGTTCAAAATATTACCAGATGCAAGCATCAGCAAACGCGCTTCCGCTTGTGCTTCTGCAGACAAAGGTACGTGAACAGCCATTTGGTCACCGTCGAAGTCAGCATTGTATGCTGTACATACGAGAGGATGCAGCTTAATTGCGCGTCCTTCAACCAAAATTGGTTCAAACGCTTGAATACCAAGTCTATGCAGCGTCGGAGCACGGTTAAGCAAGACCGGATGTTCTTTGATAACTTCCTCTAGAACGTCCCACACCTCTGGGCTTACCCGTTCAACTTTACGCTTCGCACTTTTGATATTATGTGCAAGACCTTTGTTGACAAGCTCTTTCATTACAAACGGCTTAAACAGCTCTAGCGCCATTTCCTTCGGTAGACCACACTGGAACATCTTCAAGTTTGGACCTACAACGATAACAGAACGACCAGAGTAATCAACCCGTTTACCGAGCAAGTTCTGACGGAAACGTCCTTGTTTACCCTTAAGCATATGACTAAGGGATTTGAGCGGACGGTTACCTGGACCTGTTACTGGACGTCCACGACGACCATTATCGATCAACGCATCAACAGCTTCTTGAAGCATCCGTTTCTCATTTTGAACAATGATGTCAGGAGCGCCAAGATCAAGCAGACGTTTCAGACGATTGTTCCGGTTAATTACACGGCGATACAAGTCATTCAAGTCAGACGTCGCAAAACGTCCACCGTCAAGTTGTACCATCGGACGAAGCTCTGGAGGTATAACTGGTAGTACATCTAGAATCATCCAATCCGGCAAGTTACCGGAATTACGGAATGCTTCGATTACTTCCAATCGTTTGATGGCACGATTGCGTCGTTGCCCTTGAGCAGTACGCAATTCTTCCTTCAATTGCTCCAGTTCTTTCTCAACGTCAATATCCTGAAGGAGTTTCTTAACCGCTTCGGCACCCATACCAGCATGGAACCCATACCCGTATTTCTCCCGGTAGCTACGATACTCTTTCTCGGACAATAGTTGTTTTTTCTCTAGCGGCGTATCACCCGGATCCGTAACAACATAGGATGCAAAGTAGATGATCTCCTCAAGTGAACGAGGGGACATATCAAGTGCAAGACCCATGCGGCTTGGAATACCTTTAAAGTACCAAATATGAGAAACAGGAGCAGCAAGCTCAATGTGACCCATACGCTCACGACGAACTTTCGCGCGAGTTACTTCAACGCCGCAGCGGTCACAAACTACGCCCTTATAACGAACGCGTTTATATTTACCGCAATGACATTCCCAGTCTTTTGTAGGCCCGAAAATTTTCTCGCAGAAGAGTCCTTCCTTCTCCGGTTTCAAGGTCCTATAGTTTATCGTCTCCGGTTTCTTAACTTCTCCGCGGGACCACGAGCGAATTTTATCCGGCGAAGCCAGACCGATTTTCATATACTCGAAGTTGTTCACGTCCAACAAGGAGCAACCCTCCTTCGTCATGTATGACTGTGTCATTCTAGTGGCCGGATTCCGTCCGAGCGCGTGACTATAGTTGGAATCCGGCTACCAGTTTATTCTTCAGCGCTTGCTTCAGCGCTTTCTAAGTTAAGGTTGAGCTTATCGCCCGTAGCCTCTTCTTCATCATCCGATTCTCTTAGCTCGATCTCTTCTTCATTTTCGGCAAGGATTTTGACATCCATACCTAAACTCTGAAGCTCTTTGATTAGTACTTTAAACGATTCCGGTACACCCGGCTCCGGAACATTCTCGCCTTTGACAATGGATTCATATGTTTTCACACGTCCAACCACGTCATCGGATTTCACAGTCAAAATTTCTTGGAGTGTATAAGCAGCACCGTATGCCTCAAGCGCCCAAACTTCCATCTCCCCGAAACGTTGACCACCAAATTGCGCTTTACCACCAAGTGGCTGCTGCGTAACAAGTGAGTAAGGTCCAGTGGAACGAGCATGGATTTTATCGTCAACCATGTGTGCCAGTTTGATCATATACATGACCCCTACTGTAACTTCACGTTCAAACGATTCTCCAGTCCGACCATCATAAAGTACAGTTTTACCATTACGTTGCATACCTGCTTCTTCCATAGCATCGAAGACGTCATTCTCATGAGCGCCATCAAATACTGGAGAAGCCGCATGAATACCAAGATGTTTACAAGCCATACCTAAGTGAACCTCAAGTACTTGACCAATATTCATCCGTGATGGAACGCCGAGTGGGTTAAGAACAACCTCAACAGGCGTACCGTCTGGTAGGAATGGCATATCTTCTTCAGGCATTATTCTAGCGATTACCCCTTTATTACCATGACGTCCGGCCATTTTGTCGCCTTCGGAAATTTTCCGTTTTTGAGCAATATAAGCACGAACTAGCTGATTAACACCCGGTGGCAATTCATCACCGTTCTCACGGGTAAACACTTTAACGTCAACAACAATTCCATCTGTACCATGCGGTACACGTAGCGAAGTATCGCGTACTTCACGAGCTTTCTCACCAAAGATAGCATGAAGCAATCGTTCTTCCGCAGTTAGTTCTGTAACACCTTTAGGAGTTACTTTACCAACTAGGATATCACCGGCGCCAATTTCAGCTCCGACACGAATGATTCCGCGCTCATCAAGGTTGCGAAGAGCTTCTTCGCCCACATTTGGAATGTCTCTTGTAATTTCTTCAGGTCCAAGCTTCGTATCACGAGCCTCGGACTCATATTCCTCGATGTGAATCGATGTATACACATCTTCCTTCACAAGCTTTTCACTAAGCAAAATGGCATCCTCGTAGTTGTAGCCTTCCCACGTCATAAATGCAACGACAACGTTACGTCCAAGCGCTAATTCGCCTTTTTCAGTGGAAGGACCATCTGCAAGAATATCACCTTTCTTGATGATATCGCCTTTGTTAACAAGTGGACGTTGGTTAATGCACGTCCCTTGGTTAGAGCGCATAAACTTATGAAGCTTATGTTTAACAAGGTCTCCAGTAACCGGTTTGCCGTCGAGCATTTCAACACGACGAAGCCAAATTTCGTTAGCGGACGAGCGTTCAATCACACCATCATATTTAGCTACGATACAAACTCCGGAGTCTTTAGCTGCTTTGTGCTCCATACCCGTACCAACAAGTGGTGATCTTGGGATAAGAAGTGGAACCGCTTGACGTTGCATGTTTGATCCCATAAGCGCACGGTTGGAGTCATCGTTTTCCAGGAACGGAATTAACGCTGTCGCAACGGATACAACTTGTTTAGGAGATACGTCCATGTAGTCAACACGTTCTCTAGGCATTGTTAAAATATTATCTGCTTGCTTATTATAACGAACGATAGTGGTCTCTTCAGCAAACGTATCGTCTGGATTCAAGATCGCATTCGCTTGTGCGATAACATAGTTATCTTCTTCATCAGCAGTCATATAATCAATTTGTTCTGTAACGATTCCTGTCTTTGGATCAACCCAACGGTACGGCGCTTCAATAAAGCCGTATTCGTTAATACGAGCGAACGAAGATAGGGAGTTAATCAAACCGATGTTCGGACCCTCAGGCGTCTCGATCGGACACATCCGTCCGTAATGTGAATTATGAACGTCACGAACTTCAAAGCCTGCGCGTTCCCTTGTCAAACCGCCGGGTCCGAGTGCAGATAGACGACGCTTATGCGTCAGCTCAGCAAGCGGATTCGTTTGGTCCATAAACTGGGAAAGCTGTGAGGAACCGAAGAACTCTTTGATTGAGGCTATAACTGGGCGGATGTTAATTAACGCTTGCGGCGTAATAGCATTCGCATCCTGAATCGACATTCTCTCACGAACAACGCGTTCCATACGGGACAAACCAATACGGAATTGATTTTGAAGCAGCTCACCTACAGAACGTAGACGACGGTTACCAAGATGATCGATATCATCCGTACTACCAACACCGTGCAACAAGTTAATAAAGTAGTTAATGGAAGAAATGATGTCCGCTGGCGTGATATGCTTAACGGATTTGTCAATTATGCCATTAGCAATAACTTTAATAACTTTGCTCTCATCGTATGGAGAGAATACACTGATGGTTTGTAGTGGAATACTATCTGCATCAAGTACGCCATTAGCGACATGATACGTCTTATAACCTACGTCCTTCTCAAGCTTCTCAAGAATCTCATCCAGCAAACGGCGGTCAATCATTTGTCCGGTTTCAGCGATAATCTCGCCTGTTGCAGGATCAATTAGATTTTCCGCAAGACGCTGGTTGAACAAACGGTTCTTGATATGCAGCTTCTTGTTTATTTTGTAACGGCCAACGTTGGCCAAATCATATCGTTTTGGATCAAAGAAACGAGCTACCAGCAAGCTCTTCGCATTATCCAAAGTTGGTGGTTCACCCGGACGAAGACGCTCATAAATTTCAATCAGCGCTTTTTCCGTAGAATCCGTGTTATCTTTGTCTAACGTGTTGCGAATGTACTCATCGTGGCCAAGCAGCTCTAGTATTTCTGCGTCAGTACCAAATCCAAGCGAACGCAAAAGTACCGTTACCGGTATTTTCCGGGTCCGGTCAATACGTACGTAGATAATATCCTTAGCATCCGTTTCAAGCTCAAGCCATGCACCACGGTTAGGTATAACCGTAGCTGTATAATTTTTCTTCCCGTTCTTATCGACCTTCGTGCTGAAATACACACTCGGGGATCGAACCAATTGGCTGACTATGACACGTTCAGCACCGTTTATAATAAACGTGCCCGTCTCAGTCATAAGTGGGAAATCGCCCATGAACACTTCTTGTTCCTTTACTTCGCCAGTCTCCTTGTTGAAAAGTCTTACTTTCACACGTAAAGGAGCCGCATACGTTACATCACGCTCTTTTGATTCATCGACCGAATACTTCGGTTCGCCCAAGCTATAGTCGATAAACTCAAGCGATAGATTGCCCGTAAAGTCCGAAATCGGAGAAATATCTTGGAACAACTCAATCAAGTCGCTATCCAAAAACTTCTCATACGATTTTTGTTGGATTTCAATCAGGTTCGGGACTTCCAGCACCTCGTTGATCCTGGCGTAGCTTCTTCGCGTGCGCCGACCATACTGAACAAGTTGTCCTGCCAACTTAACCTCACCCCTCATGTCTGTCTCACAGCATCGATACTTACTGCGTCACCATAGACGGCATCAGCCGCCTGTATAGTCAAATAAAGAAAAGCCCTTTTCGAATGATTTCGAAAAAAGAGCATGTTCCGGCAGTTAAACAATCGCAGCGCGGCACGATAGTCTCATATCAAATAATTTTGCCCAAAACGTAAACATTATACGTCAAATGTGTAAAACTTATGCATTCCGCGCTCAAAAATCACACTTGACATTTTAGTTAACTAAAGAGATTGAGCCCAAT
>Ga0256898_1000633_pt1 | contig 12739 bp, 7 predicted proteins | sample MC6MC0686MT_FD_186333 | JGI IMG/M metagenome (GOLD analysis project Ga0256898, IMG submission 186333) | Metatranscriptome of enriched soil aggregate microbial communities from Iowa State University, Ames, United States - MC6-MC0686-MT... | ecosystem: Environmental > Terrestrial > Soil >... | reverse complement strand
CGTAGGCTATGTTGGCAATTCGTCTCGCAAGGCAGCTGGTCACAGCGCCCTTGACGTCGTCGTGGAAGGGCTGCGTCGTCTTGAGTACCGCGGCTATGACTCCGCCGGCGTCGCAGTGGTGGCTGACGGGACCATCTCGTCCCGTAAAAAGTCCGGAAAACTGAGCAACCTGATCAGTGAGCTGGAAGCAAACCCCATCCCGGAATCCCTGACCGGTATCGGTCACACCCGCTGGGCAACGCACGGTGGCCCGACCGACCGTAACGCGCACCCGCACCTTTCCGACGGCGGCCGCCTGGCCGTCATTCACAACGGCATCATTGAAAACTTCGCCGAACTCAAGCAGGAGCTCCTGGGCAAGGGCGTCACCTTCGAATCGGAAACCGATACCGAAGTAGCTGCAGCCCTCCTCGGGGACATCTTCAGGACGCAACTGAACGACGGCGGCGGAAGCCTGACCGAGGCCATGCGCCTGGCCTGCCAGCGCCTTGAGGGTGCCTTCACCCTCCTGGCCGTCCACGCGGACCAGCCCGACGTCGTCGTGGCCGCCCGCCGCAACTCCCCGTTGGTCGTAGGCCTGGGCGAGGGCGAGAACTTCCTCGGCTCCGACGTCTCCGGCTTCATCGACTACACCCGTCGCGCAGTGGAACTGGGCCAGGACCAGATTGTTACCATCACCGCAGAATCCGTGGAGATCACCGACTTCTTCGGCGCCCCCGCCGAAGGCAAGGAATACCACGTTGACTGGGACCCGGCATCGGCCGAAAAGGGTGGCTTCAACTCCTTCATGGAGAAGGAAATCCACGACCAGCCCGACGCCGTGGCGCAGACCCTCCTGGGACGTTCGGACCTTGACGGCAAGCTGACCCTGGATGAGCTCCGCATCGACCCTGAACTCCTCAAGCAGGTCAACAAGATCATCGTCCTCGCTTGCGGCACCGCGGCCTACGCCGGCCTGGTTGCCAAGTACGCGATCGAGAACTGGTGCCGCATCCCCACGGAAGTGGAGCTCGCACACGAGTTCCGTTACCGCGACCCGATCGTCGACTCCAACACGCTGGTGGTCTCCATCAGCCAGTCCGGCGAAACCATGGATACGCTGATGGCCGTCCGCTACGCCCGCGAGCAGGGTGCCAAGACCATCTCCATCTGCAACACCAACGGTTCCACCATCCCGCGTGAATCCGACGCCGTGCTCTACACGCACGCCGGCCCGGAAATCGCCGTCGCGTCCACCAAGGCGTTCCTGGCGCAGATCACCGCTGCTTACCTGTTGGGCCTGTACCTGGCCCAGCTGCGCGGCAACATCTTCTCCGGCCAGATCAAGGACGTCCTCGCGGACCTGTCCAAGATCCCGGCCAAGATCCAGCACATCCTGGACAACGCGGGCCCCCTCCGCGAGCTCGCCCGCAGCATGAAGGACGAAAAGTCCGTCTTGTTCCTGGGCCGCCACGTTGGCTACCCGGTAGCCCTCGAAGGTGCCTTGAAGCTCAAGGAAATTGCGTACATCCACGCAGAAGGCTTCGCGGCCGGCGAGCTCAAGCACGGCCCGATCGCCCTGATCGACGACGGCCAGCCCGTCTTCGTCGTGGTGCCATCCCCGCGTGGCCGCGACTCCCTGCACTCCAAGGTAGTCAGCAACATCCAGGAAGTCCGCGCACGTGGCGCCCGCACCCTGGTGATTGCCGAAGAAGGCGACGAGTCGGTCAAGGACTATGCAGAGCAGGTGTTCTACGTTCCTGAAACGCCCACTCTGTTGATGCCGCTGCTCACCACGGTTCCGCTGCAGATCTTTGCCGCTGAACTCGCCGGAGCCAAGGGTTACGACGTTGATCAGCCGCGTAACCTGGCCAAGAGCGTGACCGTAGAATAACGGCATGATTGTTGGCATAGGCGTAGACGTCGTAGACATCGAACGGTTCGGCAAGCAGCTGGAACGGACGCCGGGACTCAGGGACCGCCTGTTTGTACCTGCGGAGCGGGAACTCAACACCCGGTCCTTGGCTGCGCGCTTCGCGGCCAAGGAAGCCGTGGCCAAGGTGCTCGGCGCGCCCGCAGGAATGAACTGGCAGGACTGCTGGATCGGGCTCGACGAAAACGGCCCCACCGTTCAGGTCAAGGGCACGGTGCTTGCCGTGGCCGAGGCCAAGGGCGTCAAACGTTGGCACTTGTCCATCAGCCACGACGGCGGCATCGCTACGGCGACTGTCCTCGCCGAAGGCTGAACGGACGTAACAAAGCAATGATCAGCGCCTTCACCGGACAACAGATCAGGGATGCGGAAAAACCGCTCCTGGACTCCGGTGAGGGCGCTGTTCTTATGCAGCGGGCAGCCTACGGGCTGGCGCAAGAGGTAGTCCGGCAGGTCAAAAGGAAACGCAAGCTGACCGGCGCCAGCGTCACCGTCCTGGCAGGCAAAGGAAACAACGGTGGGGACGGCCTTTTCGCCGCAGCTTTTCTTGCCCGCCGCGGAATGCGCACGACGGCGGTCCTCGCCGCCCCCGAAGTCCATCCCGAGGCGCTTGCTGCTTTCACCGCTGCCGGTGGACGGACCCTGAGCTTGGAGCCAGGGAATGCCGAAGAGCTCGCCGTCATGTGCGCCGGCGATGACGCAATCATCGACGCCCTTCTTGGTACGGGTGCGCGCGGAGGCTTGCGTGGGGCCGCAGCCGAAATGATTGCCTCCCTGCAGGAGCTACGGCCGTCCCTGGTGGTGGCTTGCGACCTCCCCAGCGGGCTGGACGCCGGCACAGGGGAAGTCCATTGGCCGGTGTTGGACGCGGACGTTACCGTCACTTTTGGCGGCATCAAAGCCGGTCTGATGACTGATCCGGGCGAGGGCTGCGCGGGCCGCGTTGAACTGGTGTCCATCGGCATCGAACCCGGGCTTCGCTCCGTGAGCCCGGAATTGCGGCGCCTCACTGCCAGGGATCTTGGTCGCCTGCTTCCGGCGCCTGATCGCCGCGCGCACAAATACTCCCGCGGCGTCCTTGGGGTGGTAGCGGGCTCAGCGCGGTTCGCCGGCGCTGCCGTCCTCAGCGTCCACTCTGCGGCACTGGCCGGGGCGGGGATGGTGCGTTATCTGGGCCCGGAAAGCGCTGCGAGGGCGGTGCTGTCCCGGACCCCTGAAGCACTGTGGGAGACCGGCGATCCTGGTCGCGTCCAAGCCTGGGTACTGGGGCCTGGGGTGGATGGAGCCGAACAATTGCGTCGGGTCGGGGACGCGGCGAAAACAGCCATGGACACCGGGTTGCCCGTGGTGGTTGATGCTGGAGCGTTGGGCGCCTTGCCGGATCGCTGCCCGCCACACTGGATCCTGACACCGCACGCGGGTGAGCTGGCCACACTGCTCGATTCGCTTCCGTCCTTGGGCGAGATCGCCGTTACCCGCGACGACGTCGAAGCCCGTCCACTGCACTTCGTACGGTTGGCCGCCGAGCTGACCGGCGCCACGGTGCTGCTGAAGGGTGCCACCACACTGGTGGCCTCGCCGTCGGGCGTTGTCTTCAGCCAATCGGAAGGCATCGCGTGGATGGCAACCGCGGGGAGCGGCGATGTCTTGTCCGGCGTCTTGGGCGCCTTGGTGGCGCAGTCCGCCGAAGAGGTCAGGGACGACGACGGCGCGTATGCCGCCTTGGGCTTGGAGCAAGCGGACCGCTGGGCTGCTGTGGCAGCTGTCGCGGCGAGCGTCCACGGGAGGGCAGGAGCAGAGGCATCCGCCAATTTCGAGGGTGGCCCCCTTACAGCCTCGGCGATCATGGCGGGGGTGCCACGCGTAATTGGTTCGCTTGCGGCGGAATACGACCGCCCAAGACCGTAAGGTTACTGTCTGTTCATAGGTCGTCTGTAGGCTTGCAACAGTTGTTCGCATCATCAAGAGGAGAACGCATGGAAGTCTGGCCCGGATCGGCTTATCCGCTGGGTGCCACCTTTGACGGCACCGGCACCAACTTCGCGCTGTTTAGCGAGAAGGCCGAAAAAGTGGAATTGTGCCTCTTCGACGACGACGGCGGGGAAGTCCGCGTAGATGTCACCGAGGTTGATGGTTATGTATGGCACTGTTACCTTCCCCAGGTTCAACCCGGGCAGAAGTATGGGTACCGCGTACACGGGCCCTACGACCCCGACGCCGGCCAACGGTTCAACCCCAATAAGCTGCTGCTGGATCCTTACGCCAAGGCCATCCATCGCCAGATCGACTGGGACCCGTCCCTGTTCTCCTACAACCTGGGGGACCCGGAGTCCCGAAATGACGAGGACTCCGCGGCGCACATGATGCTCGGCGTCGTCATCAATCCCTTCTTTGACTGGGATGGCGACAAGCTGCTGCGGATTCCGTACCACAAGTCGGTCATCTACGAGGCCCACGTCAAGGGCCTGACGCAGATGCACCCCGAGGTTCCCGAGGAGCAGCGCGGCACCTACGCCGGCGTTGCGCACCCGGCGGTCATTTCCCACCTGCAGAAGCTGGGCATCACAGCCATCGAGCTCATGCCCGTGCACCAGTTCGTCAATGACGGCATCCTGCAGGACAAGGGACTGAACAACTACTGGGGCTACAACACCATTGGTTTCTTCGCACCCCACAACAGCTACAGCTCCAAGGGCGATACCGGCCAGCAGGTCCAGGACTTCAAGGCCATGGTTCGGGCCCTGCACACCGCAGGCATCGAAGTCATCCTGGACGTCGTGTACAACCACACCGCCGAAGGCAACCACCTGGGCCCCACCCTGTCTTTCAAGGGCATCGACAACTCGGCGTACTACCGCTTGGTGGAAGATGACCAGAAGTACTACATGGACTACACCGGCACCGGCAACTCGCTGAACGTCCGCAGCCCGCACTCCCTGCAGCTGCTGATGGACTCACTGAGGTACTGGGTCACCGAAATGCATGTCGATGGTTTCCGTTTCGACCTCGCCTCCACCCTGGCCCGCGAGTTCTACGACGTGGACAAGCTGTCCACGTTCTTCGAACTCATCCAGCAGGATCCCGTAGTTTCCCAGGTCAAGCTGATCGCCGAGCCGTGGGATGTTGGCCCGGGCGGTTACCAGGTAGGAAACTTCCCGCCGCAGTGGACCGAATGGAACGGCCAGTACCGCGACACCGTCCGTGACTTCTGGCGCGGTGAACCCTCCACCCTGGGTGAATTTGCTTCCCGCCTGACCGGTTCGGCCGACCTGTACGAACACTCGGGCCGCCGCCCGGTGGCCTCGATCAACTTTGTCACCGCCCATGACGGTTTCACCCTGGCTGACCTCGTTTCCTACAACGAGAAGCACAATGAGGCCAACGGCGAAGACAACAACGACGGCGAATCCCACAACCGTTCCTGGAACTGCGGCGAGGAAGGGCCCACAGACGATCCCACAGTACTTGCGCTGCGGGCCCGCCAACAGCGCAACTTCATCGCGTCCCTGTTCCTCTCACAGGGCGTACCGATGCTCCTCCACGGCGATGAGCTCGGACGAACGCAGAACGGCAACAACAACGGATACTGCCAGGACTCCGAACTCACCTGGATCAACTGGGACAACGTGGACCAGCCACTGATCGAGTTCACGGCTGCAGTGAGCGCCCTCCGCGCGAAGCACCCAAGCCTTCGCCGAAGCCGATTCTTCGACGGACGCCCTGTCCTTCGAGGCGAAGGCGAACGGCTCCCGGACATCGTTTGGCTGGACGCTGACGGCACTACCATGAGCCCTTCCGACTGGGACGAGGCGTTTGGGCGTTCCGTGGGCGTCTTCCTGAACGGTGACGGCATCCATGGCCGTGACAACCAGGGGCGTCGGATCACGGACGTTAACTTCCTGCTCTACTTCAACGCTGACCAGGAAGAGGTGGACTTCCAAATCCCCTCGGACGAGTACGCGCCCGCCTGGGACGTCATGATCGATACTGCTGGAGAGGGCGCCGAAGCCGGAGTCATCAAGCCGGAGCAGAGCCTCAAAGTCGGTGGGAAGTCACTGGTGGTCCTCCGGGCACACAGCAGCCCCGAGGTGGAGCCCGACCACTCCGTAGCTGCATCCTTGGCTGCCCTGACCCAGACGAGCACCCCGGAAACGGCATCGCTCACTTCTCCTGCCGTAACGTCCCTGCCCTTCGACTACAAGGGGGAGGGGACCGCCACGCAGGAAAGCGGACAGGACGGCGACACTGCAGCTGAGCCGGCTCCAAAGGAGGACCAGTCGTGAAGACTCCCATTTCGACGTATCGGCTGCAGATCCGTCCGGGCTTCACCCTCCAGGATGCTGCCGGGCTGACCGGCTATCTGCGCTCCTTGGGAGTCGACTGGGTCTACGTGTCACCGATCCTGACGGCCGAACAAGGGTCCGACCACGGCTACGATGTCACCGATCCGTCCACCGTGGACCCCTCGCGCGGCGGACCTGAAGGCCTTGAGGCCCTTGCCCGGTCGGCCCGCGAACAGGGCCTCGGCATCTTGGCAGACATCGTGCCAAACCATATGGGAGTAGCCTCACCCAAGCAGAACTCCTGGTGGTGGCAGCTCCTGAAGGAGGGCCGCGGTTCCAAGTACGCCGAAGCCTTCGACGTCGACTGGGACTTTGGCGGTGGCAAGATCCGTGTCCCAGTCCTGGGCAGCGATGATGACCTCAACGAACTCAAGGTCGTTGACGGCGAACTGCGCTACTACGACCACGCCTTTCCGCTGGCTGAAGGTACCTACGCCGACGGGGAGAACCCGAAGGATGTGCACGCCCGGCAGCACTATGAGCTGGTTGGTTGGCGGCGTGCCGATGCCGAGCTGAACTACCGGCGCTTCTTCGCGGTAAACACATTGGCTGGTGTGCGCGTGGAAATCCCTTGGGTTTTCGACGAAGCGCACGAAGAAGTTGTCCGCTGGTTCCGTGAAGGCCTGGTTGATGGACTCAGGATCGACCACCCCGACGGCCTGGCCGATCCGGAAGGCTACCTGGCCAGGCTTCGGGAGGCCACCGGCGGGGCATACCTGCTGGTGGAAAAAATCCTTGAACCGGGCGAACAGCTTCCGGAGACCTTCGACTGTGAAGGCACCACCGGCTATGACGCACTAGCCGATGTGGACCGCTTGTTCGTGGACCCCTCAGCCGAGGAGTACCTGAACTCCCTCGACGCCCGCCTCCGAGGAACGGACGCGCCCGCTGACTACCACGCCATGATCCGTGGGACAAAGCGACGCATCGCCGATGGGATCCTGCGCTCCGAGATATTGCGGCTGGCGCGTTTGGTTCCTGAATCGCTGGAACTACCCCACGGGAAAGTCGCCGATGCCCTGGCTGAGGTCATTTGCTGCTTCCCCATCTACAGGACCTACCTGCCCTACGGTGCGAAGACCCTGAGCGAGGCCGTGGAGGAAGCGGCCCGGCATCGCCCGGACCTGGACAACGTGCTCCGTCGCCTGGAGCCACTGCTCCTGGACGAGTCCAACCCCCTGGCCCGGCGTTTCCAGCAAACATCTGGCATGGTCATGGCCAAGGGCGTGGAGGACACCGCGTTCTTCCGCTACACGCGGCTGGGGACGCTCACGGAAGTGGGAGCTGACCCCACCGAGTTCTCGATCCCCGCGGGGGTTTTCCACGAGCGCATGGCACGTCGTCAACAGCTCCTGCCGTTGTCGATGACCACCCTCAGCACCCACGACACCAAACGGAGCGAGGATGCCCGCGCCCGGATTTCGGTCATTTCGGAGGCTGTTCCGGAGTGGGAGTTGTTCTTGGGAACGGTTCAGCAACTCGCCCCGATTCCGGACGGCCCCCTCGCGGCCTTGATCTGGCAGTCAGTCATCGGGGCCTGGCCGGCCGATCGTGGACGCCTGCAGTCCTACGCCCTTAAAGCGGCGCGGGAAGCAGGAAACTCGACTAACTGGACCGACCCCAACGCCGAGTTCGAACGGCACCTGGCTACCGCCGTCGACGCCGCCTTTGACGTCCCCGAAGTCGCGGCTGCACTCAACAACTTCGTGGCCGAGCTTGAACCCTTCGGGACGTCGAACTCGCTGTCAGCGAAGCTTATCCAACTGACCATGCCCGGCGTCCCGGACGTATACCAGGGCACGGAGTTCAGGGATGGCTCGCTGACGGATCCGGACAACAGGCGGCCGGTGGACTTCCAAGCCCGTATCGCGGCACTCGCGGAGCTGGATGGCGGTGCCAAGCCGGAGTTCACGGATGAATCGGCCAAGCTGTTGGTGCTGTCCCGCGCCCTGAGGCTGCGCCGCGATCGGCCGGAGCTGTTCGCAGGCTACCTGCCGGTGGCAGCGCGGGGTTCGGCGGCAGGCCATGTGGTGGCCTTCGACAGGGGAGCGGAAAAGCGGGGAGCCCTCACGGTAGCCACCCGGCTGCCCAGGCGGCTCGAACGGGACGGAGGGTGGCGGGACACTGTCATCGACCTCACGGTGGACAGCACCGACCAACTCACGGGTGCGTCCTACAGCGCCGGGGCCGTCCCTGTTGCCCGGCTCCTGGAGCGCTATCCAGTGGCCCTGCTGGTACCTACCACCTGATTCCTGAACGACCAACGTCGTCACTGCAATGCACGCTTGAACACTTAAAGGGAGCATGATGCTGGAGCACGCTGCTGGAAAAGACCGTTATGACGTCTGGGCACCGAACGTTGGTTCGGTGCGGCTGGTCGCCGGCGGTCAAGAGTACGACATGGAACAACAGCACGACGGCGCCGCCTCCGGTTGGTGGCGCGCGCCGGCTGACGCGGTGGCACAGGGAGTGGACGGCGTGTCCTACGGTTACCTCGTCGACGGAGAAGGGCCATTCCCGGACCCCCGTTCCCGGAGGCAACCTGATGGCGTCCACGGCCTGTCCGCGATCTTCGATCCCGCTGCCCACCAATGGCAGGACGCCGGGTGGAAGGGACGCGCCCTGAAGGGCTCGGTCATTTACGAGCTGCACCTGGGCACCTTCACCCCGGAAGGAACGCTGGATGCTGCCGTGGGGAAACTGGACTACCTGGTTGACCTCGGCGTCGATTTCATCGAGTTGCTGCCTGTCAACGGCTTCAACGGCGTCCACAACTGGGGTTACGACGGCGTCCTCTGGTACGCCGTCCACGAGCCGTACGGTGGACCCGCCGCTTACCAACGGTTTGTGGACGCTGCCCATGCGGCAGGCCTGGGCGTCATCCAGGACGTCGTCTATAACCACCTCGGACCCAGTGGCAACTATTTGCCCAAGTATGGCCCGTACCTGAAATCGGGGGAGGGCAATACCTGGGGTGACTCCGTGAACCTGGACGGCCCGGGCTCGGACGATGTACGCCGCTACATCCTGGAAAATGCAGAAATGTGGCTCCGCGATTACCACGTGGATGGGCTCCGCCTCGATGCCGTTCATGCCCTGCGCGACGAACGGGCCGTCCACATCCTGGAGGAATTTGGGGCCTTGGCGGACCGGATCGAGGCCGAGACGGGCATTGTCAAAACCTTGATCGCGGAATCGGACCTGAACAACCCCCGCCTCATCTACCCCCGCCAGGACAACGGGTACGGCCTGGAAGGCCAATGGAGCGACGACTTCCACCACGCGGTCCACGTCAACCTCAGCGGCGAGACCACCGGCTACTACTCGGATTTCGATTCCCTCGCTGTACTGGCCAAGGTCCTGGAACATGGTTTCCTGCACGATGGAAGCTACTCCAGCTTCCGCGGGCGGCACCACGGCCGGCCTATCCGCCACGACCAGGCGCACCCGTCAGCCCTGGTGGTCTGCCTGCAGAACCACGACCAAATCGGTAACCGGGCAATCGGCGACCGGCTCACCGCCTCGCTGTCTTTCGGGAAACTGGCCATCGGCGCAGTGCTGACCATGACGTCCCCCTTTACTCCCATGCTGTTCATGGGGGAGGAGTATGGCGCCTCCACGCCGTGGCAGTTCTTCACCTCGCATCCGGAACCTGAGCTTGGCAAAGCCACCGCCGAGGGACGGATCAAGGAGTTTGAACGCATGGGATGGGATCCGGCGGTGGTTCCCGACCCCCAGGACCCCGAAACGTTCCAGCGTTCGAAGCTCAACTGGGAGGAAGCCGCAGAGGGGGACCACGCCCGCCTGCTCCAGCTGTACCGGGATCTGGCACAGCTGCGCCATAACACGCCGGAGCTGGTGGATGGCGGTTTTGGCGAGACGTCCGTTGAGTTCGACGACGAGGAACACTGGCTGCAGTTCTCCCGCGGCGATGTGCGGGTCGTGTGCAACTTCGGCGAGGAAGCACTCGCGATACCTTTGGACGGCTCCATGCTGCTGGCTACCGACCACGAAGCAGTCCTGGACGAGGGAACATTGACGCTCCCCGGCGGTAGCGCCGTCGTCGTGCGCGTCAACTGACCTGATTCGAGGGTGACGGCGCCCACATAGCGGACGCGCCGTCACCCTTGGATTGTGCAGTGGCAGGATGGAACGTATGACTTATTCGGCTGCGGAGAACCGCTACGAAACCATGCCCTACCGCCGCGTCGGACGCAGTGGACTAAAGCTTCCCGCCATCTCGTTGGGCCTCTGGCACAACTTCGGCGACGACAAGCGGTTCGACGAACAGCGCGCCATCCTGCGCCGTGCGTTCGACCTTGGGGTCACCCACTTTGACCTCGCCAACAACTACGGACCACCGGACGGATCCGCCGAGACAAACTTCGGACGCCACCTGAAGGACGACTTCAAGCCGTATCGGGACGAACTCATCATCTCCACCAAGGCCGGTTACTACATGTGGCCCGGCCCCTATGGTGAATGGGGCTCCCGCAAGAACCTGATCTCCAGCCTCGACCAGTCGCTGGAGCGGATGGGCCTGGACTACGTCGACATCTTCTACAGCCACCGTCCCGATCCTGAGACGCCGCTGGAAGAGACCATGGGCGCGCTGGACTACGCAGTCCGCTCCGGCAAGGCCCTCTACGCCGGCATCTCCTCCTATACTCCGGAGCAGACGCTCGAAGCCGCCCGGATCCTAAAGGAACTTGGCACGCCGCTGCTCATCCACCAGCCCAGCTACTCCATGCTCAACCGCTGGACCGAGAACGGCTCACCCAACCTTTACGAAGCCTTGGACCAGGTGGGGGCCGGTTCCATCGCGTTCTCGCCGCTTGCCCAGGGGATGCTGACCGACCGATACCTCAACGGTGTTCCGGCGGATTCCCGTGCCGCCAAGGAAAGGTTCCTTTCAGAATCGGCGCTGACGGAAGAGAAACTGGACCGTGTGCGCGGGCTGAAGGCAATAGCCGAAGGACGTGGGCAATCCCTGGCCCAAATGGCCATTGCCTGGATCCTGCGCGACCAGCCCAAGGGCTCGCCCGTAACGTCGGCCCTGGTCGGGGCCTCCAGCGTTGCGCAGCTCGAGGACACGCTCAGTGCCATCAACAACCTGGCGTTCACCCAGGATGAGCTGACTGCGATCGACGAATTCGCGGTGGAATCCGACATCAACCTTTGGGCGCAGAAGTAGCCAGTAGGAACTGACACAAACAGCAGGGGCCGGTAAGGAACAAAACCGGTCCCTGCTGTGTTGGTTAGAATGCAAGTGTGCGCCGAATGGCGCCGTGCCAATCAGCCGCGCCCTGGACATACTCAGGGACCCGCCTGGCACCTGAGGTTATTTCTCAAAGGAGTTCCGTGTCTTCACATCCGATTCGTGTTGCCATTGTTGGTGTAGGAAACTGCGCTGCATCGCTGGTCCAAGGTGTCCAGTACTACCGCGACGCTGACCCGAAGGCCACGATCCCGGGTCTGATGCACGTTGAGTTCGGTCAGTACCACGTCAATGACGTCCAGTTCGTCGCTGCTTTCGATGTCGATAGCAAGAAGGTTGGACTGGACCTGGCCGACGCGATCGGCGCCAGCGAAAACAACACCATCAAGATCGCCGACGTCCCCGCCACCGGTGTCACCGTTCAACGCGGCCACACCCTGGACGGCTTGGGCAAGTACTACCGCGAGACCATCGTCGAAGCCCCCGAAGAGTCAGTGGACATCGTCGCAGCGCTCCGCGAAGCCAAGGTCGACGTCATGGTGTGCTACCTGCCCGTGGGTTCGGAACAGGCCGCCAAGTTCTATGCGCAATGCGCCATCGACGCCGGTGTCGCATTCGTCAACGCCCTGCCCGTGTTCATCGCTGGTACCAAGGAGTGGGCTGACAAGTTCACCGAGGCCGGCGTTCCGATTGTTGGTGACGACATCAAGAGCCAGATCGGCGCCACCATCACCCACCGCGTCATGGCCAAGCTGTTCGAAGACCGCGGCGTCACCCTGGACCGCACGTACCAGCTGAACGTCGGCGGCAACATGGACTTCAAGAACATGCTTGAGCGCGACCGCCTCGAGTCCAAGAAGATCTCCAAGACCCAGGCCGTGACCTCCAACGTGGAGGCTGAACTGCACGCCGACGACGTCCACATTGGACCGTCCGACTACGTTGCCTGGCTCGATGACCGCAAGTGGGCCTTCGTCCGCCTCGAGGGCCGCAACTTCGGTGACGCCCCGGTGTCCCTCGAGTACAAGCTCGAAGTATGGGACTCCCCGAACTCTGCCGGCGTGATCATCGACGCCATCCGCGCCGCCAAGATCGGCCTGGACCGTGGCATCGGCGGTCCGCTGCTCTCCGCTTCCAGCTACTTCATGAAGTCCCCGCCGGAGCAGTTCAATGACGACCTCGCCCGCGACAAGGTGGAAGCCTTCATTCGCGGCGACATCGAGCGCTAAAGTCCGAACGCTTGCAACAAGCGCCCCCGCAACCTGG
>Ga0256898_1000627_pt1 | contig 12840 bp, 9 predicted proteins | sample MC6MC0686MT_FD_186333 | JGI IMG/M metagenome (GOLD analysis project Ga0256898, IMG submission 186333) | Metatranscriptome of enriched soil aggregate microbial communities from Iowa State University, Ames, United States - MC6-MC0686-MT... | ecosystem: Environmental > Terrestrial > Soil >... | reverse complement strand
TGTCGTGATTGCAAGATACGGGAATCGCGCAATACAATTTAATGATTGCGCGCCATTCTTTTACGAATTGACGCCGCTTAGTGAAAACACCGATGCCCGGCGCAATCGCCGATCAGCAGTACGTGAGCGGACAGCAAAGCGCTCGCTGCCACGAGGGGAAACGCAATGGAGACGATGCTGCGGTCGGTTGCGATGAGCGGTTATTTCGACGTAACGCGGCGGCTCGGACTCAACCCCGTGGAGCTCGCGCAACAGGTCGGGGTAGATCCGGCTGCGCTTGCAAATCCGGACAGTCGCGTTGCGGTAGCCCCGTGCTGCCGGCTGCTGGAACTCACCGCCAGGATGGCGTCGTCACCAACATTTGCTCTGCAAATGGCCGAAACGCGTCATCAGTTCGGGACAGGTGTGGTCAATGTTCTGCTCGCGCACAAACGCACGTTACGCGACGTGCTGCTAGCCACAGCCGAGTACCGCCATCTGCTCAACGAAGCACTTGCAGTTTATGTCGAAGACGCCGGTGCAACGGTCACCATTCGCGAAGAACTCGTCGTTGATGCCGGTACTCCGACGAATCAGGCGATCGAACTCGCACTCGGAGTTCTCGCTCGCCATTCCAGTGCTCTGCTCGGCGTCCACTGGAAACCGCGCAGCGTTCACTTCACGCACGCCGGTCCCGCCGATCTGACGTTTCACCGACGTTTCTTTGGCTGCCCGATGCAGTTCGGCAGCGACTTCAACGGCTTCGTGTGCGCTGCCGCCGATCTCGACTATCCCAATCCGGCTGCGGACCCGGAACTCGTCCGCTACGCCGAAAGCCTCGCCGCACCACTGAAGCAAGCCGGGACGGATTCGACGGCTCTGGAAGTTCGCAAGGCAATCTACCTGCTGCTGCCTCTGGAGCAAGGTACTGTCGAGCCGGTTGCCCGCCATCTGGGTCTGAGCGTCCGCACGATGCAGCGCCAGTTGGAATTGGTCGAGACCAGTTTCTCAGACCTGGTCGACGAAGTACGGCGAGAACTTGCCGTTCGCTACATGAGCAACTCGCGCTATCCGATAGGACGTGTGGCGGCGCTGCTCGGTTATAGCCAGCAGGGTTCATTCACAAACTGGTTCAGGTCGCGTTTCGGCATGGCGCCGCGCGACTGGAGAAACAGGCAGGCAAAATGAGCGGCACTGGCGGCCTGCATCAGAACTAGCCCGGCGTTGCTTCTGTATGGACGCAACGCACGACGTGGTCGGGCAGGCGCAGTTGAGTACATCTTGCGCGCTGCCCCACCGCGTTCAGACGGCCTTGCGCAGGAAGCCTTGAGTGCCACCTTTGCGGTTAGGCGCGAAACCGTTGGCCAGCAGCGTTTCTTCCACGGTATCGTAGAACACGCCGATCTTGCTTATATCGCGCGCCTCCTCGGCGGTGGCGATATTGCGGCCGAACTCGCGTGAAATGCGCACCAGTTGCTCGATCTGCTCGACGGAGCTCATCCTCCGCGTGCGCGACTGATTCCACAGGTTGTCTTCGATGCCGCAGCGCACGTGCAGGCCCATCGCGATACCCATCATGTTGACCGGCAACACATTGCGCATCGAGCTTTCCACTGTCAGTACCGCGCCATCGGGCGTAGCGCGCAAGAAGTTGGCAAGGTTATAGATATTCGGCGCGTCCATGCCGCCGCCGATGGCCACCCAGTTCATCACCAGCGGACCCTTATAGACGCCGCGCCGGATCAACCGCTCGACCGACTCGAAGCTGTTGATGTTGTAGCACTGAAAAGCGCTCTGGATCCCGGCTGCGTTCAAGCGGCGGATGTGCTCTTCTGCCCAGCCTGGCTGGGCGGGCACTGTCATCTCTTTGTACGCATTGTAGACATTGGGATCCTCCATCGAGGTTCCCTTGACGTCGTCATCTTCCCAATGTTCGACGACGTTCATCTGCGAAGTATTGATCGTCACCGTCACCTGATCGGGTTTTGGATCGAGCTCGGCCAGCATGTGGCGCGTGTCGTCGCTCAGCCATTTGGCCGCGGCACCTTCGGTCTCCGGAGCGAAGCTGATCGAGCCGCCGACCTGGATAATCATCTCCGGCACTGCGTTGCGCACGCCAGCAATCAGTTCGTTGAATTTCGACAGCCGCTTGCTGCCTTTGCCGTCAAGTTCGCGGACGTGCAGGTGCAGTACGGTGGCGCCGGCGTTGTAGCAATCCACTGCCTTCTGGATTTGCTGGTCAATGGTGACGGGGATATCTTCGGGGAAGTCGGAAGGCACCCAGGCCGGCGCATACGGCGCCGCTGTAATGATCAGCGGTTGCTGGTTTTCAGTGTAAAGGGAACCGTCGAGGAAGTTCATGGCAGGGTCTCAAAAGGCAGGCTACGGAGGCGGAAAGAGATTGGGCTGCTGAGTGCCTGTTGTTGACAAGGTTCTCGCCCAGCACCGGCATCTCTCCTTTCCGCGAAAACTATGGGACGTTCGCCTTCGCGTCAGACGCGGCAAAAACGAACTCGTCCGACGAAGATACCGTGACCTCAAAACGCGATTTGCCTTTGGGCGCCATAGATTTGTGATTCGATGCCACTACGTGTTTACGCCAACTCGCCGCGCATTCGAGTCGTAAGTCGCGTTACGGTGGATTTGCAAGAGGGATCGCGCCGCACATAAGGGCGATCTGGAAGGGATGTGTGATCGGCCGCCGGAAGGCAACCGCGAAATGTCCTGCGCAGATGCGGCCGGCGCCGCATTCTGCAATCCTTCAGTCATGCTGCTCAACAGGAACGGCGCGTGGCGCGGGACACTTGCGCCGTGTCTACAACTTCAAGACCGTTCCTGTTGCTCAACGCGCTCGAGCTCCGGCTGTTCTTTAACCCATCGCCAGAACAGCTTGTAACCGACCGCAAGCATCACGGGACCAATGAACAGGCCGATTACCCCGGCTGTCACCATGCCGCCAAGCGCTCCAATCAGCACGACCGGCATTGGCACTGCAACGCCGCGTCCAAGCAGTAAAGGCTTCAGCACGTTGTCGGCGAGTCCTGCCACCAGGATATAAACAGAGAAGATAATCGTCGATGCATTCGCCCCTTCTGTGAGTATCACGAAGACGATCACCGGGGCAGTGATCAGCGTGGCGGGCAACTGCATGACGCCGACCAGCAACACCGCGAGCGCGAGCAGACCCGCGCCGGGTATCCCCATGACGACGAACGCGACACCAATGAGCAGCATCTGGATGAACGCAATGCCGACCACGCCTTGGGCGACTGCGCGAACCGTGGTCGTGCACAGGCTGGTTATTTCCAACGCGTTTTCAGGACCTGAGATGCGCGACGCGATCAACACCGCGCTGCGATGGCCCTTTTCCCCGTGCGCCATGAAGATACCCGCGATGATCAACGCGAAGAAGAAGATCAGGAGGCCCGCGCCGAGGCCAGTGAGCGTACCGAGCACGGCAAGACCAGCGTCCTTGACTTGCGGCGCGAACCGTTGAGCGAGACCAGTCAGGTTAGTCGAGGCTTGCAGCCACAATTCATGCACACGTGGGCCCACTAGCGGCCAACTCGCGACCGATTCGGCAGGCGGCGGGATCGCGAAGCTACCGCTTCTGAGTACTGCGATCATGTGGTCGATCGAATCGGCAATCGCCACGCCCAATAGATAGGTCGGAACCAGAATAACGCCAAACGCGACCAGGATAATCATCGTCGCGACCAGACCATCTCTTCCCGCAAAATGTCGTCGAAGCCTGAGTTGCAACGGATAGAGAGTAATGGCGAGAATCAACGCCCAGACCATCAGGTTGAGAAACGGGACGAAGATCCGGAAACAGAAAACAGCGAGCACCGCCACGAGTCCGGCGCGGATCAATACGTCAAGCAGCTCTCTCGATAGGCTCCGGGAGCCGGTCGGCGAGATCAGCATCGGAATCTCCTCGCAGATTGTCGCGACAATTCATCTAACGACAAACCAGACCGACCAGCGACAGAGCATGAACGCGGACACGCACGCAACTTTGGTATTGCGGCAAGCCGCTTACTGGCTCGTGCCGCTGTGTGCGGCAGCAACCGCCGCGTCGCGCTTCTTGTTAGCGGCCGCCTTCTTCTGGTCATAGACTTTCTTTGCAGCCGCGACTTCCCGGTTGTACTCGCGATTGGCTGCCGCAACCTGTTGATGCATTTTCACTATCTCATCCGGATGATCCGCGGCTGCCGCTGCGGGCGCTGCAGAATTATCTTGCGCCGACGCGAACCCAGGCGGTAGTAGTGCGAGAGATACGGTCATCACTGTTGCAATCGCTTTTTTCATAACGGGCCCCCAATGTGATCTGCTGGTGAGTTTGTCAGTGACAAGCATGCAAGCTTCCAGCGTATATTCGTTGAAGCACGTTTTGTATTGGACTTTGGTCGTACGCGGCGTAATCTTCTCGCGCTTCGCTGTTGGCATCACAAAGGTTGCGACATGTTCTAACAACGTATTGGGTAGGAGTAGCGGCAGCCACGCGTATAACTCTCATGCTCTCCAATTTCTGGTCGGTCGCAACGCACCCTGATTAGTTCGGATATCTATCAAAATCATGGAATAGCAACCATGTCCGATGGAATCATTCGGCGCCGAACTACGTCGCGCCGGCCACGTCGGCATAAACCGTCGCGGCCGCGTTTCATTAAGGCGCGCCTGCGTGAATCACGCCAGCTATATCGCGGCTCACTGCCCCAAGAGCACGATCCGCGGCTGAGACCAGCGCGTCGTAACCGTGTCCGTCAATGGGTTGCCGAACCAGCGACTTACCTGCAACCGGCAATGGTTTGCCAGGGGGAAACACGGCCCAGAGCGCTTCGATGGTTATGGCCTCGCCGGGCGTCGCGTCAAAGCGCATGACGTCCACGCGAACTCGCCACGTACCTGCCGCATCAACGCCCATATTGAAGACCGACACGTGATCCGATGCCAGCAGCGTGGCGAGATCACCTGCGATGGTACGTGCAATGTCCGCCTTCAACGGTTCGCCCCATCGAGCGAACTCGTTGAGCACGACCTGGTTGTTGCCCATGCGCGTGACGATCTGCGGCCGATCGACTACATCGGGAACAGTGACTGGATTGACCACGACATGAACCGGCATCGTGGAGGTCATCGGCGTGAGTGTCGTATCGACCGTCAGTGTGTAGAAGCTAGCGGTCGGCGAACTGCCGCAGGCGCCCAGCAAGCCGCAAAAAAATACCCCGGCAACGACAGAAGAGATTCGCGTCACGGTTTGTTCTCCTGCTTGCCGCGTACCAGTGCCTCGGGATGCCGTTCGAGATAGTCGGCCAGCGTGCGGACTGCGGCGGCCGTCTGCGCCAACTGGTTCATGGCGTCGGAGACGTTCTGCTGTAGCGCGGAGTCCGGCTGCAGCGCCCCATTGGCAGAAGTCATCACTCCATGCGCGGCATTCAGAGTGTTTTTCGCTTCTGGAACGACATCGGTGTCGAGATGGGCAAGTAGCGAATTCGCGTTCTGAAGGGTCATCTGCGCGTTCTTGCCGATTGCTTCGAACGGTATCGTATTCAACTTGGCGACCAGACGCGTGACGGAATCCTGAAGCGATTGAAGCGAGCCTGGAACAGTCGGATATTGGGGCGGATTTTTACTCCAGTCGATCTTCGCCTTCGGTGCGTCGGGGAAGAAGTCGACGGCAAGATAACGCTGGCCGGTCAGCAGGTTGCCCGTCCTCAATTGCAGGCGCAAGCCCCGTGCAACCAGATAATCCGCGAATTCGCGGGTGTCCTTGACGACTGGGCTGCCAGTCGGACCGCTTTCATAGCGGTTCGTAAACCGCTCGGGATAGTAGGCTACTTCCACCACGATACTCAGCTTCCTGCTCTCGCGGTCGAATCGGGTATAGATGCCACTTACCTCGCCAATCGTAATGCCGCGAAAATCGAGCGGCGCGCCGACAGTCAACCCGCGCACTGAATCGTCGAATTCGGCGACGAACCGGGTGACGATCCGGTCATGACGCTTCATGGCCTCACCGAAGTTCTCGAACAGCGTGAAGGTCGTCTGTGCGGCCGCTTGAGGTTGATCGAGCGAGTGCTCCGGCGTATCGAACGCAACCCCGCCAATGATGATCGACACGAGCGATTGCGCGTTGAGCCGTACCCCATTGCTGTCTAGCGCGACGTCCACCCCGCTGGCATGCCAGAAGCGCGTGTCGGGTCTGACGAATTTGTCGTAGGGCGCATTGATGAATACGTGCAACGTTACGCCCCTGCCGTCAGGATCGAGAGCATAGGAGGTGATCTGTCCGACCTGCAGCCGCCGATAAAAGATCGGTGTGCCGGCATCGAGTGAACCCATGTTCTGGCTTCGCAGCACAAACTCGCGACCGGGCACGTCGCTGGAAATCACAGGCGGAACTTCGAGACCGGTGAAGGTCTGGCGCGGCTTGGCGGAGCCGCCCGCGTCCATGCCGACGAACGATCCCGACAGCAGAGTGCCGAGCCCGGACACGGTGCCGCCCGAGATCCGTGGGCGCACGACCCAGAAACGCGTGTCGTCGACGAGCAGGTCCGATGCATCCTTCACCACCTCCGCAGTTGCAATCACGTGCTTGTGATCTCTCGAAAGGCTGACTCCCTTGATAACGCCGATATCGACTTCCCTGAACTTGATTTTTGTTTTGCCGGCTTCGAGTCCGTCGCCTGTGTTGAACATGATGGTGATCTGCGGCCCCTGATCGAGTACCGCCTTGACGGCTAGCCAACCGCCGATCAGCACGGCGATGATCGGCACCAGCCATACGACCTGGGGCCGCCAACGCGCGCGGGGCGCGACGATGGCTACAGGGACGTCGGGCGGCTCAGGCGTGTTTGAGTTGTCCGGCATGATCCGGCCCGTCCGCGTCCCAGATCAGACGCGAGTCGAACGACATGGCGGCGAACATGGTCAATACGACGACCGCGCCGAACGCGACCGCGGCCAGGCCCGCCTGGATAGTGGCCAGCGCCTTGAACTGCACCAGGGCCACCAGCATGGTGATGACATAAATATCGAGCATCGACCAGCGCCCGACCAGTTCAACCACTCTGTAGATGCGCGTACGTTGTTCGGGATTCCAGCGCGAGTGAACCTGAGTGGAGATCGACAGAAAGGCAATGGCGATAATTTTCAGCATCGGCACTGCGACGCTCGCGACGAACACCACGAGGGCGAGCAACCACGAGCCGGACGTCCAGAGATAAACCACACCGCTCATGATCGTGTCCTTCTCCGCGCCGAACAGCGAGCTGGTGTACATCACCGGCAACACGTTGGCGGGGATATACAGCACCATCGCCGCGAGCAGAAATGCCCACGTGCGCGCCAGGCTGTCCGGCTTGCGAAAGTGCACCGACGCGCCGCAGCGCGAACAGCACAGACCCTGCGCATGGGCGGGTGCCTTCACCAGTAAGCCGCAGTCATGACACTGCATCAGACCGCACTGCGCGGCGCTCAGCCAGCCGCGCGGTAGAGACAGCGAGCCACCCGTCTGCCCGCCAGGGTTCTGAAGTGCAGTGATTCTCGCCCACAGGTCACGCGAATCGAACGCGGCGCTCGCAGCGGCGAGGACCAGCATCAATATGCCAAACGACCACAGTCCAACGTCTACAACGACGCTCGCGATGTGGGCGAGTTTGACGAGCGCCACCAGCAAACCGATGATCAGCACTTCGGTCATGCCCCATGGCTGAGCAAGGCGAGCCAGCCGGAACACCGTGGCTGCCCCCCACGGCACGCGGTTGAAGCGCAACGGTATGAGCATCCATAGCATCGAGGCGACTTGCACAGCAGGAATGGCAACAGTGGTCAAAAAAACCAGCAGCGCGATCGGCCACATCCCGTCGATGTACAGAACATCCACTGCGCCGATCAGCGTCGTTTCGACCAACGTGCCGTTTACCGACAGTCCGACAATCGGATAGGAGTTGGCAATCGCGAGCAGCACCGCCGCCCCGAGCGACAGGGCCAATGCATTTCCGAGCGAATTTGCCCTGTTCCTGTAAAGCTCGCCATGACAACGCCGGCAACGCAACACGCCGCCTTCGGGAAGGTCGGCATCGACCTGGAGCAGGTCGCATTCATGGCATGCGAGGAGCCTGGCGTGCGTCATCGCGGCGCCTCGGCAGCCGGCACGCCAGCCATAGGCTGCGGGGCAGGCGGTTGAGTCATCTCTTCGGCCTTGACGACCCAGCCGCCGCCCATCGCCTTGTAAAGACGCACGAACGACGTCAATTCGGCGCCCTGGGTCTGTGTATAGCTCAGTTGCGCGTTGAACAGACTGCGCTCGGCGTCGAGCACCTCGATGTAACTCGTGTAGCCGCCTTCGTAGCGCAGCCGCGCAAGGTGCGAGTAGCTGGACAGCGCGGTAACCTGATCCTGCTGGATTCCCAATTGCTCGCGGGATTTCTGCAGCGCGATGAGCGCGTCCGCGACTTCCTGAAACGCAACCTGAATCGCCTTCTGATACGCAAACAGCGCTTCCTGTTGACGTGCCTCCGCCTGATGAACCTGCCCTTCGATGTTGCCGGCAGTGAAGATAGGCAGCGACACGGCGCCGGCGAAAGACCATACACGCGCCGGCCCGGTGAACAGGTTCGAGAATTGGGTGCTGACGGAACCGAACAGCCCCGTTAGCGAGATCGACGGAAAATACAGCGCCCGCGCCGCGCCGATCAATGCATTTTGCGCCACCAGGTTCTGCTCGGCCTGGAGCACATCCGGACGGCGTTCGAGCAGTTCGGACGGCAGACTGGACGGAATCGCGGGCGCGGTCAGCGCGTCCAGATCGTGTCCACGCAAAATCGGCTCGGGATTGCGTCCGAGCAGCACGGCAAGCGCGTCTTCCTGCACTCCGATCTGGGTTTCCAACTCCGGAATAGTGGCTAATGCCGCCTGATACTCAGACTGGCTTTGTGCCAATTCCATCTGCGACACCTCGCCGCCCGCGAAACGCAGCGTGAATACCTTGACCGATTCGGCCCGGCTCTCCACCGTAGCCTTCGCGATGTCCAGTTGCCGGTCGAGGCTGCGCAGATTGATATACGACGAAGCAACCGACGCTACCAGCGAGAGAATCGTGCCGCGGCGACCCTCTTCGCTCGCGAGCAGATTCGCACGAGCAGCTTCGGTCTCGCGCCTCGTCTTGCCAAACAGGTCGATTTCCCAAGCCGCCGAGACGCTCGCGTCGAACTGGTTGTAGACCGGGTTCACATTCGCCGGCAGCGGCACCCCGCCGCTCAGCGTTGCGCGCTGGCGTGACGCATTGAAGTTCGCCCCCACCTGCGGGAAAAGTCCTGAGCGGGTTGTCACGAACTGCCCGCGAAACTCTTCTACGCGCGCGGCGGCGATCTTGACGTCGAGGTTATCCGCGAGCGCGGCAGCGATCAGATCGTTGAGAACAGGGTCTCCAAACTGTTCCCACCAGGCCGTGTTCGCGGTGTCGGCCGTCTCCTGGATGCTGAAACGGAAGGTAGCGGGCACATCGACTTTGGGCCGCGCGTAGTCCGGTCCAAGCAGACAGCCAGTCAGCGACAGCGAGGCGAGCCCCGTCAGAAGCACAACGCCAACGCTCGCAAAGTGCGTGGTGCGCATGTCAGTCACCCTCGCGCTGTGCGGACGGCGTGACCTTCGGCGTGCCCGGACCGCCCGCTACAGGCGCCGAACCTCCTGGGGTGCTTGGGTCTGCTCCCGGCTTCTCCTTGGGGCCGCTTTTACGCGACGACCAGGTTTCGAGCAGGTAATAGAACATCGGAATGAAAAATACCGCGATGACGGTCGCGCCCAGCATCCCGCCGATCACACCGGTGCCGATCGAATGCCGGCTGTTTGCCGACGCGCCCACTGCAATAGCAAGCGGCACACAGCCGAGAATGAAGGCAAGCGACGTCATCACGATCGGGCGCAACCGCTCTTCGGACGCTCGCAAGGTAGCATCGAGCACCGACGCGCCTCCTTCCCGGTTGATCACCGCGAACTCGAAGATCAGAATTGCATTCTTCGCCGCGAGCGCGACCAGCATCGTGAGGCCGATCTGGAAATAGATATCGTTTTCGAGGCCCCGCATCAGGATAGCGAGGAGCGCGCCGAACAACGCGAACGGCACGGCCATCAGCACGCCGACCGGCAACGACCATTTCTCGTACTGGCCGGCGAGGATCAGGAACACCATCACGAGCCCGAAGATAAAAACGATGCCCGACGTTCCCCCGGATTTACGCGCCTCATAAGCCTCGCCGCTCCAGGCGACGCCGTAGCCGGCCGGCATTTCGGTGGCAACCTGTTCGAGTGCAGCGATCACCTGGCCCGAACTGAAACCGGGCGCGGCATTCGCCGTCACGAGCACGGCCGGGAAGTTGTTGAAGCGCGTGAGCAGATCGGGACCCGTGACATACCGGTAGGTCGCGACCGCTCTTAGCGGCACCATCGTACCGGTCTTGCTGCGAACAAATATCTGGTCGAGGTCCTGTGGTCTGAGCCGATAAACCGGATCGGCTTGCAGGATGACTTGCCATAGCCGGCTCGACCGGTTGAACTGGGACACGTAAAGGGAACCAAACATCGTCTGCATCGAGCTATATACGTCTTCGATCGGCACGCCAAGTGTCTGGGCTCTTTCCCTGTCCACCTCGACCAGCAACTGCTGTGACGACGCATTGAAGGTCGTCGTGACGCGTGCAAGCTCAGGCCGTTTTCTGGCCCGCTCGATAAACTGCTGCACGACCCCTGCAAGCTGCGCGATCGACGCGTCGCCCTTGCTCTGAATCCATACTTCGGTGCCGCCGGTCGTGCCGAGCCCCGGAATAGACGGTGGATTAACCGGAATCACGACGCCCGCCGTTATCTTCGACAAGGTCTGATACGCATCGACCAGCACGGCCCTCGCATTCTGGGTTTCGCGATTGGCGTGCGTGTAGCGCTCGTCGAAACCTTTCAGGCCGATGAAAAAGGTACTCGCATTGTTTTTGTTCTGCACGTCGAGCAGACTGTAACCATCGACCGTCGTGATACTGCCGACCGCGTCCTGTTTCATGAAGTATTCAGTCACCCGGTCAGACACCGCCCCGGTCCGATCCAGGCTCGCCGCATCCGGCATCTGGATTGCGCCGAGAAGATAGCCTTGATCTTCCGGCGGAAGAAATGCGCTCGGAACGGATTTGACCATCACGACGGTCAGCGCGATCATCGCGCCAAACACCAGCAACGCGAGAACGAAGCGCTTGATGACGAACTGAATCGCGCGGGAGTAGCTTGCGGTCATCCGTGCGAACGCGTTGTCGAACCAGCGGAAGAAGCCTTTCTTTTCCTTGTGAGTACTTTTGAGCAATAGCGCGGCGAGTGCGGGCGACAGGGTCAGCGCGACGATGCCCGAGATCACCACCGAAATCGCAATCGTAATCGCGAACTGCTTGTACAACTGGCCAGTAATGCCACTCACGAACGCCACCGGCACGAACACCGCGCACAGCACAAGCACGATCGCGATCACCGGTCCCGCCACTTCGTCCATCGCGAGCTTGGCCGCGTCTTTCGGATTGAGCTTGTGAACGGTCATGTTGCGTTCGACGTTCTCGATCACCACGATCGCGTCGTCGACCACGATACCGATGGCAAGCACCATCCCGAAGAGGGTCAGCATGTTGATCGAAAATCCGAGCAAGGCCATCCCCATGCAGGTGCCGACAATCGAAATCGGCACTGCCAGCACTGGAATCAACGTCGCCCTGAGGCTTTGCAGGAAAACGAACACCACGATCACCACCAGCACCAGTGCTTCGAAAAACGTGTGGATCACATCGGAAATGGACGCGCGCGTGAATTCCGTGGTGTCCATTGCAATGTCGTACTGGATGCCCTCGGGAAACGACTGCTTGAGTTGGGCAAGCGTGGCGCGGACCTGCTTCGACACATCGAGCGCATTCGCGCCCGGTTGCTGATAGACGGCGATGATCGTGGCCGGTTTGCCCTGAAAGCGACTGCGAATGGAGTAGTCCTTCTGTCCCAGTTCGGCATGTCCGACGTCCTTCAGCCGCACGATAGCCGAGCCTTCGCTAGCGGCACGCAGGATAATGTTCTCGAACTCCGCCGGTTCGGCGAGGCGACCCGTGGTCGTGACCGCAAACGACTGTTCAACCGGAGTGCCGGTCGGCGACTGTCCAATGCGCCCTACAGCGAATTGCTGGTTCTGGGCCTGGACAGCGTTCTGCACGTCGGTCGCGGTGATGCCCAGTTGCGCCATACGATCGGGCTTGAGCCAGACACGCATCGCATAGTCCGGAGTGCCGAAGATGCTCGACTGGTTCGCGCCCGGAATCCGCTTGAGCGCATCGAGCACGTAGATGTTCGCGAAGTTCGCAATGTACGTGCTGGTGAAGCGCTGGTCCGGCGAGTAGATCGCGATGACCATCATGAACGCCGACGACTTCTTCTGCACCTGTACACCCTGCGCCTGAACTGATTGCGGCAGCTGCGGCAACGCGAGGTTCACGCGATTCTGCACGTCGACCTGCGCGAGCTGCGGGTTGGTGCCGATTTCAAAGAAGGCGTTGATCGTCAGATTTCCCGTCGATGAACTCGACGAGTTCATGTAGATCATGTTGTCGGCGCCGTTCACCTGCTGTTCGATTGGCGCGGCCACGTTATTCGCGACGACGTCTGCACTCGCCCCAGGATAGGTCGCGGAGATCGTGATCTGCGGCGGCGTGATGTCGGGATACTGCGCGGTGGGCAGCGCAAGCATGCACAGCGCGCCGCCCAGCGTGATGACGATCGATATGACCGACGCGAAAATCGGACGGTCAATGCAGAAATGTGAAATGTTCATTGGCCTCTTCCGCG
>Ga0256898_1000610_pt1 | contig 13118 bp, 11 predicted proteins | sample MC6MC0686MT_FD_186333 | JGI IMG/M metagenome (GOLD analysis project Ga0256898, IMG submission 186333) | Metatranscriptome of enriched soil aggregate microbial communities from Iowa State University, Ames, United States - MC6-MC0686-MT... | ecosystem: Environmental > Terrestrial > Soil >... | reverse complement strand
CTGCCTTGGTACTGGTTTCCGGGGCCGCGGTGGGCGGTTTGTTGGGGCTTGCCGCGGGCGTCTTTGCGGCCCAGGCGGCTCCTTTCCTGATAACTCCCCTGACCACACTGCTACCGGTGACTGGAATTGTCCTGCTCGGCCTGGCAGGCGCGATTCTGGCAGTCCGAAAAGTCACCAAAGTGGACCCCCTGCTGGCCCTCGGCGGCAACTGATTCCGTACATTCCTCGAAAGGCATACAAAGTGACTACCGCACTCAACCTCGTGAACGTCTCGCTCGAATATCCCGATGGCGGCTCTACCCTCAAGGCCCTGGACTCCGTGAACCTCACGGTAAGCGAAGGGGAATTCCTGTCCTTGGTTGGTCCCTCCGGCTCGGGGAAGTCATCCCTGCTCGCCGTCGCTGCCACCCTCATCAGGCCCACCTCCGGAGTGGTGGTCATCAACGGACAGGATGTAGCCGCCCTTGCGGAGGCCGACCGCACGGCGCTGCGTCGGGACAAGGTGGGAATCATCTTCCAGCAACCCAACCTGCTGCCGGCACTGACCGCCGTCGAGCAGTTGTTGATCCGTGAGCACCTGCGGGGCAACCCGTTGAAGGAAGCCCGCCGGACAGCCGGGGAACTGCTCGACGTGGTTGGCTTATCCGGGGCCGAACACAAGCGACCCCACCAGCTGTCCGGCGGCCAGCGTCAACGGGTGAACATAGCGCGGGCCCTGATGGGCAGTCCTTCGGTGCTGCTGGTGGACGAGCCCACCGCGGCACTTGATCACGAACGAAGCGAATCCGTTGTGCGCTTGCTCCGTCGGGTCACGGACGAATTCCACACGGCCACCGTCATGGTCACGCACGATACCGAGTTCCTGCCCCTCACGGATGCCGTGGCGACCATGCGGGACGGACGGATCAGCCGTGCACTCGTCCCCTCGTCCCGACCCTAGTTGGCTGAGCCAAGGACCGCGGAGTCCTGCGCGTCGTCGTAGGCGTCGCGGGCCTCCAGGATGGTGGGCACGTGGCTCTCCGCCCATTCACGGAGCAGGGACAGCGGCTGCAATAGGGATTCGCCCATCGCCGTGAGTTCGTAGTCCACGCGTGGGGGAACCTGGGCATGGACAGTCCGGGTTATGAGGCCGTCCCGCTCCAGCGCCCTCAGGGTTTGGGTCAGGACTTTGGGCGTCACGACGTTGACCGTCTTCCGCAGCTCGGAAAACCGTACGGGACCATCACCCAACACCTGAATCACCAACGACGCCCATTTATCGCCGATTCGTTGGAAGATCACGCGGGAGGGACAGTTGGGGTCCAGGATGTTCGCGGGGAGGTTTTTGGTTTCCATGAGGTAACTAGGTTCCTTTGAAGCTATCAGTATCCAATGGATACCGTTGTTGTATTGCAAGGATAGCAACCCCAAGGAGAGCAATGAAAATCGCAGTCTACGGCGCAACAGGCATGGTCGGCAGCCAGATCGTCAACGAGTCCATCACCCGCGGCCACCAGGTCACGGCCATCTCCCGCAAGGGCGCTGAAGTCCCCGGAGCGGCCACACAGGCTGCAGACCAGGCTGACGCGCAGACCTTTACATCCATTGCGAAGGACCACGACGTCGTTGTACTCGCTACGGGTCCCAGCCGCACCGGCGGCGACCATTCAGAATGGCTCGACGCCATGTCCACCGCGTACAGCAACGCCGAAGGAACCCGGCTGATGATTGTTGGTGGTGCCGGGACACTGGAAATTGATGGCGTCCGCCTGCTCGACTCCCCGGACTTCCCTGAAGCCTACAAGGCTGAGGCCACCACGGCCGCCAAGGCACTCGAGGCCGTGAAGCAGGCCCCTGAGACCCTGGACTGGACCGTACTGGCCCCGGCGCCCGTCATCCAGCCCGGTGAGCGGACCGGCGAGTACGCTGTGGCGAAGGATTCGCCGGCCGGCAGCAGCATCTCCACGCAGGACTACGCCGTGGCCATGCTGGATGAAATCGAAAGCCCGGCCCACCGCCGCGCACGCTTTACCGCCGCCAACTAAGACGGCGGGCTAAACGCCCAGCCCGGGTACCCGCAGTTTGAATATGTCCTTGAGGGCATGTCTAGCCGCATGGTACCCGGGCATTCCTGTCACACCGGGGCCGGGCGGCGTCGAGGATGAGCACAGATACACACCGGGCATCGGTGTTCGCCAGGGCACAGTGGAAACCACGGGCCGCTGCACCAGCCCGCGGAGATCGAGGGTGCCTGCGCTGAAGTCGCCACCCACGTAGTTTTCGTTGTACTCAGCCAGTTCTGCCGCCGTCGTGGTCTTTGATGCAACCACGACGTCCCTGAAGCCAGGCGCATATTGCTCGATACGGGCAGTGACCGCTTCGGCCATGTCCACGGTGGAGTTGGCTGGCACGTGGCAGTAAGACCACAGGATGTGACGGCCTTCGGGTGCCCGCGTTGGGTCCACCAGGGACGGCTGGGAGACCAGGACGTATGGTTCCGGAGGATATTTACCCATGGCTACCAGATTCTCGGATTCGGCCATGGCTAGCCGTGAACCGCCCACATGGACCGTTCCCGCTTGGGCCAGACCGGGATCCAACCAAGGCACAGGCCCGGAAAGAATGAAGTCCACTTTGCATGCTGCATTCCCGAACCGGAATGCTTCCAGTGCCCGGCGGTAGCGATCAGGTACTTCCGCGCCCCCAATCCGGGCCAGAGTCGGCGGAGCCACATCCAGCAGAATGGCCTCCGCAGGTCGGACCTGATCCAGGGAGTCTACTCGTTCACCTACATGGATGGTTCCTCCGTGGGCGGTCACATCATCGGCCATAGCCTGGGCAATAGACATAGAACCGCCCACAGGAATTGGCCAACCACCGGCATGGGCCAGGACGCCGAGCAGGAGCCCAGCACCGGTTGAGCTGAGGGACGGTTGGGAGCCCAGCGCATGCGACATCACACCCGTCAGGAGCGCGGGAGCAGCTTCCTCCCGGAAGCGGCGACCCCACAGTGGCGTGCCTTGATCCAGGGTGGCCAGCCCAAAGCTCACGGCGGCCAGGGGATCCCGCGGCATGCGCAGCAGCTGGTTTGACGTAAAGTCCACTACCCCCGAGACCCGCTCCAGCAAGGGTTCCATGAGCCGGCGGTACGCCTGGCCATCCACGCCCAAGCCCTGAACGGTCCGGTCCAGGGACTGGTACGCCAATGCGGCCCCGCCAACGTCCAAGGGTGTTCCATGCTGAACCTCCGGAACCCGCAGTTCGATCCGCCTGGACAGCTCGAAGGCACGGAAGAACGGCGAAGCCAGGGCCATGGGGTGAACTGCCGAACAGACATCGTAGAAATGCCCGGGTTCCATCAGCCCGCTGGTGCGCGAACCTCCGCCAATAGTGTCCGCGGCCTCGTAGACGTGGACTTTCAGGCCCGCGCGAGCCATGACCACTGCTGCGGCCAAACCGTTGGGACCGGCCCCGACGACGGCGACATCACCCATTGTTGCCTCCCTCCGCCGTTTGGGCTGCTTCAGTTGTGGCCGTCTGAGGCCTCCTGGGCAGGACAGACCGGGCCGGGTTGAAGAGGTCGATCCTGAGCCAGTCCGGGGCACCGTCGAAAGGCCCGCCATGCGGGTCATCATCGCCGTGGTTGCGCAGGTGGTCCTGGGCCGGATCCCAAATGTCCATAACCACCCTGGCCATCAGGTAAGCCGTCGCAGCCATGTGTAGGACCACCGCCAATACGTAATAGGACATGTCGATGTTGTGCTGGACAGACCCACCGCTGGTCGCCTGGCCCAGGTACATCCAAATGGCTGCCCAATGCAGGCCTTCGGCAGCCTGCCATAGGAGGAAGTCGCGCCAGCGGGGTCGAGCCAGGGCGAGGAGCGGGATCAGCCAGAGAACGAATTGGGGCGAGTAGACCTTGTTGGTGAGGATGAACGCGGCAACAATCAGGAAGACCAGCTGTGCCACCCGGGGACGGCGCGGCGCGCACAGTGCCAACGCTGCAATGAGTGCGCACGCCAGGACGAACAGGGACAGGGCGATCACGTTGATGCTGGCCGCATCCATCTGCATCCAGTGCAGCCGGTCCGCTACTAGGTTGTAGGAGAACCATGGCGAGCTGTACCCGGCGGGCCGGTCCTGGGTGAACTCGAAGAAGTACTGCCAGCCGGTAGGGTTCAGGGCCGCGAACGGAAGATTGACTACCAGCCAGGACACCAAGGCAGCCCCTGAGGTGGCAAGGAACGGCCGGAACTTCCCTGTCCGGAGGGCCAGCAGGAGCACGGCACCCAGGAACAGGACCGGATAGAGCTTGGTCGCTGTGCCCAGTCCGATGCATATGCCGGCGAGCACCAGTTTGTCCTTGGAAAAGAAATACATTCCCAGGGCGAGCAGCGCCACCGCCCACATGTCCCAGTTGATCAGGCCGGCCAGGATAATCCCCGGGGCCAAGGCCACCATGGCCGCATCCCAAGGGCGTCGCTTGTTGATTCTCGCGGTCAGCAGGACGGTAACAACCCATATGGCCACAATCAACGTTGCGTTGACATCGAAGTAACCCAGCACCCGATCATTGGTGACACCCTGGCCAGGAACCAGCAGGGCAGTGATTCCCGCGATGATCCCCATCAGCACGGGATATTCGAACTGGCTGCCCTGGGTGAAGAGGGGGAGGACCCCGTCGCCGAGTCCTCGGTTCTTGAACAGTTCCGGGAAGTCGGAGTAGCAGGTGGAGTAGAACTGTCCGGGCGTTTCCCACCCGTTGACCCGGCAGTAGTCCTTCGCGAGAACAGCGAGCAGTGCCGCGAGGACGGTGAGGATGATCAGGACCCGTTCTACAGTGAACGGGCCGGAAGAAGCTTCGCCTGGCGAGGAGTGCTTCCCGAGCGGACCGCCTATGAGCTCGGTGAAGTTTCGGAGCAGGTTGTCACTGCGGCTGGGAACCTCCGCGCGGGCACGTTTTTGCTGCCGGTGCGGCTTCGTCTCCTGCATGGATCGAGCTTACAGTCACCACTTGAGGCAGAGCACCAGATCCTGCCTCAACTGTGGGAATGAACCCCACTGTTAAAAGGGGGGAGCCCACGCGTAGCCGCGTGGGCTCCTTGAGGTTCAACAGAATCGTGTGGCATCTGGGTCTCCTTCGGTCGGGCTGAAGGAAATCAGCGGATCAGTCCCATCTGGTGCAGGACAACGTAAACGTCTTCACGGCGTTGGTCCAACAGTTGGCCGTTAAACAGGGTGCGGTCCTTTGGAGCTGTGACGCTCTTGAAGAAGCGCATGTCTTCGGGGCGCTTTCGCATGGTTCACCTCCTTTCGGGGGGATTATGCCGGGTATTTAGGCGCAACAATTAGGGCCATTTGAGGATAAAGAAATCAAAGGCCAAAATGGGCACAATGTACCGAGGCTGGTGAAAGGTAATTAGCGGACCGAATCAGGAATTCCCGAAACGTCATTGCATCATTGCGTGAGCTTCCGGCAGTCGACCCAACAAGAAGCTGGTTCCGAACTTTGGGGAAACTGCGCACCCGCGGCATGCTGCTTGGGTCCGCGCCTACAACTGACTACTCAGCCATCCAAGGTGAGGAAGGCCGTCATGAACACCGCCGGCAACAGGCCGGTCCGATGGATCAGGAGTGGGTCAGAGAGCAAAAATGGCGTCGATCATCAGCAGAGGCCGGGGCAGCATTGACGGTCAACTTCCGTCCGCTAGTCAAAGTAATCATTTTTCCCAACCTCCTTCCGGCCTTTACAGCCTGCTGTGGCATTCACCCGAGTGACAAATCGGAAGAATGCGCGCCTGGTTCCCGGCGGATCGCTCTGGGAACAAGATATAAGCTACCCCATGAACAAGGAGTTTGGCCAGCGGAATTCGCTGTTTCCCCAAACTTTTTCTCAATGAATGTTTTTAGAGGCCCCAGCGGACAATTGCGGGCGTCCGCTTATCCCAGCCGAGCGTGCAGACTTTGGCTGTACCGAGGATGAAATGCCGACCTTCACGGGCGTCCATTTCGAGCCAACGCGCGGTAAGGATGCGGGAGAAATGCCCGTGGGCTACCACCAGGACATTGTCCATTCCGGACTCCAGGACGCGCCCGATGATCTTGTCGGCACGGGCAGCCACCTCGTCCAGGGTCTCCCCGTTGGGAACACCATCTGTCCAGATGAGGTAGTCCGGGTTGTCCTTACGGATCAGGTCCGAGCTGATGCCCTCGTAGTCGCCATAGTTCCATTCGACCGCCAGCGGCTCGTGCACCGCTTCCGGGTAGCCGGCCAGTTCGGCTGTCCGGCGGGCACGTCGCAGCGGCGAGGTCAGCACCAGGTCGAAGTCGATGCCTTCCAGGACCTTGCGTGCTTCAACAGCCTGCTGCTCACCCTCAACAGTGAGGGGTAGATCAGTCAGGCCGGTGTACTGGCCGCTCTTGGACCACTCCGTTTCGCCGTGGCGAAGAATCCAGAGTTGCGGACGTGGGGAAGTCGCAGCATTCATGAGGGCTCCTCAGTTTCAGTCAAAGGCTCGACGACGGCGGACTCGGGTTGCGTGCCCCACCACGCCAAAAGCTTCTGCTCGGCTTCCTCCGGGGACAGCGGTCCATGTTCCATGCGCTCCTCCAGGAGGAACTTGTAGGCCTTGCCCACTACCGGTCCCGGCTTGAGTCCCAGAAGGGCCATGATCTGCGCTCCATCGAGGTCAGGCCGGACGGCTGCCAGCGATTCCTGCTCCAAGAGCGCCGCGATGCGGTGCTCAAGGTCATCGTAGGCGAAGGACAAGCGGTCAGCCTTGCGCTGGTTACGCGTGGTGACATCGGAGCGGGTCAGCCGGTGCAGGCGTTCCAGCAGGGGACCGGCGTCGGTAACGTACCGGCGGACAGCTGAGTCGCTCCAGCCCGCATCGCCGTAGCCGTAGAAACGCATGTGAAGTTCCACCAAGCGGGAAACAGCCTTGATCGAGTCGTTGTCGAACCTGAGCGCCTTCATCCGCTTGGCCGTCAGTTTCGCACCTACAACGTCGTGGTGGCGGAAGCTCACCGCGCCGCCCTGCTCGAAACGGCGCGTAGCCGGCTTGCCGACGTCGTGCATCAACGCAGCGAACCTCAACACAAAGTCCGGCCCGGGCACCGGGCCATCGGGACCTGTTTCCAGTGCGGCGGCCTGCTCCAGGACCTGGAGTGAATGCTGGTACACGTCCTTGTGGCGGTGGTGTTCGTCGGCTTCCAGGCGCAGCGCAGAGACCTCAGGGAGCACGAACTCGGCCAAACCTGTATCCACCAGGAGGTCGATACCCACGCGCGGGTGGGCTCCGTTAATAAGCTTGACCAGTTCTTCGCGGACGCGTTCGGCGGAAATGATCTTGATGCGGTCGGCCATTTGGGACATGGCGAGCCGGACGTCGTCGTGAACCGACACGCCGAGCTGCGACGCGAACCGGGCCGCGCGCATCATGCGCAGGGGGTCATCCGAGAATGACGCCTCGGGAGCGCCAGGTGTTGCCAACTCGGAGGCGTGGAGGTCGCGGACCCCGCCGAAGGGATCCACGAGTTCCAGGCTGGGCAGCCGAAGGGCCATGGCGTTGATGGTGAAGTCGCGGCGCAGCAGGTCATCCGTCAAGGAGTTCCCGAAAGCCACCACGGGCTTCCGGGAATCGGGATCGTAGGCCTCGGCGCGGTATGTGGTGATCTCGATCTGGAAACCACTCTTCTTCATCCCGATGGTGCCGAAGGCACGGCCGATCTCCCAGAAGTTGTCCGCCCACTTCTTAATGACGGCAATGGTCTGGTCCGGCGTGGCGTCCGTGGTGAAATCGAGGTCGGGGGAGGTCCTGCCAAGGAAGAGGTCGCGAACAGGTCCACCCACCAAGGACAGCTCGAATCCGGCGTCGACAAAGCGCTGCCCGAGGTCGAGCACCACCGGATCGATGGTGAAGTTAACAGAAGAGCTGTCCAATACGTGCGCCATAGTCCCTTAAGCTTGGCAGATTTTTACTCAGCATTGGGCCACTGTTCCATGCGAAATCAGGCATGTGTCCGCAGAGCATCTCCCGCAGTCCATCTTGTGGCCATGTCCCAGTCATCACTCGAGGGCAAGAGTCGTTAGAGTGGACCTCATGGCCAACCCGATCCCGAGCGCTCCTGGCAGGAGGACAAACGCACCGTTGCCGTCGGCAATCGGTGCCCACGTCGCGCCTGCTCCGCAGCACCCGGTACAGGCCTCACTTCCTACTGTTGAGGAAGTGTCAGCGGGCGGCGTTGTTGTGGACACGTCCGACGGCGAACTCCGGGTTGCGATTATTGCCCGCCTTAATAGGGGTGGCCGGCTCGAATGGTGCTTGCCGAAAGGCCACCCCGAAGGCCGCGAAAACAACGAGGAAGCAGCCGTCCGCGAGATCGCCGAGGAAACCGGCATCGAGGGCAGCATCCTGGCACCCCTGGGCAGCATCGACTATTGGTTCACCGTGAGCGGTCACCGCGTCCACAAAACCGTCCACCATTTCCTGCTCCAGGCAACGGGCGGTGAGCTGACCATCGAGAACGATCCTGACCAGGAAGCCGTGGACGCCGCGTGGGTTCCTATCCAGGAACTGGCCCGCAAACTGTCCTTCCCGAATGAACGCCGCATCGCCGATCTGGCACGGGAAGTGCTGCCCGAACACCTCTGACCCGGGTACATGGGACGATAAAGGCGATGTCTGAAGCCAAAACCACCCAGTCCGTTCAATCCGGAGAAGCACGTTCCAGCGCCATCATGGCTGCAGGGACGCTCGTTTCCCGGTTCCTTGGCTTCGCCAAAACCTGGATGCTCGGCGCCGCCTTGGGCCTGGGATCCACCGTCAATGACACGTTCATCAACGCGAACAACCTGCCCAACCTGATCTTCCTGCTGGTGGCCGGCGGCGTGTTCAACGCCGTCCTGGTGCCGCAGATCATCAAGGCGAGCAAGGCCCCGGACCGCGGCGCGGACTACATCAGCCGCCTGCTGACCCTGGCCGTGCTGGTGCTTCTGGCACTCACGGCGTTGGTAACCCTTGCGGCACCCCTGGTCATCGATCTGACCACGCAGGGGTACTCCGAACAACAGAAGGCCCTGGCGGTCACTTTCGCGTTCTGGTGTCTCCCGCAAATCTTCTTCTACGGGCTCTATGCCCTGCTGACCCAGGTCCTGAATGCGCACGGGGCGTTCGGCCCGGCCATGTGGGCGCCCATCCTGAACAACCTCGTGGCCATCGCAGGCCTGGGAATGTTCATCTGGATCCTCGGCGCCAACATCACCAACCCCCACACAATCGACAACTGGGGGCCCACGCAGACATTCCTGATCGCCGGCTTCTCTACCTTTGGTGTGATCGCGCAGACGGCCATCCTCCTCATCCCCGTCTTCCGTTTGCGCCTTGGCCTGCGTCCTCGTTTTGGCTGGCGCGGCGTTGGACTGGGCCAGGCAGCCAAGCTGAGTGTTTGGACGCTGGCGACTGCCGCCGTCGGACAGTTGGCCTTCCTGTACGTCATGAGGATCGCCACCATTCCCGGTGCCGAACGCCTCCGCTTGGACAACGCAGGGGATACCGCCGCGGCAGCCGTCCTGCCCGGCAACGCCGTCCTGGAAGTCGCCAGCCAGCTGTATCTGCTGCCGCATTCGATCATCGCTTTGTCGCTGGCTACAGTCCTCTTTAACCGCATGACGCGCGCATCCCAGGACGGTAACAAGGCCGAACTCCGCGACGCCCTGTCCCACGGTCTCCGGACCATGGCCGTTGCCACGGTTTTCGGTGCGTTGGCCCTGTTTGCCTTGGCCGGCCCGCTAGGCATGTTCTTCTCCGGCGGCAATCCGCAAGACGGCGTCATGCTGGCGCAGACCCTCACAATCCTTGCGCTCAGTACCCCGTTCCTGAGCGCGAACTTCATGATGTCCCGCGTGTTCTACGCCAACGAGGACGCCCGCACGCCCCTGTACGTGCAGTTGTGGCTGGCGGTGATCTACGTGGTGGGCGCGTTCTTCATCCAGTTCCTCCCCGTGGGCCAGATCATTTACGCGATCGCGATCCTTTACACGTTGGGCAACATTCTCTCCGTGGTGATCAGCGTGGTGTTCCTGCGCCGGTTGCTGGGCCACCTCGACGGGCCAAGGATCGCAAACTCCTATATCCGCATGGGCTACGCCGGACTTGGTTCAGCGCTGGCGGGGGCGGCAGCCCTATGGCTCCTGGGCAGCTACCGGGCCGACGGTTTCGCGTGGAGCAGCCGCCCGGCCGCCCTGGTGACCGTCGTCGTCGTCGGGCCCGTCATGTTGCTCGCTTACCTGGTCTTGCTAAGGGTCTTCCACGTCACCGAACTTCGCGACCTCCTGCGCCCGCTCATGGGACGTTTGGGCCGCGGCGCGCCGGAGCCGGTCGCCGCAGGAGCCACAGAACCCACGACGCCGGAACGCGCCACAGTCTCGGACGACACCGGTTTGATCCCGCGCATCTCGGGCGAGTTCGACGCCGCCTCGTTCAGGGCCGGTCCGGCTGTCGGGCCCCAGCGCACGGCATCGGCCGCCGCTGTGGACGCCCCAAAGACCTACCTGCCCGACGAAGACGTGCCCAGCACAGCCTTGGGTGGCAGGTTCCGCCCGCAGGTCCCGTTGCCGGGCCGGCGGACCTACCAAGGCGATGCGGGGCGCAACCCATACTTCCCCAGCAGGCAGAACAAGAAGTAAGCCGGTGCCGCCAACACGGGCGGCGGGCACCAATCAGCTAGGCTAGAAACGAATATAGGTAGTTGCAAAAGCGGTTGAACCGGCTCGCCGGGCCGGCCGTGTGCAGGACCCGCAGCTCCCGGACAGCCTAGGAGGAACACGTGTCCCACCCGATCGACGTCGGATCAGTACTTGGCGGCCGCTACAAGGTCACGGCCAATGTGTTGACCTCGCATGACCAAGATCAGGTGCTCGACGGCGTGGACCAGGTCCTCAACCGTCCCGTGAGCATCCTCGTCGCCGGACCCGGAAATGCCGAGCAGGTTGCTCAGAGCGCCCGTGAAGTCGCCACCGGGGAGCGCCCTGGCCACGTCCAGATCCTGGACCTCGGCATCAGCGATAACACCACGTATCTCATCACCAACCACAGCTCCGCGCCGGACCTGCTCGACCTCGTTGTGGCCACCAACCCGCCATATATCGAGCCCTTCTTCACGGAGACGCTCGGCAGCGAAATCTTTGGCCAGCCGCGCACGTACGAGCCCGAAACCTACGACGGCCTCTATGAAGACGACGAGCACGACGCCGAGTACATCCAATACGACGAAAATGGCTACCCCATCCCGTCCGAGGCCGATGCTGATCAGGTAACGCCTGGTTCCGAGGCCGGGAATGTGCCTCCCAGGCCTGCCTCCAGCCCCACATCCGCCAAGAGTGGCATCGCCGGCAAGCTCGCTGCCGCTGCTGCCGGAGCCGGAGCCGCGGGGCTCGCTGCCGCCGCCGCGCTGAAGAACCAGGGTTCCAGGAATCACGACGCCGGTGCTGGCGCCGGCGCTGATGCCGCTGCCTCAGGTGCCACTGGGGGAGCGTCCCACCAGCCGCCCACCCAGGCCGTTACCTCACAACCGACTCCGCCGCCGGCCAGGCCCGCCGCACCGACCCAACCGCCTACCCAGGCTGTCAGTTCCCAGCAAGCACCTGCCCGCGAGCCGGCTAGGCCTGCCGAGACCGCTAAGCCTGCAGGGGCTGCTGAGCCCAAGGTATCGCTCTGGTCCGAGGAGGACTACGGCTTTGCAGGGGCAGGCGCCGCTGCCGGGGGAGCTGCCGCTGCGGGCAGTACCTCGGACACTGGCTACGATCGCGCTCCAACCAGCTTCCCGGCGTCGGCCGCTGTCCAAGAGGACTACGACGACAACGAGGTATACGAAGACGAGGCTCCCGAGAAGGAACCCCGTTCGCTCCGCTGGCTGGTTGGTGGCCTGCTGGCTGCTGTCCTGGTGGTAGGTCTAATCCTGGCTGTTACCAACCTTGGCAGCCTCCTTCCCAGCAGTGCGCCCGCAGCGAGCCAGAGCACGCCGGCCCCGCCGTCCACCGAAACCAAGACCGAAGAACCGGCCCCCACGCAGGCTCCGCCGCCCGCGGCGCCGCCGGCCATCGAGGGCATCACCCGCCTGGGAGATTTCCCCTTCGCGGCCACCTACGACAAGGACCTTGCACGCGCCTTTGACGGCAACGCGGCAAGCTACTGGTCAGACATGGAATTCGCGACGGCGGACTGGGGTGGCCTGGTCACGAACATGCCGCTGGTCATCAAGCTCAAGGAAAAGACCGAGGTCAAGTCCATTGTGCTGAACCAACTGGGTGGATCGGGCGGCAGCATCAGCGTCTACACCAACGACCGCCCCGCCATGGACGGTGCCAAGCTGGTAGGCACCAACAGCTTCACCTCGCCTGAATTGACCCTGCCCCTCGCAGCGCCGACGCAAACCCAGTACATCATTGTGGATATCAAAACCCTCCCCAAGCTGGCCGCCCCGAAGACCCGCTTCGGATTCGGTCTGCGCTTGGCTGAAGTCGCAGTCCAGTAGTCCGCACCAAACCAAGCACCAGTAGAGGCCGTTCTGACTTGCCAGGACGGCCTCTACTGCTACCTGCGTGGGTGTCACCGCTTCGATTTGGCGCGCGTCCAGAAGGTACCCTGAATGTTGGTGGCTTTTAGGGCCGACAAACTCCAACGGAATATTTGGGGCTTAACTGGGGTTGAGTCAGGTGGCTGCCCCGAAAGCCGCAGCATCGACTAAGGAAGAGGTTCACGCCACGTGAGCATTGCAGAAAACGGCGCATCGCAGGTGCGCGACGTCATCATCGTAGGTTCAGGCCCCGCTGGCTACACAGCCGCTGTTTACACCGCCCGCGCCAACATGAATCCTCTGCTCATTGCCGGCTCTGTCACCGCTGGTGGCGAGTTGATGAACACCACGGACGTTGAGAACTACCCGGGATTCCCGGAAGGCATCATGGGTCCGGACCTGATGGAGAACTTCGAAAAGCAAGCCGCCCGATTCGGCACTGAAATCCAGTTCGAGGACGTTACCGAGCTGGACCTCGAAGGCGACATCAAGACGGTCACCATCGGTACGGGGGAGACCTTCCAGGCGAAGGCCATCATTCTGTCCACGGGCTCGGCTTACCG
>Ga0256898_1000588_pt1 | contig 13434 bp, 12 predicted proteins | sample MC6MC0686MT_FD_186333 | JGI IMG/M metagenome (GOLD analysis project Ga0256898, IMG submission 186333) | Metatranscriptome of enriched soil aggregate microbial communities from Iowa State University, Ames, United States - MC6-MC0686-MT... | ecosystem: Environmental > Terrestrial > Soil >... | reverse complement strand
GTGCCCACCACCCAGCTCGTCTACGCCCACCCCGTGTCGGGCAAGATCAGCACCAGCGGCGGCAACCCCAAAGACAACGCGCGCGCCGACCAGGAATCGTGGGAAGGCGTGAAGACGTTTCTGGACGCGGCAGTGAAGGCGCGGGCGGCTGCACATTCGACAAGCACTTCCGGCAACGCCGGCTGAACAGACACCAAGGAGTACATCCCCATGGCACAACAACCCATCGTCTATGACGCCGTCAATGATCTCGTCGACAAGCTCGTCGGCCTGACGCCCGGCAGCAAAACTTTTGAGGTCCGCCACCAACGCGAAAAAGTCGCCGCCGCCACGCAAGGGAGCTACGACGCGCTGTTCGACCCGGCACTGCCCGGCTTGTCGCTGGCCGAACGCTTGCTGGTCGCGCTGTACGCCACCCGCATCAGCCCGTCGCCGCTCTTGGCCTCGCACTACCGCGCCCGCTTGGCCAAAACGGACGCTGCCCCCGCCGACATCGCCGCCGCAGAATCCGGCAAGCCGTCAGACGCCTCCACCCCGCGCCTGGCTGCGGTCTTGGAATTCACGCGCAAGCTGATCGAAAACCCCGTCGAAGGCGACGAAGCTGCGCTGAAGACCCTGCCGGCCGCAGGCGTCTCCACGCCGGCGGTCGTCACCCTGTCGCAACTGATCGCCTTCCTGTCGTACCAGACCCGTCTGGTTGCAGGCCTGGCCGCGATGAAAGACCTGGAAGGCCAAGCCCCCCGCGCCGCCGCCGTCCCGCCCGCGCCCTTCGAACCCAACACCGCCGCCACCGAACCCGGCGCCGTCATCAAGGCCCACGGCTTCACCAACGAAGTGCTGGAGTGGAAGGCATGGCTCGACGTCGTCAACGTCGACACCGCCACCCCGGAACAAGTCGCCGTCCTGGAAGAAAGCCACCCCAAAGCCAAGGTCTCGGACTACTACCTGTTCCTGGTCCACCAACCGGAAATCCTGCGCCAGCGCTCCACCGCCTTCAACGCCATCATGTACGCCCCGGGCGGCCTGTCGCGCGCCGAACGCGAGCTGGGCTCCACGGTCGTCTCGCGTGTGAACGGCTGCGTGTACTGCGCATCCGTCCACGCGCAGCGCTTCGAACAACTGGCCAAGCGCAATGAAGTGATCGCGCAAGTGTTCGAAGACCCCTACACCGCCGGCACCACGGCGCGAGAACTGGCGATTGCCCAGTTCTCGATCCAGATCACCGAAGCCCAGGCCGACGTCAACGCCAACAGCATCCAGGCATTGAAGAATGCGGGCTTGAGCGAAGGCGAAGTGCTGGACCTGCTGCACTCGGACGCCATCTTCGCCTGGGCAAATCGTTTGATGCTGAACCTGGGCGAACCGGTTTTTGCCACCGTAGGCTAAGACCCGCTTTTTTTGTACCGCCCAGCGGCCGCGTCAGCGTTTTCGTTAAACTGACGCTTTCCGCGCCACTACGCGCCCCGCTTCTAGCGGGGCGCTTTGCCTTTCCCCATGTCAGAAAAAACCCACGACATCCGCCCCGGCCAGTCCGTCGAACTTCTCAAAGCCCTGCACATCCTGACCCGCGACGGCAAGATGAACCAAGACAGCCGCCGTAAGCTGAAGCAGGTCTATCACCTGTTTCAGTTCATCGAGCCGCTGCTGAAAGACGTCCAACAAGAACGCGGCGCGGTCACGCTTGCGGATCATGGGGCTGGGAAGTCGTACCTGGGGTTCATTCTGTATGACTTGTTCTTCAAGGAACAGAAGGATGCCGTCGGGAATGGGTCCCATATTTATGGGATCGAGACTCGTGAGGAACTGGTGAAGTCGTCAGAGGAACTGGCTAAGCGGCTCGGGTTTGCCGGGATGTCGTTCTTGAATCTGTCTGTGGCGGAATCGATTACTTCGAGTCGGTTGCCGGGGACGATTGATGTTGTCACCGCCTTGCACGCTTGCAATACCGCCACCGATGACGCCATTCACTTTGCGTTGGAGAAGAAGGCTAAGTACATCGTGGTTGTGCCTTGCTGCCAGGCGGAAGTGGCTTCGGTGCTACGGAAGAATAAGGGCAAGGCGCTGGCTGATCCGTTGGCGGAAATTTGGCGGCATCCGCTGCATACCAGGGAGTTTGGTAGCCAGATTACGAATGTGCTGCGGTGTTTGCAGCTGGAAGCGCATGGGTATCAGGTTAGCGTCACGGAATTGGTCGGGTGGGAGCATTCTATGAAGAATGAATTGATCGTTGCGCAGTATAAGAATCTGCCGACCCGGAAGCCTGCGGAGAGGCTGACGGAGATGTTGGAGAGGATTGGGTTGCAGGAGTTGAAGGGACGGTTTTTTGTGCCGGTTGCTTCGGCGGCCGTAGCTGGGTAGGTATCTGCTTGACTGCTTCTGCATGAACCAGAGATAGCTTTTGCTGGTGGTGGGCTGCTGATCCTTCCCTGATCAGTAGTCCTACGCAATTGCGCTTACGTAACAGAAAGCGTGATCAATTTGGCACGGAACCACATCGCGTCCGTCGCCTAACGGGGCATACTCGCCCCGTGGTCCAAAGGATCGCCCGGGTTGACAGCCGGAAAGACAGAACAAGTGGCCGCTGCAATGGCGGCCTCCTTTCTTTCATCGCGTCAATTACACCGGAGCGCCGAAATGAGCGACCACCCTTTTACCTATGACCGTTGGGCCACGCCGGATGATCCGGAGTTTGGTGTTGTGCGGTTTGATGATTTGCGGAAGATCGAGCGTGCTTGCTTGGGGATTTGGGCGATTGCGAGGATTGTGGGGAATGGTGCGAATGAGCCGGAAGCTGCGGGGGCAAGGCCGTTGGATGCTTGGGTGGTGTCGAATTTGATGGGGGGTCTGGAGGGCCTATGCGATCAGATTGCCGATCTGGTGGCAGGCACTATGGACGAGCCGCCATTGGATCCCTTATTTTCGAAACTAGAGAATCCAATCTAATAGCATAGCCATGTGTGCAACCATCGGAACTACTGTTCATAAGCCCGCTATCGAACACAAGGCGAAAAATTGACTGGGAAAGCTCGATGACCGCTTTCGTTGCGAAAGCGCGCATCGGCTGGTTTAGCATAAGCGCACAATCAGCTAAGAATGAGGGATGACGATACACATGGCCCGTTGCAAAATGATACGCAGTACACTCCCATGCCGCTAATAGAAATCTGTAAGGGTACTCGCCACTTAACGCGGCGACTTTTCCTCAACTGAACCTCAAAGGCTTGACCTCAATTGGTTTGCAAAAGCCGATGCCTCGCCTTCAACTTTCCTAGAAGCACCAGACAACGATGCTCAGATTTCCGCGAGACCTCAGCCTAGATTTCCTCACCGAGCAAATAGAAAAACTAAGTCGCTCGGAAGCTAGCGCTATCCAGATTCCCGCCAAAATCCCCCCTGGATCGGGGTTCGCTGTTACTGGCTGCTTCATCCAACTACTGGCTGAGTGGTCGAGAAATAATCAAAATAGAATTCTTCAGGTTGCAGGCGAACCCGTCGAGGATATGCTAACGCACCTAGCAGAGGAACCGCATGGGAGTGCTGCAATTTATTTCGCTCAGCAGATTTCTGGCTCGCGGGGTTTTCAACTTAAATCAGATGATGCAAGAAAGTATTTAATACCCGTAATTCGCGCGATGCAGACACACAATTACCGCGCGACAAGCGGTACTCGCGGCGTGCATTTATGTTGCTACCATGGGTCAGTCAATGAATACTTAACTCCACTATATGGCAGAAATGACGAGAACTCACTTAGAGACTCCAGCGAATTTGTCGACCTTATTAACAGCATCATTAAAGCATTTGAGCCTTCTGCCATAAATAAGCTGACACCAATCAGCCTAAGATTCATTTCTTCTATATTATTTGAACTATTCTCCAATACGCACGACCACGCCCGAACGGATGAAAGCGGAAACATCTATCCAGAAGGAAACCTGCGAGGCATCATTGCTAGAACAATCGAATTTAGAGAAGATCGTCGAGAATCTTTTGTAAGCACGCATGTGCACCGCTATATGACGAAAGCCACTTTGCAGCAGGAGCATCGACGTCCTTCACCAGAGGTTAATCAAGAACGAGTCGAAAGAGTTCAAGCTGGCTACGCAAAACAACCTACGCACAACAACAAACCAAAAACCTCAACACGATTTCTTGAATTTACCATTTATGACACAGGCCCGGGCTTAGCTAGAAACTGGGCAAAAAGAAAAGAACAAAGCAAAGAAACTCTTGATTTTGAAGAAGAGCTGAAGCTTGTAAAAGAGTGCTTTGCCATTGGAAGCACCACCAAAGACAGCGATGGGGTGGGGCAAGGCCTCGCAAACTCTATAATGGCACTAAGAAAATTAGGCGCATTCATGGTTCTTCGAACGGGAAGAGCTTTTCTGTATCAAGACTTCCTTAGCAAAGCAGAGGAAGCCTTTCGACCGGAGCATTGGCATCCTGATCAGAAAGAGCGGCCTTATCTTCCTGGTACGACTTATACGATAGTCGTACCCTTGAATAGGAGAGTAATATGAACTCCCTATTCATGTTCCCGTGGGACCACAAGGGCCTTGAATTTCGCGTTCTGTTCAAGGGACCTGGCAACACTCCAACGCCCTATTTTGAAGAAGCAATAAAATCTGCTGCACAATCCGTCCTTTACCCAGATGGAATAATAATTTTAGGGTTAGTTGACGATGCCGACGATCTAAATAACGCCATAAAGGACGACACCTTTAAGGCTTCTTTGCGACGTTTGGCAGGGAAATCCGGTGTTTATTTGGCTCTGCTTCAACGCGATTATAAATCGCTCCGCATTACAACGATCAGCGAAAATTCTCGCTCGGACTTCGTCATTTCTATGCTGCGAGATCGGGAAGTCTTTTCGAAGCTGCTAAACGCTGGGCTAGTACAGGCATTCAAATCGGAAAGGCTCGTACTCCCGGCACCTCCGGGATACCATTTCCAAAAACCGTCAGGGGACGCATCATCCCATTTCATAAAAGCCGAAGAGGCACTATCACAGAGTGAAATAGTGGATTTCCTCGCGCTAGTCCTACTAGTTAGGTTAGGTAGGAAGGAGAGTCTTAAAGTGATCTACATTGACACGATGGGAATTTCCAGCCTGGCTTACGCTCTACGTGAAATGATGCGCTCTACAACAGAGTCGTCCGTAATCCCGAGAATAGTGAGCTTTCACTCACACGAGGGTCTTGATGAAATATCTGCACCAATCCCGGGGACTGCCTACTGCATCATATCCGCGTCGTCTTCCCTCTCGCTAGAAAAACGCTGGAGAGAAAAAACAAACTGTGCGGATAATGAAGTTGTCACGCTCTTGACGTTCAAAGACACAAAGGACGGCGACAAGGCACTGTTTCAACTCGACCGGCCCAACGGCTGGGCCGAGCATAACAATCTAATATCACGGGGAACAAAAGGAATGCGGACCTTAGGGGAACGCTTTCAACAGGAACAAATACTTCCAAAAAAAGTAACGCTAACTAGAGACTATCACCCATCAGAAGAAGCGCAAGATATTAGCTCCTCTTTTTGGAAGCAAGACTTTTTGGACGTAGATGTTGGGGCGCCTGATGGTAAACGACGGACGCTGCACGGCGATGGCCGCTTACTTGTGAAGCATAGTATTTTCAAGGACTGGCTGAAGAAACAGGTCCGCGCAAATATTCCCGCTTCAATTCAAGGGATAATCTACCAAGATGACCCCTCTAGCAAGTTGCTGGCAAACAAATGCCGCGACCTACTTCGAGAATTCTCTATTTCCTTGGATTGGGGCATCCATAGCAGCAGTAATTACGAGTCCAAGCTAAGAAATCTAGACGAAGAACGTGCACTTTTAGTCGTTGCCGCTGTGGTAGGCCAAGGCCACACGATTCTCGGCGTCTCTCGAGACTTGCGTCCGTGCCACATCGGAAGCAAGATCTACATTGTTGGAATGCAGATATGTGAAACTGCTCGTGAGCAGCACTTTCTGAAAACCAACTTAGCGAACACTAAAGATGGGACAAATCGATTTTTATCGTGGAAAAGGTTAGCTACCGGCTCCGGACTACGGCTATCACTGGAACATGAACGTGGCATGCGGACTGATGCGCATCTTCGATCATTGCTCCTGACTCGCCATAGTCGCCAAGTAAATGTTGGTTTGAACAGTTCATCTCTTCTTCCGACTGCCCCCGAAGGCGAAGCATTACAACTCAGAAAAGATTTCCTTTTTTGGCCCGACGGCTACACGCCCGGGGCCCGACATGCTCCGCTCGTCCTTGCCACAATCGGGGCGATATTAGAGCGCGCCCGCACCGATGCGTCCCTGATAGAGCGCGCGAGAAATATCGTGCCTCTGCCCGAACATCACCGGCTAAGTTCAGAAACGTTCCAGCAAGTTCTCCTAGACCCTCAGAACTTCAATAGATTTAACGATGGAATTGTTCAAGCGGCGCTACTCAGACAAGCGTTGCCTTCTGAACTGGACTACTCCTGCACCCATGAAGAAAGTGGCTTTATGCGCGACTTTCTTATCAAGGTATTTCTTTCACGGGATAAACCGCAAGGCGAGGCCGCACTAGAATTTGCTTTTGCAATCGCAACTCGACGCCTAAAAATTCAAGATCGTGATCTTCTCTTTCTAAAGGAAAAGGTATTTGCCACCTTGAACAACAAGCTGATCGACTTGAATATAAAGAGATTTCTAGACCGCGCCACCGAAACAGATGTCCGATCGGAGAACTTCTGACACGACAATCCCACTATTTCTAGCATCCACCATGGACATATAGGTGTAAACCTGCAATTTTCGGGATCAGGTACAGCGCAGACATTCGAATGTCGATGTCTGCGTTATACGTCAAACTTCCTGGGCACCAGATCATGAATGAAGGCTCAACCCAAGTTTGCTCGAACAATATTTCGCACTATTAAGTGAGGATCTGATCTGAGGATAATCTCCCCGCAAAAGCGTTGTAGTCAGAAGTAGAATTTTCTCGTTGAGGAGTTCTACAGCATGAAGAAGTCGAGATTCACGGACAGTCAGATCATTGAAGCCATCAAGCGCGTGGAGGCCGGTGTTGCGGTGCCCGAGCTGTGCTGGGAGCTGGGCATCAGCTCGGCCACGTTCTACAAGTGGCGCTCCAAGTACGGCGGCATGGACGTATCGTTGATGGCGCGCATGAAGGAGCTGGAGACCGAGAACGCGCAGCTGCGCAAGATGTACGTCGAGGAGAAGCTCAAGGCCGAGATCGTGACGGAGGCGCTAGAAAAAAATGGTGAGGCCATCTCGCCGCCGTGAGATGGCCCAACGCGCCGTGCAAGTTCGCGGCGTATCGATCCGGATGGCATGCGAGGCGTTCGCGGTGAGCCAGACTTGCTATCGGTACATAGCCAAGACGGATGCCGAGAACGAGGATATCGCCAACTGGCTGCTACGTCTGACCGACAACCACCGCAATTGGGGCTTTGGTCTGTGCTTCCTGTATTTGCGCAATGTTCGAGGCTTCGGCTGGAACCATAAACGTGCGTACCGGATCTACCGCGCACTCGAACTCGAACTGAGCCTGCGGATCAAGCCGCGTAAACGGCTGGTTCGGCAGACGCCGGAGCCGCTGACCGTGCCGACCAACGTGAACCAGGTATGGTCGATGGACTTCATGCACGACCAGCTTGCCGATGGACGCAGCATCCGCGCGTTCAACGTGATCGATGACTTCAACCGCGAGGCATTGGGCATTGAGGTCGACGTCTCGCTGCCGTCCGAGCGCGTGATCCGCACGCTCAAGCAGATCATCGGCTGGCGAGGAAAGCCCTCAGCCATTCGTTGCAATAACGGTCCGGATTATCTGAATGCAGCGATCGTTGCGTGGGCCGATGCATGGGGCATAAAGCTCGAATGCATCCAGCCGGGCAAGCCACAACAGAATGCCTACGTCGAACGTTTCAACAGGACCGTACGCTACGAATGACTATCCCAATATCACTGGGACGATCTGGATCACGTGCAGCGTGTCGCCACACAGTGGATGTAGTCCTACAATCACGAGCGCCCAAATATGGCTCTGGGCGGATTTACCCCGAAACAGCGGTTGGCCATGGCCGCGTAGCGTTCCTACTTCTGGCAATCGCTAAAAATGGGGGGATTACCGGAGAGCGACCGAGACGTTGTGGCGAATAGCTGCTCTGTGCACTATTTTTGAGAGGGCAATGTGCCCGTACGCCAACCGTCAATTTCGATCGTTCAGTGAAATCGTGTCACGCTCGAGATCGCCGCGTTTGCTATCAGCCAAGCAAGTCCGCCAAAATAGATTGCAGTGCTCTGTGCCCGTGCAGGTCTCTTGCATCCTTCAATAGTCCTAGCGATTCCAACCGAATCTTTACGGCTAATCGAGAAACGCCGTATCTTTGCATAAGCCTGCTAGTTACCGCATCGAAGTGCTGCAGATTGCAGGGTTGGTTATCGACATACAGTTGTCCAAAACCTCGATTGGGAATCTCAAGTGCTCGTACAGAGCGGCGGAAGTCGTCCGTTACGTTATTCCGGGGCATCAACAAGCTCGCCGCTAGAAAGTTCGCTTGGAACTCCATGCGTGCAACATCTACACCCTCGAATGCGATGGAACGCTGCAGCGAAAAATCCTTGTCATCGCACGACTCCCGGACAAGAAAGCGTCCGTGATTCAGCAGGTGATGGGAAAGCTCGTGCGCGAGAGTGAACCGGTCCCGTGCACGATGAGGAGGGCCTACTGCGAACACTTGGATGATGGGAGGGTCAAAGGTTATTCGACCAAGAACAGGGGGATTCGCGGTCGGGGTAGGAGAGGGCACTTCTCTTTGCACCTTCAAGCCGGAGTGGGCTGCCTCGCGCTCACACAATAAGTTGAGATCTACCTCTCCTCGAGAATAGTTTAGAGTGGCAAGGATATCGGCCGCTTGACTCTCCAGCTCGTCCTTGTCATAGAAAGGAACTCGGTTACTCAGCCTGCTCCGCCGGTTCGCCACTCGACAAACTTCGTCTTGAGTGAGCGCAGACTCCAGGACAAGATCTTCGAAGAAATCCCATAAGGAGTTCGTATCTCGTATCGGAGACTGCAAATAGAGGTCGAACGCCAGGCTTTGAAAGGTGTCAGTCGAGAGCGCAGAGCCTATCAACTCGGTGGCCTCGGACGCCGTGGTTTGTGAGGAGGCTGAGAGAGAGCGCTTGAGTTCCCACTTGAAGTCTTCTGGACCAAAGTAGCGCATAAGGCCGATGCCTTTTGACTTCGCAAACTCGCGTGCGCCAGATTGAAACGCGGCAGTGGTTGCGATAACGGCCTTACCCTTCGCAGCTGCAACCTGCTGTACCTTTGCAAAGAACTCTTCCACATCGTCAACCGGAACTGAATGTTGGTAGTTCTTGCACTCGATCAACACGAGACAGGAATAATCTTGCGCTCCGGGGAGATACACCTCGATTGCGATATCAAAGATAATATCCGTTCCCCGATCCCTCGAAAAATAGCCCTTCTTCCAGAAAACCTTACAACATTCATTTTTCGCCCAAAATCTGTCGGCGTCAATCTCTGCCTTGAACAGCTCAAATATGCGGCGCTCAAGTGAGTTTCCCTTCGCAAGGGTAGAGAATGCGGCGGCCATTTGTGCGATCCAATGTTGGACATAAGAACTAGCAGGGGCGCTGCCCCCGATTAAAGGGGATTAGGTTGTATTTGCCGCATCAATGATGTCGATTATCACAGTTTTAGGAGCTTACCGTAGTAGAGCAAAAAGCGTCCGACTACAACCTAGCTAGTGAAATTTGAGTCTGGCACTATATTCCGAACATCCCTTACTACTATGGTAGCCCTTTGCTTGGTAGCGGCCAACGGTAAACCGTTCCCGGCCGACCACCAACGGCAACCGGAAACATAGGGTATGTCTCGATTTTATTTCTACCTCTCGGGTGGAAAACGACAAATAGAGTCGATCGCACGGACAATAGCTGGCCTCTCCGTAGAACCAGTTATGAAGATGGGCGGATGAAGGTGCGGGTGAGGCCACGAGCGCTTCGAAACTTCAGCACTGGGAGATAATCCATCACCCAACTACTACTCCGCAACTGCCCTCAGAGACCTCACATCCTAGAAAGAGAAGTCAATTACACCCGGAGCGCGATCCATTTTTCAAAGCTCTTCCGCAAAATCTCATATCTGGTCTCATGGCTCGTTCTATCATTGATCGAACGACTAGCCGTTTTGTACGCATTCCATGAATCCACGGACAGCAGTGGCGCCCGCCCCTTTGGAGGCGTAATCGACTTAACCAACTCTTGAAATTCTTCCAGAAAATCACGGACGTACGGTATTTCGTCCTCAGCCGCGTGCCTAGTTAGCCAGTAATAAACCGGAACCGCACCTTCGGATTGCAGGAGCGGGTCCCGAAACTGAAAGGTTTCAGACATTAGGTTTAGTGTTTCAAAAACTATGGGCACTGCCGCCTCGACAGCTTTTGAGTGCTCTACATATTGCTTGACGAATCTATCTAAATTTGACTTCTTGGTTTCCTGAAGACCCGACACCTCAAACATTAGCAGCTTCGCAGCCGAATTAAGATTTTGGCCTTTATTAGTATCGAAGCGCGCCGCAGTCGTGAAGAACTGGTGATTCCCAATCTGCCTTATCATTTCTGCGACGGGACTGGAAATAGCATTCCGCAATTCTGCGCCACTTAATGGTTTACTTCTATTCAACCGAACAAATAGCTCTTCAATATACTTTTTATTATCACTAATAACCCCTACAACATCTGGACTAAAGTTATCAAAATCCTCCGCCACTTCAGGAAAATCTCTTTTTAGGTCGGAGTATTTTTTCCCCCTTAGGTCTACCTTTGGGTTTGCAAGCAACACAAACGTAGGAGACAAACCAAATTTATCATCGAAAAATTCAAATATAGCCTCCAAACGTTGCTTTCCATCTATAACGGCGTAGGATTTCTTATTTTCATTTAACTTAGATGGACCAAAGACAAAATCGGCAACATAGAATTTTGGAACATCAAAACCATTCAGAATGGAATCAACGAGGTATTGCTTATCGCTCGTTGACCAACGGCGGCCCTTCCGCTGATAAGTTGGCTCAAAGTCAATTTTTTCGCGTCGGGTTCGCCACCAGACAAGAGTTTTTTGGTCGAGCCTATGAATTTTGAAAAGATTATGGTCGGACATTTTTAAAATCCAAGAGTTCGTTTTAGTTCAGCCGCAAGACCTTCGAGATCGGGATATATAGTAGATTCCGAGACACCAAGTGAGAAAATTTCGTCACGGACTTTCAGCACACGATCTTTCGGGATGACAAATTTAATAAGGCAGTCCGCAGGAAATATCGCCTTATCTTCTTTCGTCCAACCAAAGACTTTTTCCATCGGTTCTGCTTGTGGACCAAATACGGTGAAAAACCCCTGTTGAGCAACTATGCGCGCACTATTGTGAACCCCTCGCATCGCGACAGGTGGCAGGGCCCCTGTTGACGTATAAACTTCTGATGGGCTGTATCGCTTCAACCAACTGTCTTTTGCGGAAAGTACACCGCCAGAGAACCCAGTATCAGCATATGCGGCATCATTCCAACGAGCGGGGTCCAAGACCCAAACAGCCACATCGGTTAACGCGTTTCCTAACTTATCGAGGCCAACGGACGTGACAGCAAAATGCATAGACACTAGCGGGCTTCCAGACCAATCCAGCAATCGCGTTGGGACCCTATAATGCTGCATAAAAAAGAGACGTTCCCATTCATCTTTTGCCCAGTCCCGAGACTCGGCATAAGGCAAACTTCGCATTTCGAACGTCTCGTTCAATTCTTGCTCTAGCGTCTTGAGATCAGACTGTGACTTTGCTGTCTTATGCCGAAACAACGACGGAGTCAGTGAATAGGAGGCATCCCCGGTCCCCCGGTACCAGAGCTTAGTATTTACATAGCCAACAGCATCCAATTCAGACAAAAAATCGCCGAACGAATTAATATTTTTTTCTATCGGGAATTGTGATTTTCCCTTCGTTGACATGGGAGCACCTTTTTTTCTTGCCGGCATTGACTGTGTCCTTATTGATTTTGGCATGTAAATGAAACTTACATAGCCGATATTTTTGGGGATCGATCAGTTCTTAAACTGAGTTCTGCTCGGACTCATTTTCTCATTCAATTTAGTGCGACCTTTGCGCTCACCTTACTCCGCCCCCCAGAGATATCATGCGGATTGCGCTGTCCCTTCCATAAGGTCGCCATCGCGACCTTATGGCCGCCGACCCTATCAAAAAGTTGATGATCGTCCAAAGTGAAGATGACAATTGAGCATAGCGTGCCCGCATTGCCCCGAAGAGGGTGACAGACGCCAAAGCCAACACAATAATCGAAATGTTACCTTAGTTACTAAATTTTATCTATATAGAATCGAAAGACTCATACAAGCAGGCCATTCATAAGACCGAGGCGGTCTTATATTCGCCGGCGTTGAGGGCGTGAGTATTCAACGGCCTTTCGCCTACCGCCCCTCCACCCTTCCCCACCTCCCCGCAATCCCCCCCGCCGCCGCCTTCATCCTCTCCACCACCATCCCAAATCTCTCCACCCCCAACCTCTCCGCCATCGCCGTCACCGTAATCGCCCCCAGCGCCTCCCCGCGCGCACTCAACACAGGCACCGCCACCGCACTAGTCCCCGGCATTAACCCCATTGCCGCATGCGCAATCCCCTCCCTTCTTGCCACTTCAACCCGCGCAATCACATCCTCCACCCGCTCCCCCATCACCTCCAACCTCGCCGCATTCCCCCTTACCAACTCCTCACTCTCCTCCCTCCCCAAACTCGCCAACAACGCCACCCCCGACACCCCAACGCCCAGCGGCCGTCTAACCCCCACCTCAATCGACAGCACCTGTATCGGATGCCTGCCCGTGCGCCGCCCAATACATATCGAATCGTGCCCATGTCGAATACTCAAGAACACCGTATCCCCCACCTGATCGGCCAGCTCGCTCATATACGGGTCCGCCAGCGTCAGTAGCGGAAACCGCCTTGTCCTGGCCAGCCCCAGCAGACTAATTTCCTGCCCGATCAAATACCGTCGCGTTTCTGAATCCTGTTCAACCGCGCCCTCTTGCACCAGCGTCTTCAGCAGGCGATGCACGGTGGGCCGATTCAGACCGGACATGCGTTCCAAATCCACAAGCCGCACGCCGCGCTCTTGTCCGCAGGCAATCAGGCGCAGCAGCGCCAAAGCCCTGCGTACCGTCTGCGCGCCGGATGCGCTTTTATCTTCTGATTCGCTCACGCGGCCTCCGGTTTGATAATGGATTTTGGCGTTTGCTGAATCCCGCGCTTGGTGACGATGGCGCCCAGCGACGCATAGTTCGGCCCGCCGATGCGGCAGATGGGGCGTAGTAATGCCGTATCGATCTTGCCGTCT
>Ga0256898_1000576_pt1 | contig 13560 bp, 12 predicted proteins | sample MC6MC0686MT_FD_186333 | JGI IMG/M metagenome (GOLD analysis project Ga0256898, IMG submission 186333) | Metatranscriptome of enriched soil aggregate microbial communities from Iowa State University, Ames, United States - MC6-MC0686-MT... | ecosystem: Environmental > Terrestrial > Soil >... | reverse complement strand
TGGTCCGTCGAGTTCCCACACGGTGGGGCCGATGCGGGCTGGGGCGGTGTTCGCTGGTGAGTTGCGGGACGCTGGTGTCCTGGATTCGGTGGCGTCGTTGCGGGTGGACCTGTATGGGTCGTTGGCTGCGACGGGTCGTGGGCATGGGACCATGACGGCGACGTTGCTGGGGTTGGAGGGGTTCCACCCGGAGTTGATCCTTCCCGAGGAAGAGGAGGAGCGGCTTGCGGCGATCGCTGAGACCGGTGTGTTGAACCTGGCGGGGGCCTCGAGTGGCGGCGTGGAGTTGCCGTATGCGGTGGAGGATATGGTTCTTCATCCGTTGACGGTGTTGCCGCGGCATACGAACGGGATGAAGTTTGCTGTGTCCGATGCCGGGGGCAATGTGCTGAAGGAAGCGACGTTCTTTTCGGTCGGTGGTGGGTTCATTGTCCGTGAGGGTGAGGAGAACGCGGCTCAGGCTGAGTTGGAGGAGTCCAAGAAGGAGTTGCCGTTGCCGTTTAGGACGGCGGCGGAGTTGTTGGGCAGGTGCGCGCCCAAGGGGTTGGGGATCAGCGACATCATGTTCATCAATGAGCGGGCGTCCCGGTCGGAGGAGGAGATCCGGGAGGGTTTGCTGCATATCTGGCAGGTGATGGAGGCCTGTGTTGAGACCTCGTTGAAGCGTGAGGGTGTGTTGCCGGGTGGTTTGAAGGTGAAGCGTCGTGCACCGGACTGGTTGGAGCGGCTCCTGAAGGAGGACAAGGACCGGAACGATCCGAAGTATTGGCAGGAGTGGGTGAACCTGATCGCGTTGGCGGTCAATGAGGAGAACGCTTCGGGCGGCCGGGTGGTGACGGCTCCGACCAATGGTGCGGCGGGCATTATTCCGGCGGTGTTGTATTACGCGTTGAATTACGCCCCGGGCATGGACAAGGCCACCCAGCAGGACCGGGATGATGTGGTGGTGAAGTTCCTGCTCGCTGCCGGTGCGGTGGGTGTGTTGTATAAGGAGCAGGCCTCGATTTCGGGTGCTGAGGTGGGCTGTCAGGGCGAGGTCGGGTCGGCGTCGTCGATGGCTGCTGCGGGCCTGGCTGAGGTGATGGGTGGTTCCCCGGGGCAGGTGGAGAACGCGGCGGAGATCGCGATGGAACATAACCTGGGGCTGACGTGTGATCCGATTGGCGGGTTGGTGCAGATTCCGTGTATTGAGCGGAACGCGATTGCTGCGGCGAAGGCGATCAACGCGGCGAAGATGGCGTTGTGGGGCGATGGGACGCACCGGGTCTCGTTGGACGAGGTGATCGTGACCATGCGTGAGACGGGCAAGGACATGTCCCACAAGTACAAGGAAACAGCGATGGGCGGCCTGGCCGTCAACGTCGTCGAATGCTGAGTCTGTTTACTGTCAGTCCCTAGTGCCATGCTGTATCCATGAGCGGGGGATACGACAGGGATTTTTTGCGGGCACGCCTTGAACTGCCCAGTCCGTCGGCAACGACGATTCTTTTGGACTACATCCACTTCTCCGTGCGTTTCCGGGCTTCCCGGAAGCTCGCGGCGATCGTGGGGGTGAACATCAACGGCAAGGAACTGAACCCACTGGCCCGGGAGGGGACCTGGCATTTCGATGACAGGATTCCCCGGGAACAGCAGGCCGGTCCGGACGTCTACAAGAACAACGCCTTCGATCGCGGGCATTTGGTGCGGCGGCTGGACCCCGTCTGGGGTGACGCTGCAACGGCCAAGAAAGCGAATCAGGCCACCTTTTCCTTCACCAATGCAGCGCCACAGGTAGACGACTTCAACCAAGGCAAGGAACTCTGGGTCGGCCTGGAGGACCATGTGCTGGGACATGCCGACGCCTACGACGCCAAGCTCAGTGTGTTTACCGGGCCGGTCTTGCTTGATGACGATCCTCCGTACCGGGGTGTCCAGGTTCCACGGAAATTCTGGAAGATCGTGGCGTGGACCAGCGATGCCAAGCTCGCCGCCGTCGGGTTCGTTTTGGACCAGTCTCCGCTGCTGGGCAAGGTGGAGCTGAAGAGGGCAATTGACCAGCGTCTCCTGGAAGGTGAACCGCCACCGCTGGGTCCGTTCCGGACATTCCAGGTTCCCATTGGGGAGATCGCGGATTTGACCGGGCTCAGCCTCAGCCGGTTGGTGAACGCGGACCGTCTGGCCAGCGGCCAGCGCGAACTCGGGAAAGCGCCGAAGGCCATCAGGTTGGAAAGCGCGGATCAGATCCGGTTGTAGTGCGGAACCTGACGATTTTTCTCGGCCCGATAGACTTGGGGCTGCATGTCCGCATGCGCATCACGCTTTTGAACACTGCACCAAAACCCTGAGATTGGACACGGCCACCTTGCGAGAATTTACTGCCCGCTTTGCCACCGCCGAGGAAACCGATAACTGGGACAAGCACGTCACGGCCAATCCGAACGGCGGCAACATGCTGCAGTCGGACGCCTACGCCGCAGTCAAGGATGGCAACGGCTGGCTGGTCCGCCGCCTGGTGATAGAGGCCGCCGGATACTCCAGTTACAACCTGCTGCTGGAGAAGAAGTTCCCTGTACTGGGACGGCTCTGGTACCTGATCAAGGGCCCGGACGCTGCGTCGGCGGATGAGATCGAGCCCATGCTCAGGGCGGTGGCGGCGTTGGCGCGGGAACAGAAGATGAACGTCTTCACCATCAAGATAGAGCCTGACGTCGTGGACTCACCTGAGGTGGCTGCCCAACTGCGGGCCGCTGGCCTGGTTAAGGCCCCGAACATCCAATCCAACGATTCCACTGCGCTGTTGGACATCTCCGCCCCGGCCAACGAGGTGCTGCGCAGCATCTCGTCCCGCGCCCGCAACGCTGTCCGAAGGGCGGAGCGCGAGGGCTGCGAAGTTGTGGAGGCGGAGCCGGGCGAGGACAGCTACAGGAAGCTCTACGCCCTGATGCAGAACACCATGAACGCCAAAGGCGCCATGCCCTTGCGAAGCTACGAGTACTACGCCACGTTCTGGGAAGAGTTTTGCAGCCGGGGCCAGGGACACTTCTTCTTCGTCTACGAGGACGGCGCGCCCAGCGTTGGCGCTTTCGTCATCAACTACGGTTCCAAGGCAACCTACAAGGATGGCGGTTCCACGCAGAACCGCAAACAGTATGGCGACTCGCACTTGGTCCAGTGGGCGGCGATCCAGCGCATGCAGGAGCTCGGCTGCGTGGAATACGACTTTTGTGGCACGCCCCCTGCTGCCAGGATCAAGGACAAGAGCCACCCGCTCTACGGCCTGGGATCTTTCAAGACAAGCTTCACCAAGACCGTCACGGACTTCGTGGGCTGCTACGACCACGTGCTGGGCCCCGTCCGCTACACGCTGTGGCTCAAGGGTGCAGAGAAGGTGTTCAGAAGGCTCGAAACCATGCGCACCGGTGGTCAGTTCTACTGACGGACAGCCAAAGCCAGCAAGCCAACCACAGGCCCGCCCCGGCCACCAACGGGCGCAAATCTAATCTAGGTGAGGTAATTTCTTTGACTCCGATCGAGGCTGGAACCGACATGGAATTCGTGATTCTCAGTGACGCTGATTTCGAGACGTTTGCCAAGGGACACCCGCAGGGGAGCTTCATCCAGTCCATGGACCTGACGCGTTTCCAACGCGCACGTGGCCAGGAAGTCGAACTCTTCGGTGTAACCCGCGGCGGGAGCCTCATTGCGGCGGGGAAGCTCGTGTACACGTCCAACCGCTTTGGCTACAAGACCGCAGACTGCGCCAAGGGACCACTGATGGACTACAGCGACCCCGCCGTGGTTCGCTTCGTCGTCGAGCAGTTGAAGAAGCATGCCGCCTCGAAGAAGGCGGCCGAACTCCGGATCTCGCCGAACCTTCGTTACATCGCCCGTGACGAAGACGGCGCCGAGCACCCGGAGGTTGAGGACAACCGCCCGCTGCTCAAGGAACTTGAGGGCCTGGGCTTCCAACACCAGGGCTTCGACATGAACTTCGCCAACATCAACTGGATGTTCATCAAGCAGCTCGATGGGTTCGCGGACTCCGAAGAGCTCATCATGGGCATGAACTACCGGACGCGCAAGGCCATCCGGAAGGCCGAGAAGAACGGCGTCTACCTGGAACAGGCCACGCTGGAGACGCTGGACGACTTCTACAATGCGCTGAGCACCGCCGGCGACGAGAAGGGCTTCACGTACCGCGAACGGGAGTACTACGAGCAACTCCTCCGGAACACCTCTGATGAGTTCACCAAGCTCATGATGGCCAAGATCAACATTCCCGAGTACCGCGCGTCCATCACCGAGCGACTCGAAGCTGAATCCAAGACCCTGGCCGAACTGAAACGCGAGGTCGAGGAGACCGGCAGCAAGAAGAAGGCCAACCGCGTCAAGGTGGTCCAGGACCTCGTGGACAGCTACGAGCGCAGCCTCAAGGACATCGAGCGTTTCCCCGATTCCGTGGGGGTGGCTACGGTGGCGGCCATCCACTTCGCGTGCTCCGGCGACGAGCTGACGTGCGTCATCGGCGGCACCGTGCAGGACTACATCTATTTCAACGGCGCCACGTCCCTGTACTGGGGCATGATGCTCCACGCGCTCAACAACGGGTACTCGCGTTACAACTTCTATGGCACGTTCGGCATCCAAGGCCAGGACGACACCGGTCACGGTGGGTATGAATTCAAAAAGGGGTTTGGCGGCGAGGTGGTTCAGCTGATTGGCGACTTCGTGGCACCGGTGAACCCGCTCACGTTCAACGCCTACCGCCTGGCCAGGAAGCTTGCAGGAGCCGCTCAGACAGTACTGGGAAGATTGCCACTTGAGAAATTGCCGGTCGTAGGAAGACTCCGGAGGAACCACTAATCACACAAGCGCAGGGGAGGATCACCGCGTGACTGAACGCCCCGAGGGGTCCGGTAGCAGGCCTCACACGGACGGCTTGCCCAAGACCCAGCCGCTTAGGCCGTCGCAGGTCCGGCAGAACGTCAACGCCAAACGCATGCTTATGCGCCTGGTGCAAGGCGATAGCCCGCCGACGGCGCCCATGAACATCGTGGACCGGCTGGCGGGCAGCCCCTATGCCAACCCCACCATCCAGGTGGTTGGTGTTGACGCATCCGCCCGCAAGACCATCGACTTCGCCTTGCACCTTGCTGAAGTCATGTTCCGATACGGCGCTGGTGCCTTGGAAGTCGAGACGAGCATGATTGCCGTCACGGCTGCCCTGGGCCTGAAGAACGTTGAAGTGGACATCACCAACCAGTCGGTGGCCATCAACTATGCGCCCAAGGACCAGACGCCCATCACGCTCCTCCGCGTGGTGCGCTCCTGGACAAACAACTACGCAGGCTTGGCGCAGGTGCACCAACTGGTCACCGACATCGTGGCCGGGGGAGTGGGCCGCGACGAAGCCGTGCGCCGGTTGAACGAGATTATCCGCAGCGCCAAGCCTTTCCCGCGATGGATGGTGACTATAGCGTTCGGTATCTTCGCGGCTGTCTTCGTGGGCGTCCTGGGCGGTGGGCTCGGCGCATCAGCGGTGGCCTTCTGCTCCAACATCCTGATCAGCCTGCTTTCCCGACAACTGGCCAGGTGGAGGACGGCGGACTTCTTCAACACCATGGCGTGCGCGTTTCTTGTCACCTTCATTGCCTTGATGCTCCGCTGGGCAGGTGTGGACATCGCTCCTTCCATTGTGGTGGCGGGCGGAATCCTTCTGCTGCTGCCAACGGGCCGGCTGGTTTCGGCGGTACAGGATGCCATCAACGGCTTCCCGGTCACGGCTGCGGGCCGGTTCCTCTCCACGCTGCTCACCTTTGGTGCGATCGTGGCAGGTATCGGCGTCGCTGTCGTGGTGGGAACCCTGATGGGCAGCGCCGTCCTGGATGTCACGCAAACATTCCCCGACGCGTATCCGCTGTGGGGCCGCGCCGTCCTCATCGCCGTCGCGGTGGTTGCCATCGGCGTCACGGAGCAAACCCAAACGCGTTTGTTAATTCCGACGGCGGCAGTCGGCATAGTGGGCTTCTTCGTTCTGTGGGGGGTCGGGGAAGCCGGTCTTGGTGATCGTTTGTCGCCTGCTGTCGCGGCGGTGATCATCGGCTTGCTTGCGCGTGTCGTAGCGCTGAAACTGGGCGCCCCCCAGCTGGTCGTCGCTGTGCCCGCGGCGCTGATCCTGCTGCCGGGCCTGACGATCTTCCGTTCGATGTATGCCCTCACGGTTGAAGGGGGCGACTTCCTGGCCGGCGCGGGCGGGATGCTCAATGCCGGAGCGATTGTGCTGGGTGTGGCCGCGGGCATCGTGCTGGGCGACAACCTGGCCAGGCCGCTCACAAAGGGCCTGTCCAGCAATGAACGCCGCAGGGTGCGCCGGCGCTGACCTCCGGAGTTCCAGTACAGGTAATGCCCTTAAGAAGGTTTCTTAAGGGCATTACTTGTACGCAAACTCGAGTTGCTAGATCTTCCCTACGGGTAGCTTCTTCTCAGCTTGGAAGACCTCTTCGACACGCCCCTGTGCCCAGTACCCGGACAAAGAAACCTGCGAACGTTCCAGGCCGCGCTGGACGAAGAAGATCTCCCGGAGGCCCTTCATGTAGCCCCGCTCGCCGTGGGCGAAGACGTCCACCTGGCCGGGCAGCCACTGGGTGTTCCTCAGTGCCTCCAGCAGGAGGTCGCTGGATCCGGCAGGTACGCCGCGGCGCAGCAGCCAGTGCATTTCCAGTCCAGCCGGCGCTGCGATCGGTAGGATGTCCGCCTCGCTATCCACCTCCAAGTAGGCAACGCCGCGCGCGTCAGGAGCAAGGGCCTCCACGGATGCGGCAACCGCTGGGATGGCGGCGTCGTCGCCCGCGAAAAGATACCAGTCGGCGTCGGGGTTGGGATTGAATCCACCGCCAGGGCCCGTGAAGACCAGCGTTTCGCCTGGTTCGGCTGCTGCAGCCCACGGGCCGGCGAGTCCCTCGTCGCCGTGGACAACAAAGTCGATCGCCAACTCCTGGGCCGCCACGTCGACCCACCGGATGGTGTAGGTCCGGGTGTGCGGCCATTGCTCGCGCGGCATGGTCTCGCGGATGGTCCAGAGGTCCAGCGGGAAGTCGTAGTCGACGCCCGGCTGGGGAAAAACGATTTTGACGTAGCGGTCCACGTAGTCGTTGTTTGCGTAATCGCTGAAACCTGGCCCACCGGCCACAATCCGGACCATGTGTGGGGAAAGGAGTTCTTTCCTGAGCACGGTCAGGTTGACCTGTGGGCGGGTATTGCGGGTAGCGGACGAGGTGACGGGGAGAGCGGCCATATAGGCAAGCCTAAGCTAATGCGCTGGACGTCTGCTGGGTGCGAGTCGAACGTTACGCGCTCGTTCACGTCCCGCGCGGGAAAAGGCGACGGTTCGTGGAGGAGGGTCACAGGACCGGCAGTTCCCAGTCGATCGGCTCGGCTCCCTGCTGTGTCAGGAGCTCATTGGCCCGGCTGAACGGCTTGGAGCCAAAGAAGCCCCGCGACGCCGACAGTGGGCTGGGGTGGACCGATACGACCGACGGCGCTCCCTTGAGCAGCGGCACCACGCCCTCTGCGTCTTTCCCCCACAGGATAGCCACCAGTGGGCATTGCTGCCCGGTGCCGGTGGTTCGGTCGGCGACGGCGGTGACAGCCGCCGTCGTAATGTCCTCCCAGCCCTTGCCGCGATGGGAGCCGGCATTTCCCGCTTCAACGCTAAGGACACGGTTCAGCAGAAGGACACCCTGGCTGGTCCAGGCGCTGAGGTCGCCATGGACACGCGGTGGCAGGCCGAGGTCGTCGTGAAGTTCGCGGTAGATATTGGCGAGGCTCCGCGGGATGGGGCGCGTGCTCCGTGAAACGGCAAAGGAAAGGCCGACGGCGTGTCCGGGGGTTGGGTACGGGTCCTGGCCGAGTATGAGTACTTTGACGTCGGCGAGCGGTTGTTTGAAGGCGCGCAGGAGATTGTCAGCCGCCGGGAGGACCTGGCTTCCGTTGGCGGCCTGGTCGGCGACGAACGCGAGGGCGGCGCGCAGTTGGTCTTCCACGGGCCGCAAGGCGTCCGCCCAGTCAGGCGCCATGAGCTCCTCCAACGGGCGGTCAATCAGTCCGGCGAAGATGGTATCCGCCACGCCCGCCGGTTCAAGTTCAAACAGTGCATCCTCGCCAGTCATCACGCCATTGTCCCCCGCGCCCGCCAAGCGGGGCGAATGACAGCGTTGTTATTCGCCCGTAACATAGGGGTAGGACAATTTCCCACCAAGCGTCGAAGGAGTGTGCCGTGGCGGAACCAGCACCGGAACCTATGGCGCCGCAGGCGACAGGTTTTTCGCTTGAGGACCTCGCGGCTGAAACCCGTAGCGAATCCCCACTGAGTGAGCGGGACCAGCAAATGCTGGCACTTGAACGGCAGTGGTGGAAGTACGCCGGGGCCAAGGAACAGGCTATCCGCGAGCTGTTCGATCTCTCCGCCACCCATTACTACCAGATCCTGAATGCGCTGATCGATACCGAGGACGCGTTGGCCCACGATCCCATGCTCGTCAAGAGATTGCGTAGACTACGTACGTCCCGCCAACGTGCGCGGACGGCACGTCGCTTGGGGTCCGACGCGTAAATCGCCAGGCTGATCTGTCAGCAGCAACCAGCAAGGACAACGCTTCACCATGACCAAATATGCCAGGGATGAATTCGACCAGGTTCCGCAGAACACCAATCGCCAGGGCGTTCACCGTGACGCCCAGGAGACTGCCCGCCCCACCTTGTGGCCGGTCCTCACCGTTGGAGCCGTCGCTCTGGTGCTCGGCCTGGTGGCGTTCTTGATCCTTCCAAACCTCGGTGTTGTGGGCCCCAGCGCTTCCTCGAACGTCTCGACGCCGGCGCCCCAGCAGACTGATGCCTCACCGTCTGTGGCGCCCAGCGAATCAGCTCCCGCAGCTTCCGGCGAACCGAGCCCGGAGGCTTCACCGTCCAACGTTCCGTCGGAGACCCCGTCCTCGGCTGCGGTGGACAAAACCACCCCGGTTGCGGTTTACAACGGCGCTGGCACGGCTGGCCTGGCAGGCCGGGTGGCTGGCCTGGTAGAGGGCGATGGATGGCCGCTGAGCACGGTTGGCAACTGGGGCGGCCTGCCGCAGCAGACGTCCGTGATCTTCTACAACAGTCCTGCGCAGAAGGCCAATGCCGAGGCGTTGGGTGCCCTGCTGCGCATCCAGTCGATAGTGGAGTCCCCGGAGATCCAGCAGCCCCTAGTGGTTGTTGCCGGCCCCGGATACCAGTAGCGGACCGCTGTAGAAGCACTCCCAAGCCCCAACTCGGTTAAGCCTCAATAACAAAACAGACGCCCTGCCCCTCACCGGCAGCGCCGTGATAGTGACTGTGGTTACAGTGGATTGATTCCGGTACGGAGATCCCGGCAACCGGTCTTGGCTACTGCGAAAGTGTGGGCATCATGGCATTGGGAACCGTCAAATGGTTCAACGCCGAAAAAGGCTACGGCTTCATCACTGTTGATGAGTCCGGCGACGACGTCTTTGTACACTGGTCTGCCATCCAGATGGATGGCTTCCGGGCCCTCGAGGAGGGCCAGCGGGTGGAGTTTGAATTGGGGGAGGGCCAGAAAGGGCCGCAGGCAGAAGGAGTGCATGTCGCCTAGCTTCGCTGGAGGCGGGCACTTCATCGGCTCAGCTCATTGCTGAAACCCCCTTGATTTCCGTCGCAAAGCCGCATTCCTGCTTGCACTCTCCCCGGTCGAGTGCTAATTATTGATTTAGCACTCCTACGGTTCGACTGCTAAGTATGGCTCGGCTTACGCCGGTCCCGATCGGCTGCCGGATCGCTGGAGGATCAAGAAAAACCTTGGTGTGGTGAGGTTCGGAGCGCGGGGCATACATAGGCCGCAAGCAAAGGACCGTCCGTCGCGGGCACCGCATCTGACAGGTACCTTCTTAACGACTGTCCCGAAAGGACTACCGCCGTTATGGCCAAGATCATTGCATTTGATGAAGAGGCACGCCGCGGCCTCGAGCGGGGCCTGAACATCCTCGCTGACGCCGTTAAGGTCACCCTCGGCCCGCGTGGACGCAACGTCGTCCTCGAAAAGAAGTGGGGCGCCCCCACGATCACCAACGATGGCGTTTCCATCGCCAAGGAGATCGAGCTGGACGACCCTTACGAGAAGATCGGTGCAGAACTGGTCAAGGAAGTTGCCAAGAAGACGGATGACGTCGCTGGCGATGGTACGACCACTGCAACCGTCCTCGCCCAGGCACTGGTGAAGGAAGGCCTGCGCAACGTTGCCGCCGGCGCCGACCCGCTGTCCCTCAAGCGCGGCATCGAGAAGGCTGTTGAAGCAGTCATCAACGAACTGCTGGCTTCCGCCAAGGAAATCGAAACCAAGGAAGAGATCGCAGCCACGGCTTCCATCTCCGCCGGTGACCCGGAAATCGGCAGCCTGATCGCCGAAGCCCTGGACAAGGTGGGCAAGGAAGGCGTCATCACGGTCGAGGAATCCAACACCTTCGGCTTGGAGCTCGAGCTCACCGAGGGCATGCGCTTCGACAAGGGCTACATCTCCGCTTACTTCGTCACCGACGCAGAGCGCCAGGAAACGGTCCTCGAAGACCCGTACATCCTGATCGTCAACTCCAAGATCTCCAACGTGAAGGAACTCGTCACGGTTCTGGAGAAGGTCATGCAGTCCAACAAGCCGCTGCTGATCATCGCCGAAGACATCGAGGGCGAGGCCCTGGCCACCCTGATCGTCAACAAGATCCGTGGCACCTTCAAGTCCGTCGCCGTCAAGGCTCCGGGCTTCGGTGACCGCCGCAAGGCGCAGCTGGCCGACATCGCCATCCTCACCGGCGGCCAGGTCATCTCCGAAGAAGTTGGCCTCAAGCTCGAAAACGCTGGCCTGGAACTCCTCGGCACCGCCCGCAAGGTTGTTGTCACCAAGGACGAGACCACCATCGTTGAAGGTGCCGGCGACGCCGAGCAGATCGCAGGCCGCGTGGCCCAGATCCGTGCCGAGATCGAAAACTCCGACTCCGACTACGACCGCGAGAAGCTGCAGGAGCGCCTGGCCAAGCTGGCCGGTGGCGTTGCAGTCATCAAGGCCGGTGCCGCAACCGAAGTTGAGCTCAAGGAACGCAAGCACCGCATTGAGGACGCAGTCCGCAACGCCAAGGCTGCTGTTGAAGAAGGCATCGTTGCCGGTGGTGGCGTTGCCCTCATCCAGGCAGGCGCCAAGGCATTCGCCAACCTCACCCTGCAGGGTGACGAGGCAACCGGTGCCAACATCGTCAAGGTTGCCATCGACGCTCCGCTGAAGCAGATCGCGTTCAACGCTGGCCTCGAGCCGGGCGTTGTTGTCGACAAGGTTCGCGGCCTGCCTTCCGGCCACGGCCTGAACGCTGCCACGGGCGTCTACGAAGACCTTCTGGCTGCCGGCGTCAACGACCCCGTAAAGGTCACCCGCTCGGCTCTCCAGAACGCTGCTTCCATCGCTGGTCTGTTCCTGACCACCGAGGCTGTAGTGGCTGACAAGCCCGAGAAGAACGCTCCGGCTCCGGGCGGCGACGACATGGGCGGCATGGGCGGCTTCTAAGCCCCCTCGCTGAACATCACGTTTCAGAGCTAACGACGGCGGTCCGCACCTTCTGGTGCGGGCCGCCGTTTTGCTGCCTACCACGGTTTCAGTGTCTGTGGGTTCTGGCAGGATTAACGGTATGACGATTATTGCTGCCGCCGATGGGTCCGCCCTCGGCAATCCTGGGCCGGCCGGTTGGGCCTGGTACGTTGACGACTCCTGTTGGCGCGCGGGAGGGTGGCCCCACGGCACCAACAACCAAGGCGAGCTCATGGCAGTGCTGGACCTGTTCCGCTCCACCGCGCATGTTCCCCACGAGGAACTGCTGATCCTGTGCGATAGCCAGTACGTCATCAACTGCATCACCAAATGGATGCCGGGCTGGAAGCGCAAGGGCTGGCGGAAGGCAGACGGCAAGCCGGTCCTCAACGTCGACCTCCTCAAGGATATTGACCAGGCGATCATTGGCCGCAAATACACCTTCGAGTGGGTCAAGGGCCACGCAGGACACGATCTCAACGAAGCGGCCGATGAGCGGGCCCGGGCTGTGGCCACGGCCTATCAGCAGGGCGTCGCGCCCCGGGTCGGGCCAGGTTTCCCAGGGGCCAAAGACCAGTCAGCCACTGGCGGGGACCCCCAGGGTAGCCGGCACGAAGGACAACTTCCCGGGGTCGGAGCCCAGGGGCAGGACGAAAAAGTAACCGCAGGTTCCGGGACCTCCGGGACCACGTCGATGGGGACTGCAGCAAGCTCCGCGACGGTTACCACCAGCAGGGCAGCCGCTGCGACGGCCTCGTCCCCGAGCGCTGTTGCCGCGCCCTCCCGGAGTTCCCGACCTCACTTCGAACCGACGCTCTTCGGAGAGGCAGGCATCTTCGGCCAAGCTGATCTTTTCAGCGAACTGGAAGATGATGCATCGGCCCCGGAGCTCTCGCCGGAAGAAACTGTACTTTCCCTGGAACGGGAACTGCTGAGACCTGACGTAAGGGCGGACATTGGCAGGATCGGAGTGCTGCTGCATCCGGACTTCGCCGAAATTGGCAGCTCGGGCCGGTTTTGGACGCGGGACGCCATGATGGTGGCGTTGGAGGAGGACCCCGGCGAACCGGGAGAGCTGGAGCTCTTGAGCGCCGACCGCCTCGGTGACACCACCATCTTGCTGAACTACCGCAGCTACGCCCACACGGGCTCGGCCCTCCGCAGCTCGATCTGGATGCTGGACCGCGGCCAATGGCGCCTGAGGTTCCACCAGGGCACCCTGGAGCCCTAAAGGAAGCGACGCCCACTGAGGACGAACCAGACGCGCCATGACCTGCAGGGCCGCGATGACCTGTAGGGCCGGATGGACAAGGGGGAAGACATCCGGCCCCACAGGAGTGCACGGCACTGCGTCGTTCGGGCTTGGCGGTTCCTAGTAGGTGAAGCGCTGGGTGTTGCCCTGCTCGACTTCCGCATAGCTCGAGGCCGCAGTGGACAACGCCAGGGTGATGGAAGCCAACGATGCCTCAACCTTGCTTTGCGTCAGGGACCATTCCAGTACGAGCGACTGGAAGTTCGCGGCCGCAGTTCCTTTCCATGTTGCCTGGAGTTCCTCAAGCCCACGCTTCATGGTGTGGACGTCCGAACTGATGCGGTCGATAGTGCCCCGAACGTTGTCGGATTTGAGCTGGAGCATCTCGGTATCGACGGAGATGACGGTCATGGGTTGTGCCTTTCGACGAAGATGTTCCGCATGTTGCGGCGGGAAGTGGGCCACAACATCGAGCCTAGGCAGGAGGCTTCAACCGCGGAACGGACGTTTGCCGCTATGTGGAAAACGGCTTCGAAGTTCGGCGCTACGTCGACAAAAGCTCGGCAGGTTCCTCATGGAAGGGGAGGCTGACCACCAAGGTGGCCCCACCGCCGTCGGTCTCTGAAACACGGACGCTTCCCCCGTGCGAGCCCACGATCGCAGCCACAATCGCCAGGCCAAGTCCGCTGCCACCCGTCTCGCGTGT
>Ga0256898_1000574_pt1 | contig 13571 bp, 12 predicted proteins | sample MC6MC0686MT_FD_186333 | JGI IMG/M metagenome (GOLD analysis project Ga0256898, IMG submission 186333) | Metatranscriptome of enriched soil aggregate microbial communities from Iowa State University, Ames, United States - MC6-MC0686-MT... | ecosystem: Environmental > Terrestrial > Soil >... | reverse complement strand
TGGCCTTATTATATGACTAAAATGAGATATCTCCGCTTCGTTGCACTCCGGTCGATATGACGAAGCACTCTGTATAGAATAGATCGCTCAAAAATGGCCTAATAAATCCGGCATATTGGTATATGAACTAATACATAACTATGGTTTCACCAGATTCAGAGATTGAGGTGCTACCGCATCGCCACTGATCAGCAGATGATAGATGCCACTGCTTTGTCCGCTCAGATCGAGAGACAGCTGTCCCGCAGCGCTCACCATTTTATGGCCCTGCAGCACACAACGACCTGCAGCATCTACCAGTTGGTAGTGTACCGTACCCTGAGGCAGGCTGTATACCGTAGCCTGGTTCAGTACCGGGTTAGGAGCAATGCTGATCTGCGCTCCGGTTTGTACCTGTACAGAGATCACTTTAGAATATACTGTACTGTTATCATCACCAATAGTTTCGAGACGATAATAGATCTTACCGTTAATAGCCTCATCCATAAACTGGTGCGCGCCCGCTTTGCCAGCTGGTAAGCTGCCGATTGTACTGAAGCGTTTGCCATCTACAGAACGTTGTATGTTGAATATTTTCATGCCAGACTCATCGGTCGTAAGCCAGTCTAACTGTACCTGAGTACCTTTCTGTTGGCCCGAGAAAGAGGTCATAACCAGTGGAAGCGGAGCTGCGAAGTTGGTCGCATTGATATTATCTACCCCTATGGCACCCACGGTGATACCCGTAGCCGTGATTCTGATTTTGTCGATTCCCTTGAACGCATTATTGCCGGATACATCATAGGTGGTCAACGGTTCTCCAGCGCTGGCAGTAGATAACGAAGCTGTCATGGTCGCACCACTAACGGCAACATTATTACGATAGCCGGTAAGGGTAACACTAGCAGTACCAAGAGCTGGGGCGCCGTCTACAGATATATCAATCGTGTTCAGGTCGAAAAGAGGTAATCCGTTCGATTTGATCTCTAAAGCAGTAATGACAGTACCGCCACTTTGTGTATAACCATATACCATTGCAGTCTGTCCCGTAAAGGGTTCTATGCCAATACCAGCATCGGAAGCATTATTGCTGGAAAACACCGTAAAATCGTATCCTGCAACATTTAATGCCGATAAACCTGTGCTGCCTGCTGGATGAATACCCGTAAGATCTACAAAGGTATTGGTGTATAAACTGTTGAAGTTTGTAGTACCGGACACAGGTGTACCAGCATAGCTGTTTATAGTGCCCAGGGTGACCGCAGCGAGTAAAAAGGTTTTGAAATAACGTGATGATTGTAAGATAAATGAACGAAGTACAGTTTTGCGCATAATATAAAGAGTGTTTTTAAGTGCAGACAAATGTAATAGAATTTATTTGTTACAACTATCTGTATCTTAATATTTTGTGAAAAAATAATTCAGAAATCCTGTATAAATAAATTCGATAGCAGAAGCCGGTTGTTTTAAGGAAATTTGCGCTTCCCTCGCCACCCCCTCAAGAAACAACAGATCAATGATAGATAAGCGAATATTGCCACTGGCCATCGGTGGTTTAGGCATCGGTACTACAGAATTTACCATTATGGGTTTACTGCCGGATATGGCCAAGTCATTACAGGTGAGCATTCCCGAAACGGGGCACCTCATCTCTGCCTATGCCTTAGGTGTGGTGATTGGGGCACCCTTACTCATCGGTTACGCCGTAAAGTTCCCGCCTAAGAAAGTGCTTATTGCCCTCATGATCATCTTTACAATATTTAATGCATTATCTGCGCTCATGCCCGGCTACTGGTCCATGCTTTTTGTGCGTTTCCTGTCCGGCCTGCCACATGGCGCCTTCTTCGGTGTCGGGACCGTTGTCGCCTCCAGGCTAGGAGGGGCAGGGAAGGAAGCCCGGTATATTGCCCTCATGTTCACCGGGCTTACCGTCGCCAATCTCGCCATGGTGCCCCTGGTTACCTATATCGGACACACCTATCACTGGCGCTGGTACTTTGCCATCGTAGCCCTGATCGGTTTACTGGCATTATTGTCGCTATACCGCTGGTTGCCGGTGATGAAGAACAAAGAAGATGCCCACTTCCGCGACGAACTTAAATTCCTGAAAAACAAACAGAGCTGGTATGTACTGCTGATCACCGCCATCGGTTTCGGTGGACTGTTCAGCTGGCTGAGTTACATCACCCCGCTCATGACCGATATCGCCGGAGTGTCCAAAAACAATATGGCCTATATCATGACACTGGCCGGTGGCGGAATGGTTGTCGGCAACCTGGCCGGTGGTTACCTGACCGACCGTATTGGTGCAGCAAAGGTGAGCATCGTCTTACTCTTTTCTATGATGATTGCCCTGGTAGGGGTATTCTTCTTTTCGGCCAGTCAGCCCGTGTCCCTGGCACTGACCTTTATCTGCGGCGGATTGTCCATGTCTATAGCCTCGCCGGTCAATATTATGATGATGCGTGCAGCACCCAATGCCGAAATGATGGCCGCAGCCTTTATGCAGGCAGCCTTTAATGTAGCCAATGCCCTGGGTGCTTTCCTGGGAGGCATCCCGCTGGAATTTGGGTTGCCTTATAACTATCCGGCACTGGTAGGTTTCGGTATGACCTTCATCGGATTGATGATTGCTATGGCTTATGCCCGAAAATATACAAAAGTGCAGGTAGCGCCGGTGACGGATTCGAAACCCCTTAGCTGAGGTGGATACGTGTCGTACCCACCTCAGAGGTACCCCCGGGTACCCAAAACCTTAATGAATTCATAAAAAAACTTAATTCCATCTGGACAAAAGCTGCATGAAGCCACCGCAAGGTATAATCGAGGGTAGACAATAGCCGCGTGCGAGCGGTAAAAAGTTCCGGGCTTGCAGCTTTTTTCTTAATCTGATTTGTATAAAAGCTGCGCGCATTCAGAAAACAGGTGCTTCAGGTAATTAAAAAGCTAAATGATATTGACCTTTTTTGCGCGTTGATGCAGGTTTTTAGCCCGCAGATCAGACAAAAGAGTAGATCGATTTAGGTTTTTAGGGAACCTATTGTGCTGATGATCATGCTAATATAGCTTTTGGCTCCTTGCATTCAACTTTGGAATGGAATGCAAGGAGCCAATCTCATGAATGGAGCGAACGGCCGGGATGCATCATCATTTTTAAGCCTTAACAAATATGATTACGGTTTCATTACTAAAATAGACGGCAGGGAAGACAGCCACGTGCTGTGCGTCGTTACCGCACGCTTGAGGCTCTCGATAGAGATCATCATCATATCATTATTATTGCGTTGTTCCTCGGTAACCGTATTGCCACCGTAGAGTGCAATATGATTCGGAGCCACCTGCTCTATCATCCGGATCGATTCTTTCAGCTCTGGATTCTGGGCTATGGTACCCAGTACATCTACAATTACTACAACAGATTTATTATTCTGGATCAGTTTCTGCGCATAGATGAGCAGAAAACTATCGCTGATCGAAAAGAAAGGAATCAGTATTCTTTCTGTACTGACTGTCTCCTCCCGGTTGATGAGGATGCCCACCGGTATAGTACAACTGCGCACCAGGGTCTTCATCCGCTCGCCCAGTACCGCCTGCCCGAACAGCTTTTCCTTGCCGGTCAGGGTATTATACAGGCGCTCAGGATTAATGATCTGAGAGGTAACTCCCAGAATGCGGCCCAGTAAAGTACCGTCAAATATAGAGGTGCCGGTGCCTAATAGCAGCAGGTCATGGGTTCCCGAATTGGCTGTTTTAATAATTTCTTCTTCTATATTCTGTACCGGTTTGAATACCGTTTTGACCTTCATTGCCAGCGAGTCGGAAGCATCATAAATAGGCATAAACACCTCATTTTCATACTCCGCCTGGTTATAGGCATTGATATCATTGCTGGGGGAGAGGTGCATACAGGTCACCACACTATTGCCCGAAGATTTGCGGGTAAAGGCATTGGCCAGTCGCAGCAATGCCCTTCCGGTATTGCTGTGGTTAAAGGAAACCAGTACCTTATATCTGCCATTGTCGGGATGCTCTGTTTGTTCACCCGGACTGCGGCGCCATATTTTATTGATCAGGTCCAGTGCCGGACCGGTCATGAAGGTCGTAGCCAGGGCCATGAGTACCAGCATGGCAAAGATCTCTTTAGACAATACACCCAGGTCATAACCGATATTGAGTACGATCAGCTCCATAAGGCCGCGGGTATTCATAAGCGCTCCTATAGAGAGGCTGTCTTTCCAGGACTGGCCCACAAACCTGGCCGCCAGCGCACTGCCCACAAATTTGCCTACTACCGCCACCAGGATGATCAGGCCGCAGATACCCCATAAGCGGGCATCGTTCAGCAGGCCGATCTCCGTTCTGAGACCGGTAAATACAAAAAACAGGGGCAGCAAGATCACCACTGATACATCCTCAACCTTTTCGATAAATACATTGCGGAAACTGATGTTCGAAGGCATGATTACCCCCGCCATAAAAGCACCGAACAATGCATGGATACCAATCACCTCTGTAGTGTAAGCAGAGATCAGCAAGGTGATGAAAAATATGGCTACAACCGGTCTGCTCAGGGCTTCTTTGTGCGCATATTTTTTACCGATGCGGGCCAGCAAAGGCTGTACCACTTTCAGCATTAGTATCACATACAGCAGTGCCGCAAAAATGGTGGCCAGAGCACTTAAGGCCGATCCGGCTTTTACAATGGCAATTACCGCGGCCAGTATACACCAGGCGGTAATATCATCGGCTGCAGCACAGGTAATGGCTATGGTACCCAGCCGCGTTTTGGACAGACCTCTTTCCTGTACGATCCTTGCCAGTACGGGAAAGGCGGTAATACTCATGGAGATACCGGCAAACAAAGCGAAGGAAACAAAACCAATGCCCTGAGGGGCAAATTCGTTATAGATAAATAAGGCCAGCAGCATGCCCAGGAAAAACGGAAATATAATGCTGGCATGACTGATCACGATAGCATCTTTAGCCTTGGATTTAATGACATTCAGGTCCAGTTCCATACCGATCACGAACATAAACAGGATAAGGCCTATCTGGCTCAGGAATTGGAGGTTGCCTAATGAACTGGTGGGGAAGATAGCTTCAAACATACCCGGAAAGTAATGCCCCAGGAATGAAGGGCCGAGCATGACCCCGGCAATAATCTCACCGATTACAGAAGGCTGGTTCATCTTTTTGAACAGCATTCCGAAGAAGCGCGCCACCAGGATGATGGTGATAATCTGCAACAGCAATGTGGCTAAAGGATGGGTAAGATTATGCTTAGTGGTATCCCATATCTGACCCAGCGTATCGGAACTGCCCGATATTTTGGTCAGCTCTTTCTGCTCCAGGGCATGGCCCTGAGCAATGATGAAATATATTAATACCGAGAATAGTACAATCGTAAGGGTATAGAAAAGAAGGTTGCGCAATTTAGGCATGTAAATGGCTTTTTAGAATACAAACTTACTATTCCCGATCCGATATGTGCGCACTCTTGTAATGAATAAGCGAAAATTTATAATTAAATAGCATGCTCGTATTGCTTTGCAAAGGGAGATGTGCTATCCAGATAAGCTTAATAAAGACAGGGTGCTTATATGGTCGTCTAACGAACAATCACAATATTCATCAGCTCCTTTTCCTGTTGTTTCAGGAGTATATTGGTGCGCACCAGTTTCTCTGCTTCAGCAGGATCGGCGCAGTTTTTCAGCTGATCAAGGTTCTCCTGCAGGAAACGTTTCAGTAGTTTCAGTTTGAAGTAGGCAAATGAACTGCGTACATCACTTTCATACAGATCTTCCATCCTGGGCAGTTCAATATTGTATTTTTTCTCCCAGTTCTCACTAGGCAGGTGTTCTACATGCACCAGGTCTACTACTTTTTCCTTGATCGACTTCATCGGGTGATTGACGAAGAACTGCAGGGGAGGGTGCTCCTGCTTATCGGACCAGTACTGGTAATAGGCCATAGCAATATCATGCGCCAGTGCATTTTCAAAACTGGTAATGTCTATATTTTCAAAGAAGTAATCGGCCACAGAAGGCGATTCTTCATAAGGACGGAATCCGTACTCGATCAGCATTTTGATCAGCTGCCATTCTTCTTTATAGTCTTTCTGAAACAGGTTGAGCGATTCACTCTCGCTGCTGCTGAGTACATCCGGTTGTTCCTCGTATTCGCGGGGCGTAGCCGGTCGGGTGGCCTCACCTTTCTGCTGCTGCTTTACCTTTTCGCGGATAAAGTTATTGACGATACCGACAAAGGCATCCTCTTCCAGCTGCAATCGCTGCGACGCCTCCTTTATATAATGCAGTTGCAGCGTCGGGTTTTTGGTCCGGTCTATTTTACTGATCGACTCTGCAATTTCATTGACCAGTGCAGACTTTTTGAACGGATCATTCCGGGCTTCTTTCAGACCCAGATCCATCATAAAGTCGATCACATCCTTTTTATGCTCCTGTACATATTGCTCAAAAGCACTGCTGCCGTTTTGCTGTACATAGCTATCCGGGTCTTCACCTTCCGGTAACAGCACCAGTTTTACGATAAAGTTCTCTTCCAGCGCCATATCCAGCCCGCGCAGTGCTGCTTTGATACCCGCCGCATCACCATCATATAATATCGTCAGGTTGCGGGTCAGGTGACCGATCAGCTTCAGCTGGCCGGTAGTCAGGGAGGTACCACTGGAGGCCACCACATTCTCGATGCCTGCCTGGTGCAGGGAGATTACATCAGTATAGCCCTCTACGAGGTAGCATTCCTGTTTGTCATTGATCGCTTTGCGCGACTGGTATAAACCATATAAGACCCGGTTCTTGACATATAATTCATTCTCCGGGCTATTGACATATTTAGGCGCCTTATCATTCTTCTTCAGGATGCGGGCACCAAAGCCTAATACCTTACCGGTATTGGCGAAGATGGGGAAGATGACGCGGCCGCGATAGTTATCAAAGGTCCGTTCCGGCTTTACTTTAATAAGGCCCGCCTTTTCCATCAATTCCTGGCTGAAGCCTTTGGCAGTAGCCGCTTTGATAAAAGCATCCCACTGATCCAGACTATAACCCAGTTTGAATTTTTCTATAGTATCTTTTGTAAATCCCCGTTCGGCAAAGTAACTGCCCCCGATATTCTGTCCTTCTTCGTTTTTCAGAAGAATATCATGAAAATAATTCGCCGCAAAATCATTGATGATGCGCAGGCTTTCTTCTACCTGCTGCTGGGCTACATAAGATTCACTGGGTGCCGTTTCGTCGAGTTCTATATGATAAAACTCAGCCAGCCAGCGTATGGCTTCTACAAAAGAGAATTTTTCATGTTCTTCGATAAAAGCTACGGCATCACCTCCCTTTCCGCAACCAAAACATTTAAAAATGCCCTTGGCCGGGTTAATATTAAACGAGGGGGTTTTCTCATTATGGAACGGACAGTTGGCAATATAATTGGCGCCTCTCTTCTTTATGCTGATGAAATGGCCGATTACGTCTACAATATCCGTATGGTTGAGTACTTTCTGTATGCTTTCGTTCGAGATCATGTGTTGGTGCTAAAAATCTTTACCGCAGTGGAAACAATGCCACTTTTCTTTGTCAAACAATGCCGGTGCTATGCGGAACACCTGCTGCCCCAGAAAGGTTTTGCGGCTGGCATCCACTATAGTCGTATTCTTGCTGCCGCAATAAATACATACACGGTTGTCCGGGTCCAGCCCTTCGGGCTGTTCTTCCCAGTAAGCCGGAGTATCCTGCTCCGCATCCGCTTTATTTTCCAGCTGATCCAGCAGGGAGAGGGCGCGTGTTTCGTCCTCTTCTCTGACTTGTAATTTAATACCGCCAACAGCAAGGGGCATAAATACCGTACCCATATTATCGTTCAGCAAAGTAGAGGGTATGCCATAAGCATCCAGGCTCTGCTGGGTTACATGGGCCGAAAAATAGTCGCCGAATGAACGGATGGTGACCAGTTTACTCATAATAGGCTATTGATAGGGTGAGGTGCAAAATTAAGATATATTCTCCAGCAGGGAGATGGTAAAGCCATTAAGATTATCTATGGCATCTTTCATCTGCCAGTGGCTTTTGTCCCGTGGTTCTATATAATTAGAGATACTGCGCAACTGCAGATTGGCAATATCCAGTTCATTACAGACATAGTGCATCGCTGCACCTTCCATGCTTTCTATATGGCAGTCATACAGCATCTGCTGTATATGTATGGTAGCATCTTCAGGATTGCCTGTGATCTGATTCACCGATAGCCCCAGTGCTTTGGGCAGCCGGTCTATCTGGGGTATAAGCTCCTGTATGGGATTGCTTTTCAGCAATACCGCACTGCTATCTGACAGGCCCATCGCCAGCAGGTTCAGCAGGTTGCCCTCCTGGTCGCGTGCACCCAGGTCAGCGATCAGGTCATCCTTTACCCATACGGTAGTACCCAGTGGAATCGTAGGCTCCAGCACGCCCGCAATACCTAGTTGCAGTACAAAATCGGGGCGCTCCTGCATCACCATTCGGGTCAGGTTATAGGTAGTCGCTACCAGTCCTATACCGGTACATACCATGCGTATCTTCCAGTGACCGATGCAATACCAGCCCATTTCGTCGGGCATACCGCAGGTATCCAGGTAAGCCTGTACACCGGCAACCTCAAAAGGAGTGGCAGATATGATCAGAAGTTGCTTCATACACCAAAGGTACTAAAATCCGAATGGCTGTTTAATGTAGAAAATGTTAATCGTTATGCTTGCATATGTCAACAAAAGGTGATAAATTAGTAGTGCACTAAACCAATATATATCATGAACAAATCTTTTTTATTCATAGTGCTGGCTTTAGCAGCCTTACTGAACCTGCCCAACCGAGCTACAGCCCAGGCCGATTTTGCACCCATAGGGGCTACATGGTATCATGCATGGGCGAACTATAATGTAGGCTTCCCGGGCAATAATTTAGAAGGTATTGTACTCCAGGAGTCGGTATCCGATACCGTGATTAATAATATCACAACCCGAAAGCTCCGGCGAACTTCTTTCTCCCATAATGCACAGAACGCCCTTGTGAGTACACCGCTCAGCAATATATATGTATACGCAACCGAGGATACCGTATTTAGCTATGATGTCGATTCCAATCGTTTTGTACCCTTATACGTTTTTAATGTAGCAGTAGGTGATACCATGACCCATCACTCCATTGGTGCGCCCGCCCCTCCCGGGTTTGTAACTACCTGGAAAACGGTTGTGGATAGCATCGGATACCCCGTATATAATGGAAAACCGATTAAAAAGATATTTCATCATGAAGTGTATCCAAACCCGGGACAACGCCAACCGCCATATTTTCAATACATGGGTCAGCTGATGGGCGATTGGAACACATATTTTGTAGCGATACATATTCCGGAAGATAGTTATAGGATAAATGGGCTTCGTTGCTACCAGGATGATACCTTAAATGTGCATTTCACAGATGTTAATATTGTGCCTTGTGATTCTGTACCCCCTGGACCGAACTCCATTTCAGATGTTGACTTCCTTTCCCGCAAGCTGTCTGTTTATCCTAATCCGGCAACAGATCAGGTGACTATTGCACTGGATGGTATTGCCATGCAGTCGGTTGAGGTACTGGATATGCTGGGCCGAAGAGTATTATTGCAGGAATATAAAGCGGGCACTAACAAGACTATGACAGACCTGAGTAATATAAGCAAGGGTACTTATATATTGCGCATCAACACTAAAGATAAAGGGTCGGTGCACCGTAAAATTATCGTACAGTAATAGAGTAGTCATATATCTCCTTAAAATATAAACACACTGTTATGAACAAACAGATCGCACTTTTTTTACTGGCTTTTGTGTTCTTACTGAACCTGCCAGGCCGTGCTACGGCCCAGGCCGATTTTGCACCCATAGGGGCTACATGGTATTATGATTTTATCAGAATGAATTATCCTCAGGAAGGTAATACCGTTACGGGCGTTATGATCCAGGAATCAGTTGCCGACACGGTAATACAGGGAAAAGCGGCCCACATGTTAGTGAGAAAATTTCTTTTTCGCGGAGATAATAATGATATTCTGGCTTTCTTTGGAGGAATCGATTTTGTTTACGCAAATACTGATACCGTTTTTTACTTCAATGAACAGCTGAACCGATTTTTGCCCTTATATATATTCAATGTTCAGGCTGGCGATACGATGTTACATCGTGCGCTTCCTGAGTATCAAGTCCAGGGTGCAGATACTATCTGGAGAATTGCAGTAGATTCAGTATTGACCCGAAACTATAACAACCAACCAGTTAAGGTTGTCTATACTTCTGCCAATCACGATCCTTCTGGATCTTGGGATGATGGCGTTGCATTTAAAGGGCCTTATTGTCAGTATTTTGGACTCACAGAGGGGCATCTTACAGAGTATAATACCTTACATCCTCTTGGCGTAGATTTTATAATATACAAGCTAAGGTGCTATCAGGATGCTATTTTTGATGTACATTTCGGGGATTTAACTGTCGCCTGCGACTCCGTGCCACAGCAGTCTATGTCCATTTCAGATATTGACTTCCTGTCCCGCAAGCTGTCTGTTTATCCTAATCCGGCAACAGATCAGGTGACTATTGCACTGGATGGCATTGCCATGCAATCGGTTGAGGTACTGGATATGCTGGGCCGCAGGGTCTTTATACAGGAGTATAAAGCCGGTATCAGCAAGACAACGGCAGACCTGAGTAATGTAAGCAAGGGTACTTATATATTGCGCATCAACACTAAAGATAAAGGGTCGGTGCACCGTAAAATCGTCTTGAAATAGTTTTTAACAGTTAAACAATCAATAGCTTAGCCGCAGGCCTTCCGTACAGGATGCCTGCGGTTGCTTTTTTATGAAGATTTAAGAAACGGAAACAAGAAAAACATTTTACCTTTGCCGTGATTATATTTATATATACATGATATATCTTACCCGAGTAGAACATTTCAATGCCGCCCATAAACTGTATAATCCTGAATGGTCGGTTGAGAAAAACTTTGAAGTCTTCAGTAAATGTTCCAATCCTAACTGGCATGGCCACAATTATGAATTACATGTAACCGTAAAGGGAGAACCTAATCCTGAGACCGGCTTTGTGTATAATGCCAAAGAACTGAGCCAGATCATTAAAGACGTAGTACTGGAGAAAATAGACCACCGTAACCTGAACCTTGATGTTGACTTTATGGAAGGCAAATTTACCAGCGCCGAAAACCTGGCCATTGGTATCTGGGACCAGCTGAAGCCGCACATCGAAAAAGACGGTGTACAGCTGCACTGCATTAAATTACTGGAAACAAGAAATATATACGTAGAGTACTACGGTTAATCAATAAGAAAGAATGGCTTATAAAAAAATTGAAACGTACGACGAACACACTACCGAAGAATTGTCTTCTTTATACAAATCGGTAATTGTTGCGCTGGGAGAGGATGCAGAGAGAGACGGATTACAGAAAACACCAGAGCGCATGGCTAAGGCGATGCAATACCTGACGCATGGCTACCAGCTGGATGCAAGGGAAATCCTGAATTCGGCTAAGTTCAAGGAAGATTATAATGAAATGGTCATTGTGAAGGACATAGAACTGTATTCTATGTGCGAGCATCACTTACTGCCGTTTATCGGTAAGGCACATATTGCCTATATTCCTAACGGTTATATTACCGGGCTCAGCAAGCTGGCCAGGGTAGTGGATGTATATGCCCGTCGCCTGCAGGTACAGGAAAGGCTGACCGACCAGATACTGGCAGCACTGCAGGATACCCTGCAACCACTGGGTGTCGCGGTTGTAATTGAAGCAAAGCACATGTGCATGATGATGCGCGGGGTACAAAAGCAAAACAGTACCACAACCACTTCTGCATTCAGCGGGCAGTTCCTGAAAAATGAAACCCGTTCTGAATTTTTACGCTTAATTTCATCAGAATTATCTTAAATTGCGTGGACAAAAACCAATAAATAGGGGATAAAAAAAGAAAAAAGTCATGAATAAAAAACAATTCGTAACATTAGGATTGATGCTGGCTACGGCTACCGGCACCACTTATGCACAGAAAGCAAAGATCAAAGAAGCGAACAGTGCTTATGATAAAGCAACTGAGGCGCTGATGATGGATAAAAAAGATGAGGCTGCAACGCAGCTGAGCAAAGCAAAAGCAGCAGCAGATGAAGCTGTAGCTAATGCAGAAACATCTGGTAATGCTTCTGCATGGATGGCAAAAGCGGTTACCTACATCAGCATGGCACAACTGCCTGCTTTCCAGGATCAGAAATCATACAAAGCTGGTTTCGAAGCGTTTGAAAAAGCGGTATCCCTGGATGCTAAAATTGAAAATAAAACAGATGGTATTGATGCAGTAGTTAAGAATGCAGGTATTTTCTCATTCAACGACGGTATCTCCGAATTCAATAAAAGTAATTATGATGCGGCTATCGCAGCATTTGATGTAACCAAAAAAGCATTTGGTTATAAAAACGGTGCCTATATCAAAGATAATAAAGCCGTTTATGATACCGTACTGGCTCAGGCTAATATGTACAGCGCATATTCATCATACTACCAGAAAAAATATGATGAAGCAGTTCCAAAACTGGAAGCAGCAATGGCTAACCCGATTACTGCAGGAACAGTAGATCTGTACCGCGTTGCAGCTATGAGCTATAGTGAGCAGAAAAATGCTGCAAAACAACTGGCTACTATTGAAGCGGCAAAGAAAAAATTCCCGGGCAATAAAGATATCGCAGCAGATGAGCTGAACTATTATGTAACGCAGGGACAGCAGGATCTGCTGGTGAAAAAATTTGAAGAAGCAGTAGCACAAGATCCTTCAAACCCGCAATATATCAGCAACCTGGGTATCCTGTATTTAAACATGGCTACCGGTAAAGATGGTAATGCCCCTGCCAATGCAGAGGATATGTTCAAAAAAGCGGAAGCGCAAATGAAGAAAGCCATTGAACTGGAATCCAATAACCCGATTTACCAGTATCAGTTGGGTAATATGTTCGTGCAGAAATCTGATTATATCGCCAATCAGATGAACAAATTAGGAAGCACCAAAGCAGATAATGCCAAATACGATGGCTTATTCAACCTGAGAAACAGCTACCTGAAAGAATCATTAACTCCGTTTACTGCCGTAGAAAGAATCCTGGAGCCAAAACAAAAATCCAACAGCATCTCTCCGGATGAAAAAGGTTACCTGCTGGAAGCATTACAGGCAATGGGTAAGATCCACGCAGCATTAAATGATCCTGCTAAATCTGCAGAATACAAGGCTAAATTAAAATCTTACGAATAAGTAATAATGAATTGAATAACGAAAAGCAGCGTACTCAAATACGCTGCTTTTTTGTGCAATAAAGTGTAGTATCCTTTAGCCGGTTTACAGGAAAGAGGCAGCATATGCTAACTGAGTTATCCGCTTAAAGGAAATAAAGAGCAGCATTATATTTTAGGCATTATATTTAATCTATTATTACCTTTTGCCTTGATGCAAAAGGTAGCGCCAAAAAATCAAGGCTGTATAAATCCCTGGCTAAAAATCAATGTGTC
>Ga0256898_1000567_pt1 | contig 13687 bp, 12 predicted proteins | sample MC6MC0686MT_FD_186333 | JGI IMG/M metagenome (GOLD analysis project Ga0256898, IMG submission 186333) | Metatranscriptome of enriched soil aggregate microbial communities from Iowa State University, Ames, United States - MC6-MC0686-MT... | ecosystem: Environmental > Terrestrial > Soil >... | reverse complement strand
TCCCACGCCTGCCGGAGCATGTCGCGCGCGGGATAAGCCCTGACCCTGCCGGGCCACATTCCGCCAATGCGCCACTCGACGGTGCCCTCGTAGGGCTGCAGCACCTGTTCAAGCACCTCGATGACGGTACCGTGGAAGATGCGCGAATCGCAGTTCAGCGTCGCACGCCACACGAACGGGCGCAGCACGAATTCGAAAACCGCCGCGCGATCCTCAACGCAGCGGATGCGCGCTGAAACGATTTCGCCATTGATATGGCGGGTATCGGCACCGACGTTCACGCGCGCGGTATCGCCTGTCGCGCCGGCGCGGAAAGTGCCGATGCCCGCAACCTGGATCGCGACGGTGCCCGATGTGCCGACGATCTTCGCCAGGTCGAGCTGCGCGGCACTCGCCGGGTCCTGCAGGAAGTCCGGGTTTTCGACCTCGGTTTCCACGACGTATTCGAACAGCTCGCCCACCGCCTCGCGTCCTCGGAGACTGCGGACCGTCAGCATCGGCTCACGGGTTTCGATGCATTGCCGGCTGCGGTAATCGACGCCGACGATTTCGGGAAGCGCGGCACCGCTGAACGTGAGAGTGCGCGTTGGGGTCGTCCACCGGGTCATGCTTGCCTCGCTTCAGCGGGTCGGGGAACAGTGGGAAGCGGCTCGTCCGCCCATTGCGTCTGCGCATCGCCGGTCGTGTCCGGCGTATGCGGCTGGATAAGCCACGACATTGTCAGCCCCCTCCAAAAGTTATGTTTCATATGCCGCTGGCTGACCAGACATTTTGGAATCCTACTAAATTTCTCTACGAGGTCCCCCTTTTCCATTGAGGTCTCGGGCCTCTGCATTATCAAATCGATCCCGACCGGCGTACAGATGGAAACTGTCGCAGTTTTGTAAAACAAAATCGGGATAGGTCTTACGCATAACCAGCTAACGGATTGACTGACGCTGGACAGAACCAGATCGTCCGCAAGATAGGAAAGGCACGAAAAAAAGCCCGCACGAGGCGGGCACAGTAACTATCGGGGGAAGGCAGACGCCACAGAGAATTGGACAACCGACCGCACACCCGCACTGCACACGTAGTGCAGATAGAGGCTCGATAGGCCCACTCCGTGGAGAGCAAAAAGGTGACTCGCCGCAGTGCAGAGATACGCACACAGTCACCTATGACAGGGCCAAAAACGCACCTATGATTTCCCAGCCCGTGTCATACCACCGCGCGCGCTCAACACCCACAGCCTTAACCGACTCACGCAGACAGCCGATCAGCGCAAGCCGCCAGAAGACCTCAAGCCGACCGAGCCGCTGTGCGATTCCCGACACGCATAAACGAACTCCGCTCAACGATCGCGCCGAACAGCAGCCCGATCGTCGCCCACATGATCGCCTGCATGCCGAGTGCAGCCACACGGAACTTCCACAGCAGCGCCGCGGGAAAACCGGCCGGCGTTTCGTCGATCACGGGCATCGACATCTGCACCGCGGCAATGATGGCGATGAACACAAGTCCGGCCACGATCGAGCCGTTCCATGCGCCAAGTTTCATCGCCGCGCGGCGCCGGACCTTTAGCGAAAAAACCATCGCGGTCAGCGAGATGGCGATCATCAGAAAAAACAGGCCTGTGCGCGTTCCGATCGTCTCCGGGTCGCCGACCGCTGGCGGGTTCGCCGGATACTTGATGTTAGGAACGATCACCAGTGCGACGAAAGCGCCAAGCGCAAGCCACGCCGACAACGCACGTGCGCTCATCGTCCCCACTCGCCCGTACGCATAGGCAAACACCAGAGAGAACAGTCCGCCGAATGCCGCGCCGTAGGTCACTACGCCGGTGAGCAATCCCAATCCGGCTTGCGTATCGCGACTGACCAACTCCTGCTCATGCGCTTGCTCGTGCGCGTCCGCACCCGCAGCCGCACCGGCGTGCTCATGCTCATGCATTGCGCCGGCTCCGTCCCCGGCTTTCTCTTCGAAGGCAATCGCCTGATTGACCTGCGGCTCGCCCGCCACTCGCGCAAACGCGAACGTGAGCAGCCCCGCGGCGATGCCTGCAAGCATCCCGCGCAACAACAACTTACCGACCATGTTCTGCTCCGTTAGTGGCAGGGAAAGCCGAGCAGATGGCGGCCGTCGTGCACGAACTCATGCACGTACATGCCAGGCACTAAGGACGTGGCGCCCTGTTCCGCACCGACGAAATACAGCGCGAGCAACAGCAGCAATCCTCCGAACACGGCCCATGGCAGCAGTTCACGCAACGGAATCGGCGTGGGCTGAATGGCGGGCTGGCCGGCGGTATCGAAAACAGCTTCAGTCATGATGGACATCTCCTGGGGTAGCGCGCCCCGTAGTCGATTGCAGAGGAATGATGCGAAGCTCAGGTCTGGCTTTCGGCTTGTGATGCCGATTACAGTGGCGCGACCGCGCCGGGCTTTCACCGGCTTCCGCGCTTCGCAGTGCGGCTATTCTACGCGCTAAACTTCCGCGCCAGCTACCACGCAGCGACACGAGCGCATATTGACGGGAACTCAAAAATGAACCTGCGGCTGTTACTGGTCAGCCATGCGCCAACCGCGGCCATGCGCGCGGGCCGCTTTCCCGCCGACGATCCGCTCGACGCCCGCGGCCTCGGCGAAGCGCAAGCAGCGCGAGCGCGCCTGTCGTTTGCCGACAATGAAAGCGCATTCGTCAGCCCCGCCGCCTGCGCGCGCGAAACGGCCCTGGCGCTCGGCCTCGCTGCGAAGGTGGACACCGCGCTTTCGGATGTCGACTACGGCCAGTGGCGAGGCCAACGCCTCAACGATCTTGCCGCGCAAGCGCCAGACGCACTGGCAGCCTGGACGCACGACCCCGACGCCGCTCCTCACGGCGGCGAATCGTTCAGTCAGGTCGTGAAGCGGATCGGCGAATGGCTCGACGCAATAGACGTCGCGCCGGATGGCGCGTCGCACGCTGTCCACGATGTGGTCGCCGTGACGCATGCGCCGCTGGTCCGCGCGGCGATCGTCCATGTGTTGGGCACATCGCCATCGGTGTTTTCGCGCATTGAAATCCCGCCGCTCGCGGTCGTCGAACTGCATCGCTCGCAACGACGGGGCTGGACATGGCGGCCGACGTCGTCGTGACCTTGCCGGAACAACCAAGGTTATTCGTCCGATACCGACAGCCGCGCCGCCCACGCGAACTCACACGGCGCTGATCACGCTTTTCCGCCGCCGCACACCCGCCAACCATGGTCTTCCCACAATAGGCATGCAACTTGCATTCTGGCGATACCGGCTGACGGACCAGGCCAATTATTCGATGCTATAACCACGCTATGTCAAAAGACGCTGCCACTCACAAGCCTACCCGCCTTTGCTCAGGAATCGAGGGAATCGATAACATCCTGGGAGGCGGCCTCACCCCGCACCGCATGTACCTGGTGGAGGGCGCGCCGGGAACGGGTAAAACCACCCTGGCGTTGCAATTTTTACTTCAGGGCGCTGAGGAAGGGCAGGCAGGTCTGTACATTACGCTGTCCGAGACGCGTTCAGAACTGATCTCGGTAGCTGACAGCCACGGCTGGGATTTGAGCCAGTTCCACATCCTGGAACTGGTCTCCGACGAAGGTTTGGATCCGCAATTCGAGCAGACGGTGCTCCATCCGGCCGAGGTCGAACTCGGCGAAACGGTGCGAAACGTCATCCAGCAGGTCGACGAGATCAAGCCTGTGCGGATCGTGCTCGACAGTCTGTCCGAGTTGCGCCTGCTGTCGCAGAACGCACTACGCTACCGGCGGCAAATCCTCGCGTTGAAACGCTATTTCGCCACGCGCGCATGCACGGTCTTGCTGCTCGACGACAATACGTCCGACCCGGGCGACGTGCAATTGCATAGCATCGCTCACGGCGTGATCGCGCTCGACAACGTCGTGCACGACTACGGCGGCAATCGCCGGCGCCTGCGCATTGCCAAGATGCGCGGCATCAAGTTCCGCGAGGGATACCACGACTTCACGCTCGACACCGGCGGCATCCATGTCTATCCGCGCCTCGTCGCGGCCGAGCATCACGCCAAATTCGATACACATGTGGTGAGCACGGGCACTGGAGGTCTCGACGCGCTGCTGGGCGGCGGACTGATACCTGGCACCAACGCGCTCCTGATCGGCCCTTCGGGTGTCGGCAAAACCACCACCGTGGTTTCGTGCCTGATTGCGGCTCTCGAACGTGGCGAACGCTGCGTCTACTATGTCTTCGACGAAACGCTGGTCACCCTTGTCGCGCGTTGCGCGACGGTCGGCATGAATCTGCAGCCCTATGTGGACAACGGACTATTGACGCTGCGTCAGATCGATCCCGCCGAGATCTCGCCCGGCGAGTTCGCGAGCGACGTTCGCACCTCCGTCGAGAAAAGAGGCGTGAAATATGTGGCGATCGACAGTCTCAACGCTTACCTGCAAGCAATGCCCGGTGAGCGCTATCTGCTGTTGCAGATGCACGAACTGCTCGGGTATCTGAACCAGCAAGGCGTCATGACGATGCTCGTGCTGGGACAGCATGGGATTATCGGCGAGGTTCAGAGCGATATCGATATCAGCTACCTGAGCGACGTCGTCATTCTGTTCCGCTATTTCGAACACCACGGTGAAGTGCTGACCGCCGTGACGGCAGTAAAGAGCCGCGCTAATGCCCATGAACGTTCGATCCGCCAGTTCCGGCTCACGAGCCATGGCGTCGAAGTGGGTGAAGCGCTGCGCGACTTCGAAGGCGTGCTTTCCGGCTTGCCGTCTTATCGCGGCACCACGGCGCTACTTGGCTCGACGGAGCGTGTCATCGACACGTCGCGGCAGTAACGTCATGGAGCAACGGGTCCTGATTCTCGCGCCTTTTGGCCGCGACGCCGATGTTATTGCCGAGGTTCTGCACAAGGATCAACGTCTATGCGTGCCGTGCCGCGACGCGGACGCCCTCACCGAGGCGCTCGACGCCGGCGCGGGTAGCGCGCTCATCGCTGAAGAAGCGCTCGCCGGCGAACATGCGACGCGTCTATTCCGCTGGCTGGAGCAGCAGCCGGCGTGGTCCGACTTTCCGTTCATTCTGCTTGCGGCCACGCGCGTGGGGCATCGCTCGGCGCGCGGGATCGAAGTGCTGGAGCGCCTGGGCAACGTAGTCGTCCTGGAGCGTCCGCTGAACTCCGAGACGCTGCGCCGCGCGGTGGCCTCGGCGCTGCGCGCCCGTGCGCGGCAATATGAATCGCGCCGCCATCTGGCTGAGCGGATCGAAGCGCAGGAAGCGCTGGTGCAACTGAACGACTCGCTCGAAGGCCGCATCGCCGAACGTACGCATGAGCTCGCTTCAGCCAACAACCGGCTGATGATGGAGATTCACGAGCGCGCAAAAGTGCAGGCCGTGCTCGTGCAATCGCAGAAGATGGAAGCGCTCGGGCAACTCACCGGCGGCATCGCACACGACTTCAACAATCTGCTGAACGTCATCATGGTCAACTCGGAACTGATCTCCCGGGTGAGCAGTGACGAGCGCATTCGCGGTATGGCGGCGACGGTCAAGCGCGCAACCGAACGCGGCGCGAAACTGACCGGCCAGTTGCTGACGTTCTCGCGCAATAGCAACCTCGATCTGAAGGCCGTCGACGTCGTCGCGTTGCTGCAAGGCATGCGCGACATCATCACCGTGTCGCTGGGATCGGGTATCAGCTACAGCAACGACTTCGAAAGCGACGAGATGTGGACGCAGGCCGACGCCAATCAGCTGGAACTGGCCGTGCTCAACCTCGCGATCAACGCGCGCGACGCAATGCCCGGCGGCGGCCAGCTCAGTGTCCGCGTGAAGCAGCGCACAGCGCCTGATCAGACGCTTGCCGAAGGCCGCTATGTCGTGATCGAAGTCACCGATACGGGCTCGGGCATACCGCCCGATATCGTGTCGCGCGTGTTCGATCCGTTCTTCACGACTAAGCCGATCGGCAAAGGGACGGGACTCGGCCTCAGCCAGGTGTACGGCATCGCGCGGCAAGCCGGTGGCACCGCGAGACTCTTCAGCGAAGAAGGCGCCGGTACGACGGTCGAGGTGTGGTTGCCGCTACGCGACCCCGTCGCGCCGCAGGCTGCGGAGGCGTCCAATATCGAAGCGAACGCCGTGGGCGAAAAGCGCGTGCTGGTGATCGAAGACGACAGCGAAGTACGCGCCATGCTCGTCGAGTCGCTGAAAATGCTCGGCTACCACGTGACGGAAGCCGCTGACGGGCGAGCCGGACTCAACCGCCTGCGGGACGACAACCCCGACCTGCTGATGGTCGACTTCGCGATGCCGGGCATGAACGGCATCGACGTGATCGCCGAGGCGCGCAAGATGCGCAGCGATTTGCCGGTGATTCTCGCAACCGGTTATGCCGACATCGACATTTCCGGTCTTGCGGTAGAACGCTGCACGGTACTGCGCAAACCTTTTCAGCTCGACGATCTCGCGAGGACGATCAGACTCGGACTGGTCGCGTGACGCTCGTGCGTCGCCATGCGCCGCTAAAAATTCCAATTCGATAGTTTGCTAACGATTGTTTTGGAAATACAATACCGGCCATGACGAATCTCGACGCCTTACGCCGCAAAGTGAGCAGCACACTCGTGATCGCTGCCAGAAAGTGGCGGCGCACGAGTCATGGCGTGCTGTCCGCGTTCAACGTCTCCGAGGCCTGCGCCACGCCGCTGCTCACCGCGAGCCGGCTCGGCGAGGCGGTTCGTCAGGTCACGCTGGCCGATTACATCGGCATCGAAGGACCTTCGCTCGTGCGCCTGCTGGACCAACTGTGTGCTGCGGGCCTGATGCGTCGCGACGAAGATCCCGAAGACCGCCGCGCTAAAACGGTGGTGCTGACAAAGGCGGGCCGCGCGGTGACCGAGAAGATGGAAGAAGAACTGGTCACACTGCGCGCGCAGGCGCTCAAGGGCGTTTCACGCAGCGACCTCGAAGCAACCTTGCGGGTGCTTGCCGCGTTCACAGCCGATTCCGCGGAAGAGTCAGAAAGCGCCAGTGCCACGAAGTCGACGCGGTCCACGAGCCCGGCCAAAAATACAAGCCGCCCCAGCCGCACAACTGCGCCACGCAACGTCAACAGATCGGCGTAACGCGTCATGATCTACCCCTCCGTTCGCGACTGGCTGTTCTCGGTCAAGACGTTTGCCGCCGCGATGATCGCGCTGTACATCGGCCTGGCGCTCCAGTTGCCACGGCCCTACTGGGCAATGGCGACCGTCTATATCGTGTCGAATCCGTTCGTCGGCGCAACGCGTTCCAAGGCGATCTATCGCGCGCTCGGCACCGCGCTCGGCGCGTCGGCGGCTGTACTGCTCGTGCCGCCCTTTGTCGAATCTCCGTATCTGTTCAGCGTGATTCTCGCGCTATGGGTCGGCACCCTGCTCTATCTCGCCGTATCGGACCGCACTGCGCGCAGCTACGTGTTCCTGCTCGCGAGCTATACGATGCCGATCATCGCGCTGCCCGCGGTCACGAATCCGGCCGGCGTGTTCGATCTTGCCGTTAGCCGCACAGAAGAGATCACTCTCGGCATCGTGTGCGCGAGCATCGTGGGCAGCGTGCTGTTTCCGAGCCGGCTCGCGCCGACCATCATCGAACGGACCGACGCATGGTTTCGCGACGCCGCGTTCTACGCGACCGAAACGCTGTCGGGCCGCATCGCGGGCACGGCGATTTCCGCCGCGCGGCAGCGGCTCGCGACCACCATCAACGGCCTGGAATTGCTGTTGAGCCAACTGGCCTACGACCACACACGCCCCGACATTCTCACGCGCGCGCAGGAACTTCGCGGACGCATGCAATTGCTGCTGCCGATCATGTCGTCGCTCGCCGATCCGCTGCTCGCGCTGTACAACAGTGGCAGTCACAAGTGGCCGGACGGGCTCGAGGCGCTGCTCGCCGACGTGATCAAGTGGTTCAACGCGCCTCTGCCGGCAGCCAGCGCGGGCTATCATCCGGACGCCGCAGCAGATGCGCTGCGTGAGCGCATTGCAGCGATGCAGCCGCCGCCCGCCGCGCTCGCGACATGGGACGGCGCATTGCTGTCGAATGCGTTATGGCGCATGAGGCAGGTCATCGACGTATGGCAGGACTGCCGCTCGCTGCGCATCATCATCACGCGTGAAGAGGGCTCATGGCGGCCTCGTTTTCGTCATTGGCGGCTCGGTGGCACCGAGCGCTTCTACGATCGCGGCATGATGTTGTTCTCCACCGGCTCGGCAGCCGCGGCTGTCATTCTCGCGTGTAGTCTGTGGATCGAATCGGGTTGGGCAGACGGCGCCAGCGCCGTGACACTTGCCGCGGTAGCCTGCTGCTTTTTTGCCGCGCTCGACGAACCCGCGCCAATGGTCTTCCGCTTTTTCGTCGCTACCGCTATCGCCGTGGTGGCGGCAGGCGTCTATCTGTTCGCGGTACTGCCGCACGTGCATGACTTTCCGATGCTGGTGGTTCTCTTCGCCGCGCCGTTCATTCTCGTGGGCACGCTGATTCCGCGCCCGCAGTTCAACCTGGCCACGGTGCTGGTCGCCGTGAACACCGCCACGTTCATCAGCATTCAGGACGCGTACGACGCCAACTTTCTGACCTTCCTGAACAGCAATTTCGCGGGCCTCGCGGGGCTGCTGTATGCGTATCTGTGGACGCGGGTCACACGCCCGTTCGGCGCGGAACTTGCCGCAGCGCGCCTGTTGCGTTCGAGCTGGACCGACGTCGCGTTAACCGCGTCCACGCGGACAATTGAAGACCCGCGCAATCACGCGGCCCGCATGCTCGACCGTTTGATGCAATTGATCCCGCGGCTTGCGGCGACCGACGACCATCGTCATCCTTCCATCGAAAGCTTTCGCGACCTGCGCATTGCGTTCAATGCACTCGATCTGCGACGTCTCACGCGCAAGCTCGGCGGCGAAGCGCCCGCTGCGATCGACCGCGCGCTCGACGGCGTGCGCGCCTATTATGAAAACTGCGTGAACCGTCGCTCGCGCGAACCGGTGCCGGACAGCCTGATGTCGTCGATCGATTCGGCTGTAGCGCGCGTCATTGCACAAGGGCTCGCCAATGCCGGCGCGCCGGGCGCGAACTCGCAGGCTTCGGCACGTCATCTGCGCGAAGCGCTTCATGCGCTTGTCGGCTTGCGTCTTTCGCTATTTCCAGCCACGCTGCAAACACCCACGCCGCCCGCAACTGAGGCGAACGCGTAATGCCGCCGCTCAACACTCTGCTCCCTTCCCGCGATGATCGGTGAAATAGATATCTTCGGCGTGTTCGTGCCGGCCGTGCTCGTGCTGATGCTGGTCGCCTATCTGATCAACCTCGCCATTCGCACGGCGCTCGCGCGCGTCGGCTTTTACCGCTACGTGTGGCATCGCTCCATTTTCGACCTCGGCATCTATGTGCTGGTGCTGGGCCTTGTCGTCGTCGTTTCGCACAGACTCGTTTCGTGAAATCAACGTGAAAAAAACCTGGTTCTCCGTCGGTCAGATCGTGCTGACCCTGATCGTCGTCGTGGCCGCGGCACTCGTGCTGTGGAAGCTGGTCGACTACTACATGTTCGCGCCGTGGACCCGCGACGGGCACGTGCGCGCCGACGTGATCCAGGTCGCGCCGGACGTGTCGGGGCTGATCTCATCGGTTCAAGTGGTGGACAACCAGCAGGTCAGGCAAGGGCAGGTGCTGTTCGTCATCGACCAGGCGCGTTACACGCTCGCGCTGCGTCAGGCCCAGGCCACCGCGCAGCAACGTCGCGCCACGCTCGATCAGGCGCGCCGCGAGGACGTACGCAATCGCAAACTCGGCAATCTGGTCGCCGCCGAAGTCGCGGAAGAAAGCCGCTCGCGCGTGGACCAGGCGGAAGCGGCGCTCGCGGACGCGAACGTCGCAATCGACACCGCAAAACTGAACCTGCAACGCGCGACGATCATGAGCCCGGTGGACGGTTACCTGAACGACCGCGCGCCGCGTGCCGGCGAATTCGTTGCCGCCGGGCGGGCGGTGGTTTCGGTTGTCGATATGCATTCGTTTCGTGTCGACGGCTACTTCGAGGAAACGAAGTTAGGCGGTATCGACATCGGCCAGCCGGTTGACATCAACGTGATGGGCGAGCCGCATTTGCTGCGCGGCCACGTGCAAAGCATCGTCGCGGGCATTGAAGATCGCGACCGCACGCAAGGCTCCAATCTGCTGCCGAACGTGAATCCCGCCTTCAGTTGGGTACGTCTCGCGCAGCGCATTCCGGTGCGCGTCGCGCTCGATGAAGTGCCCACAGACTTCCGCATGATCGCCGGGCGTACTGCTACCGTGTCGGTGCGCGACCTGGCGAATGCGCGCGCTTCGCATGTCACGGGAGCGTCGAGCGCATCCGCCGCAACGCCTGCGAGTGCCGCGGCCACTTCGGGCGCCTCGCAATGAAACTGCCGCGCACCGTGCCGTTTATGCGTTCGCTCGGGCTGCCGCGACCGCAATTGCAACTGCAACGCCGACTGTGGCTGTTGCCGCTGCTGCCTTTGACGGCGGCGCTCAACGGCTGCATGAACGTCGGCCCCAACTACTCGCTGCCGAAAGACGCACTCGTCAACGCGCCGCTCGCGAATGCGCAGATCGAGGGGGCGGACGCAACGCTCACCTCACGCGGCAACGTGCCGGCTGTGTGGTGGAAACTGTACGACGATCCCGTGCTGAACGGTCTCGTCGACGAAGCGCTTCAATCGAACACCGACTTGCGCGTGGCCGCCGCCAACCTCGCGCGCTCGCGCGAGGCGCTGGGCGTCGCGCAGGCGCAGGGCGGGTTTTCCGGCAACGCCTCGGCGGTGATCGAACGCGCGCAGGAATCGGCCGAAAAATACTTGCTGACTGAAAAACTGCCGGTCGTGAATGAAGGCGACATCGGCATCAGCGTTGCGTACGAAATCGATCTGTTCGGCAAGCTTCGGCGCGGCGTGGAAGCGGCGCAAGCCGACACCGAGGCCGTGCAGGCCGCGGCCGATCTCGCGCGAATCACGGTGGTCGCCGACGTGGTGCGCGCCTACGTCGAACAATGCTCGGCGGCCGAGGAACTGGAAATCGCGCAGCAGTCGCTCGCATTGCAGAGACAACGCGTGGATGTATCGCGCCGTCTGCGCGATGCCGGCCGTGGCAATCAAACAGAAGTCACGCGCGGCCAGACGCAGGTCGATACGTTGTTCGCGGATATTCCGCGCTACACCGCGCGCCGCAAGATTGCGCAGTACCGGCTCGCGGCTTTGCTCGCGCGTGCGCCGTCGGACCTGCCGCCCGCCGTCCTCGCTTGCGAGAAGCTGCCGCAGATCCGTCAGCCGATTCCGGTGGGCGACGGCGCAGCGCTGCTCAAGCGTCGACCCGATGTGCGCGAGGCCGAGCGTCAGTTGGCGGCATCCACGGCGCGCATTGGCGTCGCTACCGGCGCGCTGTACCCGACGGTGAGCATCGGCGCATCGGCGGGTGTGACGGGCGTTCTGGAAGACCTCGGCACCTCGCCGACCGCGCGCTGGGGTTTCGGTCCTCTGATCAGCTGGACGTTCCCGGCGAACGGTGCGCGCGGCCGCGTACGCGAAGCGCAGGCGTCGAGTCAGGTCGCGCTCGCGCGCTTCGACGGCGTCGTGCTGACCGCATTGCGCGAAACCGAAACGAGCCTCGCCACCTATGCCTCCGACTACGCTCGCGCTGACGCATTGCGCGCCGCGCTGCAGTCGGCGACGCAATCCGCTGACGAAACGCATCGGCTCTATCGCGCAGGCCGCGAGTCGTTTGTCTCCGATCTGGACGCCACCCGCACGCTAACGTCGACGAAATCTCAGGTGGCGGTCGCGGAAGGTCAGGTGGCCATTGACCAGGTCAATCTGTTCCTTGCTCTCGGCGGCGGCTGGGAGGAGACACAGGCAGCGGCACCGCATATGCCGACACCATCGGGGGCGACGCCAGTCAGATCACAGCAGGCAACCCCGGTGACCCAAGCTCCGTAATACCGGCACTCAAGCTTACGATTTATTTTTGGCGACATTTCTTTTGCCTTTCAATTGCGGTTAAATACGTGCCACCAACCACAACACGTTACGAGGCCAAGCTATGTCGTCGTTCATGAAAAGCGCAGCAGCACTGGGCGGATGCATTGGCATCTTCACGGCCGTCGTGGCCGTGGTTGAGTTGCTGGCAGGCTAACTCCATCGCCCACGAAGCGCCGGCTATTACACAGGCCGGCGCTTCGCCGCTTCGTGAATCGCGGCGCGCACGCGGGGATACGTGCCACAGCGACATACGATGTTGCTCATTGCCGCGTCGATGTCGGCGTCAGTCGGGCGCGGCTTCTGTTTTAGCAGCGCGCAGGCGGCCATCAGTTGCGCGCTCTGGCAATAGCCGCACTGCACCACATCGAGATCGATCCAGGCGGCCCTCAACGCTTGCGCCTCGGCACCTTGCATCCCTTCAATGGTCGTTATCTTCTGTGTATTCAGGGTCGACATGGGTGTCTGACACGACAGGCACGACTTGTCGTTCAGGTGCACCGTGCACGCCCCGCAAATGCCGACGCCGCAGCCGAACTTGGTGCCGGTCATGCCGAGTTCGCAACGCAGCACCCACAATAGCGGCATATCGGGTTCCGCTTGCACTGCCACCGCGCGGCCGTTGATGTTCAGCGATCGCATGCGTGTCTCCCGCGTTACGTGAGCTTCAAGGGCAATGTGCGCAGCCGCTTGCCGGTCAGCGCGAACACCGCGTTTGCTACGGCGGGCGCGACCGGCGGCACACCCGGTTCGCCGACACCCTGCGGATGCAGGCGACTCGGCATGATGTCGGTTTCGATTACCGGGCAATCGTTGATCCGCACCACCGGAAAGTCGACGAAGTTCTTCTGTTCCACTTGCCCATTCACAATCGTGATCTCGTCCTGCAATGCAGCGGACAGACCGAATACGATTCCGCTCTCCATCTGCTGACGAATCAGATTGGGGTTCACAGGCAAGCCGCAATCGATCACACACACCACGCGATGCACGCGGATTCGCCCGCGCGGCCCGATCGACACTTCCGCGACCTGCGCCACCACACTGCCGAACGCCTCGTGAAGCGCGACGCCGCGCGCACGCGGCGCGCCATCGGCGGCATGGGTCAACGGCTCGTGCCAGTCCGACAGCGCGGCCACGCGCTGCAGCACCGCCAGATGCCTCGGGTGCTGCGCCAGCAGCGCAGCGCGAAACGCCACGGGATCCTGGCCTGCGGCGGCAGCGAGTTCGTCGGTGAAGCTCTCGGTGAAGAAGGCTTGATGCGAGTGCCCGACCGAGCGCCAGAAGCCGACAGGCACCGACAATTCCACGATCTTGTGCGCCACTCGCACGACGGGCCATTCGTATGGCTGATCGAATGCGCCTTCAGAAGTGGTTTTGTCGATCGGAATGCGCGGCACGCCGTAATAGCGCGAGAGCGCTTCGGGCACGATCGCCTGACTCGCGGATGCGCTGTGCCACGCAATCAGCTTGCCGTTGTTGTCGAGACCGGCCCTCAACCGGGCAACGCATGCCGGCCTGTAGAAATCATGCGTGAAGTCTTGCGCGCGCGACCACAACGTTTGAACGGGATGGCCGTCCGCCTCGCGTGCAATCAACGCGGCCTGTGCAATGTAATCCAGTTCGAGACGCCGCCCGAACGCGCCG
>Ga0256898_1000565_pt1 | contig 13695 bp, 10 predicted proteins | sample MC6MC0686MT_FD_186333 | JGI IMG/M metagenome (GOLD analysis project Ga0256898, IMG submission 186333) | Metatranscriptome of enriched soil aggregate microbial communities from Iowa State University, Ames, United States - MC6-MC0686-MT... | ecosystem: Environmental > Terrestrial > Soil >... | reverse complement strand
GAACGGTTTGCTTTTCAGGTTGCAAAGGCGATTGCTGCTCGCCGCGCAACAAGGCCGCTGCGCACCACGCTCGAGCTTGCCGAGTGCGTCGCCAGCGCCGTCCGCACGCGCGAAAAGGGGCAACATCCGGCCACACGCACCTTTCAAGCTTTACGGATTTACATCAATCGGGAACTCGAAGAGCTCGCGCGCACCCTCGCGTCAGCTTTAGACCTGCTTGCCCCGGGGGGGAGGTTGGCGGTGATCAGCTTTCATTCGCTTGAAGACCGCATGGTCAAGCAGTGCATCGCGGCGGCGGCCAGGCCGGCTGCCGCGCATGCACGCCTGCCCCTGCGCGAAAGCGAAATGCCCCAACCCGTGGTGCGGTCCCTCGGCAAGGTCGTGGCCGAGGACGATGAGGTCTCGTCCAACGCCCGCGCCCGTTCCGCCATTCTGCGTGCGGCCGAGCGCACCGAAACGCCGCTGCCTGCCGAAGGCGGCTTTGCGTTTGTGAAGATCGGCTCGCTGCCCGGCAGCGACCTCGTCCCGCCGCCTCGGCGTGGCGGTAAGGGAGGGCGCCGCTGATGGGTCGCGTCAATCTGATCGTTGCGGCTTTGCTGATGCTGTCGGCCATTTCCCTGGTCACCAGCCGGTATCAGTCGCGCCAGCTCTTTGTGGAGCTGGGCCGCGATCAGGCGCATGCGCGCGACCTCGAAACAAACTGGCGACGCCTGCAGCTTGAGCGCGCCGAGCTGGCCCGCAATGCGCGGGTGGACGCCATTGCGCGCGACGGTCTGAAGATGATTCCCATCGTTCCGGACCGCACGCTATATATGAATCAGGCGCCCGTGCCCGCGGCTGCCGGAGGCACGCAATGAAGCGCGTGCCCTTCTTCGACAATCCCGTGCTGCGCGGCAGCTTGCCCACGTGGCGCGCGCGCCTGGTGCTGATCCTGCTGTTTGGCGGATTCACCGTGCTGGCCGGCCGCGCGCTGTTCCTGCAAGGATTGTCGACGGAGTTTTTGCAGCAGCAGGGCGAGCGCCGCTACGAGCGCACGCTGACGCTGGCCGCCACGCGCGGCAAGATCATGGATCGCAATGGCGCGGTGCTGGCATCGAGTGTGCCGGCGCGCGCCATCTGGGCAATTCCGGAAGACGTGAAGCAGGCCACGCCCGCGCAGCTGGACTCGCTGGCCAAGCTGCTGGACACGCCTGCGGGTGATTTGCGCCGCCGTCTCGTGGACGAGGACAAGAACTTCGTCTATCTGAAGCGCCAGGTCTCGATGGACGTGGCCGACAAGATCAAGCAGCTTGGTCTGCCCGGCGTGCACCAGCAGCCTGAAACCCGCCGCTACTACCCCGACGGCGACGTGATGGCCCACGTGGTGGGTTTCAACAGCGTCGAAGACCAAGGCCAGGAAGGCGTCGAGCTGACGTTCAACCAGCAGTTGTCCGGACGCCCGGGAAGCCGCCGGGTCATCAAGGACCGGTTGGGCCGCGTCATCGAAGACGTACAGGCCGTCACGTTGCCGGTGGACGGCCGCGACCTGCGCCTGTCCATCGACACGCGCCTGCAGTACCTGGTGTTCAAGGAGCTGAAGGACGCCATGGACAAGCACCGCGCCAAGGGTGCGACGGCTGTGGTCGTGGACGTGCACACGGGCGAGATCCTGGCGCTGGCCAACGTGCCGACCTTCGATCCGAACAATCGCGAAACCTTCCATGGCGCCAATCTGCGCAATCAGGCGATCACGGATACGTTCGAGCCGGGCTCCATCATGAAGCCCTTTACCGCCGCGCTGGCGCTGGACCTGGGCCGCATCAGCACGTCGACGCAGTTCGAGACGGGCAACGGCCGGTTCACGTATCAGGGCAGCACGATCAGCGATGTGAGCCGCAATGGCACGCTGGACGTGGCGGGTGTGCTGCGCAAGTCCAGCAACATCGGCATGACGATGATCTCCGAGAAGCTGGAATCCCGCGAAATGTGGGACCGCTTCACCGAATTGGGCCTCGGCCAGGCGCCGCAAGTGGGATTCCCCGGCGCCGCACCCGGCCGTCTGCGTCCGTGGGAACGCTGGCGCCTGATTGAAAAGGCCACGATGGCCTATGGCTACGGCCTGTCCGTGTCGCTGCTGCAAGTGGCACGCGCCTATACCGTCTTTGCACGTAACGGGGACATGGTGTCGCTGACCCTGGTCAAGCGCGATAGCGATCCGACCAGCGTGAAGATCTACTCGCAAAAGACGACCGCGCTGGTGCGCGCCATGCTGGAGGCCGCCACCGGTCCCGATGGCACGAAGGCCGCGCAGGTGCAGGGTTACCGCGTAGCGGGCAAGAGCGGCACCGCGCGCAAGATCGTGGACGGCAAGTACAGCACGCAACGGTACCGCAGCTCGTATGTGGGTTTTGCCCCGGTGTCGGATCCCAAGATCGTGGTGGCCGTGTCCATCGACGAACCGACGGTCGGCGGCTACTACGGCGGCGCGATCGCCGCGCCCGTGTTCTCCCATATCGTGGGGGGGAGCCTGAGGCTGATGGGGGTGCGGCCCGACGCACCGTTTGAATCCACGATTGTTGCTGGTATCAAGGAGCCAGGCAGATGAGCGCCAACGGCTTCCTCTCTTCCCCTGTCGCCACGGTTGCCGAGACCGTGGCGTGGTTGCATGAGCGCGTGTCGTTGACCGCGCATCTCAAACTGGACTCGCGCGACATCGAGCCGGGCGACGTGTTCGTCGCGTGCCCGGGACTGTCGAGCGATGGCCGTCTCTATATAGATAAGGCGTTGGCGCTGGGCGCCAGCGCGGTGCTGTTCGACGCGCCCGCCACCGATGCCGTGCAAGCCGCGTCGGCCGGCACGCCGATGCTTGCCGTGACGGGCCTGCGCTCGCTGCTGGGCGAACTGGGCGACACCTGGTATGGCAGGCCGTCGGCCGCGCTGGCCGTGGTTGCCGTGACCGGCACCAATGGCAAGACTTCTTCGGTGCAATGGATTGCCCATGCGCTGAGCCGCAACGACAAGGCTTGCGGCACCATCGGCACGCTGGGCGCCGTGCTGCCCGACGGTCAGACGCTGGGCGGCAGCCTGACGACGCCGGACGTGCTGACCGTGCACCGCACGCTGGCCGCGATGCGCGACGCCGGCGCGAAGGCCGTGGCCATGGAGGCCTCGTCGATCGGTATCGAGCAAGGCCGCATGGATGGCGTGCGCGTGGCGCTGGCCGCTTTCACGAATTTGACGCGCGACCATCTGGACTATCACGTCACGATGGAACGCTACGAAGCGGCCAAGGCGCGCCTCTTCCGCTGGCCCGGCCTGAGCGCCGCGGTGATCAATGCCGACGATGAGGCGGGGCGCCGGATGCTGGCCAGCCTGCCGGACGGCGTGACGCCAATGGGTTACAGCCTGAGCGACGATCCCGCGATCCCCGCCGCGATGCGCGCGCGCGACCTTCAGGCCACGTCGCAGGGGCAGATCTTCACGCTGGTGTCGCCGCATGGCGAAGCCCAGATCGTGACGCGTCTGCTGGGAGCGCATAACGTTTCGAACCTGCTGCTGGTGGCGGGCGTGCTGTACAAGCTGGGCCTGCCGTTCGCGCAGATTGCGCGCGAACTGGCGGCGACGGATCCTGTCGATGGCCGCCTGCAGACCGTTGAACCGGCAGTCAGTTTGCCAGCGCACACGGCGCGCGGTCCGTTGGTGGTCGTGGATTACGCGCATACGCCGGACGCGTTGTCCCGCGCGTTGCTGGCGCTGCGTGCCGTCGCCACGGCGCGTTCCGGCCGCCTCATCTGCCTGTTCGGCTGCGGCGGCGAGCGCGACCCGGGGAAGCGCCCGGTGATGGGCGCGATTGCTGCGGAACTGGCCGACCACGTGGTGGTGTCCAGCGACAACCCGCGTACCGAGTCGCCCGAGGCGATCGTTCAGCAGATCCTGGCCGGCGTTCCCGAAGCGGCGCACGCAGACGTGCAAGTCGACCGCGCGCGCGCCATCCTGCAGACGATCTGGGCGGCTTCGCCGGAAGACGTGGTGCTGCTGGCGGGCAAGGGGCACGAAACCTACCAGGACATCGGCGGCGAAAAGCTGCCTTTCGATGATCGTGAATGGGCGCGTGTGGCGTTGCTGCTGCAGCAGACGCCGGGCGTGTCCACCGATACGCGCCGCATCGGCGAAGGAGAGCTGTTCGTTGCGCTGGTGGGCGAGAATTTCGACGCGCACGATTACCTGGATCAGGCCGCCTCGCGCGGCGCTTGCGCCGCGCTCGTCGCGCACCGTGTTGCCGATGCCGGACTGCCGCAGCTTGTCGTGGGCGATACGCGCGTGGCGCTGACGCGCATCGGCGCTGCCTGGCGCGCCCGGTTTACGTTGCCCGTGGTGGCGGTGGCCGGCAGCAACGGCAAGACGACGACCAAGGAAATGATCTCCGCGATGCTCGCCGAATGGCAGGGCGAAGCAGGGCGCCTGGCCACGGCCGGCAATCTGAACAACGACATCGGCGTGCCGCTGACCTTGCTGCGCCTGCGGGCCGGGCATCGTGCCGCCGTGTTCGAGCTGGGCATGAACCATCCCGGCGAAATCGCGCAGCTTGCCGCCATGGCCGCGCCGACCGTCGCGCTCGTCACCAATGCGCAGCGTGAGCATCAGGAATTCATGCACACCGTCGAGGCGGTCGCGCACGAGAACGGCGCCGCGATTGCCGCGTTGCCGGCCGATGGTGTCGCCGTGTATCCGGGTGACGAACCCTACGCGGCCATCTGGGATGCGCTGGCAGCGCCGCGCCGCGTGCTGCGGTTCGGGTTGCAGCCTGGCCTGGACGTCTACGCGGAACAGATCATTGCGGAAGTGGACGCCACGCGCTGCCGTGTCGTGACCCCGGTCGGCGTTGCCGACCTGATGCTGCCGGTGGCGGGATTGCACAACCTGCGCAACGCGCTGGCCGCCATCGCCAGCGCCATTGCCGCGGGGGCGCCGCTCGAGACCGCGGTGCGTGCGCTGGCCGGATTCAGCCCGGTGGCCGGACGCATGCAGCACAAGCGAATGAGTGACGGAACGTTGCTCATCGATGACACCTACAATGCCAACCCCGATTCGGTTCGCGCGGCCATCGATGTGCTTGCGCGTATCGGCGGCACGCGCGCCCTGGTGCTGGGCGACATGGGCGAAGTCGGGGACAACGGCCCGGCCATGCACGTCGAGGTGGGCAATTACGCGCGCGAGCATGGGCTCGACGCATTCATCACGCTAGGCGAAGCCAGCCGGGCGGCAGCCGCCGCATTCGGTCCTGGCGCGCACGCCTGCGCATCGGTAGACGAAGTCGTTGCCGCCTTGCGCGGCTTGCGCCCGTCCTGCGTATTGGTAAAAGGATCGCGCTTTATGCGCATGGAGCGGGTAGTGACGGCTTTTTCTTTGAATGACGGTACGGCAGCCGCGGGGCAGGGAGAGCAGCATGCTGCTTGAGATCGCCCGCCTGCTTTCCGATGATGTTCGCGCGCTGGGCGTGTTCGAATACATCACCCTGCGCGCCGTGCTGGCGTGCGCGACGGCGCTGGTGATTGGCCTGGTGGCCGGTCCGCGCGTCATCCGCAAGCTGACCGAAATGAAGATCGGCCAGGCTGTGCGCACCTACGGCCCCGAAACGCATCTGGTCAAGACCGGCACGCCGACCATGGGCGGTGTCCTGATTCTGATCTCCATCGCCATCAGCACCTTGCTGTGGGCGGAGTGGACCAGCCGCTTCGTGTGGGTCGTGCTGCTGGTCACCTTCGGGTTTGGCTGGATCGGCTGGCGCGACGACTACCGCAAGGTGGTCTACCGCGACCCCGAAGGCATGCCGGCGCGGCAAAAATTCTTTTGGCAAGCCACCATCGGCATGGTGGCCGCGGTGTATCTGGCGTTCGCGGTGTCCGCGCCCGCCAACACTGAACTGTGGCCTCTGTTCAAGGCCTGGGTGGGCAGCGGTTTCACGATGGCCTTGCCGACGCGCGCCGACCTGATCGTGCCGTTCTTCAAGACGGTGAGCTATCCGCTGGGCGTGCTCGGTTTCGTGGCGCTGACCTGGGCGGTGATCGTCGGCACCAGCAACGCCGTGAACCTGACCGACGGGCTGGATGGGCTGGCCATCATGCCGACCGTGATGGTCGGCAGCGCGCTGGGCATCTTCGCCTACGTGGTCGGCCGCGTGGACTATTCGAAGTACCTGCTGTTCCCGTACATTCCCGGCGCATCGGAATTGATGGTGCTGTGCGCGGCGATCGGGGGCGCGGGGCTCGCATTTTTATGGTTCAACGCGTATCCGGCGCAAGTGTTCATGGGTGACGTCGGCGCGCTCGCGTTGGGCGGCGCGTTGGGCACGATCGCGGTCATCGTGCGCCAGGAAATCGTGCTGTTCATCATGGGCGGCGTGTTCGTCGTCGAGACCCTGTCGGTGATGATCCAGGTGACCTGGTTCAAGTACACGAAGCGACGTTATGGAACAGGTCGACGCATTTTCCGAATGGCCCCGTTGCATCATCACTTTGAAGTGGGCGGCTGGAAGGAAACCCAGGTGGTCGTGCGTTTCTGGATCATCAGCATGATGCTGGTGCTGATTGGCCTCTCTACGCTGAAGTTGCGATGAACATGATGGAAACCTCCCGCGCTGACGCGCCGCTCGTGCTGATCCTCGGATTGGGCGAGACGGGTGTCGCCGCCGCACGCTGGTGCGCCCGACAGGGCGCCCGCTTGCGCGTGGCCGACACGCGCGCGGAACCGGGAGGCTTGGCCGCGCTGCGCGAAGCGTTGGCGCAAAACGAAGTGGAATACCGCCTGGGCTGCGACGAGTCGTTTGCCACCGATCTGCTGGACGGCGTGTCGCAGGTTGTGCTGAGTCCGGGTCTGGCGCCCACGCAGGCGCCCGCCGCCGATGTGCTGCGCGAGGCCGAGGCCCGCGGCATTGAAGTCGTCGGCGAGATCGAACTGTTTGCCCGCGCGCTGGCGGATCTGGCCGCCGACCGCGAATACCGCCCAAAACTGCTCGCCGTGACCGGCACCAACGGCAAGACCACCGTCACCGCGTTGACCCGGCAACTGGTCGACGCCAGCGGCCTGACGGTGATCGCCGCCGGCAACATCAGCCCCGCGGCGCTGTCCGCGCTGATGGACGCGCTGGACACGGACGCGCTGCCGCAGGTGTGGGTGCTTGAACTGTCCAGCTTCCAGCTTGAAACCACCCGCACGCTGATGGCCGACGCGGCTGTCGTGCTGAACGTGACCCAGGATCACCTGGACTGGCACGGCGGCATGCAGGCCTATGCCGATGCCAAAGGACGCCTTCTGAAGATGGCGCGCGTCGCCATCGTCAATCGCGACGATCCGATGACCGTCGATATGGTGTCGTCGCTCAACGCCATGAACGTGCGCAGCTTTGGCCGCGATGTGCCGGAGCTGGTGGGCGACATGGGTCTTGAATTGGGACAGGGCGTGGCGTGGCTGACGGCCTGCGAGTCCAACGATTTCGACGAGCCCGCGCCACCCACGCGGCGCAAGAAGGACGCGCCCGAACCGGTGCGCGCCAAGGGCCGCATGAGCCGCCTCATGCCGGTGGACGCACTGCGCATCCGGGGCATCCACAACGCGCTGAACGCGCTGGCTGCATTGCAGCTTGCCCGCTGCCTGGATCTGGGTTGGGGCGCCATGCTGCGCGCATTGCGTGACTACGCGGGCGAGCCGCATCGCGCCGCGTTTGTGCGCACGATCGGTGGCGTCGACTACATCAATGACAGCAAGGGCACCAACGTGGGCGCCACCGTGGCTGCGCTGGAAGGCTTGGGCCAGCCAGTGGTGCTGATCGCAGGCGGCCAGGGCAAAGGCCAGGATTTTTCGCCGTTGATCCCCGTGGTCTCGCGCCACGCGCGCGCGGTGATGCTGATCGGCCTGGATGGCCCGGAAATCGGCCGCGTGCTGGCGCCGACCGGCGTCAAGTGCCTGACTGTCGAGACCCTGCGCGACGCCGTGCGCGGCGCGGCCGAACTGGCGCAGCCAGGCGACGCCGTGCTGCTGTCGCCGGCCTGCGCCAGCCTGGACATGTTCCGCAATTACCCGCATCGCGGGCAGGTGTTCGTGGAAGAGGTCGAAGACCTGGCCCGCGACCGTGGAGAGGTGGCATGAACCGCAACGCCGCCTCCTGGGCAAATTCCGTGACGCGTGGCGCCGAGGCCGCACGATGAGCCTGATCGCCGACCTCACCGCCAGCGTCAATGCCGTACGGCCCGGCCGTACCCGCATGCGCAACTTCGACATGCCGCTCGTGATCGCGGCGTCGACGTTGCTGCTGCTCGGCCTGCTGATGGTGTATTCGGCGTCGATCGCGTTGGCCGACGGTCCGCGCTATGCGTCCTATGGCCGCTATTACTTCGTGATCCGCCACGGTCTCTTTGTAAGCGCGGGCCTGGTTGGCGCCGCCGTGGTGCTGGCGATCCCCATCCGGGTCTGGCAGCGCCTGGCCGTGCCGCTTTTCGTGGTGACGATGGTGTTGCTGGTCGCGGTACTGATTCCCGGCATCGGCCGCGAAGTCAACGGCGCGCACCGCTGGATCCCGCTGGGTCCGCTGAACTTCCAGCCGTCCGAACTGATGAAGCTTGCCGCCTTGCTGTACGCGGCTGACTACACGGTTCGCAAGCAGGAGCACATGCAGGCCTTTGCCCGCGGCTTCCTGCCGATGGCGTTCGCGCTGGCCGGCGTTGGCATGCTGCTGCTGCTCGAGCCCGACCTGGGCGCGTTCATGGTGATCGTCGCCATCGCCATCGGCATCCTCTTCCTGGGCGGCATCAACGGCAAGTATTTCAGCAGCCTGCTCGCCGTGCTGGTGGGCACGTTCCTGATGCTGATCTGGCTGTCGCCGTGGCGCCGTGCGCGTCTGTTCGCCTACCTGGATCCCTGGAACGAAGACAATGCCTACGGCAGCGCGTACCAGCTTTCGCACTCGCTGATTGCGCTGGGCCGCGGCGAATGGTTCGGCGTGGGCCTGGGCGCCAGCGTCGAAAAACTGCATTACCTGCCCGAGGCGCACACCGACTTCCTGATGGCGGTGGTGGGCGAGGAACTGGGCTTTGCCGGCGTCATGCTGGTGATTTCGCTGTTTGCTCTCATCGTCTATCGCGGTTTTGACATCGGCCGCCAGGCCATCGCCATGGAGCGCACGTTCGCCGGCCTGGTCGCGCACGGCGTGGCCATGTGGTTTGGCGTGCAGTCGTTCATCAACATGGGCGTGTGCCTGGGTTTGCTGCCCACCAAGGGCCTGACGCTGCCGCTGATGAGCTACGGCGGCTCGGGCGTGGTGATGAACCTGTGCGCGCTGGCCATGCTGATCCGGGTCGACGTGGAAAACCGCATCATGATGCGCGGAGGACGGGTATGACCGCCGCCCGCACCATCCTGATCATGGCCGGCGGCACCGGCGGCCACATCATGCCGGGTCTCGCCGTGGCCGATGTGCTGCGAGCGCGCGGCTGGCGCGTGCTGTGGCTGGGCAATCCCGACAAGATGGAAGGCCGCCTCGTGCCGCCGCGCGGCATCGAGCTGGTGCCGCTGCACTTCCAGGGCGTGCGCGGCAAGGGCGCGTCCGCGCTGCTCAAGCTGCCGTTCCTGCTGCTGCGCGCGTTCGCCCAAGCGTGGTCGCGGCTGTCCGACGTGCGCCCCGACGTGGTGCTGGGCATGGGCGGCTACGTGGCGTTCCCGGGCGGCGTGATTGCCGCGCTGCGCGGCACGCCGCTGGTCGTGCATGAACAGAATGCCGTCGCTGGCACCGCCAACAAATGCCTGGCGAAGATGTCGCGCCGCGTGCTGAGCGGATTCCCCGGCGTGCTGCCCAAGGGCGAAGCCATGGGCAATCCGGTGCGCGCCGACCTGTGCGCCTTGCCGGACCCCGCCGAACGCTATGCCAGCCGCAGCGGCCCGCTGCGCGTGCTGGTGGTGGGCGGCAGCCTGGGGGCGCAAGCCTTGAATACCACCGTGCCGCAGGCGCTTGCGCGTCTGCCGCTTGGCCACCGGCCGACGGTCGTCCACCAGGCCGGTGAACAACATTTGCCGGCGCTGCAGCAGGCGTACGCCCAGGCGGGAGTACAAGCCGACTGCCGCGCCTTCATCGACGACATGGCGGGCGCCATGGCCGACGCCGATCTGCTGATCTGCCGCGCGGGCGCCATGACGGTGTCCGAAGTGGCGGCCGCCGGCGTCGCGGCGCTGTTCGTGCCGTTCCCCCACGCCATCGACGACCACCAGACCGCCAACGCGCGCTTCCTGAGCGATGCGCAGGCCGCCTGGCTGCAGCCGCAGACCGCCATGACGCCCGAGTGGCTGGCGGACTGGCTGAGCCAGCGCACCCGACAAGAACTCGAGGCTGTCGCCGTCCGGGCCCGCGCGCATGCGCGTCCCGACGCGGCCGCCCATATCGCCGACGTCTGTGAACAAGCAGCGGGGCGTTCATCATGAAACACAGAATTCAACATATCCATTTTGTAGGCATCGGCGGTTCGGGCATGAGCGGCATTGCCGAAGTGCTGCTGAACCTGGGCTACGACATCAGCGGTTCCGACCTGAACGAGTCGGCGGTGACGCGCCGCCTGGCCGCGCTGGGCGTGAAGATCGCGATCGGCCATGCCGCCAGCAACGTCACGGGCGCCAGCGCCATCGTCACGTCCACCGCGGTGGCGGGCGACAACCCCGAAGTGATCGCGGCGCGCTCGGCGCGCATCCCGGTGGTGCCGCGCGCCATCATGCTGGCCGAGCTGATGCGCTTGAAACGCGGCATCGCCGTGGCCGGCACGCACGGCAAGACCACCACGACCAGCCTGGTCGCCAGCGTGCTGGCGGCGGGCGACCTGGATCCCACGTTCGTGATCGGCGGCCGGCTGAATTCGGCGGGCGCCAATGCGCGACTGGGGCAGGGTGACTACATCGTGGTCGAGGCCGACGAGTCGGACGCCTCGTTCCTGAACCTGCTGCCCGTGATGGCCATCGTGACCAATATCGATGCGGATCACATGGACACTTACGGGCACGACGTGGCGCGGCTCAAGAGCGCGTTCATCGAGTTCACGCAGCGCCTGCCGTTCTATGGCAGCGCCGTGCTGTGCTCGGACGACGCGAACGTGCGCGAGATCATGCCGTTCGTGTCGCGTCCCATCACGACCTACGGCCTGAACGAGGACGCGCAGGTGCGGGCGTATGAAGTGCGGCCGGACGGCACGCGCATGCGCTTTAACGTGCAGCGCACCCACCGTGACACGCTGCTGCCGCCGCTGAACGTCGAACTGAATCTGCCCGGCCTGCACAACGTGCGCAACGCGCTGGCCGCGATTGCCGTGGCGACCGAGCTGGGCGTGTCCGACGCCGCCATCTGCGAGGCGCTGGCTTCCTTCAAGGGCGTGGGCCGCCGCTTCACCCAGACAGGCGAATTCCCGGTGCCGGCCAACCATGGCGGCGGCACCTTCACGGTGATCGACGACTACGGCCACCATCCGGTCGAAATGTCGGCAACGCTGGCCGCGGCGCGCGGCGCTTGGCCCGACCGTCGCATCGTGCTGGCCTTCCAGCCGCACCGCTACACGCGGACGCGCGATTGCTTCGAGGATTTCGTGCGCGTGCTGGGCACCGCCGACGCGGTGCTGTTGACCGAGGTCTACGCCGCGGGCGAGCCCCCGCTGGTCGCGGCCGACGGACGCGCGCTGTCGCGGGCACTGCGCGTGGCCGGCAAGGTCGAGCCGGTGTTTGTGGAAGACGTGGCGGAACTGCCGCAGACCGTTGTGGATTTTGTGCGCGATGGCGACGTCGTCATCGTGATGGGGGCGGGTTCGATCAGCAAGGTCCCGGCCCAGGTGGGAGAGCTGGCATGAGCAAGCAATTCGGCAAGGTAGGTGTGTTGTACGGCGGCCGGTCCGCCGAACGTGAAGTCTCGCTCATGTCCGGCAAGGGCGTGCACGAGGCGCTGACCAGCGCCGGCGTGGACGCGCACCTGTTCGACACCGGCGAGCGCAGTCTTGCCGAGCTGGCTGATCAAGGCTTTGACCGCGTGTTCATCGCGCTGCACGGCCGTTACGGCGAAGACGGCACCCTGCAGGGCGCGCTGGAACTGTTGGGCATCCCTTACACCGGCAGCGGCCCGATGGCCTCGGCACTGGCCATGGACAAGACCATGACCAAGCGCATCTGGCTGCAGCACGGCCTGCCCACGCCTGACTTTGAAGTGCTGGACGAGGATACGGAACTGCGCCTGGTTCCGGACCGCCTGCAGCTGCCGCTGATCATCAAGCCGCCGCATGAGGGCTCGACCGTGGGCATCACCAAGGTCGTCGGCTATTCCGACATGAAGGAAGCCTACGCCGCGGCCGCGCAGTACGACAGCGAGGTCCTGGCCGAACAGTTCATCACCGGACGCGAGCTGACCGTGGCCGTGCTGGGCTCGGGCAAGGCGGCGCGCGCGCTGCCCGTGATCGAGATCGCGGCGCCAGGCGGCAACTACGACTACGAACACAAGTATTTCTCCGACGACACGCAGTATTTCTGCCCGGCCGCCTTGCCCGCGGACGTCGCTGAAGAAGTCGCGCGGATTGCCGTCAAGGCGTATCAGACCCTGGGCTGCGAAGGCTGGGGCCGCGCCGATTTCATCCTCGATGCCGACAACCGGCCCTGGCTGCTTGAAATGAATACTTCGCCCGGCATGACCGGCCACTCCCTGGTGCCCATGGCTGCGAAGGCCGTGGGGATCAGCTATGCAGAATTGTGCGTGGCCATCCTGTCCGAGGCCTCGTGCAAGGTGCACGGCCACGCCCGCAACGCTTGACCTGGATACTCCGTGTGGAACGACGCTCGTACTACCAACCTGATCGCCAACACGCTCGCCGTGCTGGCGGTTGCCGCCATGCTCATCGCGGGCGTGGTGTGGGTAGCGCAGCGTCCGTATTTCACGCTGTCGGCGATCGAGCTGGAATCAATGCCGGACACCGAGCTGCACTACGTGTCGACGGGCGCCGTGCGCTCGGCGATCGCGGGCCGCGTGAAGGGCAACTTCTTCACGGTGGACCTGGACGACGCGCGCGAGATCTTCGAATCGGTGCCGTGGGTCCGGCATGCCACCGTGCGGCGGATCTGGCCGAACGTGCTGCGCGTGCGCATCGAAGAGCAGCAGCCCCTGGCGCTGTGGAACGAAAACCAGATGATCAACACCTGGGGCGAGGCGTTCACGGCCAACACGGGCGAGGTGGACGACGATACGGTGCTGCCGCAGTTCTCCGGACCCGACGGCACGGAGGCGCTGGTCGTGCAGCGCTATGCCGAATTGGCGCGCTGGTTCGCGCCGCTGGACATGCATGTGGAAAAGTTGGAACTGAGCCCGCGTTACGCCTGGCGCGTCGTGCTTTCCAACGGCATGCTGCTGGACCTTGGCCGCGATCCGGGCGCCGATGCGCCGGACCCGCATGGCCTGCCCGGCGCCTTGCCGTTCGCGGCTCGTATTCAACGCTTTGTGCAGGCGTGGCCCACCGTGGCGGGACGCCTGGAAGGGCGCTCCATCACGCAGGCCGACCTGCGATATCCGAATGGTTTCGCCCTGGCGCTGGCCCCGTTGCCCGCGTCGGAAACCAAATCCAAATCCACACCGAAACCTCCCAAGAAACGCTAACGCCATGACCCGTGACATCAAGGACCTTATCGTCGCCCTCGATATCGGCACCAGCAAGGTGG
>Ga0256898_1000554_pt1 | contig 13891 bp, 30 predicted proteins | sample MC6MC0686MT_FD_186333 | JGI IMG/M metagenome (GOLD analysis project Ga0256898, IMG submission 186333) | Metatranscriptome of enriched soil aggregate microbial communities from Iowa State University, Ames, United States - MC6-MC0686-MT... | ecosystem: Environmental > Terrestrial > Soil >... | reverse complement strand
GTACAAGATTTTATCGACACGAGCCTCTGTTACTGTAGCGTTTACGAATGCGCGCTCTGCTGATGCTTTGTTTGGGTCTTTCGGTGCTTTTTGTTTAGAACCTTTAGAGTTATGTACTTCCAAGAATGCCTCGTCAACAAGTTTCAAGAATACTTGGTCTTTATCATTTACCTTCTTAACTACGATACCTTCTCCACCTTCTTTGTCGCCTACATGACCTCCTAGAGCCGTTTTACCTACAAAACTCATTAAGTGTTCGAAGTCGATATATTCGCCTCTGTACAGTACAGGAGCTAACTTTAACCCTAATCGTAACGATTCTAACTCTACAGCTTCATATGGTAAGTACTTCTTGGCTTTTGTATCGTATAGGTCGAATAGGAAGTATGTACGTGTGAATTCTTCTGCGTATCTAACTTTATGTGGTGCTGTCCACTCTCCGAAGTACAGTACATCCGGCAATAGGGCTTGTCCATCGATGTTGTCAATTGTCCATTCTACGAATCCGTTTAACCCCCACTCTTCTGTGAGTTCTAGTTTACGGGAGAACTTTCGAAGCTTGTCCACTCCAGTATCCTGTGCAAATGAAGCGTTACTACCATCAACTTTCTCGTAGATTACGATTTCGTCTCCCGGGTTAAGTAATCCTTGTGTACCTGATTTCCCGTAACGAATTACCTTTGTGTAATGTTTTTGTTCAAATGAGTTTGTCATATGTATTTCTCTCCTTTTATTATATTAAATTTTCAATGAACTGTCAATCAACTAAACTTCAAATCGGTTGCTCCTAGACTTCTAGCCTTTTGCCAGAAAGCTGTTAGTATCTTTTTCTTACTTAAATTACCACCATCATATGTAAATGTTTCTTTTGTTCTATGTACTACATAATAACCTTGATACCTATTATCTTCTTTCTTCAATACTAGTTGGAAGATTCCCCCTATATCATATCGCTTCAACTCCTCTCCATAACAGAGATTGTCATACATCTCTCGTTCTTCGTTATAATCGCAGGTAGCTACTAAGAGGCTCATGACTTTAGTTCCTCCTTCGGTACATTCTCCATATAAGCTACTTCTCGTGGTATAATAACGTGGTCATCGAATACAAGTACATCGGTTGTGTAAGGGAATTTATTGGCGAACTCTCTAAAGTCATTATATTCTACTATATCTGGTACAATTACCGAAGCTCCACTTTTCATGCCAAACTTTACAGTTAATACCTTATTCATTTTAGTTCCTCCTTCGTTTTAGCGTTGCGCTCTAACCATGCCATTGTGTTATCAATCTTCTGCTTAGTTTTACCTAGAGCATCAAATTCATAGTATGGTAGACTCCACATGTTCTCTGCATGTTTCATAAGTTCAAAGACATGTTGCAGCTTAACATATTTGTGACCTCCATCTACTATTGTGATAGGTTGTGTCTCTTCGTAGTAAGCTCTTGCGAAGTCACGATTACTGATATAGTAGTAACCATAACCTTCTCTATATAACTCATACTTACCTTCTTCATATAAGTTCTCAGCGATTTCCTCCGGTGAATCTAAGTTCATCCCTAGTTCCGGGTCATTTACGTATCTATCTCCATTGATTAGTTCAATAATAATGTTCTTGCTCATAGCTTGTCCTCCTCATAGTAGATATCCGCTATCTCTCTATCTAGTATAAAATCGTAGTTGTATTCGTCTTTGTAAACACAATACCTTTTAGTATGCTCCAGACAACTATTCAAACCTTCAATAGTCATCTGGTTAAGTCCTATGTACGGGTTATTAACTAACTTAGTTCCATCGTGTAGTTCGATAATAATTTTCTTGAACATGTTAGTCTTCCTCAAGTCCTAGTGCTTCTCGTATGTCTCTCTGCGCTCGTTCTACACCTTCTACGTAACCAGCACTTCTTTCACGAGATGTGTGTAGTGAGATACTATGTAGGAAGTTAATCATACCTATCTGCATTATTAAAGTTTCATATAAGAAAGTAGTTAACTCTGCGTAAGAGTACTCATTAATTAGCTGCTCTATAGTCCCTATCGTGTATTTTTCTGATATATAGACAATCTGACCGAACCTAGACTCGAACCTATACAGCGGTGTGCCAAGTGTGTCGTGTACTCTCTTGAATATCTCCCCATGCTCGATTGCATCTTTATAAGCTCCTGTTGTGTCTATCTTCTCTCCAATCCAGTGAACACTCATGTTCTCTCCTCCTATACATATTCATAAAATTCATTTTCAAGAAAGAAGTTTAAAGGTGTATCGACTTTGAAAGCTCCTTTTCTATCGAACCCTAGACCATCCTTAGGAATCTCTTTTCTAAGCATCTTCCCACTAATGATTCTATAAGCGTAATCTGCTTCTCTAGTTGCTACCCATTTAAACTTCATTTCTGCTAATACATCAATACCTCTGAATGGTTTACCTCTCTTGATTCCACTTTTTCTATGTACTACCGTAGTCATACTATCAACTCCTTATTAGATATGAGTCTAGTGTACCACATTAACCAACAGTGTACAACACTTTGCAACACTTATATCATTATTTTTTGCTATACTTAGCATGCCAGTCGTCTGTTAGGTGTCCTTCTCTAGCTAAGTGGCTGATGCAGTTCTTAACTCCAGCAAGCCAACCTGTCATGTTAGCTCCTAGCACCGTAGCCAGTCCTCCTAAAACTGTGTGACCATTACTGATAAGTACCCCACCTACTAATACTGCTGCAAAGCCTCCGATTAATATTCCTTTATTCATTTTAACTTCCTCCTTGTTATTTTCTATACTTTTATATTAAACTATTATTTACTTAAAGTCAATAACTTTTTTTAAAAACTTTTAACATTGCTTTCTCTCGCACATGTAACTCACTATAAGATAGTTGTTGCATGTTATAGTAATACTGCCACATAGAAGAATCACCTTCCATAATCTTCTCTGTATAGAACTCTGCGTACTTTACTAAAGTCTCGTCATCTAGTTTCTCGAAATCTACTGGGCTACTAATCTTAGTCTTTGCCAATGTAAAAACCTCCATCTGCTTCATTTGCTTTCTTTGCTGCTTTCTCATTTGCTTTTACTGATAGGTCTAGGCAAGCTTCTCTAAGGGTATTCAATGAACCTAGAAGAATACTAATAGATTCATGGTCTTCTAGTCCGCTAATAGCATCACTAACAATACCTAAATTACCTAAACTATCTGTAAGTTTATCTATAGCATCTTTCGCATTACTAATAGATTGGCTCTCTAGGTTAATTTCTTCAACCCACTCCTTGTGATACGTGTTGTAACGGAATGATTGAATAACTGCTTGTCCTACCCAAAGTTCTACGATAGCTACGCCGCTTTTTCTCTCAGCAAGTACGATATCTTTAGCTCGTTCAAAGTCCGAACCGATGTAAAAATTCTTCTTTTTCCAATCATCATCTCTAACTACTCCAACATAGATAATATTCTCCATTATAATTCCCCCGATTATTTAATGTATTCAGTAACCATTCTGTTTCCGCCCACGTTCCCGCTTACGTTCGCATCAACATGTTTTTGTGTCTTATATAACTTACCATCCACATATATTTCTCTTTCTAGTAATCTCTCCGTTGGCGCTCTATACCCTTTACGAACCCAGAAAGACCGATTTCCGTAACCTTTGTGAGTTACATGTACTACATGCTCCCACGTACCACCTATACTAGCTCTATACGAGGGATTAGCTGCTTTCGCTAACTCGTGCGTACTTCTAAGCTCTGCTTGTGTGATACCGCCACCCCATAAGTTGATGTGCCAGAACAACTTGATGTAATCTTTTATGTATTTTAACATTATAATGCCTCCTACTCGTTCAAGAATTTGTATTCCTTCTCTACATAATACTCATAAGCCTTTTGTAAGTTCTCCGGTAACATATCCTCAAACGGACACTCAACCTCTTCATCTAGCAATCTAGCTACATAGTAGCAGAAAAGAATCTTATTTTCTTTAGTTCTCTCTGCTACTTGTCCAAAGTGAAGTTTAGCTTCCGGGCTACTCATCATTTCTTTAATTTCTTTAACTCCCATTAAAGCTCACCCTTTTCCACTAAATTTTGATATACTTTCGCCGCCCAATTAATCCCAATTACCAGACCTAACACAATACCACCTAGTGTAGTTGATGACACTCCTGTTATAGTATAACCATTACTAACTGTAGCAACTCCAACAAGGACAAGTGATAGCCCTACTCCACCTAAAATATAATCACCTTTATTTAATAGTCCCATTGTATTCCCTCCTATAATATTTTATAGTCTAACTCTTCTTCCTCTAAGTAAACTGTCTCTGTCGCTAGTTCTACGCGAGCTACATACCATTGATGTGCCGCACTATCAAACACGTAGAAGTTGTCCCACTTACCTGACATATATCCTTCAACTAAATCCGCATGATGCTCCTTAATGTACTCAATACCTTTTGTCAAATCATCTGTAACCACCTGTAAGTCGTCAAACCCACCGCAAGGGTAATAATGGTCAAACCCGAATATTAGATATCTTTTCATTTAACTTCTCCTCCGCTTCTCTAATAGCTGCTTCTTGTCCTTCCTTATACCATGTATCATACGAGATTAGTCCACCTTTAGTCAAGTCCAAGTCTGGTCTACGTCTCTTAACCTCTGTAATGAACCCACCACACATAATCGTCTCATCATAATGACATGCCCAGTTATGTCCTGTCTCTTCTTTCATCTTGATAATGTCATACTCTGTAGGTAAGCACCCGTAGTTCTGTGCCTGTTCAGAATCATCCGTATAAGCGAACGGGCAAGTGATACAACCGCCTGTACCGTTATTTGCCATCTCACGATTGTGCATACAAGTCCTCCATGATGTGTTTAATTGTATTCACATTGTTAGATATATCCCTAAGATTATCCGCAGTAAGGTTTGGGTTTTCTTGGTTGCATAATAATCCCTTAACCCTTTCAACCTTATCTAACTTCTCTACCATCTTGTTAGAAGCCTCTAATGCATCGACTAACATCTTTCTAAGCTTGTCCTCTCTTAGACCCCACTTACTTTCGATTCTAGACTTCGATAACACTTGTACCTTCTGTCCATTGTGCCACACTTCTTTTTCAAAGTCGCACAAGATAGAAGTTTTAACCGCAGCCTCCGCTAACTGTTCGTCATGACCTGCGTATAACACAGGAGTCGAACCGTTTAACTCATCATAACCTGTTATTACATATGTGATGTTTACATTAATATTTGACATCTAAAATCCCTCCCATCATATCTACTTCGTATGCGGTAATGTACGTATGCGCTGCAAGCAAGTATGTCTCTCCCGCTTTTAATACTACTGCTTTCTCGTACTTATCCTCAACATCGAATAGTACTTCGGTGTCATCAAACAACTTTTGCAACCCATACCTAAGGTTATTCGTAACTACTACAGTTTCCCCATCATGCTCGATTTTATATTTCATCTTATTTTTCCCCTTTCGTTACATCATAATCTGTTAACCAATGTTTCATATCTGTAAGCCCTAAGGACTCGCTGTTCGTTGTGAATACATCAACGAATCTGTCAATCCTGTCTAGAACCTGTTCTTTCTTGTACATGAAGAATGTGATGTCAACCGAAGTCACCTGTGTGTTACCTAACGGGTTTACTGCACTTTGATTTAAGAATAATTCTTTTTCCACTAACAGCACCTCCTTTCGTTACCTTTATATTATCATCTCTTTTACTCTAAGTCAACAACTATTTTTAAACTTTTTCAGTCCCAGTCATCATAATAAGTCTCAACTGAACCTGTTACAACTAAAGTTTCGAACTTATCCATATCCAGTACATGTTCTACTGTTGGTAATGTTTCTTCTTCATCGGGATGTGTGATGTACAACAGCGCGTTAGCTTTCTTTTGTGCATCTTCATCGTTTTTAGCTAGTAGTAGCCCATTTATTTCTACTTCTGGGTCGTAAAACTCATACTTATACAGTCCACCTTTATTACTCATTTGTATCCTCCCTCTCATTACCTTAATAATATTACACCATTTACTTAAAGTCAACAACTATTTTTAAAAAAATCTCACACGTCATTTCATTTTGTTGAGGAACCAGAACATTAAGTACCCCATTATAATGACTCCTATCGCCATTATAACCATTCCTGTGTGAGAATCCATATATACCATAGCATTGTCTCCTTACTGTCGAGCGCCCGATTCTAATAGCTTTTGTGTACGAGCAATCTCTTTACCCTGTTTATTTGTTATGATGAGAGTTAAGTCTCCTTCTTTAGCTTTCCCATTATGGAACGTATTATTAAAAGCCTGTAAATAATACCCGAAGTTATCCTTATTCGCTCTCACGATTTCATACACCTGTACCGCAGTACCATTATGGACTCTAGCTGCATTGTCAATATCTAATGATACAACTACCGTATACTTATCCGGGATATCCCACTTCATATTGAAGTAACCCATGTTTTCGAATGATACTAAATAATCTAAAATTTCAATAAAGTCTGCTTTATTCTTTTCGTACTTTAATTCATCAATCTGATACTGGTTAGCTCGTTTATCCATCTCAGTGTACGGCATACTCGCTACATTTGTAACAGTCTTAGCTTTCCCAAAGAACGTATGATATCCTGTGAACAGACCTACGACAACTAAACCGATGATAGCTGGTTTTCTATTCTTCAACTGTATCACCCTCTTTCACTTCTTCGCACATCGCTACACTCACATAGGAAGCATCCTCTTTAAAGATGTATGCTTTCTCTCCTTTAACTTCTGGATGGTGAATAATACCTATTACTGTATTCACCTTATTCCCTGATTTAAACGGTTTACCTGATTTCTTTTTAACTTTCACTTTAATCCTCTCCTTTATTTTGCAATTACATTAACTAAGTTTTTACCTTCCCATACGCCCACAACTTTATCTCCAATTTCTAAACGCTTCCCTACTTGTTGAGGTGTTAGCTTTATACCTTGTCGCATACCATATTTATCGAATTCGTTACCTATAGCTAAGTACTCATCTCCTTCTATTGAAGCTACTTCATACTCAACATTTCTCGGTGTATTCTTGATTGCCTCATTTCTCACCTCTTCTTTACGTTCATGCTGTACTTGATTATACCCCCAACCTAGACCAAAACTACAAGCACACATAGTCGCTACACATGCACCCATTATTTTCTTTTTATGTTTCACTTTCAACAGCTCCTTGTTTATCTTATACTTTTATATTACACTATCATTTACTTAAAGTCAACAACTATTTTTATAAAAGAGGAACCCGAAAGCTCCCCTCCCTAACTTACTTCTCAGAATCTTTAACTTTCTTTTCCTGTTGTTGCTGTAAAGGTTTAAGTGTAGCCACTTCATCATGGTACTCTTTTAACTTCGCTTTAAGTTCTGCGATTTCTTTATCTTTCTCTTTACCTGATGCGTTCGCTTTATCTAACTCTTTCTTTGTTGCATCTAAGATGACTTGTGTGTTCTTTAATGCTTGTTGCGTAGCAGTTAAAGTATCTTGTAGGTTTTTAATAGTAGCCTGTTGTTCTGCATTTGTTTTCTCTAAACCATTGATTTTATCTTGAAGACCTTTAACCTGTGACTCTAGAGTTGTTACCTTTTTAGTAAGGTCTTCAATTGTAGCGTTCTTATTCTCGATTTCTTTCTGTAGCGCTTGTGTTTGTGCTACGAAGATAGAGATTTCATTATTTAACTTTGCAATTTCCGCATCTTTTTGTTGGTTTGCACCCTGCAACTCTTTGTTTGCTTTTTCTAGGTTAGCGATAGAAGCTTGCAGTTCTTTGTTGGCTTGTGTTTTAGACACAACTTTGTCAGTTAATTCGTTGCTCCATGCTTTGAATTTAACTAAGTCCTGTGTATTGTCATTTAAATAACTGCTTGCGCCCGCTCCCCCGATAGCTCCTACTAATAAAGATGCTACCAAAGCGCCACCAATTGCGAATTTTTTAGTTGTGTTTTTCATTATAAGTTCCTCCCCAGATTATGTTTTGTTTGACTAACCCAACTCCACTATAAATCTCGGACTCTACTTTTATTATAAAACCGTTAAGCAACACCCCTTTCATTCATCATCTTCTTCTTCTTCCTCCTCCTCTTCTATGACAGGTAATTCTACAAGTTCCTTGCCACATATTGGACAGAAGTTGATTTTAACAGCCTCTTCAAAACTCGAGTCACAAGAGTAAGCGGAGTAGTCTAAGTTTAGTGTATTCCCGATTACTTTAATTTCAATCCACTCTGCTTCGATAGGCTCTGCGTTACGAAGTTCAGTTATTTCACAGTATTTGCACATTTTAGTTAGCTCCCTTTCGTTTTCTTACTCTTATCTTACTACTATGTTTACTGTTAGTCAACAACTTTTATACCTATTTTTAAAATATTTTTTACCAATCACCTTTATATTCGTTTAACATCTCTTCTGGAATGATTAATTCATAGCCTTTTGTCTTAGAAGCATGCTTAACGAGCCAACCTTCTTCTACTAACTGTCCCATGAGTTCTGTCAGTGCCTCTGCTTTGATTCCCATGAGTTCTCTTAGCTTACCTACCTTTGTCTCCCTCGTACTAGCAATAATCTTTTTCAGTTTTATCAATGGCTCCTCGGCTACCTCTTTATAGAAGTCACCCATATTAAGTGTTTCTGGATTAAACTCATTAAAGTAATCTCGAATCCCTTGATACACCTTGCTCTCCTCCACCTCATTAGGGGACACCATAGCGCTCTGGAACCGCTGGAACTCTTTGGGGTGCGCTACTATCCTCATGACACCATCTCCGCGACCCAGAAGAGTCGTATTGCCTATACCTTTACCGAATACTGTTTTATAATCCACATTACTATTTAAATTGAAACTGATTGCATTCTGTACATTCGCTTTGATACGCCCACTGATTACCTTTGCATCCGGTCTTTGTGTAGCGATAACTAAATGGATTCCAGCGGCACGAGCTTTTTGCCCTAATCGTGTGACATACTCTTCTACATGTGGGTTTGTATCATGTAGGTCTGCGTATTCGTCAATCACACATACGATATACGGTAATTTACAGTCTGCTACTTCATTGTAGACCTTTATATTTTTAACCCCAGCATCTTTAAATGTTTCATATCTCTTCTCCATTTCCTCTACGAGCTTATTTAATGATGCCCCTGCTTTCTCCATATCCGTTACAATATCATCTACATGAGCCATATCTTCATATTGAGCTAGTTCTACTATTTTAGGGTCAATCATGACGAATCGTAGCATCTCTGGTGAGTTCGTAGCCATAAGACAAATGATAAGCGTATTCATGAATACAGATTTACCAGAACCCGTAGTACCTGCAATCATAAGATGTACGAGCTTTGTCAAGTCTAGATAGATAGGAGTATCCACTTCATCAACACCTACTATAAAAGGTAGTGCATGTTCACTCGCGTACTCTTGGAACGACGGACTCTCTATAAGTTCCCGTAAACTGATGATAGCTGCTTCTTCATTTGGTAGGGTAAATTTGGCAGTATCAGGTTCCTCCCCTTGTTCTATACTAAGCGAAGGAACTCCTAGTGCTGCTTGGATATCGGAAGCCTTTGAAATAAGATGACTTAAGTTCTTCTTCTTAGGTATATCACATTGAATAACAGTCAACCGCGCACCCGCTGTAACAGTACTATTCGCTAGTCTCGCTGTCGGAATCAGACCTACACGCTTCATAGCTTCGGCTAGGTAGCTCACAATGTTCGCATCCACTTTCACTTCTTCTCTTGGATATGTAGGCAACAACGAGACTAGACCTCCGATATCCTTTCTAGGTGTTCTAACTTTATTCGGTTCAGTAGTAGCAGATTGAACACATTCAACTTCTTGGGGAGCTACTACTGTTCCACCGAATAAGGATACAATTTCACTATCACTCACTACATTCTCTCCGTTCATAACCAATCTTTCCTCGCATTCATCTTTTAAGCCCTTTAACTTCCTCTTGTACAGGCTTACCGTATTATGTGAATCGTATTTACGTAGTATAGATTCAATCTGCTCCAGCAGTCTCTTAGGCTCCTTAGAACGAATGGTAATCCCTAGTTTGAATTTATATACCTTACCGACAATCTTCTGTTCCACTTTCTCACTATATGTTCGAGCCATATCAAACGATGATAACTTATTGATTGCATGTAGGATTTTATCTTGGAATGTTCTTCCTATCTTAGAGCCAGCCGGGTACTCATTACCACTCAAATAACTTTTATACCTATCTATAGAAGTAAGGAGCCAATTATCAATGTACCTTTTGAAGAGCCACTGGATTTCTAGTGCTTCATCTTCTCCTACTTGTATCTCCAGTAATTCACGTAAGAATAAGCCGCTCATGCCCTCGTACAGAGGTAAGAAGCTAGGTTTAGATAGATAACCTTCATAAGCATGTAAGTCGTCTGTGTGGCGCGCTACTAACGTTAAACGATAAGGTAGAATATTCGTTTCACTAAAGCGGATATGAGGAGGCGTAACCACTGTAATATTACGCCCACCTTTATACATCTCCAGCTCTACACCGAATACACCGTCTGTCTCTTGTTCTAAGATGGTTTTAAAGGCTCCTGACACGTCCTCCACTTGTGAGAAGTAGTTTGATATGTTCTTGTATCCTTTACTCTTCACGTCGCTTCAACTCCTTCATAATAATGAGACACTGTATCGCATTCACAGAAGCCGTAGCCAAAAGCATAGTTGTGTTTAACAAAACCAATGTTGTTACGCTCATAAGAACATCTCCCTATTTTTTAAGTTTGTTCCATAAAGTTAACGGACTTAATAGTGTAGACTTAGACATTGCGAAGTTCTTAATTAACTTTTTAGATGTCTCTTTTACATTACTCTTCATTACTTCGTCTAATCCCTTTCCATTATCTAATTTGTTTGCAATGATTTTAGGTGGGTTCTGCATCCGGGCAAAGCCTCCGATTACAACGAGCAATTTAACTGCTGTTCCTGTAAATGTCATTGGGAACGGGATACCAAAGATGAATAGCCCAATGATTAGTAAGAATAGAGAATGATAGACTTGCACCAGAGATAAATGTTTCACATTGCTCCACCATTGATTGAAGAAATGTCTATGTGAATCGAACACCCAGCAAGATAATGCAACAGGAGCTACTACGCCTAATACCAATAGGTCGAAAAACCTTCTTCCATTCGTCCATAACATCGGAATAACTGTAGAAATCAATATCGCATCGAATACTAACAATGTGATAATATCAATCGTACTAAATGTAGTAGTCAAGGCACTAGCTGTCATGATGTCGCTACCCATACTTGTAAGTTTGCCAGAGATGAAATTCAATACTCTAAAAGCTGACTTGAATAAGAATGGCGTTACCGAAGTGACACCCGCTACTAAAGACCAACGCTTCATGATTGTTGTAAACTCCATTGGTCGTATCTTTTTACTTGCTCCAGATAACATACGCTTAATGCATTCTATAATTGTAAGCACCACTACAATCCCTACCGCTACTCCACTAAATCCTAAACTCATAGTCGTAAACCATTCATTATCAAATAGGAATAAAGGAGTTTGTAGGATAAGCCCAGTACATAATTCATATATCCAAGCTAATAAATCTGCGGACATCTTCGCTACATTTGTAGGTATAGTCTTGATGATGGTCACAAACTCTCCCAACCAGTTTATTATCTCTTGTACTGGAGTAGGTAATGCACTTGATACTCCGCCCTTTACGATTGCAGATAGGATTCCCGTACTCTTCTCAAGGACTGATGACGTATCTACTGTTTCCGCGTATGCTGTGTCTCCCATAGTTGTAAAAGTTAATGTAGAAATGACTGCTGCGGGTATTGTGGAAATTTTCAGAATTTTTAGAAGCCTAGACTTAAGAAGTTTAAATTTCTGAACAGGTAGCTTGCTACTCGGTAAATGATGTAGATACTTGGAACGCTTATCAGTACTTGCGTTATCCCCTTTATGATGTCTTGTGTCCATACATTCGCTTCGTGACTCTTTCTGAACATTCTTAGTGTTCCCGCTATTACCAATAGGACTATACTTAGCGCTACTGCTACCCCCACCGCGATAAATGCTATCTGTAGTCCGTACTCCACCATGATTCCCGGATTCAGTGGATTGAGTAGAGGAGTATTTCCCGTCACTCCGCTTGCAAATGTTCTGGTTGTAAGACTTGCACTTGCTCCTAAGATTGATAGTGACATTTTGATTATCTTTTTTGCTTGCTTTATTTTTTTGAGCTTCTGCATTCCCTTTGCGCTCATTATCTCCTCCTTTATATTTTGGTACATAAAAACCGACTCATCTTCCATTGGAACCTTCGTGAATGGTGTGTACTCAACCCAAGCATCTTTACCTCTAGCATCGTAATTTATAATCATCGTTAACATCCCCTTTTATTTGTTTAATCTTGAACGGTTAGCCATGTTATCAAAACGTTCTTCGTTCGCATCTCTACGATTGCGTTTCTCTTTCTTCACTCCTACTTCCATCTCGAATGAATGGAGAAACTTAAACACCGTTGACAAAGCCAATCCAGTCGTACAAACTAATGCGATTCCAGCACTAACAGCAGCGATACCCATAATTTTTTCCTCCTTCATGTATAAATGATTTTATTTTGGTAATGATAGGATTATCAAACAAGAGAGGACGATGATTATATGTCTTGGTTCACAGATTCTTTAGCTCAGTATGAGAGACAAATGCAGAAAGTAAATCATTTAGTTCTTCACGACATCAACAAGGATAGAAATGTAGATATTAGTATGGAAGAATTAGAGCAGATTCTTAAAGTTTTACATGACTACGGGATAGTGAATTAGTCGCTATAAACCCTCTATAAATGTAGGGAATTTCAAGGGAATTACCGTTTTTCCGGGAATTACGGAATTACAGGAATTTGGGAAAAACGGATTCAAAAGTTATCTAATCGGCTTGCAATATCGTTATCAGATGCTCCCTTTTTATTCAATTTGATATCAAGGATTGGAGCTGGTTGTTCTGGTGTAATACTTTGTATGACTTTGTGTGACACAACACCTCCTCCGCCTTTCCTGTATTTGATTCCATCTCTTGCAAGCTCTCTCATAACATGAGCGAAGCTATGGTTCTTTAGGAGAGGCTTTACTACTTCTAGGATGTCGTCATCCATCTTATCTCGTAAGTAGACTGATTTACGCATCTAAGGCACCTCACTTGCTGATGTACGGCTGTGTGCCGACTTTGATAGTAACAGTACTCTTTTTAGCTTTCGAAGCCATACGAGTCCCGTACTTCCTTAAACCACGTACATTTGCGTATCTATCTAGAAACATTACTTTAACTCCTCTAGCAGCGAATCGTTCTGACAAGTATTGTTTAAGTAGTTCAGAGCCTCCACCAGTGAAGATAAGTGTGTCTACAAAAGCCCAACTATTAATTAGTATTCTGTCCAGAGTATTAAGGATTGTATTCGCATGATTTTCGTAAGCCTGATTGATTACTGGTGTGATGTCCATACCTTTTATTTCTTTGTTCTGGATAATCATTGGTAGCTTTCCGTCCGGGATTGTAGCTCCTAGATGGTTCTCTAGGTATTTCCCGATTTGTAGGTAGCTACTAAACATTCCCATGTTTGTGTGTGTAGTAAGTTCCGGCTGCTCTTCTAATGAATCCAATGTCAGAACATTCAGTGTTCTTGCTCCGATATCTGCTAATACGTTAAATCCTTTTGCGATGTTGTGGTCTACAATCTCCCCGTTGTTGTCTAGCATTAGGTCACACAAGCTACCGAACGGTTGTTTCTTTATACATACATCTTCGACTGTGACAGTTCTTTCTATCCAGTTATTTCCGTCG
>Ga0256898_1000541_pt1 | contig 14114 bp, 10 predicted proteins | sample MC6MC0686MT_FD_186333 | JGI IMG/M metagenome (GOLD analysis project Ga0256898, IMG submission 186333) | Metatranscriptome of enriched soil aggregate microbial communities from Iowa State University, Ames, United States - MC6-MC0686-MT... | ecosystem: Environmental > Terrestrial > Soil >... | reverse complement strand
GGCGAAGACTTTGAGCCGCGCCTGGTGGAAAGCCGCCGTATGGGCTGCGTCAGCTTCGCGCAGATGTATTTCCCGGGCGGCACCATCACCCGTGAAAATTTCCAGCGCGCGCGTATGGCCGCTGTCCAGAAGCTGGAAAACCTGGCCTGGCAGTACCGTATTCAGGGCTGGAACGTCGCGCTGGGCGCGTCAGGCACCATCAAAGCGGCGCATGAAGTGCTGCTGGCGATGGGCGAAAAAGACGGGTTTATCACGCCCGAGCGCCTGACGCTGCTTACCGAAGAAGTACTGAAACATAAAAGCTTCGACGCACTCAGCCTGCCGGGTCTTTCTGACGAGCGCAAAGCGGTCTTCGTGCCGGGTCTGGCTATCCTCTGCGGCGTGTTTGATGCGCTGGCCATTAAAGAGCTGCGTCTTTCTGACGGCGCGCTGCGTGAAGGTGTGCTGTATGAGATGGAAGGCCGCTTCCGCCATCAGGATATCCGCAGCCGCACCGCGCAAAGCCTGGCAAACCAGTACAACATCGACCGTGAACAGGCAAAGCGCGTGCTGGAAACGACCGTTCAGATGTACGATCAGTGGCAGGAGCAGAACCCTAAGCTGGCCCATCCGCAGCTTGCCGCCCTGCTGAAATGGGCCGCGATGCTCCACGAAGTGGGACTGAACATTAACCACAGCGGAATGCACCGCCATTCGGCCTATATTCTGCAAAACAGCGATCTGCCCGGCTTCAACCAGGAGCAGCAAACCATGATGGCAACCCTGGTGCGCTATCACCGTAAAGCCATCAAGCTCGACGATCTGCCGCGCTTCACGCTGTTCAAGAAGAAGCAGTTCCTGCCGATGATTCAGCTGCTGCGCCTGGGCGTGCTGCTCAACAACCAGCGTCAGGCCACCACCACGCCGCCAACGCTGAAGCTGAAAACCGACGACCATCACTGGACGCTGAGCTTCCCGCACGACTGGTTTAGCCAGAACGCGCTGGTCCTGCTGGACCTGGAAAAAGAGCAGCAGTACTGGGAAGCGGTCACCGGCTGGCTGCTCAAAATCGAAGAAGAGAGCGCCGACGTCGCCGCGTAACGGCTCAGGCGTCCGCGGTGGACGCCTCAGCTTCCAGCAGCGACTCAAGCGGTGCCGGCCTGCCAATCAGATAGCCCTGCACGTAATCGATGCCTAGCGCGTGAACCGCGCTACGTATCTCTTCGGTCTCAACATACTCTGCCACCACCAGCATTTTCTTCATGCGCGCCAGATGGCAGATCGAAGCCACTATCTGGTAATCCAGGCTGTTATTGACGATATTGCGGATAAAGCTGCCGTCGATCTTGAGTATGTCCGCATCCACGCTTTTCAGCCGCGCATAGCTCGCGTACCCGGTGCCGAAATCATCAATCGCAATACGTACCCCCATTTTCTGCAGCTGCTGGAGGATGTGTAGCGCCTGCTCCCCGCTGCCGAAGGTGCTGCACTCGGTCACCTCAAAAATCAGCTGCCATGGCTCAATGGCGTATTTCGCCAGCAGGCGGCTGACCTCAAGCGGGAACTGCACCCGACAAACGGTTGACGGGGCCAGGTTAATGGCAAAACGCTGGCCGGGCAGCCTTTCGCGATGCGCGGCCAGGAAGTGCAGGGTGTGCTCCAGCACCCACAAATCCACCCGCGAGGACAAGCCAAACTCCTGCGCGACGGGCAGGAACAGATCGGGAGAGATCAATAGCCCGTTGATATCCGGCATCCGCAGCAGGACTTCGTGATAGCGATCGCCACGCAGGCCGCGAACGGGCTGCGCCAGCAGGGTGAATTCGTTGTTATCGAGCGCCTTTTGCAGGCGGCTCATCATGGCGACCTTATCCTTCAGGCTGCGCTGCAAATGGACCGCACCACGCTGCTGAAGATTTTCCGGATGGTTGGAGGAGAGTGACAGATCGGCAACCACCCCGAGCTCCCCGAGGACCAGATAAAGATGGTTAACCGGAGACCGTACATAGCAGTAGCTCACGCCAACCTGCGGCTGCAGCGGCATGCCGTCCCAGACAAAGCGGAACTGTTTGATATGCTCGTCCAGGGCCTCAATCCGCTGCTGGTGCGATTCCGCGTTGAGTCGCACCGCCAGGTCATACCCGGTCAGGTGGTACACCTGCTCATTGGGCTGGAGCGTGCCGTTAACCCACTGCGCCAGCTGCTGTTTATACAGAATACGCAGCAGTACGCCGTAATTTCGGCCCAGAATTTCCAGCTCAGGAATACGCAGCAGGCAAAGCGCCGACCACGGGTTCTTCGCCAGATCGCGCGTCAAGGCCCGAAGGTTAGGCATATGCACGACCGGGTCGAGCAGCGCCAGCCTGCGGGAGCGTTTATTCACGGCGCGCTGGCGAGTCGCCAGCATCGACATATAAATCACCACAAACGAGAAGACCAAGTAGCTGGAAGAGGTGATCGCCAGCTGAATGTCATACCCCTGGTTCACCGGGATATAGTGGTAAAAATAGTGAATAGACACCAGCAGCACCGGCGTCCAGATCAGCGATATCAGCTTATAGCCAAAACGCATCGCGCCCCAGAGCATCACCGGCATCAGCAGCGACAGGGTGTAGTTGGTGGTGAAAATGGAGCTGTTTTCATTCATCGGCAGCAGCAGCAGCGAAAGCAGCCCGCCAAGCGCAATCGCCCACAGTAAAAACTCCACGATCGTCACCTTTTTGTCTATCTGGCAACGGATCTGCGAGACAAGGCTTTTGAAATAACGCGGATGGCGAATCAGGCGGATTAGCAGATAGCTCAACGGCACGCCCGTCAGCCCGCTGACCAGCAGCGCCTGGTAGTTAATGAGCGTGCGAATATTGAGAGGGTTTAACCCCGCCAGGCTCTGGCGGCTCTCATACACGCCCAGATAGACCGCAAACTGAAACAGCACCAGAAACAGCGTCGCGGGGCAGAAGACCTGCCAGAAGATGCGCTGCGCCATCAGCCGGACGTCGCCGTAAGCCGTCATATTCCGTCGGGGCGCAAACACCCGGTAACCGCCCCAGCTGAGCACCAAAGGGATGATAAAATGGAGCATACCGGCGACGGTTTCAAACATCCCGACCGACGGGTAATAGCGGATAAACAGCGACAGCGCGATCCCGGGAAGGGCTTCCAGGCCAAAGAACATCATCAGCGAAAGCAAAAACGAGAGGGGCAAATAGTAGAGTGCCGCAATACCGTCGCCCAGCTGCGTGAACGTATTCGCGACGCTCAGTATGGGAAGTAAAACCACAGGCAAAATAAGCGGCAATGCCCACCAGCGGTTTTCATTTTTTATCAGAAAAGCAAGAATGTTCATAGATGCCCGGTTAAACCCCTATCGCTCCAGAGGGAAAATAAAGACAGGCATCCAACCTGACGTACGCGCTGCCCGGCAACGTGCGGGGCGAACAGTGTGGAGGAAGGATTTTAAATATCAGGGCCGGGAATCCGTTGACTTAAATCAAACTAATTTACGCAAATAACGCTTTGTGGCGTTTTTTTTGAAATAATTTTCTTCATATTATCAATATGGTAAATGCATTAATTAAATTCAATAACATCAATTAATGTAAACATTGACGGTTATTTACACACAGCAGAATTGACCCCCTCTTCCCGCTGTGCCTTAATATCCTCATCGCCCAAATGGGCTTACCCAGGAAAAACAGAGTGAGTCAGGTCACGCGTATGCGCAAACGACATCGATTTAACACCCGGATGACCCGCATCATACTGCTCATCAGCTTCCTGTTTTTCTTTGGCCGCTTCGTTTACTCTTCGATTGGCGCCTGGTACCACCATCAGGATAAAACCCAGTCACAGCAATCCAGCCTGACCGTCGACACCGCTGACCGCTAGGCCGCCGGAGGGTTTTGCAGTATCCGAATAATACCTGCTATGCCTTTGCTCAGGATTTTGTCCTGCCGCATCACCACGGCCAGCCGCCGCTGCAGCACGGGCGTCAGCGACATCACGCACAGCCCGTCGCGATCGGCAACCTGTTCGACCGCCATGCGCGGCACAATGCTGTAGCCCAGCCCCGCGCGAACCATGCGTTTGATCGCCTCTATGCTGCCAAGCTGCATCACCGGCGCGATCGTTAACCCATTGCCCGCAAACCAGCCATCGATCAGCGCCCGGGTACCGCTGCCGGATTCAAAGGCAATCAGCGGCTGAGCGTGCAGCGCCTCCGGGGTGAGCTCCCTGAATGCATCCTGCTGCTCCCGCGACGCGATAAAGACAAACTCCTCGTCCATCACCGGCATGACGTCCAGCGCTCTGCCGCTCACCGGCAGCGTCACCAGCCCCATATCGAGGCGGTTTTCTTCGATGGCCCTGACGATGTCGAGGGTGTTGCCTGTCGTCACCCCCACGCTCAGGAGCGGAAACTCTCGGCGTAGCTGCTCCAGCAGCGGCGGCAGAAGATGAATGCAGGCCGTTGCCCCCGTGCCAAGCGTAATGGTGCCGCTCACGTCGTGGCTGAACGCGCTCACGGAGCGGATGGCTTCATCCACCGCCTGCTGAATACGCTCCCCGTGCGCCAGTAAAGCCTGCCCGGCATCCGTCGCCTTAATGCCCCGCCCGGTACGCTCCACCAGCCGCGTTTGCAGAAATTGCTCCAGCTGGCGTATTTGCAGGCTCACGGCGGGCTGGGAAATGCCCAGCAGATCCGCTGCCGCTGAAAAGCTGCCTCGCTGGATCGCCAGACGGAACGTGGCGAGATAGCCCAGATTAAGCGTCGTCATTCAAAGTTTCTCTTATACCGCGCATAAGGTTGCTGCCCTGCCAGCACAATACCCCGCGAGTTATGCTCAGGACAACTGCATAGCGGAATGAAAACTAATGGAAACACCTGCCCTGCCTCGCCGACTCGCCCTCACGGCGGGATGTAATCAACTCATCAACTGGGGGATCTCGTTTTACATGCCCGGCACCTTCGCGCTGGCCATTTCAGCCGACCGGGGATGGTCGTCACCGCAGATTTACCTCGGCCTGACGCTGGCGATGCTGGTGATGGCGGCGGTCTCCCCGTTTGTCGCCCGCCTGCTGGCGCGCTTTGGCGGCCAGAAGGTGGTGATGAGCGGCACGTTGCTGATCGCCATCAGCTGCGCGGGGATGGCGTATACCCAGACGCTTGCTGGCTGGTACTGCGCCTGGCTGGTCACCGGCGTAGGGATGCGCCTGTCTCTGTACGATGCGCTGTTCGCCGCGCTGGTGAACCTCTACGGACAGCAGGCGCGAAGAACGATCTCACGCGTCACGCTGGCGGGCGGGCTGGCCTCCGCTATCTTCTGGCCGCTGGGCTATGGTCTGCTTCAGGTGATGAGCTGGCAGGAAGCGCTGCACGTCTATGCTCTCTTCGGCCTGCTGAGCGCGGTGCTGATACGCACGCTTCCCCCGCAGCAGCTGACGGTGACGACAAAGGTCACCGCGCCGCCGCTGAACAGCGAGCGGCGTAACGGCTGGCTTTATGCCGCCTTCATTACCCTTATCACCTTTGTCTCTAACGGCACCTCTACCCATCTGCCGGAGTTTATCATCCACTTCGGCCTGCCGGTCGCCATCGGCATGCTGTGGGGGATAGGCCAGACGGCTGCTCGCTCGCTGGAAGTGCTGGCGGGTGCCCGCTTAACCCCCTCCAAACTCACGCTTTTCACCGCGCTCGCCATGCCGCTCTGCTTTCTGGTTGGGCTAAGCAGTTCCCAGTTTGTCTGGTGCGCAGCCGGGTTTGTGCTGGGCTACGGGGCCATCAACGGGCTGGTTACCATCGTAAAAGCCACCCTGCCGCTGGAGCTGTTTAGCGCGGAAAGCTATGCCCGCCGAACGGGCATGCTGCTTATCCCCGGCCAGCTGATGGCGGCAGCCTCACCGTTTGCCTATGCGTGGCTCAACAAAACGCTGGGTATCGCTGGCGCAATGTGGGTGTCAACGGGGCTGACGCTGGTGATTGCCGGGCTGGCGATAGCGATCGTGCGCCGTCGCGGCAGGCAAACTGTATCGCACTGTATCCAGCAGGCCACGCTAACAAACGGGTACAAAACGCCGCCTCCGGCAAATATCTCCGATACATAAAAATGGTTTTCTTTCCCTGTCGCCATTCAGAACCGATGAGGAGAGAAACCGATGATCCGCCGTTATTTACTGTTCCCATTATTGGCCCTGGCGTCGTCCAGCGGCGCCTGGGCCACGCCTCTGGACAACCTGAGCGCCGCCGACGTGAACGGCCCTGCTGCCGTTGCCCCGCTGCAACGCCCGCAGCCGCCGGCAAAACTGATTGTCGATCCGCCCCTTGCCGGCCCGCTGAGCAAAGGCGCGGTGTTCATTCAATATCGGACCGAAAACCTGCGCATCGAGCCGGTATTCGGGCCCGAGGCGCTCAGGGTCGCCCCGCGCATCGGACACATTCACGTGGTGGTGGATGACGCGCCGTGGCACTGGGCTGACGCCAGCGGAGAGCCGGTGATCCTGGTGGGGCTGCCCGCCGGCAAGCACAAGGTGACGATTATTCTGGCCGACCCGACGCACAAGCCGCTCGACCACAAAACCATTGAATTCACCGTCCCGCCCCACGCGGCGGTCCACCATTTTTAAGGAGCCCCAGAATGAAAGCACTGACTGTACTGACGGCAGGCCTGCTGGCGCTTTCCGCCAGCGCCTTTGCGGAGAGTAAAACCAGCGTTGTGCTGGTGCACGGCGCGTTTGCCGACGGCAGCAGCTGGAATAAGGTGATTACCCTGTTGCAGAAACAGCACGCAGAGGTCATTGCCGTCCAGCTGCCGCTTACGTCGCTAAAAGATGACGTTGCCGCCACGCGGCGAGCCATCGCCCGCGCCCAGGGTGATGTGGTGCTGGTAGGCCACTCGTGGGGCGGCACCGTGATTAGCGAAGCGGGCAACGATGCGCGGGTAAAATCGCTGGTTTACGTGGCGGCATTTGCGCCGGACTCCGGGCAGTCGACGGCGGATCTGGCAGGAAGCTTCCCCGCGCCGCCGGGCAGCGCGGGCATCGCCAAAACGGCGGACGGCTATTTATATCTGCCAACGGACGCCGTCAGGAAGGACTTCGCGCCTGACGTGAAACCGGGTGAACAACAGACCATTGCGGCTACGCAGGGGCCAATAAAGGGCGACGCTTTCGCAGAAAAAGTGACTCATGCCGCGTGGCACAACAAACCGAGCTGGTATGTGGTGAGTCAGAATGACCGGATGATTAACCCGGCGCTTGAACGCGCGATGGCGAAGACGATCCACGCGAAAACCACCGAGGTGGCGGCGAGCCACGTGTCGATGGCGAGCCAGCCTGACGCCATCGCCCGCACGATTGAGCAGGCGAGGCGGATGCGCTGAGGTCAATTAGCCCGGCGGCGCTGCGCTTGCGCGGGCCTACGGTTTCGTAGGTCGGGTAAGCGCAGCGCCACCCGACAAGAAAGGCCGCCTCAGTTGCCCCTCTGCGCGGGATAATCGCGATTAATCCACGCGTGGTCCTCTTCCCAGGTGAACATCCATTTGCGCACCGGACCGGCCATCACGTTGAGGTAATAGCTGTCATACCCGGCCATCGTCGCCACCGGATGGTAGCCCTTCGGCACCATGACCACATCGCGGTTATAGACCGCCGTGCACTCATCCAGCGTTCTGTCGTCGGTGTAGACGCGCTGCATGCAGAACCCCTGCTCCGGGTTGAGGCGATGGTAGTAGGTCTCTTCCAGGTACGTCTCCTGCGGCGGATTATCCGTGTCGTGCTTATGGCTCGGGTACGAGCTGGTGCAGCCCTCATTGGTCCACACCTCCACCACCAGCAGGCTGTCGGCGGGTTTGTCTTCCGGCAGAATGTTGTGCACGTAGCGCTGGTTGTGGCCTTTGCCGCGCGCCTCACCGTCGATATCCTGCGGGGCGATCAGCCGCGTAGGGTACGTGCCTTTGCCGGGGGCGGCGCAGACCGCCAGCTCCAGCTTCGTCAGCGCCTTCACCTGCACCGTCTCCTGCGGGGTGACGTAAACCGCCCACGGCTTGATGCGCTCGAACGGGCTCATCCGCTCGCCGATGTCGTTAAACTGCGCGGAAGGCGTGCTGATGGAGGCGCGTCCGGCGACCAGCACCAGGCAGCGCTCTTCGCTGACGGCAGGCAGCGTTAGCTGCTGCCCCTCCTGCAGCTCATACGCCTCAAAACCAACATATCCCCAGCCGGCGCTTTCCGGCGTGACGGACTGCGTGCGCCCTTCACCGTTCGGCTGCTGCCAGCGTGATAACAGACGTGACATGTCCCCTCCTCAGATAAGCCCGGCGTCGCGCGCCAGGCGGCTCAGGTTGTTATACCCCAGACGGGCGTAGGTCAGCGGATGGGCAATCGCCGGATCCTGCTCGGCCTCCACCACCAGCCAGCCGTGATAGTCCTGCGCCTTCAGCAGCTGCATAATCGGCGGGTAATTCACGCAGCCGTCGCCCGGCACGGTAAACACGCCGCTCAGCACCGCGTCGAGGAAGCTGGTTTTGCGGTTTTTCACGTCCGCCAGCACGTCGGCGCGCACGTCTTTGCAGTGAACGTGGTTGATGCGCGACGCCCAGCGCTGCGCCACCGCCAGCGGATCGGCCCCGGCAAAGGTCAGATGGCCGGTGTCCAGCAGCAATCCAACCTCCTCTCCGGTGTGGGTCATCAGATTGTCCACGTCGTCGGCAGACTCAATCACCGTGCCCATGTGGTGATGGTAGGCAATCTGGACGCCCTGCTGCTGCGTATAGCGGGCAAACTCGGTGAGCTTCTCGCCGTACTCTTTCCAGCGGGCCTGCGGGAAGCGCGGGCGCAGGTGTACCGGAGTCTGCTGCTCGCCGTGAATGCAGCCGCTCACTTCCGCAAAGACCAGCACCCTGGCACCTAGCTCGCGCAGCAGCGTCAGGTGGGACTGCACGGCGGCGATCTCCTCCTCCACGCTGCGCTCCAGCAGGCGGCCGGAGTACCAGCCGGAAACCAGCTGCAGGTCGTGGCGCTGCAGGATGGGGCCGAGCAGGCGCGCTTCGCGCGGGAACTTATTGCCCAGTTCGAAACCGGCGAAACCGGCCTCTTTCCCTTCGCTCAGACAGGTCTCCAGCGGCGTCTCCGCGCCGAGAGAAGGCAGATCGTCGTTCGTCCACGTCAGCGGGTTAATGCCCAGTTGTACACTCATTGTCGTCTCCATTATGCGTGTCCGCGCTCGCGCCACCAGGCGATGAGCTGCAGGTAGTTGTCCCGGATGCGCGCCACCAGTTGCGCATCGTCAATATCGTGCTTCAGCCACGCGCGGGAAGCATCGCCAAACAGCGTGCGCCCTACGGCGAAGCCTTTTACTACCGTCTGCCCCGCTGCGGCTTTAAAGTCGGCGCGCAGCTGTGCCGCCGGGGCGTCCAGGCCGAGGATCACCACCCCGCGGCAGTGCGGATCCCGGCGTTCGATAATCTCGCTCAGCGCCGTCCAGCCGTCGGCCGAGAGCGGCGGCAGCTTCCACCAGTCCGGGTAAATGCCCAGGTTGTAGAAGCGGGAGATGGCGCGCAGGTAAAGCTCGTCGCTGCGCGGCATGGTCGCGGGCAGAATCACCTCCAGCAGCAGCTCGTGCCCGGACCGGCAGCAGGCGTGGTACACCTCGGCGATTTTCTGCTCCTGCTCCAGGCGCAGGCCGTGGGCGTCTTCCGGATGGAAAAAGACCAGGCACTTCACCACGTGCTCCTGAGGCCAACTGATAAGCTGGGTGCCGATGTTGCCGTGCTCCATCTCCAGCGGCCGGGAGCCCGGCAGCTCGATGGGGCGGCCAATCCACCACCCTTCCCCGGTGATCGCGTTCAGCGCGTCCTGACCAAAGGTGCCGTCGCACAGCAGGCCGGCTTTGCCCTCCAGCCCCGCGCGGCTCGCCGCCTCGCGGCTGGCCTGCAGGATCAGCTGCTTCAGAGCCGGAATGCGCTTAAGCGACGCGCCGCACTGCATCGCCATATCCTCAAGCTGGCTGCGGTGGTCGAAGGCCATCACGCACAGCTCCGGCCACTCGCGGCGGCGCGTGGTCACCCGGTGGAGATGGTTAAGACGCGGATCGAGATCCGGGCGCGGCACATCCGCGGCGCGGGAGAGATAGTCATCCAGCTCGATTTTGCTCGGCATCGCCGGGGCGCAGCCGTGGCGCGAGACTACCAGCGCGCCGCAGGCGTTGGCGTAGCGGCACGCCTGCTCCCAGCCCTCGTCGTTCAGGTAGCCGCGCAGCAGGCCGGACATAAACGCGTCCCCCGCGCCGAGGACGTTCAGCACCTCCACGCGCACGCCGGTCACCGTCAGGCCGTTGTCCAGCCGGGGCGGAATGGCGTCGGTATAGACCGAACAGCCGAGCGCGCCGCGTTTGCAGACCAGCGTTGCCTCACTGACGACGCGCACCTGCCCCAGCGCCTGCAGGGTATCCGTGCTGCCGCCCGCAATGTGAAACTCCTCTTCGGTGCCGACAATGACGTCGAAGAGGTGCAGCACCTCCTGCAGCTCGCGGGTGACCTTATCGGCGGCGATAAAGCGCGTTTCGCCGTCGCCTAAGGCGGTCAGCCCCCACAGCACCGGACGGTAGTCAATGTCCAGCACCGTGCGCACGCCATGACGGCGGGCATAGCCCAGCGCCGTCAGCACCGCCTCGCGGGTCTGCGGATGAGAAAGGTGGGTCCCGGTGATGGCAAGACAACGTGCGGAGGCGATGTAGCGTTCGTCCACATCGCTGGCCGTAATGGCCATATCCGCACAGTTATCGCGATAAAAAATCAGAGGAAAGGTGTCCCGGTCTTTAATGCCGAGTAGCACCAGCGCCGTGAGGCGTTCTTTATCGGTAATCAGATGGCTGGTATCGCAGCCCACCTGGTTGAGCTCTTCCCGCAGGAAGCGGCCCATATGTTCATCGCCGACGCGCGCCAGCATCGACGAGCGCAGGCCCTGGCGCGCGGTGCCGTACGCCACGTTGCCGGACGACCCGCCGAGGTATTTGGCGAAGCTCGAGACATCCTCCAGACGGGCACCAATCTGCTGGCTGTAGAGGTCTACCGCCACGCGGCCCATGCATATCACATCAAACTGCTTTTCCACGTTGATACCTCATCAGACAATGTCGTTCACGTTCAGCCAGCGGCCTTCCCGGTGCGAAAGTGCAATCGCGTCCAGCACGCGCGACACCTTCCAGCCCTCTTCGAAGTCCGGCCACATCGGCGCGTCGGCGGCAATCCCGTCTACCAGGTCGCGCACCTCCACCGTTTTTTGGTCGTTAAAGCCAATCCCGTGGCCCGCGCCCATGCAGAACGCGGCGTAATCCGGGTGCGCGGGGCCAACGAGCAGCGTGCGGAACCCCTGACGGTTCACCGGATCGTCATGCAGATAGAGCTTCAGCTCCGCCATGCGCTCCTGGGTGAAGCTGATGGCGCCTTTCGTTCCGGTAATGACGTACGACAGCCCCATCTTGCGGCCGCAGGCGACGCGGGAGGTTTCAATCACGCCCTGCGCCCCACCGGCAAAACGCACCATCGCGTGGGCCTGATCCTCGTTTTCGACGGCAATCATCTCCGACGATCCGGCCTTCACCGGTCGTTCCGGGACCACGATCTTCAGGTCGCCGCAGACCTGCTCGATATCCCCCACCAGGTACTGGGCCATATTGACGATATGCGCCGCGAGATCGCCCAGCGCCCCCAGCCCGGCGGTCTCCCTGAAGCAGTGCCAGTGAATGGGCGAGAGCGGGTCGGCCATGTAGTCTTCGTTGTGGGTGCCGTAGAAGTGGATCACCTCGCCAATCTCGCCGCGGGCGATAATCTCCTTCGCCAGCTGCGCGGTCGGGTTCTTCATGTAGTTGAACCCCACCAGCGTTTTCACCCCAGCCCGCTTCGCGGCGTCGACCATCTCGCGCGCATCGTGGGCGTTAAGCGCCAGCGGCTTCTCCGAGTAGACGTGCTTGCCGTGGCGGATCGCCTCCAGCGCCATCTCTTTATGCAGGTGGTTAGGTGAACAAATATCCACCACGTCAATAGCCGGGTCGGCCACCAGTGCCCGCCAGTCCCCGGTTGAGCGGTTGAAGCCAAACGCCCGCGCGCGCTCTGCCGCCAGCTCCGGCGTGACTTCCGCCACCATCTCGCGCACCAGCCTGCCGCGCAGGTTGAACACCGTCGGGGCCTGGGCATAGGCGATAGCGTGCGCCTTGCCGATATACCCGGTGCCAATCAATCCAATACGAACCTCTTTCATCGTGATCCTCACAGTGCGCCGCGACGGCTCTTGGCGTAGGTGTCAAACGCCACCGCCAGAACGATAATTAATCCGGTGATAATCTGCTGGTAGTAGGCCGAGACGTTCATCAGCACCAGGCCGTTAATCAGAATACCCATGATGATGGAGCCGATAACGGTGCCGCCGATGCGCCCGTAGCCGCCCATCAGCGAGGTGCCGCCAATCACCACCGAGGCGATGACGCGCAGCTCAAAGGAGATCCCGGCGACCGCCTCGGCGCTCCCCAGACGCGCGCTCAGAATGAAGCCCGCCAGCCCCGCCAGACAGCCAATCAGCACGTAGACGCTGACCAGCACGCGCTTGACGTTCACTCCCGCCAGGCGCGCCGCCTCCGGGTTGCCGCCGATGGCGTAGACGAAGCGGCCCCAGCGTGTTTTATGCAGCGCCAGATAGCCGCCGATGGCGACAATGGCGAAGATCCAGATTGGAATGGAGATACCGAGCAGCTCCCCGCGTCCCCACCAGCGGTAGCCTGGGTCGAAACCGGCGATCGGCGCGCCGTCGTTAATCACCAGCGTCAGGCCGCGCCAGATGGTCATCCCGCCGAGGGTGACGATAAACGGCGGCAGGCGCAGGCGGGTTACGCCCAGGCCGTGCAGGAAGCCAATCGCCGTGCCCATCGCCAGACAAATCCCCAGCCCGATTAGCCAGCTCATGCCGCCCCAGGCGTTCGGGTCGACGGTGGTGAAGTTGTCGCCCTTAATCACGTACGCCGCGGTCATGGCGCACACCGCCAGAATGGAGCCGACGGAGAGGTCAATCCCGGCGGTCAGGATGACGAAGGTCATCCCCACGGCCATGATCCCATAGATAGAGACTTCGGTCAGAATGTTGAAAATATTGCGTTCAGAGAAAAAGTTGCTGTTCTGCGACTGAAAGAAGATCAGCAGCAGGATCATGAAAATCAGCACCCCGAATCGCTCGAAGAAGGCGATGGGATCGATGCGTCCGGCGCGTTTGACCGGGGCCTGCGTTTTAGAAATCATCTGCGTCATGAGAAACTCCGTTATGCCGCGTTCAGGGCGTTGTGGTTGATGGCCATCATCGTCATCAGCCGTTCTTCGTTAGCGTCGTCGCCGTGGATCTCGCCGGTCACCCGGCCTTCGCTGAGGGTGATGATCCGGTCAGACACCGCCATCACTTCAGGCAGATCGGAGGAGATCACGATCACCGCCACGCCCTTTTTCGCCATGTCAAACAGCACCTGGTGCACTTCCGATTTGGTCCCCACGTCGATGCCGCGCGTCGGCTCATCGACGATCAGCACCCGCGGGTTGAGCGCCATGCAGCGAGCGAGGATCACTTTTTGCTGGTTGCCGCCGGAGAGCTTGCGCACCTCCTGCTCGCTGTTGACCATTTTGATCTGCAGCGCTTTGCGGTAGGACTCAATCAGGTCGTCCTCTTTGCGGGTATTGACGAACCAGCGCCACTGCAGCAGCGAGGAGAGGCAGGAGAGCGACAGGTTGTCGCGAATCGACAGCCCCAGCACCGCCCCCTCTTTTTTGCGATCTTCCGGTACCAGCGCCACGCCCTGGTCGAGGGCATAAAGCGGGTCGCGCGGCTGGTACGGCACGCCGTCCAGCTCAAAGCTGCCCGAGGTAAACGCGTCTGCGCCAAACAGGCAGCGCGCCACCTCGGTGCGCCCCGCGCCCACCAGCCCGGCAATGCCTAAGACTTCTCCGGCGTGAACGTGGAAGCTTATGTCGTGCAGAGCGATACCGTGCGGATCGAGCGGCGGCTTTTCGCGGCTCAGTCCCTTCACCGCCAGGCGGACGGGTTTGTCCTCATGATGAGTTTCGCTGGCCGGACGGCGATTAAAGGCCACGTCGCGCCCGACCATC
>Ga0256898_1000512_pt1 | contig 14656 bp, 9 predicted proteins | sample MC6MC0686MT_FD_186333 | JGI IMG/M metagenome (GOLD analysis project Ga0256898, IMG submission 186333) | Metatranscriptome of enriched soil aggregate microbial communities from Iowa State University, Ames, United States - MC6-MC0686-MT... | ecosystem: Environmental > Terrestrial > Soil >... | reverse complement strand
GAACAACTTCCGTCAGGAAGTTCACGGTAAAGGTCTGTCTTCTTACCCGCACCCTAAACTGATGCCTGAATTCTGGCAGTTCCCGACCGTATCTATGGGTCTGGGCCCAATCGGTGCGATCTATCAGGCTAAATTCCTGAAATATCTGGAACACCGTGGTCTGAAAGACACCTCTGAGCAAACCGTTTACGCCTTCCTGGGCGACGGCGAAATGGATGAGCCAGAATCTAAAGGTGCGATCACCATCGCGACCCGTGAGAAGCTGGACAACCTGTGCTTCATCATCAACTGTAACCTGCAGCGTCTGGATGGTCCGGTAACCGGCAACGGCAAGATCATCAACGAACTGGAAGGCATCTTCGCAGGTGCTGGCTGGAACGTGATTAAAGTCATGTGGGGCGGTCGTTGGGATGAGCTGCTGCGTAAAGACACCAGCGGTAAACTGATCCAGCTGATGAACGAAACCGTTGACGGTGACTACCAGACCTTCAAATCCAAAGATGGTGCCTACGTTCGCGAGCACTTCTTCGGCAAATACCCTGAAACCGCAGCGCTGGTTGCAGACTGGACTGACGAGCAGATCTGGGCCCTGAACCGCGGTGGTCACGATCCGAAGAAAGTCTACGCTGCACTGAAAAAAGCGCAGGAAACCAAAGGTAAAGCGACTGTAATCCTGGCCCACACCATCAAAGGTTACGGCATGGGTGATACCGCAGAAGGTAAAAACATCGCTCACCAGGTTAAGAAAATGAACATGGACGGCGTGCGTTACATTCGCGACCGTTTCAACGTTCCAGTGACCGATGAGCAGGTAGAAAACCTGTCTTACATCACCTTCCCGGAAGGTTCTGAAGAGCACAAGTACCTGCACGAACGTCGTCAGGCGCTGAAAGGCTACCTGCCAGCTCGTCAGCCTAACTTCACCGAGAAACTGGAACTGCCAGCGCTGGAAGACTTCTCTCAGCTGCTGGAAGAGCAGAATAAAGAGATCTCTACCACTATCGCTTTCGTTCGTGCCCTGAACGTGATGCTGAAGAACAAGTCGATCAAAGATCGTCTGGTTCCAATCATCGCTGACGAAGCGCGTACTTTCGGTATGGAAGGTCTGTTCCGTCAGATCGGTATCTACAGCCCGAACGGCCAGCAGTACACCCCGCAGGACCGTGAGCAGGTTGCATACTACAAAGAAGACGAGAAAGGTCAGATCCTGCAGGAAGGTATCAACGAGCTGGGCGCAGGCGCATCCTGGCTGGCTGCTGCGACCTCTTACAGCACCAACAACCTGCCGATGATCCCGTTCTACATCTACTACTCCATGTTCGGGTTCCAGCGTATCGGTGACCTGTGCTGGCAGGCTGGCGACCAGCAGGCTCGCGGCTTCCTGGTAGGCGGTACTTCCGGTCGTACGACCCTGAACGGTGAAGGTCTGCAGCACGAAGATGGCCACAGCCACATTCAGTCTCTGACTATCCCTAACTGTATCTCTTACGACCCGTCTTACGCGTACGAAGTGGCAGTCATCATGCATGACGGTCTGCAGCGCATGTACGGTGAAGCGCAAGAGAACATTTACTACTACATCACCACCCTGAACGAAAACTACCACATGCCGGCAATGCCAGCAGGTGCCGAGGAAGGTATCCGTAAAGGTATCTACAAACTCGAAACCCTCGAAGGTAGCAAAGGTAAAGTTCAGCTGCTGGGCTCCGGTTCTATCCTGCGTCACGTCCGTGAAGCGGCACAGATCCTGGCGAAAGATTACGGTGTGGGCTCCGACGTGTACAGCGTGACCTCCTTCACTGAACTGGCGCGTGATGGCCAGGATTGTGAGCGTTGGAACATGCTGCACCCAATGGAAACTCCACGCGTTCCGTACATCGCTCAGGTGATGAACGATGCACCAGCGGTGGCGTCTACTGACTATATGAAACTGTTCGCTGAGCAGGTTCGTACTTACGTTCCAGCTGATGATTATCGCGTTCTGGGTACTGACGGCTTCGGTCGTTCTGACAGCCGCGAAAACCTGCGTCACCACTTCGAAGTTGATGCTTCTTACGTGGTTGTAGCAGCACTGGGCGAACTGGCTAAACGTGGCGAAATCGATAAGAAAGTGGTTGCTGACGCAATCACCAAATTCAACATCGATGCAGAAAAAGTTAACCCGCGTCTGGCGTAAGAGGTAAAAGAATAATGGCTATCGAAATCAATGTACCGGACATCGGGGCTGATGAAGTTGAAATCACCGAGATCCTGGTCAAAGTAGGCGACAAAGTTGAAGCTGAACAGTCGCTGATCACCGTAGAAGGCGACAAAGCCTCTATGGAAGTCCCGTCTCCTCAGGCTGGCATCGTTAAAGAGATCAAAGTCTCTGTTGGCGATAAAACCGAGACCGGCAAACTGATCATGATTTTCGATTCCGCCGACGGTGCAGCAGCAGCTGCACCTGCGCAGGAAGAGAAGAAAGAAGCCGCTCCGGCCGCCGCTGCTCCAGCAGCTGCCGCGGCAGCGAAAGACGTTAACGTGCCTGACATCGGCGGTGACGAAGTTGAAGTCACTGAAATCCTGGTGAAAGTGGGCGACACCGTTGCAGCTGAGCAGTCACTGATCACCGTAGAAGGCGACAAAGCCTCTATGGAAGTGCCGGCTCCGTTCGCGGGTACCGTTAAAGAGATCAAGATCAACACCGGCGACAAAGTGTCTACCGGGTCGCTGATCATGGTCTTCGAAGTGGCGGGTGCTGCACCTGCTGCCGCGCCAGCACAGGCCGCTGCTCCGGCTCCGGCCGCTGCACCAGCAGCTGCTGGCGGCGCGAAAGACGTTAACGTACCGGACATCGGCGGTGACGAAGTTGAAGTAACCGAAGTGATGGTGAAAGTGGGCGACAAAGTTGCCGCTGAACAGTCACTGATCACGGTTGAAGGCGACAAGGCTTCTATGGAAGTCCCTGCGCCGTTCGCGGGTACCGTTAAAGAGATTAAAATCAGCACCGGTGACAAAGTGTCTACCGGCTCTCTGATCATGGTCTTCGAAGTGGAAGGCGCTGCGCCTGCCGCAGCTCCGGCTGCCGCGGCTGCTCCGGCACCTGCTGCTGCTCCGGCTCAGGCGTCTAAACCTGCTGCGGCTCCTGCTGCAAAAGCGGAAGGCAAATCTGAGTTCGCTGAAAACGACGCTTACGTCCACGCCACCCCGCTGATTCGTCGCCTGGCGCGCGAGTTCGGTGTGAACCTGGCGAAAGTGAAAGGGACCGGCCGTAAGGGTCGTATCCTGCGCGAAGACGTTCAGACCTACGTGAAAGACGCGGTGAAACGCGCCGAAGCTGCACCTGCTGCAGCCGGCGGCGGCGGTATCCCGGGCATGCTGCCATGGCCAAAAGTGGACTTCAGCAAGTTCGGCGAAATCGAAGAAGTGGAGCTGGGCCGCATCCAGAAAATCTCTGGTGCTAACCTGAGCCGTAACTGGGTGATGATCCCGCACGTAACGCACTTCGATAAGACCGATATCACCGATCTGGAAGCGTTCCGTAAACAGCAGAACGCCGAAGCTGAGAAGCGCAAGCTGGACGTGAAATTCACCCCAGTGGTCTTCATCATGAAAGCCGTTGCCGCTGCCCTTGAGCAGATGCCACGCTTCAACAGCTCCCTGTCCGAAGACGGCCAGAAGCTGACGCTGAAGAAATACATCAACATCGGTGTTGCGGTTGATACGCCAAATGGTCTGGTTGTTCCGGTCTTCAAAGATGTGAACAAGAAGAGCATCACTGAGCTGTCCCGTGAACTGACCACCATCTCCAAGAAAGCGCGTGATGGTAAGCTGACTGCCGGCGAAATGCAGGGCGGCTGCTTCACTATCTCCAGCATCGGCGGCCTGGGTACTACCCACTTCGCGCCGATCGTGAACGCGCCGGAAGTGGCTATCCTCGGTGTGTCCAAGTCTGCGATGGAGCCGGTGTGGAATGGCAAAGAGTTCGTGCCGCGTCTGATGATGCCAATCTCTCTGTCCTTCGACCACCGCGTGATCGACGGTGCTGATGGTGCGCGTTTCATCACCATCATCAACAACACCCTGAGCGACATTCGCCGCCTGGTGATGTAATCGAAAAGCCGGCCAATCGGCCGGCTTTTTTCTGGTAATCTCCTGATGGTCGTGAGGTTATCGGCGAAAGCGACAATTCGTGAGCCGTTTGTTGTTTCAAAATTGTTAACAATTTTGTAAAATACGGACGGATAGAACGACCCGGTGGACGACGGGTATAAATTAAGAGGTCATGATGAGCACAGAAATCAAAACTCAGGTCGTAGTACTTGGGGCAGGCCCGGCAGGTTACTCCGCAGCATTCCGCGCAGCGGATTTAGGTCTGGAAACCGTCATCGTAGAACGTTACAGCACCCTCGGCGGTGTTTGTCTGAACGTCGGCTGTATCCCTTCTAAAGCGCTGCTGCACGTAGCGAAAGTTATCGAAGAAGCCAAAGCGCTGGCTGAACACGGTATCGTCTTCGGCGAGCCGAAAACCGATATCGACAAAATTCGTACCTGGAAAGAGAAAGTTATCACTCAACTGACCGGCGGTCTGGCGGGTATGGCCAAAGGCCGTAAAGTGAAAGTGGTAAACGGTCTGGGTAAATTCACCGGTGCGAACACCCTGGAAGTGGAAGGCGAAAACGGCAAAACCGTGATCAACTTCGACAATGCGATCATCGCAGCAGGTTCTCGCCCAATCGAACTGCCGTTCATTCCACATGAAGATCCACGCGTGTGGGATTCCACCGATGCGCTGGAGCTGAAAACCGTTCCTAAGCGCCTGCTGGTTATGGGTGGCGGTATCATCGGTCTGGAAATGGGTACCGTGTACCATGCGCTGGGTTCAGATATTGACGTGGTTGAAATGTTCGACCAGGTTATCCCGGCTGCAGACAAAGACATCGTTAAAGTCTTCACCAAACGCATCAGCAAGAAATTCAACCTGATGCTGGAAACCAAAGTGACTGCCGTTGAAGCGAAAGAAGACGGTATTTACGTTTCCATGGAAGGCAAAAAAAGCCCCTGCAGAACCACAGCGTTACGACGCCGTGCTGGTGGCTATCGGCCGTGTGCCGAACGGTAAAAACCTCGACGCAGGCAAAGCTGGCGTGGAAGTGGACGACCGTGGTTTCATCCGCGTTGACAAACAGCTGCGCACTAACGTGCCGCACATCTTTGCTATCGGCGATATCGTCGGTCAGCCAATGCTGGCGCACAAAGGTGTTCACGAAGGTCACGTTGCCGCTGAAGTTATCGCCGGCATGAAGCACTACTTCGATCCGAAAGTCATCCCATCTATCGCGTACACCGAGCCAGAAGTTGCATGGGTTGGTCTGACTGAGAAAGAAGCGAAAGAGAAAGGCATCAGCTACGAAACCGCCACCTTCCCGTGGGCTGCTTCTGGCCGTGCTATCGCTTCCGACTGTGCAGACGGCATGACCAAACTGATCTTCGACAAAGAGACTCACCGCGTGATCGGTGGTGCAATTGTCGGTACCAACGGCGGCGAGCTGCTGGGTGAAATCGGTCTGGCTATCGAAATGGGTTGCGACGCGGAAGACATCGCGCTGACCATCCACGCTCACCCGACTCTGCACGAGTCTGTGGGCCTGGCGGCAGAAGTGTTCGAAGGTAGCATCACCGACCTGCCAAACGCGAAAGCGAAGAAGAAATAAGTTTATTTCTGCTTTCTAAACGCCTCCTCGGAGGCGTTTTTTTTGCCTGAAAACTACCCGTTATGGTAGGTAACTTATTGTTATTTCCCCTAAAAATTTGCGCTTATCTGCCGATACTTTTTTCACCATTGTGTAGCTACTGGCCGCACGGTTAGAGGTTCTGGATTTTTGATTACACGCAAAAAGGAAATAACATGTCTTTGAAGAAAGTGATGGGGATTGGCTTACTGGCGGCAGCCATGACGCTGACCGGATGCGGTGCGATGACGACAGCCGTGAAAAAACGTAACCTGGAAGTGAAAACGCAGATGAGCGAAACCATCTGGCTGGAGCCGTCTAACGAGAAAACGGTCTACATTCAGGTAAAAAACACCTCTGATAAAGATATGAGCAATCTCCAGACGCTGCTGGCAAACGATCTGAGCGCCAAAGGGTATAAGGTAACGTCCTCTCCTGACAGTGCATACTACTGGGGTCAGGCTAACGTCCTGAAAGCGGATAAAATGGATCTGCGTGAAGCCCAGGGCTATTTAAAAACCGGCTATGAAGGTGCCGCCGTTGGCGCTGCGCTGGGTGCCGGTATCACGGCCTATAACAGTAATTCTTCTGGTGCGGCGTTGGGTGTAGGGCTGGCGGCGGGCCTGATCGGCATGGCTGCAGATGCGATGGTAGAAGATGTGAACTACACCATGGTAACCGACCTGCAGATCTCTGAGCGTAGCAAAGCGAAAGTCACCACCGATAACATTGCGGCGCTGCGTCAGGGTACGTCCGGCGTGAAGCTGCAAACCAGCAGCGAGCAGGGCGATCGCGCGAAGTATCAGACCCGCGTGGTATCGAATGCTAACAAAGTGAATCTGAAATTCGAAGACGCGAAACCGGTTCTGGAAGCGCAGCTGGCGAAGTCGGTAGCAAATATTCTGTAAGTTCAAAAGCCGGGTGGCGGCTTCGCCATACCCGGCTTGCAAAACGTGGTCCGTTTACGCTATTCAGGGTGCAACGGGCTGCCAGGTTTTATCAGGGTGATACGCGGTTAACGCTCGGGCTTTTTGCTCCGAATCGCTGCCGAGATCTGACTGATAAACCTTGTCGTCCTGATTTATCACAAAGCTCATCACGCCCGTCTGACCATAGCTAACCGGCCAGGCAACCATCGCGAAACCGTTGTTCTCCGGCAGGATCCGGAAACGATAGCCGTGATAGCCGGTACCCGGCTCTTTCGGGCTAAAAGCCGGTCCGAGCGGACTGGGCGCTTCGCCGGGTGAGGCAGGCCAGTATAAACCGTCTTTTTTCCCTTCCGCGCTGACAATTTTCTGCGCGTATTTTTGGTTCATCGCAAAGTAGCTTTGCTGCGCATCGACATAGGCATGCAAGGCTTCAATGGCGGCGAGCTCGTTACGTCCAATTTCGCGGGTCAGGATCTCTTCAGCACCTTCTTTGATATCGAACTGCCAGCCTGCTACGGTTTTGTTCACCGGAATGGGAAGCTGCCAGCCGCTCTCTCCGACAACAAGGTGCGCCGTATCCCCTTCAACAACGGTGTTATGACGGACTTTCCAGTCGCGCAGGAAGCGATCGACGGCGTCCGGATCAACGCCTTCAGGGGGCAGAAAATCGCGCCAGTTCTCTCCAAGCAGGTTGCTCATAGCGTTCTCATTATGCTCGTTAATGGCGTGGGCCAGCGCATCGGTCGCCTGGTCGGGCGTGCTAAAGGACTGCTGCGCCATCGCCGAGGCCGAAAGCATGAACAACACCATTCCACTGAGTAGTTTACTTTTCATGTCGGTTCCCTTAGCGATGTCGAATTTCACGGCGTTCAGCACGTGCGCCAGACGCCTGGCGCGGCGGCTGCTGGCGAGCCGCGAGCTGTCTGCTTTGCGCACCACGCTGCTGCTGCGCCTGCCAGTTCGCGGAGCGGCTGTCGTTGCCGCTCAGCGCATTAGCCCGGGGCTGACTGTTTCGCTGCTGAAGAGCGCGTTGCTGCGCAGGTTGCGAAACCCGTTTCTCTTGCCTCTGGGCTGTGGCCTGGCGGTTTTCTCGCTGCTGCGCGGTCGTCCGCTTCGTCGTCTGCGGTTTGGTGTCGTAGCCCCGGTAGTTATTGCGCTGAGAAATCTGCTTCAGCTGTTCACTTGAGGCCTGACGCTGCCCCTCTTTGGTTCCGGGGCGCGCCGTTTGCGGGAAGGTTTTGCCCGTTGATTTCTCCATCTGGCTGAGGGCGGCCTGACGCTGGCTATCGCGGTTAGCCGGTTTTTGCTGCGTTGAGCTTAACCCTGTGGCCGCGCTGGTGGAGTGGAAGCGATTGTTGAGCTGGTTAGTGGGGTAGGGGACACCTTCCCGGTAGGCCGGGTTGTGCTGCCAGGTGCGGTTGGCATCCGTCAGCCGCTGTCCGCTGATTTTATTAAAGTTCTCAACGTTAATATTGATGTTGTTATCACCGTTGCGGTTATAGCCGCCGTGATTATCCCAGTCGTCATGGTGATGGTCCCAGTCATCGTCATCATCCCAGTCAATGTTGCTGAAGATGGCATAGGTTGTGGCGACACCCAGGCTGAAGCCTAAACCGTTGACGAAGCTGTTACCAAACTGCTCCCCGGGTGAAGGTGGGAGATAGGTAGGCGGATAGGCGGTGTTTGGCCAGGTACCGTACACCGTATTGGGGTTATAGGTTGGGACGTAAACGACCTGCGGATCGGCAGATTCAATTTTAATAACCGTAGGCGCTGGCGCGGACGTTGTGGCTGTCGTTGACTCGGTGGTGCTGGTTTTAGCCGGCGCCGGTTTGGTCACGGTGGTGACCGTCTGCTGAGGCGTCGATTGTAAGGCGCCGGTCTTCTGTGCCAGCGCGCGCAGGCGCTGAACGGAATCCATCACATCTTTCGGTTGTGCGAGAAACGCATCGCCCAGATTTTGTACCCACGGCGGGTTTTCGCCCATCAGCGACATAAGCTGAGGAAACGCGACCAGCGATTTTACGCTGGGATCCCAGGGCTGGCTGGCAACGGCCTGAATAGCGGCGTCCCCTTCCATTTTGGGGTTGTCTTTGGACCACTGCGCTGCCTGTATCACGTTGGCCGGGTAGGTCGAAGCCATCAAAATTTGTGACAGCAGGGCGTCCGGATAGAGCGCGATGGGGGCAACCCACTGGTCGATTTGCGCGGCAGTATACGCTGGCGCGGCGACAGGGGCAGGTGGTACTGCGGCAGGTGCAGCCGACGGTTGTGCGGCAGGGGCTGGCGCAACGGGTTCCGTTGCACGACTTTTGACAAACATGACGCCTGAGGCGGCAAGCAGCCCGGCACTGCACAGAAGAACGAGCAGATGTGGCTTAAAGGGCAACTTCATAAAATGACTCCAACGAGACAAACGCTGTGCCGTGAGGCGTTACGGTTGGCGTGAGTATTATTCACCCGTCTTTTACTGTTTTGACTTTTATTGGGAAGCGTCCGGTACGTCCGGATAAAGAGTGTGAGTATTTATTACACAATTATATCTGATGGAGAAAAAACTGAAGCGTCACGGTGCATAAGAAACCGCATAACGATGCCCTAAATCGTCGCTACACCATGCTTAACGATTCAGCAAATTTTTTAATGTTGCTTTTTTGTAAACGGATTAACACTGTGCAGAAATCCTGCTATGCTGCCCGACGCGGTATCGGGCATTTACCCTACAAACTGCTGTCTCACAGGAGCGTGAAGAGAACGCCCGCCGCATATGACAATGAGAGCGAGGAGAACCGTCGTGCTAGAAGAATACCGTAAGCACGTAGCAGAACGTGCCGCCGAGGGAATTGTACCCAAACCTTTAGATGCAACCCAAATGGCCGCGCTCGTCGAGCTGCTGAAGAACCCGCCTAAGGGCGAAGAAGAATTCCTGTTAGATCTGTTGATCAACCGCGTACCGCCTGGCGTAGATGAAGCTGCCTACGTAAAAGCCGGATTCCTTGCTGCTATCGCCAAAGGCGAAGCCACCTCCCCACTGGTTACTCCTGAAAAAGCCATTGAACTGCTCGGCACCATGCAGGGTGGTTATAACATTCATCCGCTGATTGACGCGCTGGATAACGACAAGCTGGCACCGATTGCCGCTAAAGCGCTCTCTTCCACGCTGCTGATGTTCGATAACTTCTACGATGTGGAAGAAAAAGCCAAAGCAGGCAACGCCTATGCGAAGCAGGTGATGCAGTCCTGGGCTGATGCCGAATGGTTCCTGAACCGTCCAGCTCTGGCTGAAAAAATTACCGTCACCGTTTTCAAAGTAACCGGTGAAACCAACACCGACGACCTCTCTCCGGCGCCGGATGCATGGTCTCGCCCGGATATCCCTCTGCACGCCCTGGCAATGCTGAAAAACGCCCGTGAAGGTATTGAGCCGGACCAGCCTGGCAGCGTCGGCCCGATCAAACAGATCGAAGCCCTGCAGAAAAAAGGTTTCCCGCTGGCCTACGTGGGTGACGTTGTGGGGACCGGTTCTTCCCGTAAATCCGCGACCAACTCCGTGCTGTGGTTCATGGGTGACGACATTCCTCATGTGCCGAACAAACGCGGCGGCGGCCTGTGCCTCGGCGGTAAAATTGCGCCTATCTTCTTCAACACGATGGAAGATGCGGGCGCACTGCCAATTGAAGTCGACGTGAATAACCTGAACATGGGCGACGTGATTGACGTTTACCCGTATAAAGGCGAAGTGCGTAATCACGAAACCAACGAGCTGCTGGCAAGCTTTGAGCTGAAAACCGACGTGCTGATCGACGAAGTGCGTGCCGGTGGCCGTATTCCGCTGATCATCGGCCGTGGCCTGACCACCAAAGCGCGTGAAGCGCTGGGTCTGCCGCATTCAGACGTTTTCCGTCAGGCGAAAGACGTGGCCGAGAGCAACCGCGGTTACTCTCTGGCGCAGAAAATGGTGGGCCGCGCGTGCGGCGTAGCCGGTATTCGTCCAGGCGCGTACTGCGAGCCGAAGATGACCTCCGTGGGGTCTCAGGACACCACTGGCCCAATGACCCGCGACGAACTGAAAGACCTGGCGTGCCTGGGCTTCTCTTCCGATCTGGTGATGCAGTCCTTCTGCCACACCGCGGCGTATCCGAAGCCGGTTGACGTGACCACGCACCACACGCTGCCAGACTTCATCATGAACCGCGGCGGCGTTTCCCTGCGTCCGGGTGATGGCGTCATCCACTCGTGGCTGAACCGCATGCTGCTGCCGGATACTGTGGGTACCGGCGGTGACTCCCATACCCGTTTCCCAATCGGTATCTCCTTCCCGGCGGGCTCCGGTCTGGTAGCGTTTGCTGCGGCGACCGGCGTGATGCCGCTGGATATGCCGGAATCGGTGCTGGTGCGCTTCAAAGGCAAAATGCAGCCGGGTATCACCCTGCGCGACCTGGTTCACGCAATCCCGCTGTATGCAATTAAACAGGGCCTGCTGACCGTTGAGAAGAAAGGTAAGAAAAACATCTTCTCTGGCCGTATCCTGGAAATTGAAGGTCTGCCGGATCTGAAAGTAGAGCAGGCGTTCGAGCTGACCGATGCTTCCGCCGAGCGTTCTGCTGCAGGCTGTACCATCAAGCTTAACAAAGAGCCGATTATTGAGTATCTGAACTCGAACATCGTGCTGCTGAAGTGGATGATTGCAGAAGGCTACGGCGACCGTCGTACGCTGGAGCGTCGTATCCAGGGTATGGAAAAATGGCTGGCCGATCCGCAGCTGCTGGAAGCCGATGCTGACGCAGAGTACGCGGCGGTGATCGACATCGATCTGGCGGATATCAAAGAGCCAATCCTGTGTGCACCGAACGATCCGGACGACGCGCGTCCGCTGTCTGAAGTTCAGGGCGAGAAGATCGACGAAGTGTTCATCGGATCCTGTATGACCAACATCGGTCACTTCCGTGCTGCCGGTAAACTGCTGGATACCCACAAAGGCCAGCTGCCAACCCGTCTGTGGGTGGCACCGCCAACCCGTATGGACGCGGCTCAGCTGACCGAAGAGGGCTATTACAGCGTGTTTGGTAAGAGCGGTGCGCGTATTGAAATTCCTGGCTGTTCCCTGTGTATGGGTAACCAGGCGCGCGTAGCCGACGGCGCGACGGTGGTCTCCACCTCTACCCGTAACTTCCCGAACCGTTTAGGTACCGGTGCAAACGTCTTCCTGGCTTCTGCGGAGCTGGCGGCGGTTGCGGCGCTGATTGGCAAACTGCCAACGCCGGAAGAGTACCAGACCTTTGTGGCTCAGGTTGATAAGACGGCGGTGGATACCTATCGCTATCTGAACTTCGACCAGCTCTCTCAGTACACCGAGAAGGCTGACGGGGTTATCTTCCAGACGGCGGTATAAACAGCAAAACCGTCTCCACGAGACGGTTTTTAATGTTTGCACCCTCTCCCGTGGGAGAGGGACGAGGTGAGGGCATCAGGCCGCAGGGTCTTGCTCTCACCTTTTTATTTTCATTCCTCCCACCTCTCACGCTTTTTTTCTTCCTCTCTGCTGCGATAATTACCCTAATGGCTTTGCAGAGGAAAACACTATGGATTACGAATTTCTGCGCGACATCACCGGAGTGGTGAAAGTGCGTATGTCGATGGGCCACGAAGCCGTTGGACACTGGTTTAACGAAGAGGTGAAAGAAAATCTCGCACTTCTTGATGAAGTTGAACAGGCGGCAGATACGGTGAAAGGCAGTGAACGTTCCTGGCAGCGTGCCGGACATGAATACACGCTGTGGATGGATGGCGAAGAGGTGATGGTGCGTGCCAACCAGCTCGAGTTTTCAGGTGACGAGATGGAAGAGGGAATGAGCTATTACGACGAAGAAAGCCTGTCGATGTGCGGCGTAGAGGACTTCCTTCAGGTGGTGACGGCGTACCGAGACTTTATGAAACAGAAATAACAGACCGGAGCATCCTTGCTCCGGCTTGCTTTTACACGGCCGGAATATTGCGGCCGTAGTAGATCTCGCGCATCTCTTTCCAGAGCAGGTCAGTAATGGCCTTACGCTCTTCTTCGCTCAAATCTTCCGGCTTCGTGTGGAACATATAGTGCTTAAGGTCGAACTCCTTAAGTAACATCTTGGTATGGAAGATGTTTTCCTGATAAACGTTCACGTCCATCATGTCGTACAGCGATTTCATGTCGTCGGACATAAAGTTCTGAATAGAATTGATCTCGTGGTCGATGAAGTGCTTCATGCCGTTGATATCACGGGTAAAGCCACGGACGCGATAATCAATCGTGACGATATCCGATTCCAACTGGTGAATTAAATAGTTCAGCGCGTTAAGCGGGGAAATCACGCCGCAGGTCGATACTTCGATATCGGCGCGGAACGTACACAGCCCGCCTTCCGGATGGCTTTCCGGGTAGGTGTGAACGCAGATATGGCTTTTATCAAGGTGCGCAACAACCACTTCCGGCAGCGGGCCCGGATGTTCAGTTTTGTCGATAAGCTTCGGATCGACCGGCTCTTCGCTGACCAGTATGGTCACGCTGGCGCCCTGGGGTTCATAATCCTGGCGGGCGATATTAAGGATGTTTGCGCCGATAATTGAGCAGGTCTCTGACAGGATCTCGGTCAGACGGTTGGCGTTGTAGAGTTCATCGATATAGGCGATGTAACCATCGCGTTCTTCCGCTGTTTTGGCATAGCAGATATCGTAAATACAAAAACTCAGGCTTTTGGTCAGGTTGTTAAAGCCATGCAGTTTAAGCTTTTTCAATTAGCTCACCCCCTTTGTGGATAATGCATCTTGCAGGTATTGCGGCAACGCAAACGCAGCGGTATGTACGGCCGGATTGTAGTATCGGCACTGAAGACCGGCCTGGTGGAAGCGGGCCTGGATAATTTCGGTGGAGAGATGGCGCAATACGTCGTTGTCCGTTGCCCACGCGAAGGTCATGATCCCGCCGTAGTACGTCGGAATGGCGGCCTGATAGAAGTTGACATCGCCGAAATAGGTGCTCAGCTTGCGATGGCTGTCGATCGCTTCATCCTGCTGCAGGAAGCAGACACCATTTTGTGCGACAAAGATCCCGCCAGGGTTCAGGCAGCGCTTGCAGCCTTCGTAGAAGGAGGAGGTAAACAGCGACGCGCCGGGGCCGATCGGGTCGGTACAGTCGGAGATAATGACGTCAAACGTTTGGGTAGTCTGGTTAACGAAGTTCACGCCATCGTCAATCACCAGGTTAAAGCGCGGATCGTCATAGCTACCGGCATTGTGGTTGGGCAGGTACTGGCGGCAGAAAGAGACCACGCCCGCATCGATTTCCACCATGGTGATGGTTTCAATGGACCGATGGCGGGACACTTCACGCAGCATTGCACCGTCGCCACCGCCGATAATCAGGACATGCTTCGCATGACCGTGCGCCAGCAGCGGAACGTGGGTCATCATCTCATGATAGATAAACTCATCCCGCTCGGTCGTTTGCACGACGCCGTCCAGCGCCATGACGCGGCCAAAGGCGGCATTCTCGAAGATGATCAAATCCTGGTGATCGGTTTTCTCATGATAGAGCACGTTATCCACGGCAAAGTACTGACCAAACTGGTCATGCAGTGTTTCATGCCACAACGTGTGGTCGGCCATATGCAGACTCCTCCTGTGTTAACATCCGTTACACTCTCAAAAAATGAGCGAAACATGATAGCTAACTATAACCGTGGTTGCACGGCTATAGGCTCAACAAGGGGCGTCGGGAAGGTTATTTCACATAGGCGAGCAGGCTGAGTGAATCACGAGCCAGCGCTTTGCATTTTTTTGCAGTGGGAATACCAATGCCGCTTAGGTCACGGTAGCTGTCTTCGCCGAGCGCCTTCATGTCGAAGCTGTCGTAATTGGTGAGATCCCACTGGTTCTGCTGGGCAAAAAAGACCAGCGCGCGGCGAATTTGCCCGTTGGGTAAATTCTGGTAGCCACAATCATTTTTCAGGAATACAAAAACCGCCGTTAAATCGGCCATAT
>Ga0256898_1000503_pt1 | contig 14851 bp, 7 predicted proteins | sample MC6MC0686MT_FD_186333 | JGI IMG/M metagenome (GOLD analysis project Ga0256898, IMG submission 186333) | Metatranscriptome of enriched soil aggregate microbial communities from Iowa State University, Ames, United States - MC6-MC0686-MT... | ecosystem: Environmental > Terrestrial > Soil >... | reverse complement strand
TTCTGCGGCGGCGGGGTCGTTCAGCAGGTCGCCCTTGCAGGCGAAGACGATGCTGTTGGTCATGTCGTCGTCGACCACTTCGAACATCGCGGAGCCGAACGATTCGCGCACGCGGTCCAGGTACTCGTGGTGCATGGGGTGGTTGACGTGGAAGTTGATCACCAGGATGCCGTCGTCGCGCAAGGCGCGGTAGCAGTCGGCGTAGAACGCTTCGGAGCACAGCGCGTCGGGGATGCCGCCCACGCCGTAGCCGTCCAGGAAGATCACATCGGCGTGGTCCGACACGTCGCGCATGTGATCGGCCGCGTCGGCCTGGATCACCTGGAAGCGCTCGCTGTCGCGCGGCACCATGAAGGTGTCGCGCAGGGCGATGACGGCGGGGTCGATCTCGACCACATCAATTTGCGTGCTGGCCAGATATCGATGGCAGAACTTGGGCAACGAGCCCCCGCCCAGCCCCACCATCAGAATGCGGGCGGGTTCAGGCTTGAACAGCACGAAGCCCATCATCATCCGTGTGTATTCGATTTCCAGCGCATCCGGATTCAGCACAGACATGCTGCTCTGGATTTCCTTCTGCGTGAAATGCAGCGTGCGGCGCGTGCCGGCATTCTGAACAAAGGGCCGGTGAATGGCCGCCGGCTCGTCAGATTGCGGAGCGTCGGCGGGAAGCGAAGAGTCGGACATGGGCAGGGCGATGGGTGAAAACAGGCACAAGATACCATCCGCCTTGCAGGCGTCACCCGCTGGCCACACGTTCACCACCCGTACGCCGCCCCGCCCGGCTGCCTACAGGAACGATTTGCCCTGCTTCAGCACCTGGTCGCAAGCTTGGCGGGTGATCTCTTTCTTCAGGCCGCTGCCACTCAGATCAAGCGATTTGCCATCGCTGCCTTTCAGAATGCCTTGCACGCCGGAGGTGTAGCCCGTGTCGGATTCGGCCTTGCTGGCGCCACCCGGCAGCTTGTCCATCAACTTGTCTTTCACCGCCTGCGCGTCGCCGCCGCTCAGGTAGTTGTTCTTGATGCAGTACTGCAACACGCCCGCTGCGTTGCCGGCGCTGCCCGCGCTCAGCGATGACAGGGACGAGGTGCTACCGCCCAGGCCCTCCATCTGTCCCTTTACGGAATCGAGCAGTTGCGCGTGCGCGCCTGCCGCGACGCATTGCGCTGCAACCAGTGCGGCTGCACTGATGAAATGCCTGACTTGGATGCGCATGATGTGCTCCCAGTAATGGCCCGCGCTGCGGACCCGTCCGGAAAACTATAGGAGATCCCGCGCGCGAATCCCGGCTGCGGTAGCAATTGAATTCGCAACGTCACGCCTTGGCAACATCGCACAATTCCGTACACACGTTAAGTATCTATGCCACCTGCCGTTAACTGGGCATACCCCTGCACGTCACGTGCCTTACCCGCCCGTGACTCGACGAAAACCATAATTATTCGCGCCTCAGGCGCGTTGAAGGCGGGCGATATGACTTCCAATCTGAGGACTGGCGATTCCATCTGGGGCGCGGCTGCCCTGGCCAACGACACACGCGCCGCCAATAAAGAAAAAGCAAAAAAAGAAGACGCCATCGCGGCCAAGGCAAAGGACGACGCGGCCAAGACGGACATGCCCTCCGTTCGCGTGTCGATCAGCGGCGACGCGCTTGAACGCGCGGCACAAGCCCGGAAAGCCCAGATGGCCGGCGCTGGCCAATCAGCGGCCGCAGGCCCCTCGGGCAGTGACATGGCGCGCGGCCGCATCGCCGAAATCAAGCAGCGCATCAAGATGTTGAAAATGTTGCTGGCGATGATGGGGCCGGAAGCGGCCAAGGGCATCATCCAGGAACTGCGTCAGCTTGCCGGACAGCTGGCCCAAGCGGCGGCGACCCTTTCGCAAGGCTCGGGAGGCGGGGCCTCCGTGGGGCCGATGACCGCGCCCGCGGTGCATACGGCGGCCGCAGCGCCAAGCGCGGCCGTGCCTGCGGCAGCCACGGCTGGCATCACCAGCGCCGCGGCCGCATCGACGTCCGACGTGACGGCTTACGCAGGCAGCGCACCCACGGCCGAAGACGGCGCAGCCGATGCCGCCCAAACTGTCTCGACGTCCGGCGAAGACAGTGAACGCATCGACGCCAGCCCGCCCGCAGGCGAACGCCCACGCAACGCCCGGCAGCGTCAAGCCGATGCGCGCCTGGCCGATGAGGCGATGCAAGCGTTGAAAGCCTTGCTGGCCGCTGCTGAAAAAGCGTTGCGTGAAGATAAGAACGCCGACGGCAATCGGGTCGCCGACCTGAAAGCCAAACTGGCGCAGGCCGAGCAATCGGCACGATCGCGGGAGGCGGACGGCATTGGATCGTTGGCGGATGACGGCAAGCCGCTTGGCGAATCGCCAGACAGGAAGGCAACGAAAGGGGCATAGAGCGGACTCCTGCACACGCCACAGGCGACTCATCACACCGGATGGTTGATTCGTCATCTTGATCTTGTCCGGCGCGCGGCGAACGGCGATTTTCTTAATCTGTTCCGATTCCACACGCCCGCGCCGCCATGTCCGTCCAGCAAGCCCCCTCGCGCCATCGCCTCCGGCCGTCCCGACTTGCCTTGCTGGTGCTGCAAGCCGGCGTGTCGACGGCGTATCTTTTCGGGCGCCCGGCCCATGCCCAAACGCAGACCCAGCCGCCGCTCGTGTATGTCTTTCGCGGCGCGGACGGCGGCTGCTGCACCAGCGGCGACTACCCGGACAACGGCTTTGACGGCCAATGGGGCCAGCGCGACTTTCTCCAGCAGGACCGTAACGTCAACATCAACGCAACCGCCGCTGGGCAGACCGGCATTTTGATCGACGTCAGCGGTGGCAAGGGCGGCGATGGGCGGGATGCGCCGTCCAACGACAACCACTGGGGCGGCAATGGCGGCGGCGGGCGCATCATCGACTACGCGCTGTCGGCCAGCACGGTGTCGGCTGCGGGCCGTGGCATCAGCCTGACCTCGGCCGGCGGCAACGGCGGGCTGTACGCCAATGCCAACGGGCACGCTGGCCATTTCGGTAACGGCGGTGATGGCCATCTGGCGCGCATCACGCTCAACAACGCCACCATCACCGGCACGGGCTTCGGCGTGGCGGTGCAATCCTGGGGCGGATCAGGCACCGACAGCGCCATCGTTGGCGGCTTTGGAGGCGCGAATGATTCGGGCAGAGGCGGCAACGCCGCAGACGCCACCGCCATCTTGCAAGGCACGACATCGATCACGGCGCGCGGACCCGGACCCGACGACGTCAGCGCAGGCGTGGGGCTGATCTCGGTGGGCGGCAATGGAGGTGCGGCGGAGCACTCCGGAGACTTCGGCGGCCACAGCAACGCCGAGCCTGGCGGCGATGCAGGGGCCGTGACGTTCACGTCGTCGGCAAACAGTTCGGTGACGGCGCTGGGCGACGGCATGTATGGAGTGATTGCGCGATCCCTCGGCGGCAATGCGTCGCAGCGCAATGACACCGACACAAAGGCTGCGGCGGGCGGCAACGCGGGCCTGGTCACCATCACCAACGGCGGCAAGATCACCACCACCGGCAACCGCGCAATGGGTATCTATGCGCTGAGCCAAGGCGGTAATGGCGGCAACGGCGGCGACGGTTCCTGGGCCGACGGGCACAACGGGGCTGCGGGCGGCAGCCCCGGCGCCATCACGATCACCAACACCGGCGCCATCACCACCGGCGCCGCCAACACCGTCGGCGCAAAGGGCATCGTCGCCAGCGTCCTGGGCGGTGAAGGCGGGCCGGGCGGGTCCAGCGGCGCATTCGGCGCTGGCGGCAATGGCGGCGCGGGTGCAATGGCCGGCCAGGCCATCACGCTGACCAACGCGGGCGTCATCAGCACCTTGGGCAACGATGCCGCGGGTGTGCTGGTGAACAGCGCGGGAGGCGGCGGCGGACTGGCGCAGGCCAGCAACGGCTTCATCGCGGTGGGTGGCGGACATGGCGGCGCGGGTGGCGCGGGTGGCGGCGTCGCCATGACGCACACCGGCAGCATCGATACCTCTGGCGACAACAGCGCCGCCGTGACGCTGCAAAGCATCGGCGGCGGGGGTGGCGCGGGCGGTGACGCCAACGCCACCGGCGTCATCGCCACCGTCGCCATCGGCGGCACGGGCGGCGCAGCGGGCAACGGCGGGCTGGTGCAGTTTTCATCGCAAGGCAAGATCTTGACGCGGGCGGGCAATTCGCCCGGCGTCGTCTTGCAGAGCATAGGCGGCGGTGGCGGCACGGCCGGGTCGGCCAACGCGGTGGGAGTGGGCGTGGGGCTAAACGTCACGGTGGCCACAGGCGGCAAAGGCGGCAGCGGCGGCTCGGGCAGCACCGTGTCGTTCACGCAGGCAAGCACCGGCATGATCTCTACCCTGGGTCCGCACAGCAATGGCGTGCTGGCTCAGAGCATTGGCGGCGGCGGCGGTAACGGCGGGCTGGCCAATTCGCGCACCGTCACCATCGCACCGCCAACGGGCGACAACCCCAGCGGCACGGTCACGCTCGCCATCACCAATGGCGGGGCGGGACAGGGCGCGGGCAACGGCGGCAACGTCACCCTCACCAACGACGGCAGCATCCGCACGGCCTCGGCGCAAAGCCATGGCATCGTCGCGCAAAGCGTGGGCGGAGGCGGCGGCAATGGCGGCGGCGTGCTGGCGCCGGTCAAGACGCCGACGATCGGCAACGCGCTGGTCTCGTTGGACCTGAGCATCCGGCACGGTGCGCAAGGCGGCCAAGGCGGCGGTGGCGCAAACGTGCAGGCCACTAATTCCAGCAGCGGCGTCATCGCCACGGCGGGCACAGGCGCAGCGGGCATTGTGGCGCAGAGCATCGGCGGGGGTGGCGGCAACGGCGGCATCGTTCAAGCGCTGGACGCCAATGCCTTCAACGCCATCGTCGGATCACCCGCGGCGCTGCCCGGCTTGCTGCAACAGGCCGTGAAGTGGCTGGAAGCGGCCCCGCAGATGCAGATCAGCAAAGCCATCAGCCTGTCCACCAGCGTCACAACGGGCGGGCAAGGCGGCGGAGGCGGCAGCGCCAGCGCCTTCAATGTGCGCAATGACGGCGCCATCACCACACAAGGCGGCCACGCTCCCGGCATCCTCGCGCAAAGCATCGGCGGCGGTGGCGGCAACGCGGGATTGATCGATTCCACCGGCGCGTCGAGCCTGCTGTCGAGCATCGACGCGCTGATCAAGGCCGCGGAATCCGGCGCGCAGAATCTGTTCACCGTCGCCCTGCCGCAAACCCGCATCACCCATCAAACGGGCGGCAGCGGCGGCACGGGCGGCGCGGGCGGGGGATCAGCAAGCGATCCAGCCATCGTGATCAATACCGGCACCCTTACCACGCAAGGCGAGGGATCGGCCGGCATCGTGGCGCAGAGCATCGGCGGCGGCGGCGGCCGCAGCACGGCAAGCGGGCAGGACTTGCAAGACGTCGTCACCGCAGCGGCCGGCAATCAAAGCGCCGCGATCATCGACAAGATCACGCAAGTCATCAACCTCCTCGGCACCAAGGGCGGGTCTGTTCTGGGCTCATTGATCCATGTGCAAAACGGCGGCTCCAATGGCGCAAGCGGCTCGGGCGGCGTCGTCACCGTGGACGCCAGCGCGTCAACCAGCCGCATCCACACACTGGGCTTGCAAGCGCCCGGCATCCTGGCGCAAAGCATCGGCGGTGGCGGCGGCGTGTCGATGCTGGACCAGCCGATGTATCTATGGAGCGCCTTCACCACCACCACGACGCTGGGCGCAACCGGCGCGCAACGCAGCGCAGAATTCACCTTGGGCGGCCAGGCCTCCGTCATCCATGGCGGCGTGCTCACGACACAGGCGGGCAGCGCAGCCGGCATCATGGCGCAGAGCGTGGGCGGCGGCGGCGGGTTGACCACGTTAAGCCTGCGCAACAGCAGCCTGGCCAGCATTTCGCAAACCGCCTCCGTGGGCGTCACCTTGGGCGGTGACTACACGTTCAACAACCCCGCTGCATTCAATAGCGCCGTGCTGTCAGGTGGCGCGGTCAGCGTGGCGAACAACACCGGCCTCATCACGACGCAGGGCGGGCTGTCGCCAGGCATCTTCGCGCAAAGTGTGGGCGGTGGCGGGGGTGCGGCCATCGTGTCGGCCAGCGCATCGCTGAGCAGCGTCGATATGCAGCTGGGCAGCCTTCAGACCGTCGCCGCGCCCTTTTCCACGTTGACGGGTAGCGGGGGCAACGTCACCGTGTCGAACTCGGGCGGCAGCATCGTCACGAACGGCGCGCTGTCGTTCGGCGTGCTGGCGCAAAGCGTGGGCGGCGGTGGCGGGTACGCCTCGCTGGATACCACCGCACGGCCAGCGGCCAGCCCCATGACCATCACGTTCGGCTCGAATGGAAACATGCAGGGAATCGGCGGGGTCGTGACCGTCACGCAGGACGTGGGCGGCCGCATTGTCACCGCTGGCACTAACGCGCATGCCATCGTCGCGCAAAGCATCGGCGGTGGCGGCGGCATCGCCGGCATGGCGCTCCAGCCCAATCTGACCACCTTAAAAGCCGTAAGCAGCCCCACAGAAGACGGCGACGGCAACCTCGTCAACCTGTCTTTGTCGGGCGTGATCTCGACGTCGGGCAATGGCGCGGCGGGCGTGCTTGCGCAAAGCATCGGCGGCGGTGGCGGCCTGACGGGCGACCAGTCGTCCGCCAGCTACTCCACCCGCATCATCCAAAGCGCGGGCTTGACGGGCGGCACGGGCAACTCCGCAGGCGTCAATGTGGCCATCGGGGCGGGCGGCACCGTGCAGACGTCCGGCGCGAACGCGCCCGCCCTGCTTGCAATGAGCGTGGGCGGCGGCGGCGTCTTCAAGGACGGCACGCTTTACCAATACGACACGCCCAACAACGCGCTGGCCTACGGCGGCCCCGTCACGATCAGCCTGGGCGAAGCGGCCCAGGTGGTCGCCACGGGCGCAGGCTCACCGGCAATTGTCGCCCTGAGCAACGGCGCCAATGGCGGCGGGCGGGCCGTGTCGATCAGCCTGGGCACGCGCGCACTCGTCAGCGCGAACGCCAACTCCGGCACGGGCATTCTTGCCGTGGCGCCCTTGGCCACCACCACCATTACCAACGCCGGCGCCATTCAAGCCAAAACGGCGATTGAGGTGTCCGGCCAGGCGCTCGTCAACAACACTGGCACCGTGGCCGGCGATGTGCAGCTGGGCAACGGCAGCACGTTCAACAACAACGCGGGCGGCAACCTGTACAGCGGTGCGCAGTTCGTGGGCAATCTGAACAACGCCGGCATTCTCAACCCGGCAGGCCCCGGTGCGTACGCCGCCACCCGCTTGACGGGCGTGCTGAACAACACAGGCACGTATCGGCCCGACCTGGATTTCGGCAACCATCACAGCGACTTCATCTCGGTGTCTGGCGCGTCCACGTTCGGGGGCATCATCCAACCCGTGCTGCATAACCCCGTGAAGAACGTGTGGATGGGCATCGCGCATTTCGACGCCGAACAATCGCAGATTCCCGCCACCGCCAGCGACAGCCCCTTGTTCAGTTATGCGCTGAAGAACAACGGCGCGGGCGGCTGGCGCGATCCGCTGATTTCGGTGGACGCCAACTTCACGCCCTCGGCGTTGCCCATCAGCGCAGACCACAGAAGCATCGCGAATTCCTTGCAAAGCCTGTGGAACCAGGGCGACACACGCAGCGCAGCGCTGTTCGACAAGTTCACGGGCGTGCAAACCGCCGGCCAATATCGTGATGCGCTCAACGGCGTCGCCCACGACGGGCAATTCGCCCGCGCGGCAAACCAGATACATGCGTCCTATGCATCCATGAGCCGCATGATGAGCTGCCCGGGCTTTGTCGGCGAAAGCACGATACTGCGCGAAGGCAATTGCGTCTGGTCGCGGCTGGACACCAACTGGACGCAGAGGAAGAGCACGTCGGATGACCAGGGCTATCGCATCCGCCAGACCGCGCTGACCCTCGGCGCGCAGCGCGAAATCGTCAGCAACTGGTTCCTGGGCGGTTCGCTGGCCTATGCGGCCGGCAAGACGACGTCTTCGAATGACTTGACCGGCAACAGCGACACATTCTCGGGCGGCCTGGCGCTGAAGTACAACCGCGCGCCGTGGCAGATTGCCGTGGCCGTTCATGGTGGTGTCGAGAAAAGCAGAATGTCGCGCGGCACGCTGGACGGTGTGGCCAAAAGCAAACCCGATGCCTCCTTCCTGGCGGCCCGCCTGCGCACCGCCTATGAATTCAGCCAGCCCACTTGGTATCTGCGGCCTTATGTGGATCTGGACGTGAACCACATCCGCCAGGACGGCTATCAGGAAAGCGGGGCGGGGCTGTTCAACTTGAAGGTGCGCGGCAATGACACCACGTCGTTCATGGTGTCGCCCATGATCGAACTGGGCGGCCGGAAAGACCTGGCTAACGGCTCGACGCTGCGTTCGTATGTGGCGGGCGGCATGAGCTTTCTGAACGGAGGCGATGTTGTCACGACGATGCAGCTCAGCAGCTTCAACGCTACGCCGTTCTCGCTGAAGTCAGGCATGCCGCGCACCTACGGCAATCTGACAGCGGGCCTGGAAGTTGTCACACCCAAGGGCATGGAGTTGAAGACGGAATACGCCTTGCGCGGCAACGGACAGTACCGCGACCAATCGCTGACGCTGCGCGCCGCCTACCGCTTTTGAAGGGGTGGTGGCGGCGCGCAGAATTACTTGCGCGTCCAGCGCCCCATGCCGGCATCGTCATAGAACTTGATGTCGAAGCCGCTGGCCTTGCCCTGATCCACCTTGAACACGATGGACGCCAGCGAATCCACCAGCTCGGCTTCGCCGACCGGTGCGAACGCGAAGGTATCGCCGTCCCAGTGCTTAACGGGAAAGCGCATGCCTTTGGGTCCCAGCACCAGGATCAAACCGCCATCGGCTTCCTGGATCTCGGCGGGGCCGTAATAGGGGTTGTCGAAATGGCCGGTGTATTGCGACAGCGCGCCGGCGGGCTTGCCGTTCGCCGGTTTGGCCTGTGCGGAAAGATCGGCTTGTGGCGCAAAGAAGGCCTGCATGGCGCCGTTGTATGCGGCGAACCAATCGCGCGTGGGCTTGCCGTAGAGCGCCGTGTCGATGAAAGTTGCCGCCACCGATTCCGCCGCACCCACGGGCGCGCCATTGGTCAGCACCACGATGCCGATGCCCGCCGACGGCACGATCCTGAACGTCGTGCCCGTGCCCATGAGAAACGCGCCGGAATGCCCCATCGACGGGCGTCCGCCCAATTCGGTATTCACGTTGAAGCCATAACCGTAAAAACCCGAACGCGCGTCCAGGTTGTGCGCGCGCGCACTGAAAGACTGCGGCGACAACGCCGGCAGCAGCGCACCCGGCGCGATCATCCGCTTGCCCTGGAATTCGCCATCGGCCAGCAATAGCTTCAACCATTGCGCCATGTCCCCCACGGTGGACGACACGCCGCCCGCTGGCGCCTGCTGATCCGCATTGCGCTGGCCCAGCGGCACGAAGACCCCCTTCTGATACCCATGCAGCACGGCGCGATTGCTGCGCGCCATGAAGTCGTCGTAGCGATAGCTGGTGGACGTCATGCCCAGCGGCTTGAACAACACGTCTTGCGCCAAGCTTTCCCACGGGCGGCCCACGGCGTTGGCCACCGCTTCCGCGCCGATCGTCGTGCTGAAATTGGCGTAGTGGTACGACGTGCGAAACGCGTCCAGCGGCAGCAGCCGCAGCCGGGCCATGACGTCACCGCGCGTATAGCCCAGGTCTTCCAGATCGTCGCCCGCCGTGCCAGGCAAGCCCGACCGATGCGCGAAGAAGTCGCCGACGGTGCCGTGCTCTGACACATAGGCGTTGCTGAGCTTGAAGTCCGGCAGATAGCGGGCCACGGGGTCGTCCCACGCCACCGCGCCTAATGACACTTCCATCGCCGCCACGGTGGCCGACAGCGACTTCGAAATCGACGCAATCTGGAACACGGTGCTGGCATCCACCGGCGCATGCTTGCCGACTTCCCGCGTGCCGTAACCCTGCGTCAGCACCGTCTTGCCGTCCATCACCACGGCCACCGCCATCCCCGGCACGTGGCTGCGCTTCATGATGTCTTCCACCACGCGCGGCAAATCCTTCACGGCTTGTTCGCGGCTGCCCTTGGGGATGGCGACCACGTCAGCGGGCGGGCTGGCATGCGAATCAATGGGAATCGGCTGCGCCCACGTGCACGCGCCGCTGCCCAGGGCCAGCACGCACAGGCCTGCAATGAAGTTGGTTTTGCTTGTCATGGTGACCTCAGAATCCCGCTTGATAAGCGATGCGAAAAACACCCTGGTTGATGCGGATGGCCTGATCGCGCTGATGGGTCAGGCCGGCCTGCACGATGAACCCGACTGGCGTGACGTAGGTGATGGCGCCGGACAGCGCCCAGTCCCAATCGTTCTGCAAGCCATACGGCGCGAGCCTGCCGTCGCTGCCCGATAACTTGCGCGCGGCGGCGGTGGCGGTCAATTGCCAGCGGTCGCGCGACAGCGATACCGACGTCACGCCATTGCCGTTGCGCACGGGCGCGCCGCGAAAGGCGCTGGAAAAAGTGGCTTCGTTAAACCAGCTGAGCGCCCACGCATTGGCAAGCGGCGCGTCGTATCGAAGCCGGGCGGACACGGTGTTGGCGCTTTCGCCCATGCCCGGGTCCGCATGCAAGCGGCCGGCATCCACGCCGCCCGACCAGCGTTCCAGCCCCGGCAGATCACGAAAGTCATAAGACAGAATGAACGATTTGAGTTGGTCGCTGAACGCCGGCGGCGCGTCTTGGCGGATGAAACCATCGTCCAGGCTCAAGCGTTGGTTCAACGCGGTGTCATCACGCTTGAACAACACCGCCGCCACCGAATGCGTGCCGTTGCCGCCGGTGGCCAAGGTGTAGCGGCCGCCCAATCCGATGGAGCCGCGAAACTCCGAGTTCTCGTTAAAGCCGCTGTACAGGCCATCGATGACATGCCACGCGTCGCCAAAGCCCAAGTCCATCTTGCCGCCGTACAAGGCGTAACGGTCGGCGGTGTAGGCCGCGAACAGGTTGTCCAGGTTCACGCCCAGGTCCGAGAACGCATTGTCCTTTGTCTCGTTGTTCGACGAATTCAGCGTTGCCTTGGTGCGGATCGAAAACCGTTGTGTCAGCTGCATCACCAGCGCCGCTTCCGCCGTGGGCTGCACGCTGCTCCAGTGCGACCGCGGAATCTGTCCGTTGTCATCCTTGATGCCGAAAAACCCGGTGTAGCCCGTCATCAGCAGAAAGCGGCCGTTCAGCTGCGGATACGTGCCTGCGTCTTCGCCCAGCTGGCTGTACGGCGTCAGGAAAATCTCGGTCTTGAAAATGTCGGGCGCGTCTTGCGCGCACGCGCCATGCGCCATCACTGCCGCCACGAGCCCCTGGCATAGCGGAATTCCCATGCGCTTGCCCATCGCCATGCACCCGCCAGACCCGATCACCGCGCCAGCTCAGCCGCCAGTTCGCGCACCTGGGAATGGATGTTCTCGAACATCGCGAAGTTCACGCGGCTGGCCACCACGAACACGCCCAGGTCGCGATTCGGCGACAACACCGCATAGCTCATGAAGCCGCCCAGGCCGCCGCTCTTGCCCAACAGCATCGGCGTGCCGTTGCGCGGCAACGAGACCACCCAGCCCAAGCCCATGCCATCGGCGCTGGTCACTTCGGTTCCCACCACGGACTTCAACCCGTCATACGGCAGCCACATCACGTGGTCCAACACAAAGGCTTCTTTCGCCTGGCGCGCGCCGTCCAGGTGCCAGCGCATCCAGCGCGCCATGTCGGCCGCCGTGGAATAGATGCCCGCACTGGCGTACATCACGTCCGGCACCGGCGCGTTCGGGTCCGGTTTGCCAAACGGGTCCAGCCCCGTCATCAGGCGCTTTTTCTGCGCATCGTTCAACACGTTGGTGGTGTCGGTCAGGCCCGCGGGTTGCGTGACTTCATTGGCCAGCACCGTTGAGTAATCCGCGCCGCCCGCTTTCGCCAGCGCATCGCCCAGCAAGCCAAAGCCCAGGTTCGAATAAAGCGTCGTGGCGCCTGGCGCGTAGGCCGGCTTGTTCGTGCCGATCCATTTCCAGTAATACGCGCGATCAAACGCGGCGAAAGGGTTGTCGGACGGCTTGGCGTTCGGGTCCGGCAATTCGCGCGGCAAGCCTGCGGAATGCGTGGCCAGGTCCAGCAACGTGATTGGCCGCCCATGCGTTTCGACGCGGGCATGGTCTGGCGCGTACTTCGCCAGCGGGTCGGTCAGCTTGACCTTGCCCTTGGCGGCCAGCGACGCCAGCACGTCGGCGGCGAACACCTTTGATACCGACGCAATCCTGAAAATGGAATTCGCGTCCGGCTCGACGCCATTGCCCGGCGCCGTCTCGCCATAGCCTTGAATCACGACCTCATCGCCGCGCACCACCGCGATGATGACGGCCGGCGCGCCCGAGTTCAAAAACAGCTGCATGCCAGCCATGGACACGGCATCTTGCAACGCCAGGTCAGCGGCGCGCGCCGGGGCCACGCCCAACGCGCACGCCGCCATCAAAGCCAGGGAAGTCAAACGGGTGAAAGCGCGAGTCGCCAGCATGCCAATTCTCTCAAGGTCGCCCGGGGGATGGGAGTTGCGGGAAGGATCGCCGCAAGCGAGATCATCCCAAAACCTTGGAAATTGACCACCTTGCCAGGACGAAACAACATTCCCGCATGACGAATGACATAGGCGCGGGGCGCGGCGGCCCCGGCTGGCGGGTCAGATCCCCATGCGTTCGCGCAGCGGCTTGCGGTACGAGCGCGACACGGGCCACGCGCCCTCAACCGAGCGCATCCGGATCAGCCACTTGTCGACGCTGCGGCGGTCAACGTCCATGACATGCAACGCATTGGCAATGGCGGTGCGGTGGATGCGGAAGAAGATCTTGTCGGGCAGCAAGGTCGACCACATCCCGAGCGCGCGGGAGTCCAGCACCATCGACCCGTCTTCCAGCCAGATCTCGCTGTAGTTTCCTGCCGAGCGCACGCCGACGATGGTTTCCGGCTGCACGCCCCGCACCACGCCGCGCATGTTCAGATAGACCACCGACATCGAGCTCTCGTGCATCGCGGTCCGGTTGTGATCCAGGCTGTTGGAATACTTGGCCTGCCCGATCAGGTTGGCGCATTGATACAGCGCGTTGACCTCGGCGGCCGACCAGCTGCGATGCCGGACGGTCGTGTCGAAACCGATGATGCCGTACAGCTTCTTGTCATGAAACACCGGCACGCTCAGTACGCTCTTGTTGCCCTGGCGCACGAACTCGGCCTGGATGATCCGCGCGGTGCGCGGCAGGTCGTGCACATCATGAATGGCCACGGCATAGCCTTTCACCATGAACCGGTGCAGCCACGCAATCAGTGTTGTCGGCACATCCTGAAGCTCGGCGACAAACGGCTGCGTCTGGCCGCGGCACCATTCATGGGTATTGCGGAACCGCAGCATGTCGGGCCGGTACTCGATCAGCCACGAGCGATCCACATCGGACGTCTCACCCATGAAGGCCAGTTGCTCGGATATCGCGTCATCGGCCGGACGCTTGAGCAGGCTCATCGCGCAACGGTAGACCCAGTCCTGTGAACGGTCTGACGGGCGATCGGGTTCAATGCGGGTGACGCCATCGCAAGCGGCGTGGGTCTGATACTGAACAGCATCCTTCACTGCGTTTCCCCTGGCGGCCGAATCGTGTGTCGTCCCTGTGTTGCTGTGCAACACGCCAAGCGGCGATTTTCACTCTGAGAAGCGCAAATGACAAGCGCGGGAAAGGGCGGCTGGCCCTCCTGACATTACTTCCCGCAGCCGGACCCCACGCGCGACGTCGGCAACGGCGTATCGCCACCGGTGTTCCCCGCGAATTGGCGAATCTTTTCCGCCAGTTCCGGCGTGGGCCGCTCATAGCCGTAGCAGTACGGCGGCGTGGGCGCCGATTCCGGGCGGTAGTCTTCCAGCACCGGCTTCGCATCGCCCAGATAAAGATTGTCTTTCAGACGCAGGAACGCTTTGTAGTCGCGCGTATAACCGTGCTGCGCCTTCAGTTTTTCGTAAGCGCCGCGATCGGATTCGCCGTTGTCCAGCGCGCTACGTTTGGCGGCGATGGGAATGTAGTGGCAGTAATTGACGTTGATGCCTTCCACCGTGGGAAAGAACGCCGGCTCCACGCACTTGCGCTGGGCGGTGTTGTTGAAGATGTTTCCTTCCACAAAGGCCTTGGCCTCCAGGCTGAAGCTCATGCCGTAGAAGTCCCAGTTCTCCAACAGGTTGTTGAACAGGTGGAACGTGCCGAATTGCCCGCGGGGGTTGCGCTGCACGGTGTTGAAGAAATAGTTGTGGTGCAGCGTCACGCGCGCAATCGAATCACGGTCGTAGTTTTCGAAAAGGTTCTTCGACGTGATGTTGTTCAGCAGCATGACCTTGTTCGAGTTATGGAACTTGGTCCAGGAAATCGTCACGTCGGTCGAGCCGTTCTTCACGTTGAGCAGGCGGTCAGACATGCGTGACAGATCCATGTGGTCGACCCACACGTCGCGGCTGCCATTGGCCACGTTCACGGCTTGCGTCAGCCGGTTCAAGCGGCCATCGATGGTCAGATGCGTCAGGATGACGTTCTGGCTGCCGTACACGCCCAGCCCGTCGTCAATCAACGTGACCTGCTTGCCGCGCCCGTCGATCGTTACGTTGGACGGCACGCGCAGCTGCTTGTCCAGCACGATGGTCATGTCGGACGCAAAGCGTATCCACGTCGGCCCCTTCTTC
>Ga0256898_1000502_pt1 | contig 14856 bp, 10 predicted proteins | sample MC6MC0686MT_FD_186333 | JGI IMG/M metagenome (GOLD analysis project Ga0256898, IMG submission 186333) | Metatranscriptome of enriched soil aggregate microbial communities from Iowa State University, Ames, United States - MC6-MC0686-MT... | ecosystem: Environmental > Terrestrial > Soil >... | reverse complement strand
CTGCGCCCCATGCCGCCCAGCGCCGATCAAAGATCAGCGCAAAGGCGAACGTCGCGATGATGATGGTGTGGTTGCTGGGGAAAGACGAGGTCGGCTTGTGCGGAAAGAACGTATGCCCCAGCCCGATCACGAAGGGACGCGGATGCGGCCACAGCACGCCGCATGCATAGCTGGCGACTAGCGCAACGCCTATGCTGGCCAGCACTTTCAGGGCCAGATTGCGTTGCGCTTCACCGCCCCATAACCACATCGCCGCCAGCGCGCCGGGCACCAGCAGGATCAGCTGATTGGCCACCAGCATGGCGCCGTGAATCCGCCAAACGGGGGTGGCCGGGTCGGCATTGATCAGAAGAAAAAGGGACTGGTTGAAGCTTTCCAGGAAATCCATGACACGTCATCGCGGCGTAATAATCAATAGCCGCGATGGTAAAGGGGTTTCCCGTCAGTCCGCTTACAAAATGCGGCGGAGTACGCCCTTTTACTTCTGGATGCGTTTGCCGTTGGCGTCGATGACCGCTTCGCCGTCTTCCTTGGTGAACGCGCCTAGCTGGGGCGAGGGCAGAATGTCCAGCACCAGCTCCGACGGGCGGCACAGGCGCGCGCCCAGCGGCGTGGTGACAAAGGGACGGTTCAGCAGAATCGGGTGCTGTTCAATGGCGTCCAGCAGCGCGTCGTCAGACAAGCTCGTGTCGTCCAGGCCCAGCTCTTGGTACGGCGTGCCTTTTTCACGCAGCGCGTCACGCACGCTGATGCCGGCCTTCTTGAACAAGGCCTTCAAGGTGGCGCGCGACGGCGGCGTTTCCACGTACAGCACCACCGTGGGTTCGATGCCGGCGTTGCGGATCAGCGCCAGCGTATTACGGGACGTGCCGCACTTGGGGTTGTGATAGATGGTGACGTCTGACATGGAAGGCTCCTGAATAGCGGTGATTCGTCATGCAAGAGGGTGAGCATAGTGCATCTCAGCCGCGCAGCTTCTTGCCCAGCCGCCGCCACCCGATGACGACACCCGTCAGGCTCAGCGCCGCGCCGCCCAGGCTCAGGAAAATCAGCAAGGCATCCCAGAGCGGCCGGCGCGACAGCAGGCCCGTCCAATCCCAGCTGTGCAAAAAGGCGAACAGCCAGCGGCTGACGCGTGTGCTGCGGTCTTGCCGGCCCTGAATCTGGCCGGTGTGCGGGTCCAGATAGATCCACGTGGCCTGCGGGTTGTCGTACACCAGCCGCCAGACGGGCAGCGGCTTTTCGACATGGCCCAGCATCGCGTGTTCGTCGCGCGCGTAGTAATACACGTCGTACTGGCGCAGCACCTGCACCTCGCGCAGCGTCGCGCCGGGCAGCAACTGCGTGGCGGCCTGGCGCAGCTTGGCTTCATCAAAGGCGTAAGGCGTGGCTTGGGTGGCCGACAGCACCTGCGGCGCGCCTGCCGCGCCACGCGCCAGCACCACGTCCTGGCCCGCATTGCGCGCCCAGCTCAACTCACGCGGGGCGGCGGGCAGGGCGGCGATCAGATCGCGTGGGGATGCCAGCGGCGCGTATGCCGCTCCGTCGGTCGACCCATCGGCCGACCCTGTCGCGTACGCGCTGCGCGCCAGCGGCGCGGCCGTGCTGGTGAACACCTTCCACGGGTTCATCGACATCAGCCCGCTGAAAATCCACGTGATGGTGATGGCGGCAAACAGCAAGCCACTGATGTGATGCCAGCGCATCATGTTGTCGCGGTAGGGCGAGCGGCTGCCACTGGCGTAAGGCCGCGAAAACCGCCAGCGCAGAATACCCACGATGGTGCCCGTCAGCGCCAGCACCACGCCCGCCACCGACAGCCACACCACAATGTCATGCCACCACGGGTCCAGCGCATTGCCGCGGAACATATACAGCCAATGGACCCAGGCGCCCACATAGTTCCAGGCGCGCTCGTTGCGGGTGGCGTCCAGCACCACCGCACCCGTCGCCGACGACACGTACAAACGCGTGCGCGCCGGGTCGCTCATGTCGATGCGGTGCAAGGGGCGATGCACATCCAGCGCGCCCGAATGCGTATAGACGTCCTCATCCACCAGCCCGTCGTAGTGCGCGGCGTATTCGTCACCGAACCAGGCAAGCGCCGTGGCCTGCGCTACCGTGGCGTCCGCCTTCGGCAGCAGCAGGCCGGTTACGGCGTCGACGACGTTGGCCGCGGCGGGGCTGGAACCCGGCACGACATACACCGGCGCGCCGCCCCGGCTGGCGGACAGCTGCAAGCCGGACGCGTCTGCGCGCGTTTTCCCGGCCGCCGCCAGCGCCTGCTCGGGCGTGATGGCGATCCGCGCGGCGTCCAGCGGCGCCAGATGCGTCAGCCGTTCGTGGGGCGTGAGCTTGGGATAGCCCACATACATCATCACCACGCCGCTCACGAACCACATGGCGAAGAACAGGCACAGCACGACGCCGGCCCAGCGGTGGATCAGATACAGCCAGCGTTTGGCGCGCGTGGACAGCGGCGGCCCGGCGGGGCGAGCGGAAGAACGGGGCGATGTGGCGCTCATGGCATCTCTACACGGCGGAGCTGGGGGCGGACTAGAAGCGGGCTTGCAGCGACAGTTCAAACGTGCGCGGCGCGCCCAGGTAGAACATCGTCGGGCTGGCGTTGGCCGCGTAGACCTTGTCGGTCAGGTTGCGCACGCGCGCCGTCACGTTCAGGTTGCGATTCACCCGATGCGACAACGCGGCGTCAAACACCGTGTACGACGGCGCCCACACCGTGTTGGCGGCATCGGCGTAGGCCCGGCCCACGTAACGCGCGGCCACGCTGGCGTTCCAGTCGGGCACGAACGCGTAGTCCAGCCACACGTTGGCCAGCCGGCGCGGCGTGTTGACCGGCACGTTGCCATTGCGCGACACGGACACGCCGCCCACCGATTGCGAGAAGTCGTCGTACTGCGGGTCGACAAAGGCCACGTTGCCTTGCAAGGACAGCTTGGACGTCAGCTGCAAACCGCCCGCCAGTTCAACGCCGCGCGCCGACTGCGCGCCCACCGGCACGCTGACGCCCGGGTTGTTGGGGTCGGTCGTCGAGATGTGCTTGCGCTTGATTTCGTAGAGCGCCACGGTGGCGGAGCCGCGCCCGTCCCAGAAGTCGAACTTGCCGCCCACCTCGGCCTGCGTGCCGGTGGTGAGCTGATCGTTATTCAGCACGTCGGCAAACGATGCCGTGGCCAGCAGGCCCGACGGAGGGTCCGCCGCCGTGGCGTACTGCGCGTACAGCGACGCTTCGGGGCTGACCTGCCAGTTCACGCCCAGCCGCCCGGTCAGCGGCGAATAGCTGCGCGACGCGCTGGCGGGCGAGGCGGCGGTGACGGCGCGGCGGTTGGTCAGATCCAGGTCGATGAAGTCCTTGCGCAAGGCCGATACGATGGCCACGCCGGGCAGCACTTCGGTGCGGTTTTCCAGCGTCATCGCAAAGGTGCGGATGCGATTGTCGCGGTCGGCTTTGTGGCCGCGCGTCATCCCGGGGATGTCGTAGAAGTTGCCCGGTGAAAAGTCATAAGGGTCCACGGCGTCCACTTGCGCGGGCAGGCTGGTGGGAAAGCGCGTGACCTTGTTCACGCTGAGGTCGGCGCCAAACGACCAGTCGCTGGGCAGGCCGGCCACGGAAGATCGCACCAGCCCTTCCACGCGGTTGCCCACCAGCCGTTGCTCGTGACGCTGCAACAGGGCGCCGGAGCGCTGCACCAGCGTGTTGCCCGTGTTGAAGCGGTAGGTTTCCAGATTGCGGAAATCGCGCTCGGCCTGGTAGTAGTACAGCGTGTTCTTCATCGTCACGGCCGAACTCGCGCGCCATTCGGTCATGGACCGCGCCCACCACACCGTCTGCTCGTACAGCCCGTCGTTGACGTTGTAGTTCTTGAAACGCGTGCCATCCATGATGTGGCCCGCGCCTTGGACGACGCCCTGCGCGTTCGTCATCAGCGGCGTGCCCCAGTACGGGCGGTCGACGTGTTCGCGTTGATACTCGAAGGCGAAGGTTTGCGTGACGTCGCTGCCCAGGTCGGACAATACCGACGCCGCGATCTGGCTCGCGTGCGAACGGTTGCCGTCGACCCAGCCGTGGCTGGAGCCGGTGTTGGCGTCGATGCGCAGGTAGTTGCCCCGCCCGCCGGCGTCGCCCGACAACTGCTGGTTCACGCCTACGGACAGCTGACGGCTGTCGTAGGAACCCAGGCGAAGCTGGCCGTCATAGAAGGTGTCGCGCTCGGGCAGCTTGGTGACGTAATTGATGGCGCCGCCCACCGCGCCCGCGCCAAACAGGAAGGTGGACGGGCCGCCGATGGCTTCCACGCGGTCATAGATCCAGCTGTCCACCGGACGCCCGGCGATGGCGTCGTATTGCACCGAAATGCCGTTGAACAATTGCGACACCTGGCCGCCCGAGAATCCCCGGTAGCTGACCGCGCCGGCGTTGCCGGGGGGCGATGCGTTGTCCACGCCGGGAATGCCGCGCGCAATCTCTTGCGTGCTGAGCGAGCCGCGCGCTTCGATCTGCTCGCGCGAGATCACGGTGACGCTGGCAGGCGTTTCGCGCAAGGTCAGGCCCAGGCGGCTGCCGGTGCTGTCGCGCGCATCCAGGTTGACGGGGCCGTTGGGCGCGGGGTCAACGTGGCCCGCGCCGTAGACGGTGGTGGCCGACAAGGTTTCCACGGCGGGTTCGGAGGTCAGCGCGTGGGCGGAGCCGCTGGCAAGCACGCCAAGCAGCAAGGAGTAGATCGTGGTGTGTTTCATGTCTGAAGCCGGCGGACCGGCGCACGGACCCCGCGCCCGGCCTGAATACAGGCGAGGCACAGCGGGCCACAAGGGTCTGGATGACGGCACGGCTGCCCGCGTTCAAACAGCGGGTAGGGGACGTGCAGAATGGGACGCGACGGGCGGGCGCAAGCGTGCCGTCGTCAGACGGCAGATGCGCGCCGGGTCAGTTCGCGGGGGGCGCGCGCGGCTGTGCCGCGCTCCAGGCATGAAGGGGGGCGGCCGCCAGGAAGAACAGCGGCGGATACGTGATGGCGCGGCCCACGGGGGCGGGCACGACCGGCATGTTGGTGGGCAGGATGCCGACGTCTGCGTGCGGGTTGCGGCACAGCGGGCAGTGATGGCTATCGGCGTGGCCGTCGGCTTGAGTCGAGTCTTGGGCGTCGTGGCTGTCGTGGGGAATGTCCAGCGTGACGGCGCTTTGCGTGTTGCCGTCGCCTTCGCTTGCGCAATAGTCAACGGTGATGCGATGGATGTGATGGCCGTCAGGAGACAGGCTCAGTGCTTGCGCGATCGACGGCGCCAACGACGCCCATAGGATCGCGGCAAGCGCGATCCATAGCGAGGGGCGGGTCAGGAAAGTAGCGAAGCACATGGAGCCGGATTATATCGGAGCAGATTTGAAATCCGCCCAAAATCTCAAGGAAGGCTTAAGCGCCTGCCTCTGGCCCCGGTGCTACGCGGAGCGGCCCGGCCCCTGACGCCTACACCGACAGATGCCGGCGCACGTCATCGCCATCAATCGCGCTGCGGTCGCCGCGGGCCACCACTTCGCCGCGCGACATCACGACGAACTGGTCCGCCAGCTCGCGCGCAAAATCGAAATACTGTTCGCACAGCAAGATGGCGATGTCGCCGCGCGCGCGCAGCATGTGAATCACGCGCGCAATGTCCTTGATGATGGACGGCTGGATGCCTTCGGTGGGTTCGTCCAGGATGATGAGCTTGGGTTCGGCCACCAGCGCCCGCGCAATCGCCAGCTGTTGCTGCTGTCCGCCCGACAAGTCGCCGCCACGCCGCGACAGCATGCTTTTCAGCACGGGGAACAGCTCGAACACTTCTTCCTTGATGCGGCGGGCGCGCGCGGCGGGTTGGGTCGCCATGCCCATCAGGATGTTCTCTTCCACCGTCAGACGCGCGAAGATGTCGCGGCCTTGCGGCACATAGGCCATGCCGCGCGCGGCGCGCTGATGCGGCGCCAGGCGTGTGATGTCGGCGCCATCGAAACCGATGTTGCCGCTGGCCACCGGCAGCACGCCCATCACGCATTTCAGCAGTGTCGTCTTGCCCACGCCGTTGCGGCCCAGCAGCGCCAGGCATTCGCCCTGACGCACGGATAGCGACACGCCGCGCAGCGTGTGGCTGCCGCCGTAGTATTGGTTGATTGTGCTTACGTCCAGCATCTCAGCGCCCCAGATAGACTTCGATCACGCGCGGATCGGCCTGCACCTTGCTCATCGGCCCTTCGGCCAACACCGAGCCTTCGTGCAGCACCGTGACTTTGCCGTCGCCCGCAATCTGGTTGACGAAGTCCATGTCGTGTTCCACCACCATCAGCGAATGGCGTCCGCGCAGTTCGTTCAACAGTTCGCCGGTGCGTTCCGTTTCGGCGTCGGTCATGCCGGCGACCGGTTCGTCCAGCAGCAGCAACTGCGGCTCTTGCATCAGCAGCATGCCGATTTCCAGCCACTGCTTCTGGCCATGCGACAGCAGGCCGGCGGGGCGCCACACTTCGGGGCGCAGCCGGATCAGGTCCAGCGTTTCGCCAATCTTGTCGGCCTGCTCGCCTGTCAGCCGTGAAAACAGCGTGGGGCGCACGCGCTTGTCGGTCTTCATGGCCAGCTCCAGGTTTTCGAACACGGTGTGTTGTTCGAACACCGTGGGCCGCTGGAATTTCCGGCCGATGCCGGCGTGCGCAATCTGCGCTTCGTTCAGCGAAGTCAGGTCGATGCTTTGGCCGAAGTACGCGGTGCCGGAAGTGGGCCGCGTCTTGCCGGTGATGACGTCCATCATCGTCGTCTTGCCCGCGCCATTGGGGCCGATGATGCAGCGCAGTTCGCCCACGCCGATGTCCAGCGTCAGGTCGTTTAACGCCTTGAAGCCGTCGAAGCTGACGGTGATGCCTTCCAGGTAGAGGATGGCGCCGTGGCTCGTGTCCAGCCCCTTGGGGCTGACGCGGCCGTAGCCGGCGTTGCCGCTGGGGCCGCCATCCAGCATGGCCGATTCGGTGTGCGTGCTGGTCATGCCTTCTTCTCCTGAAAGCGCGCCGCAATGCGGCGTGCCAGGCCGACGATGCCGGTGGGCAGGAACAGCGTCACCAGCACGAAGATCAGGCCCAGCGCATACAGCCAGAATTCCGGCAGCACGCTGGTGAACCACGTCTTCAAGCCGTTGACCGCGCCCGCGCCGATGATGGGGCCGATCAAGGTGCCGCGCCCGCCGGTCGCCACCCAGATCACCATTTCAATCGAGGTCTCGGTCGACATCTCGCTGGGGTTGATGATGCCGACTTGCGGCACATACAAGGCGCCTGCAATGCCGCACAGCACGGCCGACAAGGTCCACACGAACAGCTTGAAGCCCAGCGGGTCGTAGCCGATGAAGCGCAAGCGGCTTTCGGCATCGCGCACCGCCGTCAGCACGCGGCCCAGCTTCGATTGCGTGACCATGCGCGCCAGAATCAACGCGCCCGCCAACGCCGCCAGCGTGATCCAGTACAAGGTGGCGCGCGTGCCGGGCGCGGTGATGTCAAAGCCCAGGATGCGCTTGAAATCGGTAAAGCCGTTGTTGCCGCCAAAGCCCGTGTCATTGCGAAAGAACAGCAGCATGGCGGCGAACGTCAGCGCTTGCGTGATGATCGAGAAGTACACGCCCTTGATGCGCGAGCGGAAGGCGAAGTAGCCGAACACAAAGGCCAGCACGCCCGGCACCAGCACGACGAGCAGCATCGCGTACCAGAAGTGTTCGGTGAAGGACCAGTACCAGGGGTAGCTTTTCGAGTCCAGGAACACCATGAAGTCGGGCAGGTTGCTTTGGTAGACGCCGTCGCGGCCGATGGCGCGCATCAGGTACATGCCGTGCGCATAGCCGCCCAGCGCAAAGAACAGGCCGTGGCCCAGCGACAGGATGCCGGCGTAGCCCCACACCAGGTCCAGCGCCAGCGCTGCCATCGCGTAGCACATGAACTTGCCCAGCAGCGCGACCGCATAGGCCGACACGTGCAGCGCGTGGCCGGGCGGGAAGACAAGATTCAACAGCGGCAGCAAGGCCAGCAGCGCCACGGCCACGGCCAGCGCCGTCCAGACACGGCCCGAAAACAGAGGGCGGCGGGCCAGCAGGTTCAGATCGGTCAGCGCGGTCTGTTTCATTCAACGCTCCGGCCGCGGGGGGCGAACAGGCCTTGCGGCCGTTTTTGGACGAACAACACAATGAGCACCAGGATGGTGATCTTGGCCATGACGGCGCCCGCGTAGGGCTCCAGGAATTTGTTGACGCCACCCAGGCCCAGCGCGGCGATCACGGTGCCGGCCAGCTGGCCCACGCCGCCCAGCACCACCACCATGAAGGAATCGACGATGTAGCTGCGGCCCAGGTCCGGGCCCACATTGCCCAACTGCGACAACGCCACGCCGGCCAGCCCCGCAATGCCGGAGCCCAGCCCGAAGGCCAGCATGTCCACGCGCCCCGTCGGCACGCCCACGCAATCGGCCATGCGGCGGTTCTGCGTGATGGCGCGCACGAACAGCCCCAGCCGCGTGTGGTTCAGCAGCACCCACACCAGGAACACCACGAAGAAGGCAAAGCCGATGATGACGATCCGGTTGTAGGTCAGCACCAGGCCGCCCAGCACCGTGAAGCCGCCCGACATCCAGCTGGGGTTGCCCACTTCCACGTTCTGCGCCCCGAACAGCGTGCGCACGCCTTGCATCAGCATCAGGCTGATGCCCCAAGTCGCCAGCAACGTTTCCAGCGGGCGGCCATACAACCAGCGGATGACGGTGCGTTCCAGCGCCATGCCCACCAGCGCCGTCACAACGAAGGCCAGCGGCAGCGCGGCCACCACATACCAGTCGAGCCAGCCCGGCAGCCACGCGCGAAACAGCGTCTGCACCACATACGTCACGTAGGCGCCGATCATCAGCAATTCGCCGTGCGCCATGTTGATGACGCCCATCAGCCCGAAGGTGATGGCCAGACCCAGCGCAGCCAACAGCAGCACGCTGCCCAGGCTGATGCCGTAGAACAGATTGCCGGCCCATTCGATCGTGGCCAGATGGCGGTCAATCTGCTTGAGCGCATTGGTGGCGGCTTCGCGCACGCTGGCGTCGGGTTCGGCATACGCGCCATCGCGTTCCTGCGTCAGCGCGGCAAGTGTGGGGCGGAAGGCCGCGTTGCGTGTGTTGCCCAGCAGCTCGACCGCGTGGCGGCGCTTGGCGGGGTCGGCGCTTTTCAATTCCAGATTGGCCTGCGCGATCAACAACGCGTCGCGCACGGCCTCATTTTTTTCAGACGCCAGCGCTTTTTCCAGCATGGGCAAGCGGGCGGGGTCGCCCGTCTGTTGCAGCCGGCGGGCGGCGTCCAGACGTTCGTTGGGCTTGTCCGAGAACAAGCGGGAACCGGCCAGCGCGGCCTCGATGGCGCGGCGCAGGCGGTTGTTGATGCTGACGGTGCCGGAACCCGAAGGCAGGTCCACGGCCGCGCCGGTAACGGGGTCGGTGGCGCGTGCGCCACCGTCGCCGATCAGCACGCGCCCGTCAGCGGTGGCATAGAGCTGGTCATTGCCCAGCGCTTGCAGCACCGCCGCCGCGCCGGGCTCGGGCAGTTGGCCCAACGCGGCAATCGCTTGCAGCTTGGCGTCGGTGTCGTCGCCGGCCAGCGGCGCAAGCAAGGCCGGGTCCACGCCGGCGGCTGCCGCGGGCGCGGTCAGCAGCGGCATGGCAAGCAGCCATGCAAGCAGGGAACGACGCAAGAAGTGTGCGATTGCCGCGATGTGCATGGCTGCTTTTCCGCTTAGAGACCTTGCTTGCCTTCGTTACCGGGGATGTACGGGCTCCAGGGTTGAGCGCGGATCGGGCCCTTGCTCTTCCACACCACGTTGAACTGGCCGTCCGCCTTGATTTCGCCGATGTAGACCGGCTTGTGCAGGTGGTGGTTGGTCTTGTCCATTTCGATGGTGTAGCCGTCAGGCGCGTTGAACTTCTGGCCGCCCATCGCCGCAATCACCTTGTCCACATCGGTGGTCTTGGCTTGCTCGACCGCCTGCTTCCACATGTAGATGCCGACGTAGGTGGCTTCCATCGGGTCGTTCGTCACGACCGTGCTGGCGTTCGGCAGGTTCTTGGCCTTGGCGTAGGCCTTCCACTTCTTAATGAATTCCTCGTTGACCGGGTTCTTCACCGACTGGAAGTAGTTCCACGCGGCCAGGTGGCCAACGAGCGGCTTGGTGTCCACACCACGCAGTTCTTCTTCGCCCACCGAGAACGCCACGACCGGCACGTCGGTGGCCTTCAGGCCCGCGTTGCCCAGTTCCTTGTAGAACGGCACGTTGGAGTCGCCGTTGATGGTGGAGATGACGGCCGTCTTGCCGCCAGTGGCGAACTTCTTGATGTTGGCGACGATGGTCTGGTAGTCGGAATGGCCGAAGGGGGTGTAGACCTCGTCGATGTCGCTGTCTTTGACGCCCTTGGAATGCAGGAAGGCGCGCAGGATCTTGTTGGTGGTGCGCGGGTAGACGTAGTCGGTGCCAAGCAGCACGAAGCGCTTGGCGCCGCCACCGTCTTCGCTCATCAGGTATTCCACGGCGGGAATGGCTTGCTGGTTGGGCGCGGCGCCCGTGTAGAACACGTTCTTCTCAAGCTCTTCGCCTTCGTACTGCACCGGGTAGAAGAGCAGGCCGTTCAGCTCTTTGAACACCGGCAGCACCGACTTGCGCGACACCGAGGTCCAGCAGCCAAACACCGCCGCCACCTTGTCCTGCGACAACAGCTGGCGCGACTTCTCGGCAAACAGCGGCCAGTTCGAGGCGGGGTCCACCACCACGGCTTCCAGCTTCTTGCCCATCACGCCGCCGTTGGCGTTGATTTCGTCGATGGTCATCAGCGCGACGTCTTTCAACGACGTCTCCGAGATGGCCATGGTGCCCGACAGGGAATGCAGGATGCCGACCTTGATGGTGTCTTCGGCGGCAAATACCTGTGGCATCCATCCGGACATGGCCAACAGGCTCACGGCGGTCAGTTGCTTAAGGGCTAGTCTGCGTTTCATGGTGACTCCTGGATGGAATGTGCCGGCTTGGCCGGCAGGAACGATCTGAACAACACCCGACAACCTGGACATCAAAGCAAAAGGCATGCCAAGTGTGCGGCAGGGCGCGCGCCGCTGTATGAAGAGGGGGTGTTTACGCGAAGGCGCGCGGCGGGTTTGCGCAGCGGCATCGCGGTTCAAAACCGTGCCGCATGCACAAAACAGGTGCGCAGATTGCCCGCTTGCGGTGCGGGCGATGTGTTGGGGCGAGGGTGCGGGAACGGGGTTCGGTGACTGCTACCCGGGGCTTCCAGAGGGAAAGCGAAAAAGCCCGCCAACATGGCACGGCGATTGCTTGGGTATCCGTACTTGTATACAAGAAAGGATTCCAGCATGAATGCCGCAGCAACGCAGAAAAGCCCCGTCGGTTGGACGATTGCGCAATGGCAGGCCGCCTATCGGGAAGGCGGCGCGCAGCCCGAGGTGCTGTTGGCCGCTTATGCGGCCCCGCCCGAAGGCCCCGCGGACAACGCCTGGATTCAGCGGGTTGACCGCGCGACGCTGGACGAACAGCTGGACGGCCTGCGTCTGATGTTGGAGGCAGTGGGTGGCGACCTGGCGCGCTTGCCGCTGTATGGCGTGCCGTTCGCCATCAAAGACAACATCGACGCGGCCGGCTGGCCCACGACCGCCGCCTGCCCCGAGTTCGCGTACACGCCGGGTGACGACGCCACCGTCGTGCAGCGGCTGCGCGCGGCCGGCGCCATCCTGATCGGCAAGACCAATCTGGATCAGTTCGCGACCGGGCTCGTCGGCACGCGTTCGCCGCACGGCGCGGTGGCCAACACGTTCAACCCCGAGTACGTCAGCGGCGGCTCCAGCTCGGGCTCGGCGTCGGTAGTGGCGCGTGGCATCGCGGCGTTTTCGCTAGGCACCGATACGGCGGGCTCGGGCCGCGTGCCGGCGGGCTTCAACAACATCGTCGGGCTGAAGCCGACCAAGGGCTGGCTCAGCACGGCGGGCGTGGTGCCTGCGTGCCGCACGTTGGATTGCGTGTCGATCTTTGCGCTGACGGTCGCCGACGCCGAACTCGTGGCCGACGTCGCGGGCGGCTTTGATGAGCGCGACCCGTATTCGCGCGCCATGCCGGCCGGCGCGTCGCTGCCGTGGCCGCGCGCGCCCAAACTGGCGGTGCCTGCCACGCTGGAATTCTTCGGCGACGCCGAAGCCGCCGCCGTGTTCGAAGACGCCGTGCGCGCGCTGAAAGACACGGGCGCGGAAGTGGAGGCGATTGACTTCACCCCCTTCAATGAACTGGCCGCGCTGCTGTATCAAGGCCCGTGGGTGGCCGAGCGTTTCGCGGCCGTTGAAGCCTTGTGGAAAGCCACGCCGGAAGTTATCAACCCCGTTGTGCGCGGCATTGTCGAGCAGGCGGCCAACTACAACGCCGTGGATGCGTTCAAGGCCGAATACCGCCGCGCGGAACTGACACGCCAGATTCATCAAGCCTTGGCGGGATTCGACGCGCTGGTCGTGCCGACGTCGCCGTCCATCTACACCATTGCCCAATTGCAGGCCGACCCGGTCACGCTGAATTCGCGGCTGGGTGTGTACACCAACTTTGCCAACCTGGCGGACTTGTCGGCGTTGGCGGTGCCGGCCAGCATGCGCGCCGATGGCTTGCCGTCGGGCATCACGCTGATCGGCCTGGCCTGGCAAGACCGCGCGCTGGCGCAGTTTGGCCGCCTGTGGCAAGCGCAGCGCGGCCTGCCGCTGGGCGCAACCGGTGCGCCGTTGCCCGCGGGCGTGGATGCCGCCAAGCCGCCTGCCGACACCGTGCGCGTGGCGGTGGTGGGTGCGCACCTGACCGGTATGCCGCTGAACCATCAACTGACCTCGCGCCATGCCGTGCTGGCGGAAAAGACCCGCACGGCGGATGACTACCGCCTGTATGCCCTGGCCAACACCACGCCGCCCAAGCCGGGGCTGGTGAAGTCCGAGTCGGGCGCGCCGATTGAAGTGGAACTGTGGGATGTGCCGGTGACGGCGTTCGGCGCGTTCGTGGCCGAGATTCCCGCGCCTTTGGGCATCGGCACGCTGGAGCTGGAAGACGGCCGGCTGGTCAAGGGCTTCATCTGCGAGCCGCGCGGCCTGGATGGCGCGCGCGACATCACCGCGTTCGGCGGCTGGCGCGCCTACCTGGCCAGCCTTAGCGCCGCCCGCTGATCTCCGATAACCCTCTACGCAAGACACTTGGGAGCCGCATCGTGTTCGATACCGTTCTGATTGCCAACCGCGGCGAGATCGCCGTCCGCGCCATCCGCACCCTGAAGCGGCTGGGCATCCGTAGCGTGGCCGTGTATTCCGACCCGGACCGCAATGCCGCGCATGTGCGCGAGGCCGATGTGGCCGTGGCGCTGGGCGGCGAGAAGGCCGCCGACAGCTATCTGCGCATGGACTTGTTGCTGGCCGCCGCGCGCGAGCATGGCGCGCAAGCCATCTACCCCGGCTATGGGTTTTTATCGGAAAGCGCCGAGTTCGCCGACGCCTGCGAAGCGGCGGGCATCGCCTTTGTTGGCCCCACGCCCTTGCAGATCCGCGAGTTTGGTTTGAAGCACCGCTCGCGCGAATTGGCGGCGCAAGCGGGCGTGCCGATGACGCCCGGCACCGGTCTGTTGGCCAGCCTGGGCGAAGCGCTGTCGCAGGCTGAACGCATCGGCTACCCGGTAATGCTGAAAAGCACGGCGGGCGGGGGCGGCATCGGCTTGTCGCGTTGCGAGAACGAGGCCGAACTGACGGTGGCGTTCGACAGCGTGCAACGCATGGGCGAACATTTTTTCCGGGACGGCGGCGCGTTCATCGAACGCTATGTGGATAACGCGCGGCACGTAGAGGTGCAGATTTTTGGCGATGGCGCGGGCCGCGTGCTGGCGCTGGGCGAACGCGATTGCTCGGTGCAGCGGCGCAATCAGAAAGTCATCGAGGAAACGCCCGCGCCCTTGTTGCCGGCGGCGACCCGCGCAGCGCTGTTGGCGGCCGCCGTGCAATTGGGCGAGTCGGTCAATTACCGGTCAGCCGGCACCGTGGAATTCATTTACGACCCGGCGCGCGACAGCTTCTATTTCCTTGAGGTCAACACGCGCTTGCAGGTGGAGCACCCGGTGACCGAAGCCGTCACCGGGCTGGACCTGGTGGAATGCATGCTGCGCGTAGCGGCGGGCGAAGCACTGGACATCGAGGCGATGTCGCGCGCGCCGCAGGGCGCCTCCATTGAAGTGCGCCTGTACGCCGAAGACCCGCTGCGCCAGTTCCAGCCGTCGCCGGGCGTGTTGACGGAAGTGTTCTTCCCCGAGGGCGTGCGGGTCGATGGCTGGGTGGCCACCGGCACCGAGGTGCCCGCGTTCTATGACCCCATGCTGGCCAAGCTGATCGTGCACGCGGACACGCGCGACGCCGCGCTGGACAAGCTGGCGGACGCCTTGGCGCGCACCCGCTTGCACGGCATCGCCACCAACCTGGATTATCTGCGCCAGATCGTTGACGACGAACGTTTCCGCGCGGGCAAGCTGTCTACGCGCTTTCTGGAAAGCTTCGCCTACCGGCCTGCGGCCATCGAAGTGCTGGAAGCCGGCACCTACACCAGCGTGCAGGACTACCCCGGGCGCGCCGGCTATTGGGATATCGGCGTGCCGCCTTCCGGCCCGATGGACGACTACGCGTTTCGCGTGGCCAACCGCATCGTCGGCAACGCGCCGGACGCCGCGGGCATCGAGGCCACGCTGGTCGGCCCCACGCTGCGCTTTCATGGCGACACCATCGTGGCGCTGACGGGCG
>Ga0256898_1000499_pt1 | contig 14887 bp, 7 predicted proteins | sample MC6MC0686MT_FD_186333 | JGI IMG/M metagenome (GOLD analysis project Ga0256898, IMG submission 186333) | Metatranscriptome of enriched soil aggregate microbial communities from Iowa State University, Ames, United States - MC6-MC0686-MT... | ecosystem: Environmental > Terrestrial > Soil >... | reverse complement strand
GCCGTGGGGCGTGAAGGTCACCACCGTGGAGATCAAGGACGTGGAGATTCCGCGGGACATGCAGCGGGCGATTGCGCGGCAGGCAGAGGCCGAGCGCGAGCGCCGCGCCAAGATCATCAATGCGGAGGCCGAGTTCCAGGCGTCCGCGAAGCTCGCCGAGGCCGCCGACATCATCAGCCGCAACCCGACCACCCTGCAGCTGCGCTACCTGCAGACGCTGGGGGAGTTGGGCGGGGAGAGCACGTCGACGGTGGTGTTCCCCGTTCCCATCGACCTCATTCGGCCGTTCCTGGCCGGCGACAAGGTGCCGGCGCCGTCGACGGGCGCGGAGATGCCCACGCTGCGGGGGCGGAGCGACATGGAGTCGCTCATCGCCGGCTGGACGTCGGTGCGAGCCGACGCCCAGCGGGCGAGCAAGTAGCGAGCGTCAGTTCGACGGCTGTCCGACGGGGATGGTCTCCCCGAGGTCGCCGGCGTCGTGGCCGTCGCATGCGCAGTCGTCGCCGCAGCCCCCGCACCCGCCGGCGTAGGAGTCGTCGTGGGCGTCGCAGTCGAGGACGCCACCGAACTTGGCGGCGAAGTCGTCGTCGAGGTCGTGGGTGAGCTCGTGGATCTCGTCGACGAGGTTGATCAGGTGCTGCGGCGCGAACGGGTCGGCGTCGAGCAGCGTCGAGACGAGCAGGTGACCGTCCTCGATCGTGAAGCGCAGGCGCGGCCACTCGGCGGAGAGCTCCGGAAGATTTTGCGCGGCGGCGGCGCCGTCACCGAGCTCGCTCAGGATCGAGGTCCACACGTGCAGCTGCGGGCCGTCGTCGGCGACCGTCACGAACAGTCCAAAGCCGTGCACCGGGATCGCGATGTCGCCGTCCTCGTCGACCTCCGGCGCGCTGCCCAGCATTTCCGTCAGCGTGCGGACGGAAAGGGCGTGCAGTTGGTCGCGGCTGTCGGTCGCGATCGCGAACGCGCCATCGATCTGCAGTGGCTGGTCGGTGGTGTCGTGGTCGGTCATTATTTCCCCTGTCCGGCGCCGGCCGGATCTACGGTTTGGGCGCTACCGTGTTGTGCTTCGTGGGGACTCTACCGCGGCGATGGGGAGGTCCCGCTGGCGGTGGTGTGAGGTGGGTGCCAACCTGAAGGTAGCTCTCGCGGCTCCGGCTGCCCATGAAGACCGTCGCCGTGCACTGTCGTCCGACTGGCATGACTAGTCAAGCTGCGTCCCGAGTCACCGTTCTTCGGGGCGCCGTCCGCTGCGCCAAACGGCTGCCCTCCGCGCGGCGTTGACCACTGCGTGCAGATGCCGGAGGCTCGCGGAGGCGGCTCGGCGGGAGCTGGCGATGCGGGCGATGTGCCCAACCCGACAAACACTAGAGTGGCGCCGGCGAATCGTTGGCTCGACCCGTTAGTCTGGTCGACTGTCGAGACCGAGGGTGCCATGACTGCAGAAGAACCAAGTGTGGCGCGCTATGCGCTGTCCTTCACGAGTGGCGCGCTCCTTATGCGCGAGGCCGGGATTGTTGCCCCTCTATACCTTCGCGAGCGTGAGTGGTCGATGGTGCGAGAGTCCGTCGCGACACAGAACCTGCTCCAAGCGCGCACGGTTGCGACGGGTGCGCGTCGGGCTCGTGAAGTTGTTCAGCGCCTGGCAGTCCTCTCAGTTGATGAGCTGGAGTTGCTTGTCGACGGCACGACATCGGAGCGGGGTCACCTGCTTTGGGTTGCAGCCTGTCGTCGCTACGATCTGGTCGGTGAGTTCGCCGAGGAAGTCCTCAGGGAGCGGTTCCTGCTGCTCTCCCAGACACTCGACCACGACGATTTCGACAGATTCATCCGAAGCAAGGCCCTCTGGCATGAGGAACTTGCGCAACTGAAGGATTCCACCCTGCGAAAGCTTCGTTCCAACGTGTTCCGCATGCTCGTCGAAACCAACCTTCTCACGGAGAGGGGCGACATCGTCCAGGCTGTGTTGTCAACCAGGGTCGCAGACGCCCTCTCGTCCCGGACGCCGAGCGACATTCGGTTCTTCCCGACGGGACCACTGACATGACGAGCCACGGAGATCTGACGAAGCAGGAGGAGCACCTGTTCGCGGTGCTCAGCGGCGAGCGATTCCTCAAGATGGAGGGTCTCGGTAACGAGGTGCCGTTCTTCATCTACCCCTACCTGCCGGAGGACGCGCTCGAGGTTGCTCGGGCGGCGAAGCGCATCAAGAACCGACTGGGTCAGAAGGGGATCGGCGTCCGCGAGATCAACTTGTATGACCTTTCGGTCGATCTCCTCAAGCAGCAAGGGGACTGGGAGGAGGTTCTCCAGGTGGAGCCCACCGTCGACAAGTCCGAGTTCGCTGACATGCTGCGCTCAATGCTCAACCCTGAAGTACACCTCGTTCCAGCGATCCGCTCCAAAATCGAGGACGGCGCCTTTGACATTCTGTTCCTCACCGGTATCGGTGAGGTCTTCCCCTACATCCGTTCTCACAATGTGCTCAACAACCTCCAGAGCATTGTGACTGGCAAGCCCATGCTCATGTTCTTCCCTGGTCGCTACGAGCAATCCGACACCCTCGGCTCGTCACTCGTGCTCTTCGGACGACTCAAGGACGACCAGTACTACCGAGCCAAGAACATCCTGGAACAGGAAGCGTGACCCGATGAAGCTGAACGATATCTTCGCCAAGGATGTGCAGCGCCCGATTGAGGGCGTCGTCAAGGCCGACGACACCGCACACCTGGGTATCGAGGTCGAGGAGTACGTGCTCACCAACGAAGCCGCGAAGGGCCTCGAACTCCTGCTTGAGGCGTACACCAACTACACCAACGCCAATGGCGTGTGGATCTCGGGCTTCTTCGGCTCCGGTAAGTCGCACCTGTTGAAGATGCTCGCCCATCTCCTCGGTGACGTTGAAGGGCAGGCGTTCGACCGGACACAGGTCTCCGACAGCTTCCGCGGCAAGTCTGCCGGATCCTTCCTGCCGGCATCTCTCACCAAAGCAGAGCGCATCCCCGCCAAAAGCCTGCTGTTCAACATCGATCAGAAGGCCACACTCATCACCAAGGATCAGAGCGACGCCCTGCTGACGGTGTTCGTGAAGGTCTTCAACGAGAGCTGCGGCTACTACGGCGACCAGGGCCATATCGCTCGCTTTGAGCGCCAGATGGACGACGATGGACAATTCGATGCATTCAAACGGGCCTTCAACGCACTATCAGGCAGAGACTGGACGGAGCGCCGGGTCAGTTTCGGGTTGCCATCTGTCCGCGCTCAGGTCAACAAGGCATACGCCGAGGCGACAGGTGTCGACGTGGATGGGGCCCCGGATATCTTGTCGGTGTACCAGTCGACATACGGGGTCTCGATCGAGGATTTCGCTGACGAGGTGAAGGCGTGGCTGGACAAGCAGCCGGAAGGCTTCCGGCTCAACTTCTTCGTCGACGAGGTGGGCCAATTCATCGGCTCCAACACACACCTGATGTTGAACCTACAGACGATCGCCGAATCGTTGAACACCAAGTGTCAGGGGCGTGCGTGGGTCTTTGTAACTTCACAGGAAGACATGGACAAGGTCGTCGGTGACCGCACGAAACAGCAGGGCAACGATTTCTCCAAGATCCAGGCTCGATTCAAGACCCGGGTGAAGCTCACCAGCGCGGACGTCGAGGAAGTCATCCGCAAGCGCCTGCTGGAGAAGAACGACTCCGGAAATGCTGCTCTTACAGCGGTTTACACGAAGGAATCGGCTAACTTCAAGACGCTGTTCGACTTCGTCGACGGAGCGAAGACGTACCGCAACTACGCCGACGAGGGCCATTTCGTCGGCACCTACCCGTTCGTGAGTTACCAGTTCCCGCTGTTCCAAGCCGCGATCGAGGGCATCTCCGACCACAACGTCTTCGAGGGCCGCAACAGTTCGGTTGGTGAGCGCTCCATGCTTGGTGTCGTACAGCAGGTCGCCAAGGACATCGGCGACGTGGAGATCGGACGTCTCGCGACCTTCGACCACATGTTCGCCGGCATCCGGGCTTCGCTGAAATCGGCAGCCCAGCGCTCGATCGACATCGCCGAGCGCAACCTCGACAACCCGCTGGCGATCCGCCTTCTGAAGGCGCTCTTCCTCGTGAAGTACGTCGAGAGCTTCCAGGCTACCCCGCGCAACCTTACGGTCTTGGTCTACGACCGATTCGGACTCGATCTGCTCGCCCTGTCCAACGAGGTCAAGGCAGCGTTGACTCTGCTGGAGACGCAGACCTACATCCAGCGCAACGGCAATGTCTACGAGTACCTGACCAACGAAGAGCAGGTCATCGAGGAAGAGATCAAGAACGTCGACATCGACTCCTCCGAGGTCAGCGGCCGGCTCTTCAAGATCCTCTCCGGCGATGTCGTCAAAACCAACAAACTCCGCTACGCAAAGAACGGCCAGGACTTCCCGTTCGGGTTCAAACTCGACGACCAAGCCCACGGCCCCCAGCGCGAATTGTCGGTCCACTTCATCACGCCCGTGTACCCGTACACGCCTGACGAGATCCGCATGCACAGTGCCGGAAAGGACGAACTGAGGGTCGTTCTCGAACCGGACGAGCGTGTGCTGTCCGACCTGCGTTTGCTCATCAAGACGGAGAAGTACACCAAGCGTAAGCAGACCACCTCACTGTCGGCGATCGAAGATCAGATTCTCCGCGCGAAGGCCGCTCAGAACGGTGCTCGCGAGAAGGAGTTAATTGCGCGCATTCGCGGTGCCGTTGGCAAGGCCGCGCTGATCATCAACGCCGCAGATGTGACATCGAACTCGCAGGACGCGACCGCGCGGGTGACCGACGGATTCCAGGACCTCGTCAGCCGCACTTACACCCAGCTCAAGTTGCTCGGCGGCATCACCTACAGCGAGCAGCAGGTGACCGGAGCGGCGGATCCCGAGAGTGGGCTCTTCCCCCGCGAGGCGTGGTCCAAGCTTGCTGCCGCCGGCGATGAGGTTCACTCGTTCATCGTCCGCAAGGAGGGGAAGGGTGAGCAGGTCACGGTCAAGACGATTGTCGACGAGTTCCAGGGCAAGCCGTACGGCTGGGATCTTGCGTCGATTGAGGTGATCACCGCGTCGTTGGTCGGCGCATCGAAGGTCACATTGACCGTGGATGGCAATTCGCTCAAGAGGAGTGAAGTGGCTGCGGCACTGCGTAATACGCAGAAGCACGCCCATACGGCCGTATCGCAGCAAAAGACCTTCGACGCACGGAAGGTCACTGCCTTCCGGAAGTTTTGCACAGACTTCTTCGATGAGTCGAACGCCCCGAAAGACCCGTTGGAACTGGCCCGCCACGGAGCCGACAAGCTGAGCGGCAAACTCGACGAACTCAAGGCCACCGCCACGGCATCGGTGTATCCGTTCGTCGACCAACTCAAGGGGCCGATCGACCTTCTTATTCAGGCAGTTGGCAAGCCTGACGAGTGGTACATCAGTGATTTCGATCTCGGCGACGATCTCCTCGACGCCAAAGACAGTGTCGTCGAACCGATTCAAGTGTTCCTCAGCGGCGCTCAACGCGCGATCTACGACGAGGCAGCGGAACTTCTCGTGACCCACGGCAGCAACCTCGCTTACCTGCCCGCCGGCAGCGACGAGACCGTCAAGAACGCGCTCACCGATCCGAACGCGTTCCGTGGAAACCGGATGACGCAGCTCAAGCAGGCGGCCGACGAACTCCGAAGCCAGATCGACCGCGTGGTTGCCGAGAAGCGCGCGCGCGCGATCTCGGCGATCGAGGGCCGCAAGTCCGAACTCGCCGAAAGCGACTACTACGGGAAGGCGACGCAGGCAGCGCAGCACAGCGTCCTTGAGGCCATCGGCCAAGTGCTCACCCGAATTGGGGCTGAGGACCAGATCGCACTTATGCTGCAGCTTGGGAACGACTTCGAAGACCGTGTCTACCCAGGGCTCCTCGATCAGCTCGCCGCTGCCCACGAGGGTGGAATGGATGACGACGTTCCACCCGCGAAGCAGACCGTCTCGGTGAAGACGATCGCCGTGCCCGGCGCATCCGGCGTCCTCGAAACGGAGGAGGACGTCGACAAATATGTCGCGGCATTCCGCACAGCCCTCATCGCGACTCTCGACAACGGAAAGCGAATTCTACTCTGATGGACACCGCACCGCTGAAATCCTTCGCAACCTGGGCACGCACAACCCTTATTCGTGAGGTCACCGCCCGGATCTCCATGGTGCTGGCGCCGGCGTCGCCGGAGCGGGTCGAGCGGCCGAAGGTTGTCGCCGCGCTGGAGAAGGCGATCACCGCGGCGGGTGGTGGCGACGAGGGCCGCGCAACCGTTGCGGATAAGGCCGCCTACACGTGGTTCAACCGGATCATCGCACTGCGCTTCATGGACGCCAACGGTTACACGGGCGTCGGCGTCGTGTCTCCCGAGGCTGGACTCGCCAGCGGTCAACCCGAGATCCTCGCCGAGGCCAAGCGCGGCGTGATCGACTCCGATGCGGTCGGCCCGCGCACCATCGAAACGGTCACGGGACTGCTCGATGGCACCCGCCGCAGTGACGATCCCCAGGGTGAGGCGTATGCGCTGCTGTTGGCCGCGTACTGCCGCCGCTGGAACCGGTCCATGCCCTTCATGTTCGAGCGCGATGGTGACTTCACCGAACTCCTGATGCCAGGCAATCTCCTCGCAGCCGACTCGGTACTCAGTCGGGTCGTCGAGGATCTGACAGAGGAGGTCTGTCAGGACGTGGAGGTGATCGGCTGGCTTTACCAGTTCTACATCTCCGAGCGAAAAGATGAAGTCTTTGCCGACTTCAAAAAGAACAGAAAGGCCGGCGTCAACGAGATCCCCGCCGCCACACAGCTGTTCACTCCGCATTGGATTGTCCGCTACCTGGTGGAGAACTCGCTCGGTCGGTTGTGGATGCTCAACCGTCCGTCGTCGCGACTCGTCGACCAGATGGACTATTACATCCCTCCGGTCGAGGCGGAGACCGACTTCCTCAAGGTCAGTAGTCCTGAGAGAATCAAGATCATCGACCCCGCGTGCGGGTCGGGTCACATGCTGACCTACGCTTTTGACCTTCTCCATGCAATCTATAAGGAGGAGGGCTATGCTCCTGCCGAGATTCCGGAACTGATCCTGACCAAGAACCTCTATGGTAGCGAGATCGATCCTCGTGCCGGGGCGCTCGCAGCATTCGCATTGATGATGAAGGCTCGGTCCGAGCAGCGCACGTTCTTCAACAAAGAGGTTGATACAAACATCTGCGTATTGGGTGCAATTCAATTTGATTCGAGCGAACTTGAGATTCTGCTAACGGATGGCGGCGATAGTTATGGTGAGACGAAATTCTGGAATCAGTTCAGAAGTGCGGACACCTTCGGTGCGCTGATCGAGCCGAACGGCGACCAAGTAGACAGGTCTGCCGAGCTAATCGAGGAGTTTTCTTCTCAAGGTGGCGACCTATTCTTGGCGGACGTTCTTGATCGAGCTCGAAGGGTCGTGGAGCAGGCCAAATTCCTTTCGGCCGGTTACCACATCGTTGTAGCTAATCCCCCCTACATGGGTAGCAAGAATATGTGTGCACTACTTTCGGAAATGGCACAACTGGACTATCCTGAAAGTAAATATGACCTATTCTCGATGTTTATGGAACGCTCCTTTAGGTTCGCCATTCCCGGCGGAGTGGCGGCTATGGTTACACGCGACGCGTGGATGTTTCTCACGCGATTCGCCGATTTTCGCGGCCGCATAGTAAAAGAAATTGAAATAAATTCAATTGCTCATCTGGGAAATGGTGTCTTCGAAGGTATAAATGGTGCGGTAGTTCAGGCTGTTGCCTTCTGCTTGAATGTTCGGCGGCCGCGAAGTGCAGGGACCTATCTTCGGCTCGTAGATGAGGCATCGGTCGCAGCCAAGGACCGAGCCCTGCGGGCGTCGCGAAGGCCGCAAGTCGACCACATTTCTTATGTGGTTGATCAGGCTATATTTACGGAATTGCCAGGTAGTCCGTTGGCGTATTGGGCTTCGCCTGAACTTAGGCGCACCTTTGACTCCGGAAAGGCGATCGAGGATGTTGCGCCGGTTCGGCAAGGATTCCAAACTGGCGATAACGATCGGTTCATGCGATTCTGGTACGAAGTTTCAGCGGGTGCAGTAAAAAGAGACGCGTCAAGCGTAGAGGAATTTCATTCATCCGCGGCACGTTTTGCGCCATACCTTAAGGGTGGAAGTTTCCGAAAGTGGTATGGGAACGACGAGTACGTCGTCATGTTCGATAAGGAAAGCTACCAAATTCTCGGGACGATGGGAAACAAGTTGCCCTCCCGGGCCTTGTATTTCAAAGACAGTATCACGTGGTCGGCGCTGTCTGATGGCGACTTCGGTGCCCGCTACTCGGGGGTTGGAAGTACGTTCAGCGCAAAGGGGGCATGTGCATTTCCGGTCGATGAATTCTCTCGAGCTGTGGTTCTGGCCGTCTTCAATTCATCGGTAGCCCGCGAACTCCTGGAATTTATGGGGGCGACGCTTGATTTCAACGTCGGGTCGTTGCGGCACATTCCGATACCCCTGAACTGGCCGGCTGGTTCGGTAGGCACTGTATGCTCGGCGGTTTCGGAACTCGTAGAAATCCATCGTAAGGACTGGTCTGCGGACGAATCTGCGCCGGGGTTCAGCACGCTGGACATACTTAAAGTTGCAGATGATAGTCGACTTGCGGAACGTGTGCACGACCATGCTCATCGCTGGTCGGCTCTATCCGTCCGGGTTTGTGAATTGCAAACTGAGTTGGATTCCGTGGTAGCGGAAGCGTACGGGCTTTCCGGTAACGATGATATGCCAGTCACGCTTCGTAACACTGCCACAATCGATGCAGCAGGTATTGTGGATCCTGATTTTGCGAAGCGGAATGTGGTCGATCTTATTTCGTTCGCGATTGGCTGTATGTTTGGGCGCTATAGCCTCGACGATACTGGCTTGATCCTTGCGGACCAGGGTGTCACGTTGCAGGACTACCTGGCGAAGGTTCCGACACCGGTTTTCATGCCAGACTGCGACAATGTCATACCAATCGTTGATGGCGACTGGTTCGAAGACGATATTGTCGCGCGCTTCCGCGAGTTTCTTCGAGCTGCATTCGGGGAACAGCACTTCGAGGAGAACTTGCGATTCGTCACCGAGGCTCTTGGGGTCAAGATTCTTCGCGATTACTTCGCAAAGCGCGGCTCGAAGACAACCACTAGTCGCTTTTACGACGACCATGTCCAGCGCTACAAGAAGCGTCCGATCTACTGGCTCTTCTCGAGTCCCAGGGGTTCATTCAACGCGCTTATCTACATGCACCGCTACGCACCGTCGACGGTGTCTACCGTCTTGAACGAGTACCTGCGCGAGTACTCGGCCAAGTTGGCGTCCAGCCTGCAGAACCAGGAACGCCTCGCCGCCGAGGGCGGGACTCCGCGTCAGCAGGCGGCAGCACAGAAAGAATCTGATCGACTTCGCAAGGTTCTGCTTGAGCTCGAGGAATACGAGCGTGAGCTCTACGTGTTGGCCTCGCAGCAGATCGAGATTGATCTGGACGATGGTGTGAAGGTCAACTACCCGAAGTTCGGTACCGCGCTGAAGAAGATCCCCGGGCTGGAGGCGGCGAGTGAGTGACATCGCGTCGGTTCAACCCCACCTGAAACGCCGCTTTGACGACAACCGCGTGGTCATCTGGCACGACCCGGAAGGCCAGTACATCTCTGTGCTTGATGGGTTCGAACTGCCTGGCGTGCAGACGTTCCGGGTGGCCAACAACGAGTACACGATCAAGCATCGGATTCTGCACATCGACCCGGCAAGTAAGTTCCTCATCTACCGATCCGGCCCGATCCCAACTGGCATCGGCAACTGGCTGCTCGACCTGGAGTTGGCGTACGGGGTGTTCACCGCCGACCGCATCTCACTGGTAGCTCAAGAGCTTGGGCTTACCGCCGAGGGAATCGACGACGTAGTCGGTGCTCACGAGTCGTTCTTCAACTCCACCAAACACCTCCAGAGTCTCAAGAGCCTCCTGAACCCCGAGGACGATGCAATCGACCTGCGCGCAAAGATGACCGCAGTTCTGCTGGGGCTCAAGGACTCCCACAGTCTGTTGGAGATCACCCGCGCCCTGCTGGTCGAGAACGCCAAGGGCCGGTCGACCAAGTACGACGCTCTCGTCGAGTATGGCCTCGATAGTTTCTACTGGCGCGGGGTTGCCTCGATCTACGGATACGAATCGGGAACTCCGAGTATTGACGACCTGGTGCTGTGGACCTTCCGGCAGGCGATCGAAGGCTTCACGTCAGATCGCCCGGGCGGACTCCGGAACATCCAACTGGACTTCGCGAGCCTCCGGAACGACCGCCGCAGCCAAGACGCGCTTGTCGTTCTTGCCAAGCGTGCTGCCCGAGACCTCGACTACGCCTCGACCATCGAGGACGCTGACTTCCGTGACCTTGTATCCGTGGACCTGTTCGAGGAGGTGGACCAGAAGATCGTCAGCGAACTCGCGCGTGCAGTCACTGCACAGACCGTCACTGTGCGCGAGGTTGCTGACGTTGTGCGCGCACGCCAGAGCAGTGTGTGGATCGACGGCTACAGGCAGCTCTACACGGCGATCGTCAGTGCGTCGGAGTTGCTCTCCACGCTCGCTTCCATCGACTTCACGATGTCGTCACTTGACGACGGACTGGAACGGTATCGACGAGAGTGGTTCCGCATCGACCAGCTCTACCGCCAGTTCACCTTTGCCTTCCGAACCTACGAAGGACCGCACCCGCTCGATCCGCTGCGCGAGCAGGTGGAGACGCGGTACACGAACAAGTTCGTCTACGAACTCGGCACGGCGTGGCAGCAGAAGGTGGACGCCGCCGACAGGTGGGCGTCGACCGTGCTCCGGTCTCAGATGTCGTTCTACGACGATCACATCAAGCCTCTCGTGCGTGACGGGAAGAAGGCTGTCGTCATCATCTCTGACGCCCTCCGCTACGAGGTGGCCGATGAACTCGGCTCACGCATCCGGCAGGAGGACCGCTTCGACGCCGGACTGGAGGCGATGCTTGGCGTGCTACCGAGCTACACCCAACTCGGCATGGCGGCACTCCTTCCCCACAAGACCCTCAAGCACTCCCCAGACGCGAAGACCGTCCTCGCGGATGATAAGCCGACGAACGGCACCGCGCCGCGCAAGAAGATCCTCGAGAGCGTCGGCGGGTCGGCGATCCAGGCCGAGGATTTCCGTGCCCTCAGCGCCGATGAGCGGCGTGATCAGTTCAAGGCCAACCAGGTTCTGTACGTCTACCACAATCGCATCGATGCCACCGGCGACAAACAGGGCACCGAACGTCAGGTGTTCGAGGCGGTCGACGACACGCTCCGTGACATCGTCGACCTCGTGAAGAAGCTGGCGAACGCCAATGCCACCAACATCTTCATCACCGCCGACCATGGCTTCCTGTTCCAGGACGAGGGCCTCGCAGACTCTTTCTTCCTCTCGACACAACCGCAAGGCGACGAGCTCAAGGTCGTCAACCGCCGCTACGTACTCGGCCGCGGACTGAAGATCGACTACGCGTTCAACACCTTTCAGAGCATCCAGCTCGATCTTGACGACGACCTCGAGGTTCAGATTCCCAAGTCGATCCACCGACTCAAACTGGCCGGGGGAGGTTCCCGCTACGTGCACGGCGGCGCGACCCTCCAAGAAGTCGTGGTGCCCGTTCTCTCCGTGAACAAGAAGCGCAAGAGCGACACTCGACTTGTGAACGTGGAAGTCTGGCCCGAGTCCGACAAGATCACCACCGGACAGGTCGTGGTTCGCCTGTTCCAGTCAGAGCCCGTGAATGAGAAGGTGCATGCGAGGAATGTGCGAGCCGGCCTCTACGTCGGTGAGACTCTGATCTCGAACCTGATCGAGCTGACTTTTGACCAGGAATCGGCGGACAAGCGTGACCGCTACCAGAACGCCCACATGCTGCTGAGTCACGACGCTAACGACTTCAACAACCGTGCGGTCGAGTTCCGACTCGACGAGCGCATCCCCAACACCAACCAATGGCGTGTCTACGCCAAGGCGATGTACACGCTCAAGCGGTCCTTCGCTTCGGACTTCGACTTCTAAGGAGAGCTGGAAATGAGCGAAGTCAGCGAAGCCGGGGGCGTGGAAGCTGCGCTTCTCGAGGAGACGCCGACTCCGTCCGCGTTGGACCGCAAGATCAACGAGCACTTTCCCGGTGTCGTCGTGCGCAAGGACCTCGTCAAGGCAGTCAAGGGCAACGCAATTGTGCCGTCGTATGTTCTGGAGTACCTGCTCGGCCAGTACGCCGCTTCCGACGACGAGGCGACGATTCAGGCGGGAATTGATGCAGTCCGGCAGATCCTCGCCGACCACTATGTCCATCGCAACCAGTCGGAACTAGTCAAGTCGACGATCCGCGAGCGGGGCCGCTACAAGATCATCGACAAGGTCACGGTCACCCTCAACGACAAAGATGACGTTTACGAGGCCGAGTTCGCCAATCTCGGGATCAAACAGGTCCTCGTCGACCCCGTGACCATCACAGCCCATCCGAAACTCCTCGTCGGCGGGGTATGGTGCATCTGCGACATCGAGTACTTCCACAGTGAGAACGCCCGCGTGGTGCCGTGGATCCTCGGTTCGATCAAGCCGATTCAGCTCTCTAACTTCAACTTCGACGGATACGTCGCCGGGCGACGCCAGTTCACGACCGAGGAGTGGATCGACCTGCTGGTCCAGTCGATCGGTTTCAATCCCGAACTGTTCGGTCGACGCGCGAAGCTCATCCAATTGGTGCGGCTCATCCCATTCGTTGAGCGGAACTACAACCTGATCGAGCTCGGACCGAAGGGTACCGGCAAATCGCATATCTTCTCGGAGTTCTCGCCGCACGGCATGCTGATCTCCGGCGGCGAAGTCACCGTGCCGAAACTCTTCGTCAACAACTCCAATGGCCGGATCGGCCTCGTCGGGTACTGGGACGTCGTAGCGTTCGACGAGTTTGCTGGCAAGAAGAAGCGCACCGACAAAGCGCTGGTCGACATCATGAAGAACTACATGGCGAACAAGTCGTTCTCCCGTGGTGTCGAAACCCTCGGAGCGGAGGCGTCGATGGTGTTCGTCGGGAACACCTCACACAACGTGCCGTACATGCTCAAGCACTCCGACCTCTTCGATGAGTTGCCCGAGAGCTACCACGACTCCGCGTACCTCGACCGTCTGCACCACTACATTCCCGGTTGGGAAGTCGACATCATCCGCGGCGAGATGTTCTCCGAAGGATACGGATTCGTCGTTGACTACATTGCCGAGGTTCTCAAGTCCATGCGCGATGCCGACTACTCGGACCGGTACCAGACACATTGGGCCCTTGGCGCGGACATCTCGACCCGTGACCGTGACGGCATTCATAAGACGTTCTCCGGACTGATGAAGATCCTGTACCCGCACGGTGAAGCGTCGAAGGAGGAGATCGAGGAGATCCTCCGATTCGCCATCGAGGGCCGCAAACGCATCAAGGATCAGATCCTACGCATGGACTCGACGATGTCCGCGGTCAAGTTCGGTTACTTCGACAAGGGGGGTGTATGGCACGCGGTCACCACACTCGAAGAAGACGAGTATCCGGCATACTACCATCGGCGCCACGTCGACAGTGGGGAGCCTGCCGAGGCTCGTTCGGCAGGCGCTGCTGAGACGGCAGCGGCCCAGCCGAATGAATCGGCGTCAGTTGAACCATCACTTTTCGAGGGGCACAGGGACTTTCAGGAGAACCAGCGCGGTGTGGCGTACGCGACCTTGCTGATCCCGTACCTGCGGGGCGCCACTGAAATTACGATCACGGACCCGTACATCCGCGCATTCCATCAGGCACGAAACCTCATGGAACTTATGGAGGCCCTCGCAGTCGTCAAGGACCCCGCCGAAGAAGTCAAGGTTCAGCTCGTAACGAGCGAGCCCACCGACGGACCCGACAAGATCCTGAAGCAGACAGAGTTTCTGCTGCGTGTCAAGCGGGCCGCGGCTGTAGCTGGGGTCACCCTGGACGTAAAGTTCGACGCCTCCATCCATGACCGCTCGATCGTGGCGAACTCGGGTTGGCGCATCAACCTCGGCCGCGGGCTCGACATCTTTCAGTTCGTCCCGAATGACGCCTTCGATCTCGCGGTGAACCTCCAGCAGTTCCGTCAGGTAAAGGGCTTCGGCGTGACGTACATTCGAATGCGAGACGGTGGAGCGCATGGATGACGCGAAAGGATGTCCGCGAACACGGTTGTGAGGACGTCGATCAGGTGCCGGCTCCGCCATGGTGGCGGTGACCTTTCCAAATCGTCTGCCGCGTGGTCGTCGGTGCAGTGACGCAAAGGGTATTGTCGCGACCGACCGCCTATTTTGGAGATACGTCGACGGCTGTCACCTGACTGTCCGCTGCCGCTACAGAACGTGGCCGGCCGGGACGGTCTGCCCGATAGGCGACTCGCGCCTATGCGCGGCTCCTATCGAGCAGTGATATCGAATTGTGCGACGTGCTTGGAGTTAGGATGAGACCGCGGTACCAAAGCGCGCGAATCGAATTGCCAGCCTGTCCCTGTCAGGGTTGTTCTGTTTGCTCGGAGGTGTTGTGATCGTCCGGCCGTGCATTTCCTGCAGGCCGTGCCTCAGCATGGGGCCATCTGATTCAGCAAGAATCCCCGCGTCGATATGGACTACGTAGTCGGGTGAGATTCCTAGCAGGCCGTTATCATACGCGGAGTGGTGGAGTTTGCACAGACTCAGGCCATTTGTGACGAGAGGGAGCCCATCTGTATTCGAGTCCGGGGTGATGTGTGCGGCATCGAGGAGCTTGCCGTACCGAAG